>Ga0247818_10000132_pt1 | contig 43445 bp, 60 predicted proteins | sample 13C_Glucose_Day1_FD_192424 | JGI IMG/M metagenome (GOLD analysis project Ga0247818, IMG submission 192424) | Soil microbial communities from agricultural site in Penn Yan, New York, United States - 13C_Glucose_Day1 | ecosystem: Environmental > Terrestrial > Soil > Agricultural land | place...
GCCACCTCGTAGGCAGTCATGGTGCCTTCGCTTTGGCTAATCAACAGGAACAGGTCCTCATAGAAGGCCTCGGAGATATCCTGCTCACACTCGGCAATCTCAGCCCGGACGTTGACCAAGGCTGCAGGGTTAGGCTCGTAGGATGGGCGCATGGCCGCACCGACGAGGTTGTCCGGAACCCATGTAATGCCGCCTGGAACAGTGCTTGCGCCTTGCCCCCTGATGCTGATCGGCGCCGTGAGCGATGGCCTGGCGTACAGCTGGACCAGGCGCATCTTGTCGGCTTCGAGCAGCTGCAGTTCCTGAGACTTGCCAATGGCAACATCGCCGGGGCCGGTACCGTATACGTTGACCCCGTTCACATCCCAGCGCGGCGCCATGATCGGGAACGACTTGAACCCGCTTTGGCGCAGGATGCATTCGTTCTGTTTGCCGTCCTCCCAGTACGTGGACTTCCAAGGCATGGACCGGCTGTCCATCTTGGCCATGTCGGCATCAGGGTTAGGCTCGATCAGGTGACACACGCAGATGTTCGTGTTCTGCCCCTGCTCGGCCAGCAGCTTGACCTGAGCGCTGCAGTTGTCCTTGCCGAACTGCTGCACGATCTGGCGCGGGGTCATGCTGTATTCGCGGTAGAACGTGTCGATCTGCCCGCGTGCGCTGGTTGCCAAGGCGAAGGTGCCCACCGGGTAGTGGTAGAAGCGGACCACGTCCTCGTCGTCAGGAAGCGCAGACATGGCTCCGGTGCCGTACACCATTTCCGAGTGACAGACCTGCGGCAGGATGTTGTAGAAGTTCGAGCGGGCCAGCACGCCGTGGATGGACTGCTGAACGGAGTACAGCCACTGCTGCACGGCGGAGTTGTTCGGCACACCCTGCGGAGGCTGGATCAAGATCCATGGCCGTGACTGGCTGGCCAGGCCTGAAGCCATGCCTGCCGCGCCGATCTTGGCCGAGCGAACGGGCTTCTGGTTGTTGATCCGCTGATCCCGGCGCTTGCCATCGTTCTTCAGGTCGCCTTCGAACTGGCCGTCAGCCGGCGCCAGGTAGTCGCGCTGGTTCTTCCACTTGGGCAGCCACTTCTCGTCGCGCTCGGCCTTGAGCTGCAGCCCCTTCTTGCTGAGGCGCTCGGCCTCTTTGGCGTCGATCTTCGGCATGGTTTAGCTCCCGAGCAGGCTCTTGGCGCCGGTAGTGGACGCGCTACCCAGGCCGCCAGCACCGGTGAGGATGTTCCCGCTCAGTCCAGCTGCTGCCAGTTGTCGGCGGCGCTGGGCCTCGCGTGCTGCCTCGGTGTCGGCTGACACAGCCGTTGGGGTACTGGATGGCGCTTCAACGGCAGCGGTACTGCCGGTTTCAGCGCCCATGCCTGCACCAAGTGCGCTCGCACCAATGCCCAGTGCTGCCTTGAGCGGATCGACTGCCAGCTTCTCAGCCGCGCCAGACAAGCCGAACGTTGCGATGTTGAGTGCTTTCTTGACCTTCTTGCCCATGTTGTTCACTCCTTGGTGATTGCGTACATGACGATATCTTGGCCATCAGGTGAGGCCTTGCGCATTGTGGATTCAAACGTGTGGCCTGTCGCCCTGAGGAATGCGGCGCTGTGGCGGTCGCTGGCGGCGCAGGTTGATTGGACGCGGTGGAGGCTGTCGGAATGCATGAGGCGGTCGATGCTTGCGGCTACTGCCCGGGCAAGGCTCAGGCCGCTCCCCTTGACTGCTGCACGGTCTATTACTGCGAACGCATATGCCACGCCATTCCAAAGCAACTGGTAGCCCGATACAGCGACGATCTTCTCGCCCAGGTAGTACGAGGTCAGTCCGCATGCTTCGGCCTCTGTATGCGCCTCCCAGCCCTCGCACGGGTTCTCTTCGTAGCACGGAAGGCGGGCAAGGTCGCCAGCCTGGTATGGCCTTGTCGTGATCATGCGTAGGGGTTCCAGTCGGTCTGCACGTCGGCTTCCCCGGTGTAGGGATCCCAGTTCGTCGCATTGCTGCGGTCCTGCATGCGCATTACAGGCATGGCGAAGGTCAGGGCCAGGGCGTCGGCGTTGTCTGGACTCATGCCCAAGCGCTTCTTGATGTCGTCCTTTTTCTCAAGCGACAGCTGGTCGCGGTTGTTGTGCGCGTACTCAGGTGAAGTCAGCTCAGCCTCAAGCTCTGCGTCGAACTCAATGGCCAGGCCGGCACGGATCGACTCCCGCATCTGCCACCACATGTAAGTGCGCATGTTGCTGTAGTGTGCGTCAGGTGCGGCACTGGCGAAGTTGACATCCATGATTGGGACGCCGGGCATCAGCTTGCGCAGCTGGTCAGCCACTGGACCGCCTACGCCTGTCGAGTCAACGAACACTGCATCAGGCCTGTGATCCTTCACGACGGTGCACACCTTGGCGATGAAGCGCGTGGTGTCGCGAGTCTCAGAGCCAGGGATGACGACAGGCGGAATGCTGCGCGCATCCAGGCCACGCCTGAACCTGATCACGTTGTTGTCTTCGCCGCCTCGGGCGATGTCGATGCCGATCACCAGAGCGTCATGCAACGTGTAAGCCGCCTCGCGCTTCATGGCCTCGGCCACCCAGTCAGTTGGTATCAGCTGCAATGCGGAAGCCCTCGGGAACATGCCGCGCACACGGACGCGGACGAAGTCGGAATCTTCACCCCAGTCATCAATCCACTTCTGGTGCTGGGTCTTGTTGGTGCCTTCAACAGTCCTGGCATCGATCTGCTTGCACTTCCACCGGTGCTTGAACTTGCGGAAGCACTCCCGGAATCGGCCCGTGTTGCGCGTCGGGTTGCCGAATGCCACCCAAATGATCTCGGTGTTCTCGTCGGTCAGCGCGCCTTCTGCCACTTCCCACACCTTGTCGCTGATGTTCGATGCCTCATCGAAGATCAGGATGATGCGCTTGCCCTCGTTGTGCAGGCCGGCGAATGCCTCGGTGTTGGTGTCGGACCATGGCACGGCGTCGGCGCGCCATGAGGCTGAGTGCTTGGGGTCAAGGGAAACGATCGATGTAGCCGTGGTCTTGAACCAGTGCGAGAAAAGGCTTAGCCGGCGCCACTTGGCGATCTCCGGCCAAGTCTTGGTGCGCAGCTGGGTTTCGGTGTTTGCTGTCACGACGACGCGGGTATCAACTGCTGTGCACTCAGCCCAGTCAATGAGCATGCTGATGAAGGCTGACTTGCCGATACCGTGGCCTGATGCCCGGGCGAGCAGCAGAGGCTCAAACCTGTTCTCGCTGCGCAGGTGGTCGCGGATTTCCTTGAATGCGTCAGCCTGCCATTCCCTCGGCCCCATCTTGCCCTTCAGCTCGCCTTCATCCCACGGATACGCAATCTCAGCGAACCCAAGCGGGTCATCAGCGAACTGAGCAGCCAGAGCCGCAAGCTCGTCCTCAAGCTCGCTCTCACGCGTGGCCACGTTAGCCATTGCGCTGAGCCGCCTTTGCCCGAGCAGCAGCCAGGCGACCGCCGAAGCCTTCCTTCACGTCGACCTCAACCAACTCAGCAAACGCACGCACACCCACATGCTTGCCCATCAGCTCAAGCACCCGCGTCTTGTCGTAGAACTTGACCACGCCCGTCTTCATGTTCACTTCCTTGACCATCTGCCGCCAGATCTTTGGCCAGGAATGGATTGGCTTGAGACGTCCGTGCTCGTCGTAGATATCGGACATGTCCATCTCTTCGATGGCGGCCAGGCGCTTGAGGACGTATGCGGCGTCGATTCCTGCCTTTTCAACAGCAGCATCACGCACAGAATCAATGAAGGCCTTGACCTTTGCGTTGCTTGACATGCGTGAAGCGCACGCATCTATCGAGTCTTCGTCCTTTGCAGTCCCTCCGGCGCGCAAATAGGCCTCTCTCTGACTCATGCCTGACGGGTCTAGCAGGTTCAGCGCAAAAGCCTTCTGGCGGCGATTCAGGACGTTGTAGAGGGTCAGCTGTTGCGAGGAAAGCCCCTCACAGCGCTTATCTGATTCGGTCATGGCCATTCCCGGTGATTGGTCAAATATTGATCAATCATACCAGAGCCATGGAATTCAGTTCACCGCACCATTTCCGAAGGCGCCTGCTCCCTGGTGTTGATCCTGAAGTCAATGTCGGCAGCCTGGCCGGCCAGGTTCTGGAAGGTCAGCACGTAGCTGGTGTTCTTCTTGAGGATCAGCGGCTCATCATCAGGAATCGTGACGGTTGACGTGCCGGTGGTGGCATTGCCGCGCAGCACGATGCTCGCGAAGTAGGCATTTGGCGTGAACGTGACTCCGGCCTTCATCTGAACCGGTGGCGTTACTGGGCCGGCCTGGTTCCGATTGTACGTGCGCAGGATGTTGGTACCGCCAGTGAATGCGACCTCATACAGCGAAATGCGTATCTTGTTCTCGCTGCACGTGTAGGTGCGACGGTCGAACTGGAAGTTGTAGGCGCCGGTGGTGAACCCGACCTGAACAACGGCGTTCTGTGCCACCGCCGTGAACTCATGCTCGTTTGTCCATACAAGGCCAGAAGCCATGAGTGAATCTTTTCTGTCGTCCATATCTCCCCCTGAAAGTGGTTAAGCGAAGCGCTTTGCGGAGTATGGCAGCACAAAAACAAAACCCCAGACCTTTCGACCTGGGGTTTTGCGAACTTCACCGTGAACACCGTTCTGAATCGCTGATGGCGGGGAGTCGGGTGTGGGTGAATCATGCGTTACTTGCTTTCCGGCGTCAAGAGAGCGTCATGCCATGTCTAGCAATCAGGATTGCATCGGCTACTGCTTGGCCTTTGCCCTTCAGATCGAGGATTCGAAGATCAGGGTAAAGCCTTGCGCAATGCGACCTTGCCGCGTCCTTGTCCTTTCCGATCAGGCCTGCCGATTTCTTCCATGACTGCGGGGTTACGCAGACATATGGAACCTCTAGCGCCATCAGTACGCCTTCGATGACTCCAGCAGAGTGCCCGAACGAGAACATCGAACTGACACCCTGCCCTGGCATGGCCCCGACCTGCTCCAGAACAGCCCTGATCCTCTCCCCCTGAAACCTCCTGACGAACTGAGCCACAGCGGAGCCGTTTACGCGGTTTTTCTTGCCTACCATTAGCGTTGGCATTGGTTCGTGGTGAATCACGCTAAAATCGACCTCCAGAGCGACGAGAGAGCCGCTTAGGCCTGGGTCGATACCTATGGTGATCACTGATCCTCCTTGGCCATGGCCTCGTCGATCTCCGCGTCGGCTTGATCGTTGGTTATCTCGCCGGCCCGCAGCTCATAGAACCAAGACTCCATGCTCGGGCAGCCATGATCTCGCATCCACCGATACCTCTCCACATCCCGAATCAACTCCACCATAACCCCAGCCGGAACCGTAACCAGCAGATCGGGGCATTTCTCAGCCGTGGCCTGGGCGGTGGCCTTTAGCGTTTGCAGGTCGGTGGTCATTTGGATTTCTCCTTGGCATTCTCGGCGCGGCGCTTGTCGCGATAGGCATAAACTTCTTCAAGACCTTCATCGATCTTCACGACTTCGCGATCGAAGTAGGCCTGGGCCTGGGTTTCTCCCTCCGGCGGCAACTCACCAGGGCCGCGCAAGCCGTTCCAAATCCACAGCATCGCGTCATCGGCACCCTTCCCTTCCTGCCATTCGATCACGGATGCACGCATTCCAAGCAGGTAACGCCCGAATGTCAGGTCGAGTTCCTTGACTTGCATGCGCAGCGCCTCGTTCTCTGCCTTGAGCTGATCGATCAGGCGGCGTGAATGCTTGGCTGGCTCGAAAGCAAGTTCATCGATCTCAGCCAGCAGAGCCAGAACCGTTGCCGGACTTGCGGCTGCGGCGAACTCTGCGTTCTGCAGGCCCTTCCCGTCTGAAGTATGCCAAGCGCTTAGAATCTTTCCGCTGCCGTCGCCAATTACATGAACGCCGTTGTGATCGACCTCTACCCGTCGTGGACCGTGATTTTGGGTAGCGGCCTGAGCCAGCGCCATCAGCTTTTCCTTGTCGATGCTCATTCCTTAATCTCCTTCCGCCCATGCCCCCGATCAAGCAGCACAAACCCTGCTGCCTGCCTGGCCTTTGAGCATTTGTCGTGGTTGTAGTACGCCCGGCCGCGCCCGCATACATCGCAGCGCCCAGTCATTGCACTACGGAACAGCGGATTCATGCCGCCATTTGGCTTGGTCATTGGTTGATCTTCCATCACTTCCCCTCCCGCGCATACCGCGCCTGCCTGATCTTGGAGCACTTCGTGTGCTTGTAGGTGTTGTGGCCGAAGGACTTGGGCTTGCCACAGATGTCGCAGTGGCTTGGCAGATCCAGCGGCCCCATGGAATACCCGCGCATCTTGGTCTTGCGGCGTAGGGAGGTCATGGGCGGCGCTCCAAGGTTTCACGCCATGGCTTTTCGGCGCCTATCCATCTGGCCTTTTCAAATTGGCCATCTGCATTGACCCAGCTGACCAGCATTGACACCGGCTTTTTGTCATACCAGTACCAATCTCCAGAACTGTCCATTGCAGCCCAGTCAAATCCTTTGGGGGCCTCACTCCAATCCGGCTTGCTCATGGCATGTCACTCCACTTCTCGTCACGGCGCATTGCTTCATCAATGGCCTGGACCGGCGTTTTGTACCATTCGTCTTGAGCACAATCAGGCCACTGGCAGCGATAGACGCCTTCAGGATCTCGCGTGCCGTTCATGTGGCTGATGGTGATCTGCTGTTCAAGAACGAATTTCAGCCGTTTCTCTGCCTCGTATGCCTGATGGAATGCGCGGTTCGCGGCGTCGATCTGCTCTTGAAGCTCGCTTACCGTTTCGCCGTATGTATCGTTCTCGCGATCACGAACCTCAACCCCAAGCAGTTCACCGAGCAGGCGTGCCATTTCTGGAACGTCTGCCAGCACGTAATGGTCGTCTGATTCGCGGACGTAGGTGAATCCGAGTTCTAGGCAGCGCTTCTGCCAGTCAGTGCGTTGATCGCTCATACCGCCTCCCCCTTAGCCAGGGCCAGTGCTGCGTCAACTACTTGGTCAAGCCCGTGAAGTTCGAGAGTTCCACGCAGAGTAGCGACAGCATCAAGAGCCTCGACAATCCGCCGATCCTCATCACTGCGCCGCTCAGCCAGCCGCTCAATGTGCCGCACATTCTCCTGAACCTGCTCGCTGAGCTTCTGGGCCCTGGCGAAGTTCTCGTCGGCTACCTCGGTGGCTTGGCGCAGGGCTTCGGCTTGGAGGTAGACCAGACGATCCACGGTCTGGATCATGCAGTCGTAGGTCAGCGCTGACATCTCGCCGGCCGCGCTCTTGATCGCCAAGTCCATGAGCATGCGTGCGCGCTTGATTTCGTCGATGTTGGTCATTTGCACTTCACTCCTTGGGATTCGATGGCGGAGCGGCACTCGTCAATAGCAAGTTGGTTGGCCATGAGCGCCGAAAGCAGAGACTGATCACCATTGGCGCGCTCGCCTGTGTCGCCACGGCTTTGTGGTAGTTCGATCACCAAGGCCTGGCGCGAGGCTTGCCATGCCGCCTCGCAAATCCACTTGAGGTCTTCCCATTTCTTGGCTCCGCCGAGTTCGCCATGATCTCGCAGACGGGTGACTTGCTCCCGGTGCCAAGCCTCAAACTGCGCCCTAGATTCGTTTTCGATGTTGCTCACGGTGATTTCCTCTCTCAGTCCTTCCAGATTTTCGATTCCTGAAGCGCCACAGCTGCGGCGATTAGGGTGTATGTGACTAGTACAGAGGCCAGCGGCGCCAGGTATGCGACCGATGAAACGGTGGCAACGAGTAGGGCTAGGCCTAGGAGTAGGTTTTTCATATGCATCTACCCATTTTTTCCAATTGCATTGATGAACGACTTTGCCGAGCGTGGGCGCACTGGCTTTTCCTCGGTGTCGCCATAGCGCTTGATGGCCGGAACAAACTTGGCGATCTCGCCCCTGAACATCAGCGTGCAGCGGCCTGTTTTCCCGTGGCGGCACTTCGGCACAAAGATCTCCGTATATCCGTCGCGCCCGTCCTCGGAGTTCTCATCGCGGTGCGCCATGATGATCGTGTCAGCGTCCTGCTCGATGTCGCCACAGTCGCGAAGGTCTGACATTTGCGGCGTCTTGTCGGCGCGGGACTCGATGCCTCGGTTGAGCTGGGCCAGGGCGATTACTGGAACCTTCAACTCCTTGGCCAGCGCCTTCATGCCACGGGAAACGACGCCCAGTTCTGCAGCTCGGTTGAACAGCTTGCTCCCTGGCTCAGATGCCACAAGGCCGATGTAGTCCACCAAGATGGCCTTGAGCGGCTTCACGCGGTGCTGGTACCGGGCAATGGACGCGATTCGGCTGAACGGCAGTGCAGGCTTCTCGCAGAGCCGGTAATCAGCGTGCTGGATCTTGTTCACGCCTTGGGTGATCAGCGGCCAGTGATCGTCTGCTGCCTTCTCCGAGCCATCCAGAACGCTTTGGGTGACTTGAGACTGGGCAGCCAAGCAGCGACGAGCCAGTTCGTTGCCCTCCATTTCCAGCGTGAACACCAGAACGCCATGGCCTTCGTTGATCGCGATGTTGTCGGCCAGGTTGAGGCCGAGAACCGTCTTGCCGGTACCGGGGCGCCCAGCGATTACCGTGAAGCTGCCAGGGCGCAGTCGCTTGATGATGCGGTCAAGGTCAGGTAGTCCAAACGTTACGCCTTCTGGTTCGTACTGCTCTTGGCCGGCAGCGTTCGCGCGGTCCAGTTCATCCACGACCTTCGGCAGCACATCAGACATCAGGATCACATCAGGTCGATCATCCTCGGCATCTAGGCTCATCAGCATTGCCTGGGCGTTGGCGATCTGCTCCGAGATATTGCCCTTACTCAAGGCAATGTCGCTGATCTCCCACGCGGCCTGCTGGAGCTTGCGAGCCTGGAACCGTTCGCGAACAACCTTGGCGTACTGCATGGCGTTGGCATACCCCGGCACGTTGCGCTGAATCTCAGCGGCGTAGATCAGGGTTGGTGCACCACTTGGTAGCTCAGCACGGTAATCACTGAGGGTGATCACGTCGGGTGAATGGCCCTTAGCGCGTTGAGCCAGGATCATCGAGTACAGCATGGCGTTGTCAGCGTTGAAGAAGTGCTCAGGCAGAAGGTTGGCGCCGATACGGTCAGCCAAGTCCGCTCTGTGCAATAGAGCACCGATCACGCCGTGCTCAGCTTCCTCAGAAAAAATCGGTCTTTCAGGTGCTTCGTTCATACGCCCAGTACCTTGGCCACGTTCTCAGGTCGAGTCAGGAACTCAAAGTCAGCCTTCCAGCCACGGTCGTTGTTGCCGCGCCAATGCTGGTTCTCAAGGCAGTCAGTGAAGTAGGCCTTCCAGAAGTCAGCACCCATTTCACGGAATGGGCGCTGGCCACGGATTTTCATATCCATCAGCTTCTTCACGTTGGCCGCTCGTTTTGGAGTCATCAGCTCAGCGCCCTTGAAGACGCCGCCGCATATCTCTTGGTAGGCCTTCAAGATCTCGTCATTCGACGGTCGGCCATCGTGATGGTCGACAAGGGTTTTTTCTTGATTGGTTATTTGATTATTGGTTATTTGATTTGTCGGAGGATTCTCCGAGGTAACCACGGAAGAATTTCCGATCATGCTCGGAGAAACGTCCGATCTGTTCCACTGCCTGCCCTTCTCAGTGATCCTGATCAGCGTGATTTTCGAGGTGCTGGAAAGTTCGATCACTTCGATCAACTCCAGCGCCTTGAGAATCCTGTAGGCCGTGTCTGGCTTGTCGGTCAGCAAAGGCAGTTCCTCAACGATTTTTGCTTTGCTGATGGCGTAGAACGTCTTCTGGCCGACCACGACAGGACGAGCCCAAGACGGTACCTGATAGATGAACGCGAACAGCATGGCCTGCTGGGCGCTCATGCCCCATTCAAGGGCCTTGGTTTGGTTGATCAGGACCGTGAATTGCATTTTGCCTTCTCCTGATTCGCCTCAATCCGAGCCAGGGATTGTTCGCGCCCAAACTGATTCATGATCTCGCCAAGCTGATCGTCAGTGATAAGGATCGCGAACTTGGCCGCGCTGCCTAGGGCGCCAAAGTGGATTTCGTAGCGCTCTCCGTTCCACTTCAGCTTCACGGTGTCGCGCTTGTACGTCTTGATCTCCATGCGGTGCTGAGCTTTAGCCATTTCTCTCACTCCTCCCCCATCGCCACGAACTCGCTGACCTTCATGTCGAAGGCATCAGCCAGCTTCTGAAGCGTTGCACCGGTGCACGACTTCTGTGCGGCCAGCTGGCTCAAGCTGGTTTCCCGCATGCCCAGCTTTTCAGCCAGATCCTTTTGGTTCATATCGTGCTGAGCCAGGCACTTCTTAATGCTTTTTCGAAGGTTCATTCGTGTCTCCATTGGTTGATCGTCTGCGATGGAGATCAATCTATGTCATCCTGAATGAAATTGCAATGGTACCGAAAAAATATTCGATTTGTCCGTTGACAGATTCGGTACCATTGCATAGAGTTCACCTCAGCAACGCAACACACAAAACGCAGCTTCACCCGCTCTTTATACAACTCGGCGCAACACCCTCCCGACCGGGAAAGGCAGTTAGCCACCCACATAGCCATGCGGCTCCCTGGGGCTGGCCGTATCGGCCTCGGTAGGCGGGAGTGATTGCTTTCCTCGGTGCCATTCCATGAGTGGCATCAAGGGAAATCAACCAATGTGAGAACTACAAAATGCTGAACATTAACGAAGAAGACCTGAAAGCCGCCATAGTCGAGAAAGCTGCTGACGAACTGCTGAGCCGCGACAGTGATCTTCAAGGGCTGGTAGCAAGGGAAGTTAAGTCTCGCTTAGACAAGATATTTGCCGAGCGAGCAATGGCGCAGGTAGAGAAAGCGATTGACGAGACAGTGCACAACTGTTTCGAGCGTGATTACCAGAAAGTATCTTCCTGGGGCCAGCCTGAGGGCGAGCCGACCAGCATCCGCAAGGAGCTGGAGCGAACTGTAAGCGGGTACTGGTCTTCGAAAGTCGATCCGCGCACAGGGAAGTCTGATGGCGGCTACAACTCTGTCACCCGCGCCGAGTACCTTATGACGCAAATCTGCGCAGAGGACTTCTCGAAAAACATGAGGGAAAGCGCGCTGAACATCACCGGACACCTGAAAGACGGCCTGCGCAATCAAATGGGAAAGGTAATGGACGACATCCTGGGCGACCTATTCCGCGTCAAGAGCCTGCAAGACCAAGGCAAGGTCGAAAAACCTTACTGATTGACTCGAAGCCATTGTCGACAGTGGCTTCTTGTGAATCGAACGAATGGAGAAATGCTATGTGGATTGTCATCGCCGGGCTCATCGGATTCGTTTTGGGATTTGCATCTGCGGTCATGTGCATTCCGCCACCTGCTGGATCTGATCGAGATTACGGGTGATCGAAATGACCTGCCTCCCCCTAGACCTACCCGACGAAACCTACGAATGCCCCTACTGCAAGCAGCAGTGCGGAGGCCCCAACTCCTACCGGCAGCACGTTCTTAGCTGCCATCTGAATGAGTATCTGGATCCTGAGCCAGAGACGGAGGATGTATGAGCAAGACCAACGATAGCCCTGCCTTCCCATCGGCTAATAATGTAAGAGCGGGCGATATAGTCACTGGCGGCCATTCGGGGATGAGCCTTCGCGATTACTTCGCGGCCAAGGCAGCAAATGGCCTCTGCTCAAACCCAGTATGGCTGCAAGAAAGCTTCAACACTGTGGGCAGTGATGAGGCCGTTAACTTCGTTGCGGCAGCAGCTTATGAGCTCGCCGACGCCATGCTTGAGGCCCGATCAAAATGAACGAGCAAACTCGTGAACAAGTGCGCGACCTGATCGAGGCGCGCTTTCTCGCCGTAGCGAACCAGGGCCTTACCTGCTGCCTTCAGCGCGAGATCGAAACCGCTGTCGACATGGCAGGCCTGTGCGGCGCCATCGACGTTGACGAGCAGCGGTATTTCAAGGAGCGCTTGAATCGGATGATTGAGCGCGATCATGAGCAGTGGCAGGAATCGAATCGGAGGATTGGGTGATGGAGATTGATTGGAGCAAGGCGCCGGAAGATGCAACTCACTTTGATGCAAGACCACACACAATTGCTTCCTTCATGCGACTTAAGCAGGGTTCTGGTGATGAGTGGATGTGGTGGAGCCATGGAGGCTGGCAATACTACGGCCAGATTGGCGATACATGCTCAATGACAGAACGACCAAAACCATGGAACGGCGAAGGCCTGCCGCCGGTTGGCCTTGAAGTCGAATGGAACCAGGGATCGAATCATGATTGGGTCCGGGTGACCGTGATCGCATACTTCAAGCATGAGGCATGGATATCGATCAAGGGTGCCAGCCCAATCACTGTCGGAAATCCGGCGAACTTCAGGCCTAGCCGCACGCCCGAGCAGATCGCAGAAGAACAGCGCGAACGCGAGTTCGAAGAAATCCGCCACGTCATGGGAATGTTCGATGACTACCGCGATGCGGCAGAAGAATTGCTGAACCGCGGATACCGCAAGCAGGAAACCAAACCCGAATAACCGGAGACGACCATGAAATCACAGGCCACCCGCTACACCCGAAAGGAACTGGCTTACCTGGCGTACTGGGAGGCCCGTGGTTATCGCTTCAAGCGTGGGCAGAAGCCGCCGCTGAGTACGGATACGCCGCCCGGGTTCGCGGTGAGCAATCCGATTCTGGATGCGCTGTGCGGCCTGTTCATCATCGTCTTCGTCACCGGCCTGTGCTTCACATGGGTCTACTACGCGGCAGGGCTTCAACATGGCTGACCTGACCGTAATCCGAATCATCAAGCCGCCACACTTCAAATTCCGGCAGTTCTGGATCCTCGCCGAGGTCAAGCAGGCCTTCGGCGACAACTTCGAAAAGCTGCTGATGTTCAACACCAAGGCCGAGGCTGACAGGGTTCAGCCTGGGTATAACTTCAAGGGGTAATCATGATCCATGGCCGCACCTCCAGCGCGCCTCTGAACAGCCTCGATATCGTCCTCTGCCTTTCCCTCTCCCTCGCATTCAACAAGACAGCCGACGCGGTACGCCGAACGGCTATGCGAATCCGCGGGAAATCGCCATACGAGCACCAGCCCAAACTGGCAAAGCTCGCCCGAGCAGAGGACGACGAGGTTCTACGCGCCGTATTCGAAATGCTCGACAAGACCGTGGCGCTGACCAGCGATGCCGCTCCAGAAGCGCCACGATGCCACATGAAACCAATGCGCTTTGCAGGCTACATGTACTACTGCCAGCACTGTTCGCATACCAAGCCGAGAACACTGGGATGAGCCAAGCCCTTCAAACAATCGCTCAGGACATCTACGGGGCGCGAGATTCGTTCGCGTCCGTCCTGACCGACCGATCACTCAGTTTCGAGCGAGAAGCTGAATTCGCAATCCAGACGCTGACCGGCAACGACTACGCGATGAAGATCGCCATGCAAAACCGGCAGTCGGTCTTCAACGCAGTGACCAACATCGCGGCAATCGGCATCAGCCTTAACCCGGCGAAGCGCCAGGCCTATCTGGTGCCGCGTGACGGCAAGATCTGCCTGGACATCAGCTACATGGGCCTGATGGACCTCGCAATGGCCACAGGAGCGATTTTGTGGGCACAGGCTGAGCTTGTGTATGCCCAAGACTCTTTCGCTCTCAACGGCTTCGACAAGCCGCCTACGCACTCATACAACCCGTTCAGCGCTGACCGCGGCGATATCGTCGGCGTGTACGTGGTCGTGAAGACTGCCGACGGCGACTACCTGACCACCTGCATGAGCCGCGCAGACATCGACGCGATCATGAACCGGTCGCAGTCGGTTAAGTCTGGCAAGTCGTCGCCATGGAAAACCGACTACGGCGAGATGGCCAAGAAGACCGTCGTCAAGCGCGCCTACAAGTACTGGCCAAAGACTGACCGCCTCGACAAGGCCATTCACCACCTGAACACCGACAGCGGTGAAGGCCTGGCAACACTGGCGCCACAAGGGCCTAGCCAGCTGGCCGAGCAGTGGATTCAGCAGGCGGCTGAGTGTACGACTCTCGACGCCCTGGCCAGCATCTGGCGCCAAGGCGTGCCAGCGTTCAAGCAGGCAAACGACATGGCCGGCGCCAACCAGTTCAAGGCCTTCGTTGAGAAACGCCGCGAACACCTTAAAACCCAAGCTGAACAGCAGGCGCCAATCGAAGGCGAAATCTTGGAGAGCGAAGAATGAAACTTATAGATCTTTCCGGGCAGAAATTTGGAAGGCTATACGTTGCTTCCCTTAGCCCGGAAAGGTCGAAGGCCAAGGGCGCCCAGTTCAACTGTATATGTGATTGCGGCACGGAAAAATTGATCCTTGGCTCTCATCTTCGCCTTGGCAGAGTTGTCTCTTGCGGATGCGCGAGAAGGGAACGGCTAGCCACATCGGGGATTAAGCACGGAATGTGCGGAACCGGGGCATGGCACAGCTGGCGCGACATGATGAAGCGCTGCTACTCCCAAAAGTCAGCCCATTACCACCATTACGGCGGCAGAGGAATTGAGGTTTGCCAGGAATGGCGTTCCTTTGAGGGCTTCCACAAAAGCATGGGTGACCGACCGATAGGAATGTCGATCGAGAGAGAGGACGTGGATGGCAACTACGAGCCAGGCAACTGCAAATGGATACCTCTGAGCAATCAGCAGGAGAACAAAAGGAACAGCCTGTTCGTAGTGCTCGATGGTGAGCGTATGTGTCTATCTGTCGCATGCAAGAAATTGGGAATTAGCTATCAGCGGACCAGAGACAGAATTAAGAAGCTCGGATGGGACTTTGAGAAAGCCATCAGCGAGCCAAAGAAAATTAACGGAGAAATCTACGCATGAGACTTATCCAGTGCGCCCAAGGCGAAGAAGCTTGGCATCAGCTGAGATCAGGCCGCTGTACGGCCTCCCGTTTCTTTGAGGCAAGGTCAAAACTCACAAGGGCTAGCAAAAACGGATCTGCTGGTGATCCATCTGGCGATGCAATTTCTTACGCATGGTCTGTCGCCATCGAGCGAGTGTTTGGATCTACCATCGACATCAATCAGCAGTCGGCTGCAATGCGCAGAGGTACGGAGTTAGAGCCCCACGCCCGCCTGGCCTACGAGTGCGAAACCGGATACCTGGCCTCCGAGTCCGGAATCTGCGTCTCAGACTGCGAGCGCTTTGCGTATTCGTCTGACGGCCTCATCGATGATGACGGCATGATCGAGATCAAGTGCCCAGCGGCTCCGGCCAAGATCGGCGCAATCTGGTCGTCTCCTGAAACCGCCGCGGCTGAATACATCGACCAGATCCAGGGCGGAATGTGGATCACGGGCCGCAAGTGGTGCGACTTCATCATGTACTGCCCTTGGCTTGAGCCAGTCGGCAAAGATCTGTTCGTCCAGCGAATCCACCGAGACGAGGCCTACATCGGCGATCTCGAAGCCGACCTTCTGTCGTTCTGGCAGATGGTCGAGAAGTTCGAAGGCGTGCTGCGCAAGCCGAAGGAGTAAGCATGGCAGACCTGGCGCTTGTCCGAACTGCAAATGGGTTGGTCGGCGCCACGGAAGCCGACCGGGAGTTGATCAGCAAGACGAAGATCGGCAGCACGATCCATGGCGACTTTAAGCGGATGCGCAACGCCAAGCTGCATGGGAAGTTCTTCGCGCTGATTGATCTGGCGTACCAGTACTGGGAGCCAACCGGTGGCTTGATTCCACGGCAGGAAATGCGCGGCATCATCGGCCTGCAGAAGTACTTCGAAGAACTCAACGAAAGGCCTGGGCAGCTTAATAAAGCCGTTCAGGCCTACATCGACAAGCTGCAAGCCGAGCGCGCCGAGCGATTCCCGGCAGTCGAGAAAAGCCGCGAGGCCTTCCGAGAGTTCATCACCATCGAGGCCGGCTGGTACGACATCACGCAGACGCCTGACGGCATACGCAAGAAGGCCAAGTCAATCAGTTGGTCGCGCATGGATGACGTCGCGTTCTCTGCGCTCTACAAGGACGTGTTCAACGCCTGCTGGCGCACCGTCCTGCAATCCCACTTCAACAACGAGGCTGATGCGATGGCAGCAGCCGAACAACTAGGCACTTTCGCCTGACACCTAAGGAAGACATATGACCCGCGAACAAAAAGCACTGCTGGACCAAGCCCGTGCCGAAGGCAAGCTGCCGATGGAGTACTCGCCTGAATTCATCGTGCACGACATGGTCGACACCATGCGCAACCAGATGGCGCGCTACGAAGTCGGCTACAAGAAGCTATCGCAACAGCAACAGGACACGGTTCTGGCAGAACTTCAGCATGCAGCCGAGGGCATCGCGCACACCGTGGCCCGCATGATCCACGCGGCCGGCAGCCAGACAGTGAACATGACCCTGAAAGACCTGAAGGTTTCGAATGGCCAGGTTACTGGCATGGTCAAGGCCGACGAGGACTATTACAACGACCTCATTAGCAAAGTGCAGGACAAGGGAGAGGTGCTGATCGTTCTGTACCCTCGCGAGTTCAGCGCCGGCATGGCTGACATCCAGTCGGAGAAGGATCAGCGCTCGCTACCATTGGAAGAAGGCGAGAAGCCAGCCAGGAAGCCACGCGGCAGCAAGTCCAAGCCGGCCGACGAGACGAAGGGCATCGAGATCCCGCCGAAGATGCTTTCGGATGCCCGCGACTTCGTGACCGTGAACTGCAATGCCCACATCAGCGGGATGCAGAATTTCCTCAAGATTGGGTATGAAAAAGCGGTTGCCATCCTCGACAAGCTGGCCGCCGAAGGCATCGTCACCCGCACCTCCGAAGCTCCAAACGATCAGTTCGAACTGGTCCGCGAGAAACCCTCCGCTGAGGCTCCCGCAAAGGACGCTGACGGCCTTCCAGAGACCTACGGCGATCTGACCTACAGCGAAGTGCAACAGACCGTGGTACTGCACGCCAAGAGCTTCTACCTGCCATGGCTGAGCGACCGCTTCAAGATCGAAGGTGAGCAGGCCGAGCACCTGGCCCTGCGTCTGCTGGATGACGGCGTGATCGAGGCCGAGCAGTCGGTTGAAGTCGAAGGCGAGCCGCCGCTGGTCACCTACAAGGTCATTGCCACCCTGGCTGATCTCGATCTTCCGTTCTGATCCATCCCGCCCCGGTTAACGCCGGGGCAACCCACCGAGAACACCACCATGAACATGACTGCGATTTACGTAATGGCCGCAGTGCAGCGGGCGCAGAACGAAGGCGCTAGCAGCGTGAGCCTTAACGTGAAAGACATGATCGAGATGTGTCACTTGATCCAATCCGGCATGCACAAGGAGATCGTCGGGGTCCCGATGAAGCATGTTGGCTGGGCCAATCCATTCCAGATCCAGGCGATGCGCCGGGACAGGAAGAAAGACTTCCCTCTCAAGCGCAGGAAGTCCGCAGAGCACTGCGTGCAGGTCTTCTTCTCTGGCGACATCAGGGAGCACATGCAGGAATCCATTCGCCTCGTCGCAGTTCGCGAAGAGGAGCGCCGTCAAGAAAGAGAACGCCGGGAGAAAGCCAATGTGCAAAGTACTGTTCCGTAGCGGTTACATGTGGGCGATGGACGTTACCCGGGATCTGGTGGCGCTCACGGTCAAGGATGGCGGCTATGACGAACTTATCTGCATCACCAAGCGCGGCAAGCAGGACAAGCCTGATGACTACGCAAATGGCGTTCAGGCCTGGATCAACAAGCTGATGGATGCGCGGGATGTGGCAGCCATGAGGGGAAAGTCATGAACCAGCGCGTCTACACCTTCAAAGAACTTATGCAGCGCCTGACGCACCGTGACTGGGCCGTCGCCGCCATCGGCAAAGACTTCTTTTTTGTTCCGCGTAGCTACCTTCCGGGGAGGAAGATTTGAATGGACGTTAAACGGTATCTGCCACAGAAAACGCCAATCGGCAACGTGATGAAGGAGAGCCCCGAAGGCTATTGGGTCTTGTCGAATGACTTCGACCGAATCCTAGCCGAGCGCGACGCCCTCCAGCAGTTGCTGAATGCGCGGGATGAGGAGATTGAGCGGCTGAAACAGGAGCTAGCTGACGAGCGCCTGCAATCGCTAGCAGATGGTGCTTTCGCTGAATACTGCGCAGACAGGGAGAACCAAGCATGAGCAAGAACGATATGGTGATGGGAAAGCCGGAGGCTTATCAAGTTCGACTGCGTGGCCCTAGTGGAGAGTGGTGCCCATGGTTCGATGTCGGAAAGTTCTTTTTCGACCACTTCCCATACGAAAAGGATGGAGTCGGTGAGAAGCGAGTACTTTTTACTGGTGACGCCATGGATGCCGTGTTGGCCGACCGAGACGCCTATGTGCAGAACGCTATCGACTTGCGCGCCCAAGCCGAAGAACTCAAGCACATAGCGCAAAAGAACGTTGATCGGAATGTTGACTTGAGCGCCCAGCTGGCCGAGCGGGATGCGTTGCTGGCCAGCGTTGTAAACTCGGGAGCGCTTTCGTGCGAGCAGTACGAAGAACTTGAGGCCGATTGCTGTGCCGCCGTCGATGTTGTTCATCAGGTCAAGCGACAGGAGTTCCATGAGCACCTGGACAAATGCGCCGCCCTATCCGCCAGCGCAGAGCCGAGCGCGCCGGTTGAGCGCGGCGGGCTCAAGGAGTGCCCGAAAGGTTATGGGCACGGCGGCCAGTGGTGCGGACCATCCTACAATTGCTGGCTGGATCGGCGCAGCGATGAAGAAAAGGCCCGCGCCGCCCTGGAGCGCAAGCCATGACCATTCCTGAAATCGCGCCGTGCCCGTTCTGTGGAAGCTCTCAGTGCTCTCCGAATTACCACAACCATCGGACCTGGGTTGAATGTGACGCCTGTGGAGCTCGCGGCCAATCGAGCAACTGCCCGAGTATTCAGGACAACCGAGGGCCTGCGGAAGGAGTCGCAATCAGGCACTGGAACCAGCGCGCCGGCCACTCAATCGCCGGCTACGAAGGTACCTCCGGCCTCTACTACAGCAAGCTCGCCGCCGTGGCCAATGGTGAACAGCGGATCGAGCCTATCTACAGGGTGAAGAAATGAACGGGCCAATTGAGTTTACCCGGGAGCAGCTTTTGCAGATGTGCCGATCGTATCGGGCTGGCGCCAGTCTTGAGGCGCTGGGCATGGAGTACGGCATCAGCAAGACCGCGGTATCGCGTCGGCTGAAGGCTCACGGCGTGAAGCTTCGTCCGCGCGGGTCTCCGCTTGGTGGCCGGTCAAGCGCAGCCAAGGATGCCATCCTGAAGCTGCTCGAGAAGGGCAAGACTCTTCAGCAGATCGCTGAATACATGTCCGTTACCGTGCGGACCATCTACCGGAGGCTTGAGTCATGAAGCTAGCCCTATTCGTCCTTTACATCGTCGTGCTGTGCATTCTGGCGCTAATGGCGAAAGCATCTGACAGCTGCGCAATGCCAGTGTCTTGGAACTACCAGCCGGCCCCGCATGAACAACAACCAGAGCCCATGATGGCTAAGCATGGGTTCGGCGGAGAGAGGTGGGTATTGTGATTGCCGTCGCCTATATGGCTTACCTGATCTGGAAGGCTCCCCAATGAAGCAAGACAAATTCACCAAAGCAGCACGCGGCAGGGATTGCCTTGTGCGCTTGCCCGGGTGCCCGAACAACACTGAGACGACTGTGCTAGCGCATTACAGGCTGGCCGGCACCTGCGGAGTTGGCATGAAGCCGAATAACCTGCAAGGCGCGTGGTGCGACGACTACTGCCACAGTCGCGTCGACGGCCGCGTCAAGTCAGACTTGACCAGAGAGGAACTGCGCCTTTACCACGCTGAAGGCGTCATGCGCACGATTGATGCGCTGGTTCGTGAAGGGGTGCTGAAGCCTTGACTGGTGAGCCAGAAAACAAACTCAAATAGGGGTGATACCGTGATCAAGTCTGAAGCTGATCTTTGCTCGATCTTTATCAGGGACTTAAACGCACAGCCTGGATGGATTTGCTATCCAGAATCTGGAGGATTCGACATCCTGGCCGTGCATGAAAGCGGACGCCAAATTGGCATTGAGGCCAAATTGCAACTGAATGCCAAGGTCGCAGATCAGATCATGCCCAACCCATGGCAATACAGGTATGGCATTAAAGGCCCAGACCATCGCCTTGTGATAGTCGGAAAGATTACTGATGCCAGCGCCGGAATTGCCAAGCTGCTGGGGTATATGGGAGTCCCTGTCCTTGTGCCAGATCAGCGCGTGAGAAGCACAAAAGAGGGGATACGTGAAGTTCTGGAGTTCTGCTCATACAAGCTCAGCGACCTGCTCAGCGGGAAAGGCCATTGGGGTGATATCGAACTTTTCGACTGGAATCCCGATGAGCGCTGCCCGGTTCCTATGGTTGTTCCAGATCTCCCGGCCGGCGTTCCTTCTCCAGTTCGCCTTACGCCATGGAAGGAAAAGGCCATTCGTGCTGTTGCGCTTCTCAGAAAGCAGGGATCTATCACATCAAAACAGATCAAGGAGCTTGGTATGAGCCCTACTACATGGACCCAGCATGGGGGCACAAGGGCATGGCTGGACAAGGGCCCCGTTCTTGGTCAGTGGTTAGAAACTGAAAGAATGCCAGCGTTCGACAAGCAACATCCTGAAGCCTATGCAATAGCGGTTGCCGACCTTGAAGAAAGCTCGAAAGGAAGCTTGATATAAACTCCGCCCTAAACGAGAAAGGCCCGCGCAATGCGGGCCATGTTTTAGCTTCTCGAAATATCCCCTAAAGCAAGACTTCCTGCTGCGTGGTGTTGATCGTCGCGCTTGCAGTTCCATTGATTGAACCCGACCGGATGCGCACGAACTTCCCGGCTGGGATATAGCGGCAGATAGACCAGTTGTTGCCCTGCACCTGATTCAGTACGACGGCCAGGGTTATCGTGTTGCTGTACGTCTGCTGGGCTTTCGTGGTCCAGTCGCCCGGCGTGGTGCTGTTGGTGTCTGCCGTCTCAAGGAACACGCTGGCCGAGGATGGTCCGCCGATGGTCGACGTGGTACTGAACGAGCCTTCATAGCAGACGTGCGCAACCCGCGTAGCGCTGATCTGGAATCCGGTTGCCGTGGTCGTTGTGACCAGAGTACGGGCCGGGCTGTCGTTGATTGATGGCGCAACAGGGGTTGCGTAGTTCGGGACGTTCAGAACGCCAGTGGCGCTGTTATAGGTAGCGGCGCCAGACGTGCCCGTGGTAGTCAACGAGATTGCAGATCTGGCCCCGGCCTGGTTGATGTAGGCCGACGGGTTCGTGGCGTTGTAGGGCGTGAATCCAAGCGCAGCAGTGACCTGTCCCGAGGTGATGCCGGTCAAGAATCCAGACGGGTTCCCAGTCAGCGGGTAGGCATCCGTGATCCCATAACCGGCCAGCGTCGTCGGCGTGCTGGTGATCGTGCTCCATGCCTGGGTGTGCGCTGATGGCGGGAACGTCGAAGGGATCCCCGTGAGCGATGCGTAGGTGCCGGCTGTGGCCACCGGTGCGAAGGTCGGCTTCCCGGTGATGTCAGTCCATGCCTGAGGTAGAGCGACCAGTGAGCCGCTGCTGACCTGCAGCCCGGTGCCGATGGTCCAGTGCACGGGCAATACGGTCGACCCGTTGAATCCCATCAGGCCGTCTTGAGTTCCTGGCGGCTTGGCTACAGTGCGCGGGATGCTGCTGGTGTCTGTGGCGTTGCGCTGGTTCGTTACGATGTCGCTGGGCCCTGCAAATGCCAGCGCCGGCAATAGCGCAAGCGCGATCAGAAAGCGCTTCATGCGGTGATCCTCGAAAGAATGGCGGGCTTGTTCCGGTAGAACACGCAGTTGTCGCCAGGGTTGAACATGTAGTCGGCGCCATTTACGGCGATCGACGACTGGAAGTGAGCCAGCGCAATCTGGCCGTCAGAGTTTACGAAGACCCGCTGGCCTACCCTGCCGTCAGAGTTGCCGGGCAAGTTGATCGTCACGGCATTGAGCTGGGCGCCGCCAGTCTCAAGGTTCAGGGTAACGTCGTTGTTGGTGTTCGGGATCGTAACCGTCTGGCCTTCTGTCACAGCCTGGTTCATTACCGTCATGGGTGAACCGCCAGCCATAGCTTGATCGATCATGGCCTGCACATCTGTCTGGCTCATTCCGATTGCCGGCCCGATCATGATGTCACCTGCTGCACGCACATGCGGCCTTTAGGAGTGAATCCGACCTCCCAGTACAGAACCCATACCCCAGGCGGATTCAAACTCAGCGTGCGTGCCGGAAGACCTCCTAGCACCAGTTCATAACCGTGTCGGTCATCTTCTCCATCAGTGGTCGGCGGAGTGGCGCCCTCCCACACAGCACACCGGCCACCGTTCTTGTTCTGCATCAAAAGCGGAGTGCCAACGGCGAACCCGGTCAGCGCGTACACGTTCTGCCATACCCCTACGGTCGGCTTGATGTCTTTGATCATTCGTCCTTCTCCAAAAGAAAAGGGGCCGTAGCCCCTAGTTCAGCGCTTCCCGCACTTGAGGTCCCACATGTCGTTATGTGCTGCGATCTCTTCCTTCGTCTGCCTGGTCATCACCTTGCGCTCTGCGGCGGTTGTGGTGATCGGCTTTACCCAGGCACAGCTTGTGTCAATCACTACGGGAGTGACGCTGCAACCGGCGCTCAAGCTCATCGTCAGAATCAGCAGCCACCTCAACTTCGACATGGGTACGCTCCGTTGCGGCCTGCGCCGCCTTCTCGTTTTGCACAGAGGCCTGTTCAGTCTTGGCCTGCTGTGCGCCCTCTTTCTTTCCGCTGGACTTCCCTATGGCGTTTCCGCCGAAGAAGCCCAGGGCTGCCGCTACCAGCGCGACAATCCCTATGATCCATTCAATCATGGCTCAGTCCTCGATCAGGTTAGACGCTATCCGATTCGCCCATCCCTTGGCGAAAGATGGCCAGTTTTTCAGCCCGGTCATGAACTTGAGCCGGTACCCACTGAAGCGCTTGTCGAGTTTCTGAGGGTCCATGGCGCGTACTGCCGCTAGAGTCTTAGGCCCGATCACGCCATCATCCGTGACGCCGGCTGCGCGCTGGAGGATCTTCACGGCCTGCCCTACGCCAGAGTTGACTGCTGTGTCGAACACATCGAAGCGTACGACCTCTGGCATTTCCTCTGCGCGAACCCGCTTCCAGTACAGGGCCTGATAGATCTCCTTGGCCGTGTCACGCGGCAGACTACGCATGTCGCCTGTGTAGCCCCATGACCTGGCCACGGTTTGAGTTACGCCCCACATGGTTGATCCGCCTGGGTCGTCAGGGTGGCTTGAGTAACCGCCCTCATGTCCGATCAGGCGGTCGAATGCTTCGTTGAAGTTCATGGCGATACCTCAACCAAGTCTTCTGCGGGGACTACGAAACATGGGTAGCCGCCGCTAGCGTCTAGCGTGACAGAGATATGAGGCCTTCCGGTAAATTCAGACTCTGCCTTGGCGCATCCAAAGTCTTCTTCAAGGCATTCATAAACCGATGTACCGGCAATTACGTCGGGGTTGATAACACTGTCTTTCAGCAGCCGATATTTCATAGTCACCTCGCTGTGGTTGCTCGCCAGAACACACGAACGGTGCCGGCTGCGCCAAAGTTGGCAAGGCTGCCAGTCTTGACGGTCAGGGTCACCGATGATGCTGTTGGCGTGTTGCTGTTGCAGACGACTGCGGTTGCCCCGAGAGCAGTAGTGTTGACGCTCTCAGTAACAATTGGCGGGTCTTTAAAGATACCAGATGGGAAAGTGACCACAGCGCTCGCAGAAGCCTGCGAGGTGGTAACAGGGATGTCTACGAAGCCACCGATAGATACACCCGTTACCTCGGTCGCCGTGTGCACCTGAGCGGCTTCGCCTGGAGCCTCAAAACCGTTCATACTGGTCCGAGCAAATGCTGATCCTCCCGAGTTGGTAACTCGGACAGACTCATAGCCTGGCGCAGCTTGGGCGACCTGGGCGCCGTCGAGCTTCACGCGGGCATCGGTCGCGAGGGAGTTGCGTTGGATGATCTTGAACACGGACATCGCAGCAGGCGCATAAACAACCATGCCAGAGCAATCAAATGTTCCACCGATGGTGTCGGCCGCCGCACTCGAGGTGTTGTTGCCGCCGCAGTCCACCACCCCACGTGACGCGGCAGCGGGGTTTGTGTCTGCATAGCAGCGAACGCCCGAATAGTCTCGGTCGTAGCCTGTCATTTCAGCGTGATAGAAGCAAATGCCATCGTCAGCCGCGAACACCCTGCCTTTCACGGTGATGTGGTTACCACCGCCATCAAAGCCGCCGTAGATGTCTCCCTCGAAGGTGAAATATTCAGTGTTGCCGTGCGTATCAACCGCATGCGCCAACCCTTCGAAGGTAGTAGTTGCTGTTCCTCGGCACACAATATCGCGACATGGAACGCTGCCAATATCGCCATACCCGCCAGTTGTAATACCGTGACGCGAAGCCGAGAAGTAGCCCTCCATACGCATATGCTGGCAGTTGGAGAAGATCAGGCCGTAGTCATTGCCAGTTCCGGACATGAGACCTTGCTCGGCAACTAGGCCTCGGCCCTCACCGTTAAAGCACTTTTCCAGTTCTATAGCAGACGAAGACTGCTTGCTGTAGCCCTTCAGGCCGGTTATATCGAAATCGATCAGGCGCTGAGCCCTGACAGCCATCACTGTTGGCAAGGCCTCAGGTGCATTGACCTTGAGCGAGCCTTCCAGCTTGAACTTGCCGCCGTTCATCTTATAGATGTTCACCGCTGCAGCTGTGTACCCAGCATAAAGAGGCTTGGTCAGGCGAACCTGCGTCGGGCTTGTGACGGCAGCCACACGGCAATACTCACCTGCACGGTAGTAGCTGCGGAAGCTGGAGTAGCTGAAGTCGGTTGGGTTGTAGATGACGAATACGTCGCCTGGAGACAACCCGTGCGCGGATGTAAACGTAAGGAGGTTTGCCCCCTTGAGATAATTGATGCTGAGCGCTGGCATAGCAGTGAAGCTGCCGCCGCCCAGTCTAACGGCGCAGGAATTCGGGAAGTTTCCGACTGTAACTGCGGCGCTAGCGTCGAGCACCACATCCCCGAACGTGCGGAGTACTGTCCCGAATGGGAAAGCAAGCTCACCAGTGAGCTGGTAAGTGCCTTCATTTATCCCGAGAGAACCGCCGCTTGCAGCCCAGGCTTGCAGGCTGGCGAATTGCTCAGGGAATTTCAGGTTGCTGATTCGGTCGCCAACGGTCCAGCCATCGTGACCCAGCATCCTTGAACCTTTAAGCACATCCAGCTTGTTGGCCAGATCCTGAACAACTCCAATAAATCCATTGGCTCCCGTGAAGATGACATTGGCGGAGTTGTTTATTGGGCCCTGACCAGTAGCAAGAATGCCGGCGATGAAATCAGTGGCCCAACGAAGAGTGGCAGCATCCTGATCATTTACAGGGTTGGCCACATTGATGATTCTGTGACCTTTCGCATCCCATGTCTGGCCAGTTGGATCAAGCTGCATGGAGTTGTTGGCAACGCCGAGCGCCTGCTGAATCAGCATGGTCAATCGGTCAAAAACGTTCTCATGGATCTCAGGGTAAAAGCGCGATTGGTTGATGATATCGGTTGGCTGCGTAACTGGCATAACGCGAAGAACCGAAAGCGTCTGGCCGGTCGGCGGCGCGACAAGCATAGTCAGTACGCTGACAGGGTTGCCATCCTGCTCAGGCTCTCCCGCGCCGGAAAGCGTGTAGTTGATCCCGAGCGTCAGAGGCGTAACCAAGAATGTGGTGTTATCTACAAGCGAAGCCTGGATGTCGGAGTTACTGAAGAACCTGAATGGAAGCGGGAAAACGGTCGTGGTCCCGTTGCCCGGAAATGATGTGCGGTCTGTGCTGCTGGCTACGGTCATTGCTTACCCCCTATGAAGCGTTGTTTTTCGCGGGAGCATACGCGCTGCATTGCCCCGCGATTGGATTACGGGAATCATGACCATGATCACGAATGCCGTTGATAGCGCAGACCCTCCAAGGTCCGTGGTGCGGAGCTGCCCTATGGTGATCAGCGAGTACAAGGCCCATCCAAATGAGCCTCCCGCTAGGCCTATAGCCATGAGACTCACGCCAAATTTGAATCTAGCCTGCGGGTCGTGGAAGCGACCAAGCAGGATGGCGATCACCAAAAGCGCAACGCTCCGAATGATCACCAACCAAACACCGAGATCAATCTCCATCCTTTTCACCTCGCTTAGCGCGCAACGGAAAAATGATGTCGAGAACGGTTTCTGCCCACGGAGGGAAATTCTCTTTCCTTTGGACCACCAGCGCGAACGCCAGAAAGATGAAGACAACCAGCGCCGACACAGCGGCAGCCCATATCATGCTCTGCGGACTATACGGTGGCCCGTCAGGGTATTTGTAGATCCCCGTGGCGTATCCCATCCCCCACGAAAACACCGCCAGCAGGACGCGTCTCAGGCCCTTGCTGGACGATGGGTATGCCAGGTAGAAGAAGCACCCGAACGCAGCGCCTGAGGCTGCGTAAGGATTCATTGCTACCAGCCCGGCAAATAGTGCGGCAGCTAACCAGCCCCCAAATTGCTCCGTCATTCCGTTCCCCTCCCAGGATATTGATCAAATTTTAACCACTTATCGATGATGGCACTATTGATCATTTTTTAGGCGGTCCGAAGATGACGCCACGGGTCCAGTCAGTTACGCCTTCTGGCTCTATGTCGCCCTCAGCAACACCGATCAGGTACTTGACAGTGCGCTTCGGCTGGGCCACTGGCAGGCCGACCGAGTAGCCGATGGTGTCGATGGCAAGGCCTGCTACCCGTGCCGTATCAACGTCCTTTCCTTCTGCAGCAGACTTGCCGGCCGCACCTGCCTTGCTCAGCGTGTTGAAGACTTCGCCAATGGGAGTTGCACCCTTGTAGGCCCACCCGCTTTCCAGGCTGGAGGCCAAATCCCGAACAAGCGGGATGCCGAGCAGCGGATAGGTAGCGATCTTGAGCGAAGCCCAGGCGCGCCAATCTTCGTCTTCCCCCGGCCCTTGGCCACTGACAAGCGGACCAAGTACGGCAGGAATAGCGATCAAGAACATCGTTCGCTCGAAGACGTTCAAGTAATCGGCTGCACCTTTGGCGCTGGAGAAGGCGCGCTTGATGTCCACCGTGCGGTTATACAGCAGGTTGAAGTAGCTGTAGACGATGGTCAGGGCGCGCATTAGGCCGTCCTTGCGCTGGACTGCAGCTAGGTCTTTCGGGCCGGCTGCCATCTGCGACAGGCGCACTGCGCGGTCGCCGGCCGCAATCGCCTGCTCGCCATCAAGCCCGCTATCCAGGCCATGCCGGTATCCAGCAATCCAAGTCGGATAATCGACCATCGCCTGAATCACACCGATGTGCTTAAAGGCCAGTCGCTGCACGAACGAAAGCCAATCACTCTTGCCGCTGATCTTCTTCAGGACGCCGCGCATGTCGCGGTCAAGGTTGTCCACACGGAAGCGCATTTCGCTGGACATCTGGTTGACCATTTCGATTGAGTCGAACGGGTGTCGAATGAACTCCTGCATGCCCTGGAAGATGTAGCGCTTGCCGCCGACCTTGCTGAAGTATTCGAAGGACTGCGAGTAGCCGAGGATCTGCTGCAGGCCAGTTGTGGCGCTGAAGCCCATGAAGCCAACAGCCAGGTTTGCGCGCAGGCGCTCGGCACCACGGGTCCATGCGTCGATTCCCTTCTGGCTGTCCAGCACCATGTCGTTCGCAACGCCTTGCAGCCATGGATTGAACTGGTTTGCTACGGCGGGGCCAAGTGTGTCTATCAGCATCTGCTTGATCTGCTTGTCGCCGATGATCTTGGCAGCATCCCTGATGGCCTTGCGGTGCGTCAGGTCGTGGATGACTTGGCCAAGGTGCGAGGCGATGATCTCAACGTCCAGCTGGATGGGAGCAGCGAACGAATCAACACGGGCCTTGGTGTGGCCCTTGGGCGTAGTTGCCCTAGCGTAGCCTTGTTCGAACAGACCACCTTCGTTGCCTAGCTCATTCTGCACGCCGGCATAAGCACTGCTGCTGGTGTCGTACACAAGGGGCCAGTAGCCGCCACGGAAGGTGCCGTGCTGGGTCACTACAGGTGTTGCCTCGACCTTTTCAGGAGGAACGCCGTGCAGGTCCTTTTCCAGCTGCACGATCGATGGCCACAGTTCCTCTACCAGATCCCACATCGACTGCACGAACTCCCAATCGCGCTGCGTCAGGTTGCCAGTGATCTCGTTCAGCTGCTGCTCAGTCCATGCCTTGCCGTTGTGCCCGCCGTCGAGCAGCTTCTTGCGGTTGCTGGCGTTGCCGGTATTCAGTGCAGCCGAGAGGATGGCGTTCATGGTAAGCGGCTGCCCAAGGCTCTGAATGTGGATCTTCTGCTGCATGACCTTGGCGCCGCGTTCCTTTGTGTAGGCGTCCACTATCTCGGTCATCTTGATTGCGATGTCTCGGTTCAGCTGATCCTTGGCGCCCTGGGCTTCAACGAACGGCTGGAAGAAGGCCGTCGACCACGGGCCGTCAACCTGTCCACCGTCCAGCCACTCAACAATCTGCTCCATCTTGATCAGGGCCGAACTCAGTTCGCCGGCCTGATCGCCAATTCGCTCAAGCAGGCCGCGAATGTTCTTGTCGATTGGCGGCGGCGTGCGCTTCTCAAGGTTCGCGTATCCGGCGCGGATCAGGTTGTTCTTGGCCTCTTCGAAGTCCTTCAGGCGCTTGTTCGCCAGCAGCTTGTTCTTGGTGCTGGCCAAGTGGTTGACGTTGGCTACGAACTCGTCAAGTTCCTGCAGCTGGTCAAGGCTCAGGTCCTTGTAATTCACGCGCTGGCTGGTGTTCAGCACAAACTCAGGAACGATTGGCTCGTTGCCCATGGCCAGCTGGTCGGCGTACCAGGCTGCAAAGGACTTGCGTTTGTCGATCTCGCGCAGACTGACCTTGCGGAATTCGTACTGCTCCATCACCGCGTCGATCTGGTCAAGGTAGTCGTGCCCTGCCTTACCCAGGCGCTCGCGGGTGCTGGCCTTGTTGTACTTGAGCATGCGGGCGGTAATGTCCTCCACCTGCTCGCGGGCCTTGCGCGCTTCCCGGTACATGTAGAAGTTCAGCAGCTGGCGCTGCTTGGCCTCGTAGGCGGTTTCAAGGTCGCCATTGACGAAGGCCTCATACGACTGGCGGCTGGCCTTGGCCTCAGCGCGCTGGAACTCTGCCGGCTGGATGTCACGCACTTTGCGCTGGAGCATGACCCTACGTGCGGCTTCCTTGAGGATCTGCTGGGTAGTGATGTTTTTGCGATTGCCCACCTGAGCCAAGCGGCGCAACTCCTTCTGCAGTACCTCAGCACGGCGCTCGTTGTGGGTGGCTTCGATGGCGCGCTCTGCGGCCTCGCCAGTCGACTTTGGCCCGTGGCGCTCAAGCATGCGCTGATCAGTCTCGCGCTTGATGACTTGGCTGCGGGGTTCGGCTCCGAGCAAGGCCTTTACCAGCTGATCGCCTGAGTCATAGCCGAGCATTGGCCCGACAATGTCCAGGGGCTGGCCGTCTCGGGCATGAGTGAACGCCAGCTTGCGAGTTGCCTTGGCGCCGTAGCGCTCTGCCAGTTCTCCGCTGTTGAGCTTGATGCTCAGTTCTGTGCCGTCGGGCATCTGGCCCTTGCGCAGAGCCTTGAGTGCTGCGTACTCGGGCATCGTGTCGACTTCTTCCGTTACCTCGTCTCGCACCCTGGAGGATTCTTCGCGCCACCACTTCGAACGCCGGCGCTCTTCCTCCCGGACGATCTCTTCTTCAATGGAATCGCGGGCGTCTGCGTGGGCCAGGTCGATGCTGTTCTGATACGCGGCGAATTCCTGATCCGTCATGCCAGCAGCGGTCGCATCAGCGAACAGAGGGATGGCGTTCGTCACCTGTTCGGCAGCGGTGATCTGGTCATCAGTGGCCACAAGGCGGTCAAAAACCCGGCGCATATCATCAGTCAGAGTGACGTTCAGCCGACGCAAGTCCTTGTAGATCTGGATCAGCCAGCGCTTGAAGCGGGCGAATGCGCCGGCCAGTTCAGGGCTTGGGGCTTTTCCTTCGGCGACATATTTCTCAAATCCTCTAGCAAACTGCTCGTGAAATTCAGCTCTCTGATCGTCTGTCATTCTGAGCCATGTTTCTAGTAAACTGCCCTCTACCTTCAAATCAGAGGAACTAGAAATATGCCTGTCACTATTACCTGCGTTCGCTGCGGATCCTTGAGAGATATCCCCCCCTCTAGGGTTAGGTACACCAAGAGCTTTTGCGGAAGAACTTGCTACAACCTCTACAAGGTTGAGCAAAGCTCTGGCTCCGTCGACCGTAATGGATACACCCTGATCAGCATCAACGGTAAAAGCGTCCTTGAGCATAGATGGATCATGGAGAACCACATCGGTCGGAAGCTTTTGCGATCCGAGCACATCCACCACATCAACGGGCAACGATCTGATAACAGAATCGAGAATCTTGTTATTACTGATCGAGCTAGCCACGTGATCGAACACGCGGAGGAGAGGTTCAGCACTGATCAGGCCGCTTCCCTCAGGGCGCAAGGACTCACGTACAAGCAGGTCGCGGATAAGCTTGGCGTCAAGCTCTGCACCGTTTGGTGGAGACTGAATAGAGGCCTGAATGCCAAACCAGCGAAGCAGTGACTCCACGTCGTCTCTGATTTGTTGAGGGGCATTCTGCTTTGCTGCTAGATCAGTTATTACCTCAAGATAGTAGTGACCCAGTTCGTGGAGAACAGTGGACAGGTCGCGCTTGTCGCCCAAGGAGATCTGGAATCGGCGGTCACCCTCGCCGCGTGGAGTGAAGGTGATGAAGCCCCGGGCATCGCCGTTGTCGCTCTGGTTCAGCCGGCGCTGTCCGGCAACAGCCTGCGAGTTCATTTCAGTGCCATTCCAGCGGACGATTGCTTGGTCAGATGGCGTATCAGCGGTTTGCTCAGGGCTGGCGGCTTGGCGCTCTTCTGCCGTCATGGTGCGGCGGCGCTCTGTGTTACGGGCCTCCACCTCGCCGGCCAGGCGGCGATACGTCGTTTCAGGGTTGCCGATGTCGCGCATTACTTGCTCGGCATCTGCGGCGCGTTGCTCGATCTGTGGCAGATCAGTGGCCAAGGCATCCTGCATCTGTTGTTCGGTTGGCGTGCGCTCGAAGGTATCGATGAATGCCTGCTGGCCAGCTTCATCGCCAAGGCTATCGATCTCCCGGCGAAGGTCCGCGACCTGACGCCAGTAGTCACGATCAGCCATTGCCTGGTCCTTGTCGGCGCGCATGGCATCCTCTGAGCCGCCAGTTGCGAAACCCTCGCGCACCTGAATGGCGTGCTGGACCTCATGCATCACAACGTCAATGGCGGGCGAATCAGCGCTGTACAGGGTTGGGTCGCCGATCTCGATGTATGATCCGACGAAGCCACGCCCTGGCTGAGAAACGAACATCCCGCCAGAGCGGCGGGCGGGGTTCACTCGGATCTGGACCTGCGCCAGCTCAGGGTACGCGGCGAACAGTGCCGGGTGATTTAGCGCCTCGCCAAGCATTACGCCATCGACCTCGGCGTCATCAAGCCAGTCGTTGACAGGGGCGAACTGGGCTTGGCTATCGTCAATCTCGAATCGCCACTTGCCATCGGCGCCCTGCGCCCATCCAGTTTCGCGGCGCACCTGCTCGGCGTTGTCGCCAGCCGCAATGCGCTGTTCAGCATCGGCCAGCGAAGGCATGTCAGCGGTCCAAGCTGTCTGGCCGGCGAATTGGTCAAGGCGACGGCCCTGCTGCGGGCCAGCCTGATCGGCGGTGAAGGTCAGCGGGAACTGCTGGCGGATCTGCTCCAGGGCTTGGCCAGTGCGCTCGGAGAGGTTGCTCAGTACGGACAGGTGCACGCTGGCGTACTGCTCGGCATCGGCGCGGCGATACCCGGACGCCACAAGGTCATCGACCACTTCACGATAGGCATTGGTTTCTGGTGAATTCTGCTGGACGATCTTGCTCAGATCATCAAGCTGAGCCTCTTGGTCGGCGGTCCAGGTTTCAACATCGGCAGGGCTCATGCCATCAGCCTGGGTGCGGATGCTCTGGCCAAGATCCTGATGGTAGTCAGCGAAGACGCGCAGATAATCGGCCGTCTTGATCGCCACGCTGCCGCCACGCGCAGAAGCGTCAGCGAATTGTTCGGTCATGCCAGGGATCGACAGCATCAGCTCTGGCAGATCGGCCTTGCCATCCTGATTCAGGCGGGTCAGCGCCTCGGCTGGAATCCACAGGGTTTCCATCGGCGTATCGGCAAGCTGGGCCTTGGCGATATCGCCGAACGTATCAGCCTCGCGGCCACGGGTCTTGCTACCCAGGGAGGCGTCGACCATTTCATCCAGGGACATCTGGCCTTCGCGGGTTTCGCGTGCACGGCGCAGGCCGTCGCCAATACCTTCGATCAATCGACGGTTGCTGAAGGCAAGGACATCGAGCGACGACATGCCGGCACCGGCCACGGCCTCGAGCAGAACTTCGCCAGCATCGACTTCGCCTTCAGCAAGGAGCTGGCCGGCTGCCTCACTGGCGCCTTCACCGATACCTTGCACTGGGAACTGAACGGCCAGGTTGGCCAGTTCGCGCTGTGTCCGGGTGAGCTGACGACCAGCGATTCGCGATGGTGCCAGCAGGTGACTGGCAAGGCCCATGCTCACAAGGTCAACAGCGGTCGTGCCAGCGGCTTTTAGGCTTGCCCTGCGCTCTGCATCATCCATGAGCTTATCGTCTTGCAGAGCGCGCAATACGGCCTTTGGATCGTTCTGGTTTACCTTTGCCTCGCGCAGGACATCCAGCAGCTTGGATTGGTACTCACCTGAGAACCCGATGCCTGCTGCTGCAACCGGTCCGGCGATGGCGCCAGCGGCGAGCATTTCAGCGCTGGTTGCAGCGGCGCCTACGGATGTGCGGAAGGCATAGCCAGGGTTCTCGGCAAGTGCTTCAGCAGTGGCAGATAGGCTTCCACGGCCAAGAGATTCAAGTTCTGCTGCTCGGCGTGCGCCTGGGTCAACTGGCATATCAGAAAGCGTCTGCTCGTCCTGTGCGGCGCGCTGCAGTTGTTCAGTCTGCCGGCCAACAAGGCGCTCACGCATCTGCTGGCGCTGCTCTGGCGTGGCTTGCAGGTAGTCGAAGCCAAACCCAGTAGGGTTATCGCCTCCAGGGAATGGAAGCTCACCGGCCTCAGCAGCCCGGGCAACCTCAAGGTCTACGCGGTCGAACTGCGCCTGAATGTCATTGAGTCGCGCAGCATCAGCGACACGGCCAGCCTGGCGCTGTGCAACCCACTGCTGGCGAACGGCGCCGAACAGCTTCTCGCCTGTGCTCTGCTGGTTGAACCGCGTATCACTGGCCGCGCCTTCGATGCGTACCAGTTGATCAAGGTCATCCTGAGCGACCGCCGCAAGGTTGCCGTCACGTAGTGCATTGGCCGTCTTGCGGTAATTGTCGTAGATGCCCGCGTACTGGTTTCCGCGCAGCAGCTGGTTCATTCGGTCGGCGTTGTCATGCAGCACCTTGGCCGGCACGCCGCTGTAGCGAGACACAGCCGTAGCTTTGGCATAAGCATCGGGGCTGATATTCGAAACCGTCTCCATGCTGTGCACGAAGTCTTGGCTTTGCGACTGCGCGAAATCACGGGCCGCATCAGCCAGCTGCGTGGTCTTGGACGGCGGCGTTTCAGGCTGCGGAATCGCGCTTGAATCAACCGGTTTCAGCAACTCAGGAACTTGGATCATTGGACGCTTACCCCCAGGCCGGAAATTCGTTCCAGATATGCTGCCACAATGTTTTCCTCGCTCGCCGATTGTCCGGCAGCGCGCAGGGCCTGCACGATGCGCAGGCGCTCTTGAGCCGGGATGTCGGCGATCTTGATGTCACCCTTGTCGACGTAGGCCTTGTCCAGCTTCTCAGGCGTGACCTCCCACAGCTTCAGAGAATCCTCAGAGAACAGGCCTGTGCCGCTAAGGCGCACATCAAGCAACAGTTGATCGGCGATCTGCTTTGATTCAGTCGCCGTTGGCTGCTTGCCAGTCGCTTGGAAGATGGCGTCCTTTCGAGCTTGGTAGGCGGCGCGGAACTGCTCTTGACGCTCAAGGTTTTTTGGCTCGTTAGCATCTTTGTTGTTGCCGACCTTGATGCCGGCCATTGCCATGACGCCCCGAAGCTGTCGCTCTTCAGCCTTCACCGAGCCCTGGCCCGACAGATCACCCTGCTTGACCTTCTGGTACATGGTCGTCACGCGCTTGAAGTCGGCATTGTTCAGGTACGGGCGCACATCACGCTCAAGGCTCAATTCCTCAAGCTGCGCTGGCGGCATGTCGATGAATTCCTGCAGCTTGGCGTAATCGGTCTTCGGCTCTGTTCCCTTGCGACGGTGTTCGTCCATCTTCTGGAGCTTGACCTGATCGTCTGCAGTCAGCTGATCCAGCATGTTCGGCGGTACCGCGTTGAAGCCGCGCTGCAGAACGACTTGAGCCGCCTGGTCATAGGCGGCTTTCTGTTCCAGCTGTTGGGCCTTGTACAGATCGTCTACGCGATCCTGGGCGTACTTGCGCGTCTTGGGGTCGTTGATCTTGTTGATCTGCTGAGTTGCCGCTGCGTAGCGCGCAGATGCCGGCTCTCCACCTACCAGCTGGCCAACGATCTTGCTTGTGTAGTCGCGGGTCTCTTGGTACGGGATCTTGTTGATGAAGTCCTGATTGCTGATCTCACCGGTGCGCGGGTCGCCATACTCCTTGACCCATTTATCCACAGCCCCTGGCCCGGCGTTGTAGGCGGCAACAGCCAAGGTCTCGTTGCCACCATACTTGCCCAGCATCTTGTTCAGGTACTGGGTTCCGAGCGCCATGTTGTACTGAGGGTCAGCAGTAAGGCGCTCTTCGCTGTACGGGATGTTTAGCTCTGCGGCCATTTCCTTAGCGGTTTCTGGCATCAGCTGCATCAGACCCTTGGCGCCCTTTGGCGATACTGCAGTAGGGTCACCAGAGCTTTCGGCCTGGATGATCAAGTTTGGGAGTGCCTGCGAGCCGATGCTTCCGCTCGCCCACACGCTGGCGCCGATCTGAGAGCCAAGCTGCTGGCGCACGCTGGTAGAGAGCATCTTGCTGATCTTGTACTGGTCATCCGGGATCATGTACCCGGACGAGGCTGCGAAGTACTGCTGAGCCTTCAGGGGATCATCCACGGCCATACGGCTGATCACATCGCTGGCCATGCTGCTGTTGAACTTCTGGATGTTCTGCTGAACAGCCTCTTGAGGGAGGCCCTTGCGAGCTCCATTCGCGGCGATGATGCGCGCCCCCTTGTTCTGGTAGTACGCAACCTGCTGAGGATCGTTGAAGTATGCTGTAGCGCCTTGTGTGGCAGCTTGAAGGGATGCTGCATCGGTCTGATCGTAAAACGACTGGCGTTCGCCGTATTCGTAGCGATTCAGTTCAGCGCTCAGGCTCTGGCGCTGGCCGGCAGTGATCTGCTTCCACCTGGCCTTCTGACGGTCGTTGGTCAGCGAGTTTCCGATAGCGTCGGCCTGCTGGTCGTAAAGACTGATCGTCTGATTCGTGATGTCCAAGGCGTTCTGACCCTTGCGGGTGTACACACCGTCCTGCTCGTTGAACATCGTGTTGAGCTTCCAGTTGCTCAGCTGCGTCTCGGCGTTGATCAGTGCGGCGGTGTCGGCGTCCTCTTGGGACTTCTGGAAGATCTGGCCGGCAGCCCTGATTCCTACCTGAGCCAGATCGGATCCTGTGTTATCCACAGGCGTAGCCTGCACCTGAGGAGTACCAATGCCACGGCTTCGAACCTGAGGACCGCCAAGAGTTGGGACTTGAACAGCCATGTGACCTCCTTAGGTGTAGGCCTGGTTGTTGTTGAGGCGGCTGATGCCAGAGAGCGCCGCCGTGGTTCCAGCCCCGCTAGAAGAGAACAGGCCTGAGAAAAGGCCGGCACCATATGAGCCGGCAGCGCCCTGAATTGCCCCGCCAAGCAGAGAGGTGATCGGGCTTCGCTTAGCGATCTTGCTCAGCTGCTTGGCGTTAGTGAGCGCATTGCTGGCCTCGACCTGATAGCCATAGGCCTCGCGGGCTGCGTTGTTCGAGATCGTCAGGGCGTCGAGTTCGCCAAGCTGGGCGGTGTCCTGCTGGATGATGGCGTTTGAGCCTTCATTGACCAGACCGCCATTCGCAGCCTGAGCGGCGCGCTGCGTGCCGATCAGCTGCTGCGTCTGCACGCGGGCCTGGTCGGACTCAATGGCACCGCGCACCTTGGCGTCATTGGCCGCATTGTTCAGGTAGATGGCGTTCTGACGCAATGCCGAAGCTTGGGCTCTGGCCTGTTGCGCTTGTTGCTGGCCCTGAAGGAATCCGCCAGCGGCTCCTAGGGCAATCGGTATAGCTGCTGCGGCGGCTGGGAAGCACATAGTCAGTCTCTCCGGTACAGGGTGAACTTGTGGAAGGGCATGCCGTGGGGATAGGTCGGTGTGGCCTGATCTATCGAGAATCCAAGCCACTCAAGCCACCTGATAGCCGCGACATTCCTTGCGTCAACGTAGTTTGACAGGGTTGCGTGGCGCGTGAGCATGTCCTTGAGTATGGCCTTGCTGGCTTGCATGAAGCCCCTGGCATGCTTCTCAACGTCATGCGTGGTCACCATCCAAGGAACGCCGGCGCCGATGCCCTGCATGGTGTCGCCGACGATGGCGATAGGATGATCATCGGAACAGATAGACCAGCACCGCATGCTTTCCTCGAAGCCGACCGACAAGCAGGAAGCCACGCTCTCACCGAGCGCAGCCATTTCCTCTCTGTCCGCTTTCCTGGCGCCGGCCTCAACAATGGCCAAGTCGTCACGCCTTGTGGCCCTCACGGTGATCATCGCCGGCCACCCACTTCGGTAGCGGGAATAAGCGCGAGGATGGTCATTGGCAGCGGGTCTTTCTGGACCACCGTGATTTGGCCGTTGCCGCTCCAGCTGTCGGTGATGACTTGGGTCGCCTTCCCGGTGAAAGGCTGAATCGGGCCATAGTCGTCGGAATCCTGGCGAGGCTTGAATTCCCACAGCTTTTCTTCGTCATTTGATGACCCGTAGAAGCCACCTCGAGACTCAAGCAGCACCGCTGTTACCTGCTGAATTATCTTCGCCTTGTCTGACAGCGTTTCTTGGCCGCTGAGCGTTACTTCAAGGGTCTGAAGCTCCGATTCATACGTAAGGCCAACCAGTGCCACTCCGGCCGGCGTGTCGAGTTCAATGGAGCCGCCAGTAACGATCAGGTCACGGGTCACGTTGCCATCTGCGAGCACCGCAACGCGCCGTCCTTCGAGGTGAGAAAGGCCAGAAAGGGTGTTCCTGGCAAATGCCCAAGTGGTGAAAGGTACGCCACGGATTGCCTCTGGAACTTCGCCGTATGGCCTCACTGTGACGACTGAGCCGCTTGTGCGAGCAGTTATCTGCATGCGGAATGGCTCTGCATCTGGCGTGGCCAAGTATTGGATCGAGTCGCCGATATCTCCAACGGCAAAGCGCGAGCCATTGGAACTGGTCAGCGTCAGCGCTTCCGGGTATTTCCACTCGGTGCCACCAGTGAGCGTCATCGTCTCAGAGGTGGTGTTGTTGCCGTCGTACATCAATGCGCAGTCAAGGAACCATGCGTACTTGATGAGCGGAGCACCGTTGTAACGCTCTGGCTGACGATCTGCCATGCGTTCGACGTAGCGCTGGGTCACGCCATTGACTACGCGCTCAACGCACAGATAGACCGCATCAGAGCGCCCCTCGGGCACAGAGCAGATCGACATAACCTTGCCGTCAGTTTCATGCCGGTGCCAGCCGATCACCTGCTGCTCTGGAAGGTAGGTAATGGCAACCACCTTTCCATCTTCCCGGGCGCCCCAAACGATGCTGTACGGGATTTTCTGATAGTCCCAGTCGACCAGGCTGAATTCCTGCAGCATTTGCGGCGAGAGCACGCTGATGTCGCTGCCGCTGAACCCATCGGATTCAAGTTGGTAGCCGAATGCAGTGACAGTGCGACCGCGCTCCTGAGCGTAAATCGCCGTGTTGTTGAGAACCAGCGGTCGCAGCTGGCCAATGCCGTTATACGTCTGAGGATCGCCGTTGATGGTCTTTGCCGTGAACCCGCTACTCTGGCCCTGGATGATCCATTCAGCGCCGTCTGTGAACGTCATAAGCGCTCTCAGGGGCATAATGTGGTTGATCTGGTTCACCTCGTTGCTAGCGATGGTCCATGTGATCGCGTCATCGTCCTTGGTCGGGAAGGAGTAGCCGAAGTTGGTGAACACGCCCGTCCGGCTGAACCACAGTGTCTGCGGCTTGTTCGTGGTGCTCCCGTAAACAAGGCGCTGCTGGAAGTAGGTGACAGTGCGCGGGAAGTTGCCAGCGCCGATGAATGGGTCTGCACCAGTCGGCGGCGTGTCAGTCTTGGTCGGCGTAATGTTCACATCGGTGAAGCTTGGCGAGTTGGCGCGACCCACAAAGCCATAGATGCCGGCCCCGGCGTTGTCCTTGTACACGTTGTAGTAAGTGGCGCCAGTAACTGCAGGCCAGGTCACGGTGGCCTTCTGGTTGTCGCTCTTCACATTGATGGAGTTGGACGTTACCGGCAGAGACTCTTCAGGCGTCTGGCTGCCGTCATCCACCACGGCGGTAATCTGGTAGCGCCAGGCAATGAGGATGGTGGAACTGCCGCCCGCATCAGCTGTTGCAGTCGCGCTCGCCGGCGCTGCCACGGATGGAACAAGACTCACATCAGTCAGCGTCCAGTTGTCATGCGCAAAGCGCTTCAGCTTTTTCGGTTTGTGGCTTGGATGAACGATATCCATCACATCAGCCGACTGGGTGAAGTTAAGCGCGAAGATCTGGTCCCTGGTAAACGGGGTGGCAAGCTCGAATATCTGGCCAACGTTCGGACCGCTGCTGTACACCACAAGGGCGCAATTGCGATAGATCCTCATCTTCAGGTGCGTGAACTCAAGAGCATAGGTGTCGTTCACGTTGAACTTGAAGCGGATCAGGCGCGCTACTTCATTGCCGGCAGTCTGCGCAAGGAACTGCGTGCCGGGGCGGTTCTGCGCGCCACCGTACGGGCTGATGATGAAATTGATGCACTTGGCCAGGCCGGTCTGGTATGCGGCAAGATCGGTACGAGCGGCAAGCTCAGGGCCGACCTCACCTCGGGAGAATGACGGCTGGATGAGGGAAGTGGTCATTGGTGAATGGCTCCCTCATAGATCGAGGTGAACGGGCCGTCTGGCTGTCCCTCGTTGAGGCTGGCGGCGATTGCCACCTGAATCAGCTGCTCAGCAAGCTGGATCATGTCGTTGCGCGTGGAAAGGTCCTTCTTCAACGGAGCAGCGATGAACGATGCCAGGCGTGCTGCCATGGCCTCAACGAAGTACGCCGGCCAGCGCTCAGCCTCTTCCACGCGCTTTGTGTACTTGAGCACGGCATCTTCGATATCGCACAGAATGACGCGGCCATTGGCCTCGTACTGGATGTCGAACTTTGGCTTGAATTCTTCAGGCGTGGCCCGCGCATACCCTGACATGATCTCCAGTGCGTTGATGCAGTCGTTCGGGTAGCGGTAGCGGAATCCCCATCCCTCTGGCGGAGTGCCGAGATCAGCCAGGGCAACAGTCGTGGTGGCGAACTTCCATTCCACATCCTTGTACGAGAGCAGTGCATCCCGGCAGGTATCCCAAAAACGCGAGCAGGTCACGCGCTCAGGGCTTCGCTCAAGCTCATCGGCCACCGTCTCGGATGATCCGATGTTGGATAGCGCCATGTTGTACACATCGATCTTGCTGGCCATGTCTGGACCCCACAAAGAAAAAAGGCCCCCGAAGGGGCCAGGGTTGGCTGATTAAGCGTCCGGTAGATTCTTGTCTTCCGGTGGTTCTTCTTCCCCCCCGCCGTCCTTGGCCTTGGCCTCGGCGATCAGTTCTTTCAGCTTTTCGGAACCGGTGGCGTGATGTGGCTTCAGGCCCAAGGCGCGCGCTTCTTCGATCAGCGCCTTTTGATCATCGCCGTCCTTGGCACCGCTACCGCCTACCTTCTCCAGCCATTGGCCAGGCTTAACGCCAGGCTCCAGGGTGACCAGAGATTCGTCGCCACGGTCCGGGTAGACCAGACGACCACCGATGTAGTGAGGAACATGAGTGACACGATATTGCTGGCTCATGCTGCCTCCTTACACGGTGTAGTTGCGGTCATAGGCGCGCCATGCGGCCACATCAGTGGTCAGGAAGGCATCGAAGTTGCCAGCGGTCAGCGGGCCAGTGGCAACGGTGTAGCGCACGCCAAGGTAACGCTCGTAGTTGCCGGCCGGCAGCTTGATCGCGACCATGCCCAAGCCAGGGGCCATTTCAGCCAGCGCGAAGGCCTTGCTGGTGAAATGAACGGTGGACGAAGTCAGGCCCACGTTGTCATCCGATTCCAGAGTGACGGTGACTGTTGCAGCGCCAGCGGCGGTCGGCTGAACAGTGGTGGTCACGACCAGATACACATCCTGGCCGGTACCGATGTCGCGGATCGGGTTTTTGCCCGAACTGTTGCTGACCAGATCCATGACGTTGGTCGAGATAGCGGTTGCGGTGACCGCCTGGGCGTCCGAGAACTCTGCTTGCTTGTCGACGTACATAAGGGTTTCTCCTGTTGAGTGAAGCCGGGTCAGACGACCCGGGCCTCAGAGTTGAGCATTGCGTCGACGCGACGAACAGGCACTTCGCCGAACATCAGCGCTGGCTTGCCTGCAACGTTGTCGTAAGACAGGGTCGATGCGGCCACTTTGTTCACGGTCTGGCGGCGCAGGAACGAGCGGATGCGGCGCGGAACGTAGAACACCGGGGTTACGCCGTTCAGGCTGTGGATCATCTCCAGGGCCTGGGTCATCAGGTCGATGATGTCGGCGCCGGCACTGGCGTTCTTGGTCAGGTCGCTGTTGTCGATGTTGGCGATACGAACGGCGTAGCGCCAGTCATGGACAGCAATGCCGGCCTTCCACTGGTACTGATCGCCGTAAGCGCGGAAGCGGTTCATGTTGGCATCGAACGCATCAATCTCGCCCAGGTCGTTGTGGATCAGGCCAGCCTGCGAGCCTTTCGGATAGATGCCGTGGATGGTGTTCGCGCCCCAGCCGATCAGCCAGATGGACGAGTTATCGGTACCAGTGCCGCCGGCATCGATTACGTTGTCCTTGGTGGCCGCGCCGCCGACAGTGGTGGGTACGTCGTCATAGCGCGGCGAAAGGCCTACGAAGGCCTCAGGGGTGGAGCGGTCGCCGTAGATGACTTGCTGCTGCATGCGCTGGTTCATGGCTTCGAGGTGAGCCTTTGCCTGCAGAAGGCGGAACTGCGGGGTGTTTCCGTTCAGCATGGCCAGGTCTTTGTCGATCTCGGAGCGCGCTTCCAAGATGCCGCAGGCCTCATCCAGCTGTGCAGTGGTCGCCTTGCTCGGTGGAACGCCGCCGTTCAGCTTGCGCCATACAGGCTCAGGCAGGCCGGTGCGAGTGGTCACGCGGTGGCCGGTGGGCAAGTTGCCCTCGTACCAAGGCATGTCGAGCAGCATTTCGTTGTCCTGGCTCAGCAGTTCCGCTACTGCAGCGGTCTTGCCGTCCGGGTCCAGGGTCTTCGCCACATCCAACAATGTGACTTTACCGGTCAGAGTTGCCATAAATCATTCCCCTCAAGTGGTTTGTGGTTACTGCTGTTGCATGGTTGGCCAAAGCACCGCTTCAGGTGGCTTCGGACCGGTGGATCTTTCGCCACCGTGGACCATCGTGTCTTCGCTGATGCTGGACCCGATGGCGTGGATGAATTTGAAGAACTCCGGGTGAGAGCCCAGGGCCGAGTAGTTCAGCAGCTCGCGCAACTCAGGACTGGCGAACTTGGCCATGACGTTCTGCGTGGTCTTCAGCGAAGCTTCGAAGTTCTGGCCGCCGATCTCCGGCAGCTGCTTGCACAGATTGCCCCAGTCCTTGTTCAGGTTGACGATCTGCGCGTTCATGGCCTCGTGCTGCTGCTTCTGCTGCTCTGCCACCTGCTCGGCGGTGAGTTCAGCAGGCTGGCGGGCCTTGTCGATCTCCAGAAGCTTGTTCAGGACTTCCTGGGCCTTCTCCTGTGGCAGGCCGAGATCCTTGAACAGGGACTGCACCTGAGGCAGGACGGCTTCATCCAGGGTTTCGCCGTCAGGCAGGGTGAATGCCTCGTAGGCCTCTGGTGCACCGGCTGGCTTCTCCTGCTGCTGTTGCTGGCCTTCCTGCTGCTGCTCTGTGCTGGCCTGCTGTTCGCCGCCGCCAAGCATACTGGATGGCTCTGCCGATGCCTGAGCATCACCGCCAGTTGCAGCAGCTGCGCTGCCACCATCACCGCCGTCAGCACCAGCCTCATTCATGAAGAAATGGCCCAGTCGGCCATGGATGAACAGATTCATTCGTCACTCCCAGTCTGTTGTTCCTGCGCTTCACGCAGAAGGCGTTCCCGGTTTTCTTTGACCATCAGGTCGTAAAGCTCTGGTACGTAGGCGATCAGGTCGCTCATCAGCTGGAGGGCGTTACAGCGCTTGCCCTCGTTGAATGCCAGCTGGCCGTGTTCTTGGTTCGGTGCCGCCTGGTAGATGGCCACCACCTCGAACCGCTCCCAGATGACCCTGCGCGCCTGCACGGTGCTCATGATCGTCTGGTAGCCCATCTGTCGTTCCAGTTTATCCGCTTCCGCTTTGTTGCTCAAAATTTGTACACCTCGCATCAACTCGCGCCAATCATAGCAGTTAGCGCGCTGTCACCGGTTGTCGGGGTTTCGGAAAGGGTCTTGGCGCTGTCGACCATCTGTGCGGCTTGCTCGGCCATGATCTGTTGCTGCTGTGCCTGCGCCCTGGCCTGACGGATCGCGTCGACCTCATCCTGAGATCGGAGCAGGGTTGGCGGAACGCCAATGGCGGTGAAGTACTCTTCCTGCGCAACGTCAGAGTTGATCTTGTCGAAGGCGTCAGGCTGGGCCTGGGCAAGCAGAGAGGTGAACTGAATGGCGCGCTCGATGCCGCTGGCTGCCACGGCCTTCTGTGCCTGGGACAGGATGCTGACGTACTCGACCCGGAGCGGAACGCCCTGCAGCTCCTCGGGCGGCGGTGGAATCAGTGGCTCGCCCTCACGCAGGCCCATCCAGTAAGGAATGCTGGCCTCGTACATGATCGAGAAGACTTGGTCGATCAGTGGGTCGAACAGTTCATCGTTGTTGCGCTCGACCACAGGGCCAAGCATCAGCATCTTCTCCTCTTTGCGCTGGGCCACCTCGTAGGCAGTCATGGTGCCTTCGCTTTGGCTAATCAACAGGAACAGGTCCTCATAGAAGGCCTCGGAGATATCCTGCTCACACTCGGCAATCTCAGCCCGGACGTTGACCAAGGCTGCAG
>Ga0247818_10000133_pt1 | contig 43099 bp, 47 predicted proteins | sample 13C_Glucose_Day1_FD_192424 | JGI IMG/M metagenome (GOLD analysis project Ga0247818, IMG submission 192424) | Soil microbial communities from agricultural site in Penn Yan, New York, United States - 13C_Glucose_Day1 | ecosystem: Environmental > Terrestrial > Soil > Agricultural land | place...
AGTGCGTGGAATGCCCCGACCATGCCGCATGCCTTGCCGTCCAGCTTCAGCAGGCCCTGCACGTTGTCCGCCGAGTCGCCCATGAGCATCTGCAACCAGAAGAACAAGGGACCCTGGCCGACCATCTTGCGGTGCCCGGCAGGAGTGAACGCCTCGTCGATGTAGCCAATCGGCATGGCCCCTTGCACCTGCTCCAGGCTCGTGCAGTGGTACAGCCATGGCGTGCATCGGAGGTCCTTGTCATCACTGCGGATAACGCCCTTATCTTCCAGGCGGTGCGCCTCAATGATCATGGCATCATCCGCCTCGATGTCCCGGTGTAGCTCCACGGTGAACTCGGGCAGCCAGTTCTGTGGCAGGGTCAACGCCTCGCGCAGTGGCTCCAGTAGCGGCGGCTTGTCCTTCGACTTCCGCTGGCCCTGGTACGGCTTCACAGCGAGCACACGGTGCCGGTCGAACTTCTCACACCGGGAACTTGTCAGGTGCACTTGGCACCACTGAGCTTCTGACAGGTACATCTGGCTCAGTACTTCTTGCTGATACCGCCGGATTGCAGTGTCCAGCCGCTTAACCGTTGCGGCGATCACGTACGCTGGGCCATCACCATCAGTAATGAGGGTGCGCCCAGGCTGCACGTTAGCGGCCCACTGGTCCGGCAGCGCCTGGGCGTCGATTCCCAGGCGTGCCAGAACGTCCATTAGGCGTCGTCCATGCCAGGCATTGCAGGCGATACCACAGTGCCACCTTCGAACGGAGCGTCAGCTACACGCTGCGCATCTTCGGCGCTCAGGACGCGATTCAGGGCTGCCAGTTGCTCTGCGGTTGGGGTGTTGCCATCCGGGCCAGCGGCACCCGAATCAGGGCCGGCTGCACCGGACTCGCTCGCCTTAGCAGCACCGGTGGCGGCCTTCTGCTCACGCGGCTTGTGCTTGGTGTTCTTGCCAGCGGTCAGCAGCATCTGCTCCAGCGCCGAGCCTGCGAAGTTGTTCGCGCCCAGGATGTCGTTCTGAGTGAACTCCGGCAGCAGTTCCCAGTGCGCCAACTGCGGGGCGTCGAACAAGAACACACGCAGGGCCTTCTCTGGGAACTCGGGCATTGGGTACGGACGCTTGGTCAGCGGGTCCAGCGGTGGGCGGGTCTTGCTCAGGTCGATGCAGGTGTACTCCTTGCCGGTGGTCTCCGACTTCTTCTTCACCACCTCGAACAGGAACCCGCTGCCGACCATCTGAATCCAGTGGGTCTTGTTGTTCTGCCAGTTCATGGTGGCGAAGTTCTTGTACGCATTCGACTTCGTGGTGCGGGAGTTCGCGAATGGGTACAGGTGCTCGATGTACGGGGTGCCGTCCGCGTTCTCGATGCCCTCACCGTACAGTGCCAGGCTCAGTTGCACCTCATCCTGATACGCACCACGGCCTTCCTTCAGCTTGCCCTGGTGGTACTGAGGTTGCGCACCGCGCTCGACGTAGCCGACGAGGTAGCCCAGGCACGGGCCTACAGGTAGCTCCTTGCGGGCACCGCCACCTGCCTGAACTTCGGTCATGTCGGGACCGGTTTCCATGGCGACGTTTACGAGGTTTTGCAGATCAGCGAGATTGATGCTCATAGATGTTACTCCTTCCAGTGCCACATATCGCGGCTTAATGAACGCACCTGACGGCGCATGTACTCTTGAAACTTGCGCTCAACTTCCTCATCGGACGCTTCACTAGCTCAGTCATATCCGGGCCAGTGGGTTGCGCTTGCATCCGCTTGAGGTCGTCGAGTGTCACGCTGCCAGCGCTTCAGCCTGCTCGATGATCGCTTTGATCTCGGCATGCTGAGCGGCCAGTTGTTCCCGAGCGGATGGGAAGTACTTTCGCTCCAAGACTGTCGGGTCAGCCTTATTCGGAACTTCCTTCCAGACACCTACTTCATCAAGCACCCCCTTGTGCCAGTGAATCTTGTGGAACATGGTGGCACCGAACTCGACCGCAGCCGGGAACGGTACGCCCAGGTCGTAGCCATGTCGCTGGCTAAAGAAGTTCGGCAAGTCCTCCATGATCCGTTGCAGGTTCTCGGCCACCACATCAAGCACGCTCAGGTGGCAGTCGAGGTAGATGGCGTCATGCACCGTGTTGATGATGTATACCAGCGGGTTACCATCAGCATCCCGGAAGAAGTTCTGATCCACCAGCCAACGCATTACCTGGCCGCACATGCCCTGTACGAAGAAGCCCGACTCCCCCTGAATAGGGTAGTTGCGCATCTGCGTAGGCTTGTACTGCATGACCTCGACCTTCTTGCCGTCAGCCCACACAGTCTTGGGCCATTGACGGAACTCGTAGGTTGTCCCACCCGGCGCCTGCCAAGTGCCGACACCGTACAGTCGCCAGTACGGAACACCCTGCGCGTTGAACACTTCTTCGCGCTTGCGGATAGTGCTCTCTTCAACTTGCGGGAACACGCATTCACTGTACCAGCGCTCCACATCGGGGAACAGTTTCTTCTCGGCGTCAATGAAGGCCTGGGCTTCTTCGACCGAGCAGCCAGTGCTGAACGCGATACCATATGCCGTGGCCCCGTACTGATACGAGAACGCCTTCGGCTTGATGTCGGTACGCATCCGGTCGTACTCTTTATGATCCGGGTGCGTCTGGTCCTTGCACTTCAGCAGCACGGACTCGTACGGCTCGTTCAGCTGGCCGGCGAGTCGCAGGCAGTGCATGTCGATACCGTTGACCAGTGCGTTGATAAGCTCCTTGTCCTTGGAGAACGCGGCCAGCGTCACCACTTCCAGCGCAGAGTAGTCGGCCTCGATGATACAGCCCTGGTCCCCGAACCGGCTAACGAACATCTTCTTAACGTCGGAGGTGTTACCCCGAGGCAAGTTCTGGAAGTTCGGCTTGTTCGAACTGAGGCGGGTGGTCACCGTGCTGGTGGCGTTCAGGTTGTGGTTAACGAAGTCGTTCTCGTTCAGGTACTGGAGCATGCCAGCCTGCTTGATGACGTTCCCTTCTTCGTCGCACTCCTCACGCAGGTAGTACGTGCCCAGGTCCTTGTCCAGCTTCGCGAACTCGCACAGGCCTTCCAGCACGAGGCGCACAGACTCGCTGAACTCCTTGCGCTTGGCCAGTGCCTGGATAGGCTCGCCTGCTGTGCTGATGACAGGGCTGCCATCTGCCAGCTTACGCTTGCCGGTCCAGTCTTCCATGAACCCTTGGGCGAACTCCTTCGGCAGCAGGTGCAGGTCTACGAGTCCGGGGCACTCGAACACCTGATCCCACCACTTCAGCTTCACCTCATCGGTGTCTTCGCGGAACACCTTCGGGCTGCCCTTGTTCTTACCAGCCCTGTACACCTCCCGAGGCCCACGTTCGAAGTCCTGCTGCGCTCGGAACTCTGGCGTCAGTGCATCGTAGATGTCACATTGGTAACGGCTACCATCAGCGAAGCGGTAGAAGTCGGCCTTCACGTACTGCTCGGGGCTTCCGTCGTAGCTGTACGGCAAGCGGGCCTTGTACTTCAGTGGGCCACCGTACAGCCACGCCGACATGTGGAACGCACTCGATTCCTTGAACACAGCCTGCTCAGGGAAGTTCGCACGGTGCGCCTGGAACTGGGTGAGCAGCTCGGTCAGGCGCTTCTCCTGAATCTTGAGCTGAGCGAATGCCAAGTCGCGGTCCACCTTCAGGCCAGAGTGCATCGCCATGGCGTTGAAGATCAGGCCGTCCATGCGGGTCATGGCCATCTTGAACATGCCGCGCTCCACGAGCTTGGCATACGTGCCGTAGAACACTTTGCGAGTGTTGTCGATGTCGCCCGATGGCCCGGCCAGGTACTCGATCAGCAGGTCGCGGTCAATTTCGGCAGTGAGCACGCCAGCGTCCCACAGTGCCTTCACGCCATCCACCTTCGGAGTACCACCATACAGCGGAGCGATATCGCTCAGCGCCGGGTACGTGTCCTGCTGGTTCGATAGCAGATAGTGGGCGTACTGGGTGCAATACACCTTCCCGCCTCGTCGCAGGAATGCCTCGAACTTCTCGCGGGCATCGTGCAGGAACCAGTCCATTTCGTACGCGGCGTTGTGGGCCACGATGAGCCACACATCGTCAGGGATGTGGAACCAGTCAGCCGCTTCAGCCTTGGAGTTGAAGTAGCTGTACTGTACGGTGCCGCTGTACGGGGTGTGGTCCACCGCCCAGCCTACTGCCACGACGTAGTTGTCGGGATGCCGTGGGGACGCAACCGCACCGAAGTACGGTTTGTTCTGCGTCTCCAAGTCGATGTGCATGACCCCGGTGGGCTTAGCCCCGGCACCGGCCCATGCCTGGGTGCGCAAATGGGATTCGAGCATAACTGGTTCTCCTTACAATGACCGTTTGCAGGTGCACACACCGAAGCTACAGCCGCATGGCGCTGGTGCCCGGGGCATCAGAAGTTCTGCCGGGGAATTACCTGCGGATACAGGCGGCACGCTGGCGGTGCCCTGGCGCTTCTCGAACACGACCGTAGGGATGCGGCTACCGCGCACGTGTGTGTAAATGTGTTCCAGACCCAGCGCGTCAGCGATACGGCGTACTGCGTCGCGCAGGTTCGCATGTGCTCCGGTGCTGTCGTGGTGATCTCGCAGTGGTATCTCCACACCGGGGCTCTCGATGGCGTGCGCCAGGGCCTTCAGTGCCTGCGCCGTTGTACGGCCAGTGCAGCGCTCGGTGTCGAACGAGCCATTGCAACGCAGTTGCTCGGCAATGAACTCGACGGTGTGTAGCGGGTGCAGTTTGTAAGTACTCACAGCAGTTCCCCTTGGAAGTCAGAGATATCCCAGCCGTACTGGTGGGCCAGTCGGATCATACGAGCGCGGCGATGTGGGTCCACTTCGGTGCCCCTGGTCTCCAGCAGTTTTCCGCGTTCATCACCAACGAATACTGGGTGGAAATCAGCCTGACAGATAATTGCAAGTGCTGGTAGCATCCACTGGTTGAGGTTGAAGTCAAACTCGCGCACGAATTTGAATACGCTACCGAACCGCTCCTTAGCGAAGATCAGATCGACCTGTAGTGGCAGCTGTGCATCAAATGGTTTGGCTTCCGGATCAAGCCACCGCAACTTCAGCACGTTCTCGATTCGTTTGTCGAAGTCCTCCGACTTCGCCTCGCCACCATAATCGCTGTCGAACTCAGCGTCCACATACCAGCCAGCTGGCAACATCACTTCGTTGAACACGCCACGGGCATGCTGCACTATACATACGTCGATGTCCTTCGGCGCAGCGAGGGGGTCCAGCATACGGTCGCGCAGGCAGCCGCCCACCACGGCGAAGTTACTGGTATCGAAACCCATGGCAACCATGGACCCGAACAGTTGTGCAATCTGCTTCATTGCTTAGCCTCCCTCAGTCGGCGGAACACTGGATGGCGGTATCCGCCTTGACGGTCGCGCTCCATAGCGGCAAACTCAACCCATTGACCAATGTACTTACTGGGATTGTTGTGCATGTCGGTGCCCAGCGCATGCGCAATACCATGTGGGCGAGCAACAGAACCGTCCTCAAGTACGACTTCGACTGCCCCCGTCCGCCCAAGTGGATCACCTGCTTTGATGCCAAGCTCGGGTTGGTCAACCCCGGCAACTGCCTCGACAAGCCCAGTAATGCGACCATCGTACGTGTCCTCTGGCTTCAGTTTGTACCACCCGAAGGTGCGCTTGCCCTTCTCGTACATGTGGTCGCGGGTCTTCACCATCGCGCCTTCATACCCGGCAGCACGCAGGGTCTCGAACGCCGCGTCCACCTCTGCCTCGCTGTGGCACAGCAGACCGGCGTACGTGGCGAACTTCAGACCGTAGTTCTGGAGCGCTCCGATGCTGGCCGTGACGAAGTGGCGACGGTGCTGGAACTCGACACCGTAGTCGGGCAGGTCGAACAGGTGGAACAACACCTGGGCCGAGTGCAGACCATCGGGCACTTTCTTCGTGCTGCGTACCCAGCGGTACGAGTCGTTGAAGTTACCGTTCACCTCCACGCCGAGGTCCAGCTGGGTCAGCCCATGGCGCTCGTTGAAGTAGTCGGTGAACTGCTGGGCGAAGAAGTGCATGTTCGCCAGCGGCTTATTGGCGAACGAGTCGAAGTGAATCTGAGATACCTTGCCATTGGCAAAGCGCTCTACCCACACGCGGCAGCGGATGTCGTCCACCTTCGGCTCCACCCATACCGGCCACTCGAACCGCAGCTTGCCCTTTACGAACCGCTCGCCCCAGGTCTTACCTTTCATCAGGATTGCGGACATTACAGACCCTCCATAGCTTTTGCCAATTCGGTTAGGTTCTCGATGGCTGCGCCGATGTCCCCGCGAGCACCGCTAGCAAAGCGTTCGGCGTAGTAGTCCAGGTCATCATCTTTCTCGATGGCCTTGGCAGCCAGCTGCGCCACCCGCAGCTGCGCGATAAGTGCTTCGATGTCCTGCTTCATACACTGTACTCCGTCCACACGTTAGGACCGGCATCGAAATGCGCGGTCAACATTTGATGGGACTTGCGTCCCGCCCTTGCCAGCTTGTTCTTAGGTGTACTGATGCCCCGCAAGTCCTGCGTGTCGGGATTAGTCAGCGCACCCATGAACAGACCAAGGTCCCAGGTAGTTTGAATACCGGTCTTGGAGTTCTGCACTGCCGACAACGGTGGGTGCATCTGGTTGAACCCTTCGACTGACACCTGCACCGTGCCCATGTGGGCGAACTGCTGGATTGCAGCCATCTCCCGCATGTCGTTCCAGACTTCTTCCAATTGGCTGAAGTCGTTCGCGGCACCACCCTTGTTAGAGCTAGCGCGGATACGCCCCGTCATGTCGGTGACCACGAGGTGCGGGTTGTGCTGCTCGATGATCCGTTGCACCTGCGCAGTGTTCTTGCCGTGGATGTTCGCCACGCGCACCATGTCACGCCCGCCCATCTCCTCAGCGAACACACGTTGTAGTTCACCCGACTCCGCCATCTTCCACAGCTCGTCACGGGCCACACCCGCCACGGTGCCGTACATGCGGTTCGTTACCCGCTCCTGGGTTCCCTCGTTCACGAGGATCAGGGACGGACGACCTGGGTGCAACTCTTTCGCTTGCTTTTGGAACACATTCACCAACGCGCAGATCAACGAGGTCTTGCCCTTGTCGGTCGGCGCAGCGAGGCCGATGTTGTCGCCCAGCTGAACACCGCGCAGGTTCGCACGCAGACTCGGCAGCAGGTCCCACTGCAGCCCGCCCTCATCCTCCTCCAGCCGGAGATAGTCGAGGATGTTGCCATCGGCCCAGTTCGCCTTCCCGCCGTCCGCCTTCATGCGCGTGGTCTTTGCGGCCAGCATCTGAAGCTCGTACGAAATGTCAAGCTCACCGTTGTTGTGGTAGCGCTCCAGCAGAGCACCAGCCTTGCCCGCGAAATCCAGCTCAATGAGCTGCCCTGCCAGGCCGTTCACGATGTCCGGGCTGACTGGCTCTTGCAGCTTCCGCAGCAGCAGGGCCGTCATGGCCTTCTGCTCATCGGTCTGCCGCTGGCTACGCATGTGCACGAGCGATGCCATGCTGCCCCAGTCGATATCCTTGTGCTCAGGGAACGTATCGAAGTACGCCCCGTACCACTGAAGCATGACCGCCGCGTCACCAGAGATCATCTGGTCAGGCACCGCGTCACGCAGGTTCTTGAAGCGCTGGCGGTTGGCCAGCACGGCCATGATGTGTAAGTCCATGCTACCCTCGCTGTTGGAGCCAGGACAGGTACGCCCGCTCCACGGTTGTACCGTACCCCATATGGTGGGAGCACGCGCAGCGGTACATACCAATTGTGGGACGATACCGAACTTTCGGTTTACGTGTTGAGCACATGATCACGAATCTCCTGTGCTGTCATGTCTTTTGGATCGAGACCCGGTGGCGCACAGCGCGGCGTAACCCGCGTCCCGTAGGGTCGGAACTGCGTTCTTGCCGCAATCGCTCCACCTGCGCCCGCCTTGTCGCCATCCATGAACGCAAGTGCTCGGGAGTGCTGAGCAATTTCAAGTGCGAGTGCAGGCCGCACGCGGGTGCCGAGGGCGCAGTACACTTGGAACCTATCAGCCATTCCACGGAGCGCCCAAGCCACTTTGTAGTAGCTGAACGGGTCTTCCACGAACACAGCAGCAGCTTCGGGGCGAGCGGGGCCGTCACTGAGGAAGGGTGTGTGGTTATATGTGAGCCACTTCTGAGGCGAGGCGTCTGTCGTGTCTCGTCCCAGCCACCCCAACCCGGTGTCGAGTAGTAGGCGGCGTCGCCCCTCGCTAAAGAGCAGGGGAGGCAGGAACAGCGGGTCCACGTTCTTGGCAACAAGCAACGCAAGAATCGCTGAGCGAGAGAACTCATCGAGGTCATGGATGTGCACCATATCAGTTGGGAGTGACAAGTCAGCACTGGCAGCCGGGGCAACCTGCCCCGTCACCATTACGTGCGATTTCTCATCGACCGCACCACGCTTGCAAGACTGGCAGTAGCACCAGTACTTGCCCGCGTCATGGCCGATGATGAGGTTTGGCCGTGCTGTCCTGTCGCCATGGTGTGGCACACGCGTTGTCGTTCCTACTGGGAGCCGCTTCGCAATGTGCAGCCACACTTCACGATGGAACGAACCAGACATACCGCCGCCTTAGAGGTTAACAGGGAACCAGTGCTGCATGGCCATGCCAGCGAGGTAAGCGGCGGTAGCCACGAGCACACCGTACACCCAGGCCGACGACTTAACATCGCCCAGTTCGTTGCGCAACGCCGCGTTACGGTTCTGGAGGTTCGCCACCTGCTCGTTCGCACGCGCCAGTTCTTCGGTCTTGCGGATGTACTGCATCGACGGCACTACGCGGCGAGTCTCCATTTCGGTCTTCAGCACATCGCGCTCGCGGCGAGCCTCGTTGCGCTCCACGAAGTACTTATCGGCAGCCTGCTGTGCTGCATCCCGGCTCTGCGTCAATTGGTAGTTGCGCGTGAGCAGGGCGTCTGCGCTGCCCTTCAGCTTGCTGTACTTCTCGGCAGCGGCGCGCAGCTTGAAGCCCAGGGATGCCAGCGCTTTGTGTTGGGTAGATTTAGCCATGATATTTCTCCTTACGAGTTCACGATTTCGATTTGACCGGGTACTTTGAGCAGGTCGCTATTGGCAGAAGAATTCCAGTAATCGAACTGCGACAGCGCGTAGTTCAGGTCACCGGCATCATCCAGAAACGCGGGACCGCGCCGGGTGCTCTGCATGGTGTACACCGAACCATTAGTTACATCTGGTGTGTCCCGCTTGCTCAGCACACGGAACGACTCGCCAGCCTCGGGAATTACAAATGCCATGGTTGCTTCTCCTGTAAGGCCGGGATTGGCCGAGTAAGCACCCTCATCTGGATCGACTCTAACTGCTTACCGGGCAGGGTTAGTCCCAATCAGAGGGTGCTTACGCAGCTCACACAGCCAGCGGCTTAGGCCACTTGGTGCTCGGACTCGGCTTCAGCGATGCGCGCTTCGAGTTCCGCGTCTTCATCGACCGGCTCGGCAACCACCGGCTTAACGCCCAAGATGCTGGTGCTCTCGATGACTGCGAAGTCGTTGCTGAAGGCTTCCGGGGTGAAGGCGATGCGGCCAGTGAAGCCAGGGGTGAAGGCGCTGGTGTACTCTACCTTCAGTACCTTCACACCTTCGACCACGTTGCCTTCGGCATCGGTCTTGTCCTTGACGGCGCGGACCACAGCTTCTACCTCGCGGCGAGTGTCGCCACGGCCCACGACGATGTACACGACCGAGTCCTTGCCCACGGCGGCGATGGCATCGAAGATGCTCAGCTCAGCTAGGGCGTCTTCGATCTTGGCCAGCAGGGTGGCGCGTTTCTCGTCCAGCTTGGCGATGGCAGCGGTGGTGGTTTCGATGGTGGCGGTCAGAGCGATTTTACGTGCGGACATGGTGTATCTCCTAAGCATATGGTGGGGCGGCTAACTCCCCGAATGGCCGTGGGTTATGTGGCCCGTATCGTGGGCCAATCGATCAGTAGGCAGAGTGCGGCGACCAGCCGCGTCATCTACAACATGGGATGCCCTCGGGAAATTGAATCGTAATCAGGCTGCGTGTGCAGCCCAAGCGCCAACAACTACCGCCGCTATGGTGCCAAGAGTAAGGCACGCCATGGCAACCCAGAGCGGAGGGTCGTAGTCACTCGGCCCGCGCATCTTGCAACGCCTGTACCGCCGCGCCTTGGCTCAGCGGCTGCGCCTTATCGTTGCCAAGCGATGGCACCGAGCGTACACGGCTATCTTCACGCGGCTGCACAGTCTCGATGCTCAGTACTTCGAGCGGTGATACGCGGCTACCGAGACCAGCCTGTGCCAGCAGCAGGGCGGTATTCGCCTGGGTGCCCTTGCGCAGGGCATTGGTCAGGATACCGCCGACAAGTGCGTCACACGCTGCGCTGTACGCGGCGGTGTCTTCGTGGGTCAGGTCCTTGACCGCTGCCTGGAACTCGTCGTGCAGCTTCTTCAGGAACACGGTGGCGTCGGGTGCGGCGCACACTTCCAGGCACTCTTGCAGGAACTTCTCGGGCACCACTACAGTGGCTTGGAAACGCAGGTCGAACTTGAAGGTTTGCATGGATCACTCCTGGGCGATGTAGAAGATTGGGTTGTAGTTATCGAAGTAGTGGTCATTCCCCGTGCCCAAGTGGGTCACGAAGCCGTCCGGCTCCTCGACGTACTCCATCAGGATGCCGTCGATCCACTTGAAGGTGCCTGACCACGGGTTGCCTCCGTACATCCACACGGCCACGAACTGGCCTTCGGTAGGCTTGGCACTAACTTGTACGAGCTTGTCCATGATGTCACCTCAGTGCATGTTCAGATTGGACAGGGATTGGTTGCACCAGTGCACCAGCAGGTGCCGTTCCCCATAGATGACTTCGCACCCACGGTGCAGGGTAGTGCGCCCTGCGAAGATCATTGCATGCCCTACGGACAGCGGCGGTACGTTGTACTGCTTGTTGTCACGCCAGACATCAGTGCCACCGCCGATGAATTCGGATGGGTCGGACAGCGCCACAACAGCGGTGAACTCGCTGTCAATGTCCTGATGCCATGCCGTCTCCTTCGTACCATCAGGGCTGTACACCGCGCCCTGAATGGACAGGCAGGACTGAACTTCTAGTTGCAACAGCAGGTTCGCGATGGCTGGCATAACCAGCATCCAAACCCCGTTCAGTTGGGTGAACAGTTCCGGGTGCATGTGGTTCAGCACGCACTCATTGATCTGCGCCTCTGGTTCCTCCTCGTCGTTTGGGGAGTACCCGAGGTTCAGTAAGTGCGCACGCAGGTAGCGGCACAGGCGAGGGTTCAGGTACGGCATGGAGTACACTCCGGGCGCATACTTCTTGATGTGCGTGTCCCGGAATGCACGCCATTGCGCGTCCCGGTTACCGGCGCACGGCCCGTCCTCTTCGGCTAAAGCATTGGCTGTGAGGATGTGCCCACGGTTGGCCTTCAGGTGTGGGTGCAGCCAGTCAAGCGATGCAGGTTGCATCAACCGTGTCGTGCCGTGTGTGGGTTGTCCAGTCGAGTCGGACATGGTAGCTAGGCTCCCTACTTGATCCGATGTACATGACATCTAGCACGACAGCAGTACAGCCTACGTGCTGGGGTTCAGGTTGCAGTGCGTGACCGGGGCCACGCACCAGTTTAACTACGTCGCCCGCCTTATGCTTTGGGGCCACGCGGGTCGGCTTCGCAGCGCTCACCATAACGGTCCTCGAATTGTCGGCAGATGAACTCCAGGGCCTGCAGTTGCTGCCGACCCTGCACACGCTTGGCCCCGGCCAGCGCTTTCAGGTACGCTGCGAGGAAGAACAGCGCAATGGCGCCAGTGAAGTACAGCGCTGCCTCGCCTGCTGCGAGAATGGCAGCCTGCCGCTCGAATGGGTCTTGAATCGGCAGATCAGGAAAGCCGACCAGCAGGGCAAGGGCTGCGACCAGCACGAGTACATCCAGCAGGATGGTGGTTAGTCGTTTCATACGTTGCGCTCCATGTAGTGGACAGCCGGGCCGCCCTTTGTGGTGTTGGTTACTACGGACACAGTGCGGAAACCATGTCGAGTGTACAGGTCCAGCAGGTGCGGGTGCTCAAAACAGTTCAAGCAGTCAGCCCCGGCATCCACAGCGGCACGCATGAGCCAGTCACCCAGCCCCTTGTCTACGTGGTGCAGGCCGATGAGTTCGCCTTGCAGCACAGCGAAGCCACCGCGCCGGTCGTTGCCCTCCTGTGCTGTGTACACTATGCACTGGGTCTCATACCAGATGCGCTCACGGCCACGCTTGGCTTGTGGACTGCTGACAGGCCCGATACTGTCAGACCATTCGCGGTAGGCTTTGCCGATTTGAATTGCCAGCTCCCCGCTGTCCGAGCAACCTTCGCGGATCAACGGACGGCGTCGTGGGTTGCTTGCCAGGGCGTGCACCAGCGGGTCCATGCTGTACTGGCGGATCAGAACTTGTGCCATGTGTCCTCCTAACGCAGACGCTCAGGCAGTACACCTGAGCCGTATGGCGGAAAGTTTCGGTAGTCCAACTCCCACGCAGCGCGGAGTATGCGCTTGGCATCCTCCGTCAACTCGGGGCGGGGTGGTTGTATGACGCGGGGCTTCCACCCGCTCGGGTACGACATAACGGGGGCTGGCAATATCAACCCCTCCGATTGGCGTAGGCGTCACGCTTACGCATTGCCTGCTTGGCTTTGGTGAGGTAGCGCGGGTAGACAGCTTGGCTATCGTCGTTCCAGCTGGGGTCTATTACCGGCAGCTTACCGCCGCCGGGCATCCCCACCAGAGGGCCCCCCCCTGTGAGCGGTGCGTAGCCCACCACCTCCCCGACGAACCCGAACCTTATCCCGTGGCTCCAGCAGCGCCCAACGCGCACCAGTTCACCCACTTCGAATGCTGCGCGGCTCATGCCTCCACCGCCGTAGCTTCCAGCTTCAGGCTGTGGCGCGCCTCGGTGATGGCCTTCAGCATGGCAGCTTGGGCAGGGTCAACGAAGCCTACGCCGTCGCTGGCTTTCTCACCCTTCTTGATGAGGGCGTCCAACAGCTTCAGGAAGTCCAGAGGCGCGTCCAGTTTCTCCGGGGCGCAGTCGTACCACGGCTCAGCTTCAGCGCCTTCCAGATTCGTGCTGCCCTTGCGGTTGAACAGGAACGGTTTGGACTCGTCCAGCTTGCCTTTCTCGTCGGCGTTAGGCAGCACCTTGCCGTACTTCAGAATCCAGTCCAGAAGGGCTTTCTTGCGGCTACCCTTGGGCATGGCAGCGAACAGATTCTCTAGCACCGATACGTCACGGTGCTCGTCAACGTGCGCCAAGCATGACATGCCGCACACCTGAATCATGGTGTCCAACTTCTTGCCGACCCTGGCGATGTCGGCGGTGGCCTTAGCGATAGCGTCGGCGCCTACCAGCAGTTTGGTCTTGATGCTTGGGGTTTTAACGTCGCTCATGGTTGTTACTCCGTTTGTGTTGCGTTAGGAATAGTCACAGTAGATTGCAGGCTGCGGGTCCGGCATTCAATCCTCAGTGAGGCGTGCGCGCCCACCCTGCAATCTCTTTGGCTACTCTTGCGAGTGCGCCACCACACTGGCGGCGTTCCTGCTAATCAGGCGCTATGCGGCCATTGCGCGGCCTGCTATTCGTTGTCCGTGATACAACGCACGGTCTTGCTGTAGTGGTTTGGCATCAGTCGTGCTAGCTCTGAACTGGTAGGCGGATGCACTTACACAAAGCCCACCGGGCTGGGCTATGAGGCATTGCGCAGTGCTGACACTCCCGGCACCGCATAAAGAGCGCCATCATTTCGGCGCACTCTTACGCATGCTTTGCTTACCACGAGCCAGCTTACGTGGGCCGTCCGCCTGCCATGCAGTACCGGCGCTGGGTTTGGCCCCGCCGTAGTGCACCTCACGCATGCGTTTCTTCTCGCGGTTCCCGTCCGGCCCCATGTCGTTCAACTTCTGTACCTTGCGTTCACGCTTCGCGGTCTTGTTCGCACGCTGCGCTTCGGCACGCAGCTTGTCCGCCTTCAGCTTGCCTTCGCGGCGCAGCGCAGCACGTTCCTCGGGAGTCCGAGGATCGGTGCCTGCTGGCCAGCCTACAATCGGTTTATTCGCCATACTGTGTAACCTCACATTCAATCGGCGCATTGTACTTGCAGCTCAGGAAGCCTGCAACAATCCATGCGTGGTGCATACCCGGCCCTACTGGAACGTCTATGATCGGCACTACCTCGCCCGACTCGAGTCGTGCGTACACCGACTTGTACGTGGCGAAGCTTGGCGAACACATCTCGATTCCGTCGCCGGTGTCTTGTGTGAAGACTACCTGAACGCTCACTGGTGTTGATCCTTGAAGTAAGTTCTGCAAGTCAAGCGACTTAGGCTTCATCGTCTTTGTTCCTTGTGGTCAATTCGCTTATGGGCTCGCTCTGGCCCCACCCTGTGCCCAGGGTTCGCGCCGTTGATAACGCTGGGTCTGACATGCGGCACCGTGCCCGGTATAGCCCGCCAGAGCCAGCTCATAAACGAACTGTAGTGGTTGCTTTGCAATGCACACTGGCTAGGCTTTCCATCCTAACTGATCCGTCGCCGGGATTCAGTGTGCATCACAAACCTATCACTAGGTTCTGCCCTATTCGGGATGCCGGAACCTTCTGGTCCGGTCAGCTTCTAGCGGGTATCCCCTTTCGCCACGTTTCAGTGACCGCTAGCACACTTCTGAGCGTGTGAACTCCCCCTACCCTGCAACCCGCCTAGGAGACGACGGCATCGTTGTGTCTGCGGCTCATCCGTTTGGACTTGCTCGGGCGCACGCTGTACTAACCCGTGGTTCTTCCGGCAGCCTAAGCCTTACCCGTTCTCCACCATCCGTCTTGTCGCTACTGCTGGCACCGTACGCTGCGTTTAAAGCGTCGTCACTAGCCGGTAACCGTGGGAGCTGGTTCCCTGTGTTGCTTGGCGGCCATCTTACTAGCTGCCGGTGTTGCTGTCAAGCGTTTGTTTCAGTGTCTGGGTGGTTACGACCACCGTGCTATCCAGACCTAGCGCACCAGTTATTTAAGCGCTTCTGGTGAGTCGCTGTGTTACGGTGTGCAGCTTACCTCTGTGTTGCCAGCTTGTCAATCCCCGATGCCTTACGGCCTTACACTGGGTTGCTTCGCTCTGAGGTTGCATCCTTGGACCTTACCAGTTAGAGCCGTTTGCTCTGGGCTTGGCGTGGGGTTGCTTCCCGTCTTGCTGGTGCCCATCTTACAGACTGTGGCGCCGTTGTCAAGCCCCGCCGCTTGACTGTGTGGCTGTTATCTTACCCACCAAAGCGCCCTGTGTTCCGTTGGCTTCCCGTCGCAGTTGCTTGGGTATTGCCCGGAGGCCCCAGCAGCGCTGCCATGGGTCGAACTGTACAGAGGCGGTGTGTATGTGTCAACCACTTTCGATCATCGCTGGCAGAGCACCCGCAGAGCCTGCCAGCGGCATTAGGAACCGGGAGCGCACACGCATGCACCCGAGCCTTAGTCTAGCCACCAAAGTACTGTACAACCACCCAGTGCTATCAGAGTGCAGCAGGAATCACCACGAATGCCCCGGAGTGCGCAATAAATCACTCACAGTATTGATCATTTATTAACCAGAATGAGCACAGATTGCGCAATCCAGAGCATTCTTAGCAGGATTCACTAACAATCAAGGCATTCTTAGTGGGTAATTTAAAAGGTGCATTTAATGATAAGATTGAGATGCGCAGCAGCGAGATATTGTCATCGGGGATTGGGGGCCCCGCCGTGAGCCACGGTAGCACAGAGCGCACTGCGCAGCACCAGCACAGCAACGCTAGGCGCTAAGCAACACAGAGTGAACCAGAGGCAGCACAGAGGTGGCCAGAGTAATCCAGAGTGCACCAGAGCATGCTAAGTGAGTCCAGGGTGATCTAGTGACACTCAACAGTACAGGGCAAAAGAAACAGTGCGGAGCAAAAAGAAACAGAGCCACCGAGCACGCACAGCCACGCACTGGGCACACTGAGCGCGCCAGAGGAGACCAGAGGCACGCTAAGCACAGCGATGAGCACCAGAGACAACCAGAGGTGCAGAGCAAGCACAGGTTCGCACTGTCACACTAGCGTGCTCCACTGCTCACCCAGCGAGCCAGAGCACACCAGAGCACACCATAGTGCGCCAGAGCTTGACAGGGTGGCCAGAGCACGCTAAGCTATGCACAGTGGATGAGAGATGCCACCCACCCTAGCGAAGTTTGCACTCCAGCCAGAGGACCGACGGGGGAAACCGGGTGCGTGTCGGGTCGGGAAGGGCCTCGGATAGATGCAGCAAATTTCGGGTGCGCGTAGAACCCGCTAGCCACCCAGTCCACCAGAGAGCACCAGGCACGCACGAGCAGGCCCAGGGCACCAGAGGCACCCAGGCTCAGTTCGTAACTCATGCTAACTCAGGCTAGCTCAGGCAGCTCCTCCCACTCAATGGCCCACTTCCCAAGTGTAGTGCCAGATGGTGTGATGACAATGTAGTAAGTACCAGCACCGAGGATGCGCAGACCATCTAGCAGGTCGGCATTGCCCGAGCCACCACCGGCTGTGCCAGAGTCGCTAAGCAGTACCTCACGCTCAGTGCCGCCAGTAACGCTACCACCTACGAGCGCAGTCGTTAGGCCCACTACATCCCCGCCGAGGGTGTTCATGCAGAACTTAGTGGCCAACGCTGTGAACGTACCGGACTCGGTACTACCTGTGCGCACCACAGCTCTCGCTGCACCACGGCCAGTCCATAGGCGCTGAGAGGTCAGGAGGAAGGGTACGGTGAATACCAGCTTGATAGTCACGACGGCATCAGCGAACTCACTGTACGCTCGGAACTTGTGCTTATGCAACAGCCCTAGGCTGAGGTCTTGCGTAATAGCAGCACCACGGAAGGTGGTGCCGCTCTCGTACTGCCCAGTGAGCATAGAGAACGGCATGTGCTTCTCCTTATGCGGCAGCAGCCACAACAGCATCTACCGCTGCCTTCAGTGCAGCCAACTCTGCGTCGATGCGGGTACGCTGCGCCGGGTTGATGGTAGGGCCATTGAAGGTACCCTGCGACAGCTTCTGGATGTCCCAGTTGGACTTGGCCAGGGCGTTGGCCAGGGCTTCGAGTTGTACACGGGTTGCGTATTGAACAGCCATGGGTGAATCTCCTTACAGGTTGGGATTAGGAAGCGGACAACACGCCACCGGTGAGAGCACCGCCAGCGACAGTCGGGGTAAAGAAGGTGCCAGTGCCAGTGATGGTCACACCACTGATCTTCACACCGTTGCTCAGCACAACCTGGGTGGCTGGCAGCGGAGCTGGGCCGAAGCCAGCGTCGGTCAGGGCAGTCACCAGCGCAGCGCATGCAGCATCAATGTCTACAGCTTGACCGGCGGTGATAGGTGCAGCGTTCTCAGCAAAGCGCTGGAGCGAGTGCGCGGCGATAACAGCACGGCGTTGCAGGGTCAGCTGCTGGGCAGCGGTCTTGGTCTCGATGGTCATGGTGTGACTCCGTTCAGTTCATTGCACAGCTCTACGGCTGCGTGGTAATCCAGCAGGCCCTGGGCCATACCGGCGTTGGTACTAGCGTTCACCAGCGGGTGCTGGCACGCTACCGGGCTTGGTGCAACGGATGCGCTGGCACAGGCTGTCAACAACAGCGGCAGGCACAGACTCAGCGCTCCAAGCAGGGTTCGACTTGAGTGCATAGTCTAGCTCCTGGCGGGCCTCCTGGGCCTCGCGTGCTGCTCGCTGCGCGCCCTTCCGGGCACGGTCGAGCTGTGTGTTGGCCTTGGCGAGTTCGCCGCGCAGGGCGTCCCGCTCGGCCCCTGCACGGGTGCCTATGTCGATAGCCATGTACAGCGCGACGGACAGTAGGCCGATCAGGAACACGGCTGTTACGGTAAGCTTTGACGGCATAACTCGTACTCCTTCTGGCGACGGTTCTCCAGGCCCCGCACAGGCTTGCCCTGTACCGTTGCCTTGAAGCCCTTGGCTACCCCATGCCTGCCCTTCCACGGCGCAGTGATGGCTGCGCATGCAGCCTCCCAGTCACCGCGTGCAAGCGGCTTGATGAAGACGGGGTGCACCCAGCCGGTGACACCTACGTTGTAGGCCACCGACAGCATAGCCGCCTTGAGGCTCTCAGGCGCCTTCTCAGGCACGTACTTGGCGATCCCGGCCCAATGCTTGTCCAGGCTCTTGCGCAGCAGTACGGTGCATTCCGCGTCCGTGTACCGCTGCTTCGGAGTACCGGCAGTCTCACCGTAGCACCACGTGGGCACACCGCCGATGTCGGCATAGGGTACTAGCTGGGGACCTTGCGGCCCCGACTCAATGGGACCGAGGAAGGCCCCGGCCAACGCGATGAAGCCAGCCGCGCCACCGGCGAGCAGCTTATTCCTTAGGTGCATACAGCAGCTCCTTCTTCTTGCGGGCGATCTTGATTTCGATCACAGCCTTGTACAGCTGGAAGCAGACAAGGATGCCAGTGAGGATGGAAACCACGGTGGGGATCGAAGGCACCGTGAAGTACGCTGCCAGGTACGCGGTAGACGGTGCTGCGGTCGTGGCGCGTTCAGTCACGATGTCTTTGATGCTCATGTTACCTCCGGGTGCGGCGGCGCTGGATGGCTGCGCGTGTGCCTGCGGTTTTGGGTACTTGGGTGTCCGAGTAGCCCATAGGGTTGGCCATGTGCGTGCGGGCGTCAGCTTCGCGGCGCTTCTGTGCAGCCTTGGTCTCGTCCTGCGCCAGCACGTGCTTGAAGTAGCAGATGCTCGCGGCCCAGGCCTCGATACGGTCGTCGTGTTGCAGGGATTGACGGTCAGTGGTGATAGCGCTGATCTGGCTGAACAGCGAGTAGCTTGGGCGCTTGTCTGCGCCATGCTGCTTGCCTGCCTCAGCGTCACCCTCGAACACGCCCTTGTGCAGCACGATACGATGGCGCTGCATGGCAGACACAACCGAGTCGATGATGCGCTTCTCTTTCTGACCAGTGCTGTACCGGCCAACGACGCCAACAGACCCGAAGTACGGATCAGGCGGGAATACTTCCATCGTGATAGGGTTGGTGTACCCCAGCTTGCGCTTCTCGAAGTGTGCGCGCAGGTTGATTTCGAACAGGCCGTGGCCCATGTTCGACTCACACTCTACGACAGTCACACCGTATTCCTTCACCTTGTCGGCAATCTTGTCGGCGTTCTCGTTGGTCAGACCGCCCTTCCACCCGGTGACGTACAGCGAGTGGATGTATGGGCCGATGGCCGTGGAGATACCACAGCCAATCTCATCCGCACCACCACCGGCAGGGTCCAGGCACATTACACGCAATCCCGGCTTCACGAACTCGCAAGGGACCTGTACCGGATGATACATCGTGGCCATAGCGACGGGGAAGTCCCGAGGCAGCTCTACCTTCTGCTGAGGTGCAGCGAGGTACGGCAGCATCTCGGGGATGCTTTCCCAGTCGAAGTTGGCGACCAGAAGGTCACTCAGCTTCAGCTGTTGGCGAGCTGCATCACTAAGGCTAGTGTCGAGCATGTGCTGGAGGCTGAAGTCTTCCGGGCCTTTGTCCAGCTCTTTCTCGATGAGGTCGTCTTCGGTATAGCGGTCGGGGTCGGCAGGGGCACCTCGGGTGCCGTCGATTCCGTACCCGGTTTGCAGCTCGGGGTTTGCCCGGATGCGATCAAGCAGATAAGGTGCAAGCCTGTCGCCATACTTCTCTACCTCGTCAGGCGTTGGGTATCGCCCAGGCCAAATGCGCAGCTGGAAGCCACGGCCTGGGAGAGAGTTGTAAATCGAGTCCTTGGACTGAGGCGTGCCAAGGTACAAGATATCGCCGTGCGTACAGATCGACGAGAATTCCTTCGAGAACTGCATGAGCTTCGCACGCTCGGTGCTGGTCATGGAGTTCTTGTTGGTTTCAATGTCGTCCGGGATCAGCAAATCTGCCCGCTTACCGGGCAAGTTCGCCGTAATCCCGACGCATGCTACAGAGGGCGACTTGTCAATGCCCTTGAGCGCGTAGTGCACATCGAATGCTTCTACCGAGGATCGATCGCCTGCTTGCCGATCAGGGCGCAGGTATTCGAGGATTTCCCAAGTTGTGATAAGGCGGATCACCAGAGTGGCAACTTCCGACGCCTGCTTCTCACCACCGGATACAATGAGTACCCGGGTCTGAGGACGTTGGATGATTCGCCACACTGCGTACAGGGCTGCGAGGGTGGATTTAGCTTCACCCCGCTGGGCCATGACCATACGCAACCGTGGTCCGTTCTCCATGTACTCGGAGATGTTCGCTTGCATCTCAGTCAGCGGGAAGCCGAGAAACTTCATGCCGTCCGCTGCGAAGTCCACAAAGTGCAAGTAGTGGTCCGCCACAACGGTGGCATGCTGAATACGAATCTCGACTTCCATTTAGGTCTCCTAGTCGTTCTGCACGAGCTGCATGATGCCAGCCCGCTTGGAGTCGCGACCCGCAGCCGCGTCCTTGAGACGAGACTGAAGATCACGGAGGTCCTTCTTGTCCGCAGGGTCTGCGGTGATTTCGTTGTCCTTCAGGAACTTTGCAGCGCCGGACAACAGCGCCGGAGTCACCATGACTTCCTCGTCGAGGCAGGTTTGAATCTCCCCGATGTAGGCCTTGGTGACAAGCCGGTGCAGCGCGCCAAGCTCGTCCTTGGTCGCGGTCATTGTTTCCTCCTTAGCCGCTCAACTCCACAGTGCAGGAGGTGAACGATGCAGTGGTGCCCGCTTCTGCTCGGCCCACAATCTCTACGGAGAGTGGTGAGTTCAGCAAGTCAGCAGTGGATGTGATTACCTGGCCAACGGCAGACCCGAGGTTCTGAACCGCGTCAATGCAGTCGAACTCTACGGCGTAGCCTGTACGCGCAGTGGTCGGGCGAATGCTCAACCGAATGACGCCGTACTTACCAACTGCCACTCGGTACGTGCCTAACGTGACGAACACACCACCGCCCAGGTTGAACCGTGGGGTGATGAGCGCACTGTTGGTACCCACAGAGCGGGCCTGAATGCGCATGCGGATGCACTGGTCGTTGTTGGTGAAGTACCCGGTGCGCAGTTCCGCGATCTGATCCAGCAGCACAACGTCGGTAGCGCTCGTGGTAGAGCCGCCGCCGTAACGGGTAGTGATGTCCCAAATCTGGTTCGCCTGGTACACGGTCGTGTCGTCGGCACCGCCACCCTTGCACAGGAACCGCCGCACGTTCGCGTCAGTGCCAGTACCATAGATGTCCGGGTCGCCTGGGTTGTCCGCGACGAAGCCGCCACGGGCGTTCTGTGCGATGTTGTTCGCGTAGAACTTGCAACCACGGGTGTCCACGGAGGTGTTCGACTTGTACGCGAAGATCGCAGCACCGTACGACACGGCAGCAGGGTGCTTACCGTTGTTGCGGAACTCGGTCTTGTCCATCACGGTCGAGGACTCGTGCTTAGCGTACAGACCGTACTCCAGCGCATCCTCGACCACAGTGTAGGTGGTGGAAGTCGCAGACAGGGACAGTCGGCCAGCGGTGTTGTCCATACCGTACCGCGCGCCCTTCAGACGACCGCCGGTGAGGATGATGGTACCGCCCGGCAGGCAGGCTACGTTAGACAGCCCGTTGCCCTGGAAGCCGCAGTTCACCACGAACACGAACGCCCCGGTGCTTGCGCTAAGGCCACGCCAGACTTGCTGGGTGTTCGTAACTGCCGGGTTATAGTAGTTCTGGATGCAGAGGTTGCTGATGCTGATGCGGTTGCCCGCGCCAGACAGGAAGCCTTGCAGACCGGTGAGGCCAGTGCCGTCCAGCTTAGCAGGGTATGCCGAGGGGTCGGCACGGTCGCCCACAGGGGCAGGGAACGTGAACGCCAAGTACGCCCGGCCAATAGCCAGGAAGTCAGGCAGGATGACCGCCTCGTTGTAGGTACCTGCTGCGCCTTCGATAGTCCAGCCGGAGGCCAATGGTGCACGAGCCGCGAGTGCGGATACGGCGCCGTTGATACCACTCAGCGGACGGGAAGAGGATAGGCCGTCGCCAGAACCACCCGGCGCCACGTACAGTCGGTTCGACTCGGTAGCCAGCGGGTCCACGTAGAACAATGCTGTGCCCACCTTGATGACACCGCGTCCCCGGTGCCGCACGTTGTGCAGGTTCGGGATAGTGGCGGTAGACACGCGTGGATTGCTGTCCGGCCAGAACAGGTCGGCACCCTTGGCGAAGGCCGCAGCCACCGCGTTCACTAGGTCCGTCTGGTTGCTGGTAGTGCCATCCACCGGAGTGGACTTGTAGTCGTCAAGGAACACAGCCTGCCGCAAGCGCGTCTGCAAGTCCACAGGGATTTGCACAGGACCGTTCGGCACGTACAGGACGTTCGGCGCGATGTTAGGCGAGCCGGTACCGATTTGCAAGATGTCTGCGATGCGCTGATCGAGGTACAGCTTGTTCGTGGCGTCACCTGGCTGCACCGGATCACCCACGTTGTGGATGCGGTTCCCGTTCATGTCGAGCGGGGTCAGCAAGTTCTGCATGTCAGTGCCTTCATATGCCTCTTGGGCGATATAAAGAATCTGACGGAAGTCCTCGTCCAGCGTGTCGAAGTTGAACGGAGAACCCTCGCTGAAGATATGGCGGGGTTCATCCTTATCAGTCACACGGCGCAGCAGCACTTCAACCCCGGTTGGTACCGGCACCTTAAAGCGGATGGTGTTCTCGTTGATCCAGCTGTAATCCGTTGGGGTAGCGGCAATCGTTTCGCCGATCTTGACAACGATGTCGTCTTGTTCGAAGAACTCGATGCTCACGCCCAACACTTGCAGAGTACCGTCAGAAACGGCACTCTGAGTGCTGTAGGCCATACTAGCTCCTTACTCAGGAATGAGATTTGCGAAGCCCCGGATGCCGGGGATAATGGACAGGATTGGGGTCGCGCTGATAGCGGACTCGGCAGCTGCTCCGAAGTTGCCCTGGGCTGCTGCACCTGCGGTCTTGTAGATTCGGTCAGCCAGGATCAAACCTGGTGCACCGAACTGCTGCTTCTCTCCAGTGATTACACCAAACAGGTCAGAGAACAGGCCGAAGCTACCCATCTGCCCGAAGGACTTAGCGATGAGTTCTTTCTCGTCTTTAATCTCTTTGCCCTGCATGGTGCTGTTCACTGCGGTGGCGAGCATCGACAGTGGCATCTGGTACAACATGAGCAAACCCAGTCCTGCGAACCCTTCGCGGCCAATGGTCCCGGCGAGCACTTTGTTGTGCGCACCAAGGACGAAGCTGCGGAAGGTGAAGATGAATTTACCGACTTGGCTGAACTGTGCGAAGGCAGGGATTTCACCGGTGCGGTTACGCAGCACGGAGTCGTCCATCGCCTTGGTCAGCGGGCCACGGACCTCAGCCCACAGGCCATCCGACCACTTTGCAGTGTCGGTGCCCACGCGCTTGATTTCGTCCGTTAGTCTTATCATAGTATGCACCTTTAACCCATACTGCTCCCAGGCTGCCATGGCCCGTTTATCGCCCTTCCCAGCCTTGGTCAGGGAGTCCACGACGAGGTTAGCCACCATGCCCGCCTGCTTGGTCTGAACGTACTTCTGTGCGTTCAGGTACGGCACCAGTTGCTGAGCCTGCTGGAGCGCCAGCTGCACGCGGCTGCTGGTTGGGATGTCGAAGTTGTCCTCCAGTCGTTGCACGAATGGCCGCATGCGGATATCCGCCGAGGCGTTCCGACGCAGGATGCTGTGCAGCTGCGTAGCAGTGCTGCCATCGTTGGTCGCGTTCTGCATCATCTTCCCGAAGCCCGGCATCTCCTGAGCCAGGTACCGCAGGGAGCGCAGGGCACCATACCGCGCCATAGCCGGGGCAAACTCAGTAATCTGCCACAGGCCGGACGAGGCCAGGCCCACCATACGGGTTGCTGCCTGGGACATGCGCAGCAGCTGGGGGATATCCTCACCCACCGGACGTCCGAGGATGGAGTTGATGGTCTGGTCGAACAACTCCACCGCCTCCTTGCGCTTGGCTTCTGACTTCACGCTGTGGGCCAGCTCGGTACGCATGGCCCCAAGCTCAGACACGGAGCCAAGCCCCTTGCGGGCCAGGGCCGATTGACCTGCCACCCGGTCAAGGTACTGTTCTTGGATGCGGGTGATGTCGGTGCCAAGCAGATCACCAACAGTGAACCGCTCCCCGCCTACATTGATGCCGTGGCGGTAGTCGAGGTCCACGCGGTGCTTTAGGAATGGCGCCTTACCGGCCTCGTCCACCTTGCCCGCCAGCAGGTCCAGCACTCGTTGCATGCGGTCCTTCGGCACGCCCTGGTTCTGGAGCATGTCGCGGAGTTCGGCCAGGGTCTCGTTACCGGCATGGCCACGAAAGGCGGTGTCCTCGAAGTAGCCCTTGCGGCGAGCACGGTCAATGATAGCCTTTGCCACATCGCCTGCCAGCTCTTGATCCCACCCGTTGGCCCGGACCAGCGAGGTACGCAGCATGCTGACGATGGTGCTGTTTGCCTTCTTCTGGTCCATGCCCTGCTTGGCCAAGGCCGCGTCCATGCGCTCGATGGAGTCATTGTCCCAGCGGCGGCTCACCCAGCCAGAGCTGGATTCGACCTCCTCGGCACCCTGTACCCCGGCAGCCTTCATCTCAGCCAGCGCAGCGGAGTTCGCTTGGTCGAGGCTGTCGGCCATGGCGCGAATCTCCTTGGACTCTGCGGAGTTCCATGGGAGGCTCTGCCGTGCTGCTTGCTCACGCCCCTGCATCTCCCGCATCACACGGCGCTCGATGGCCTGCTGAGCTTCTAGTGCCTTGCCTGGTGTCATGACCTGGGCGCGGATGCCAGCACCGGCCTTGGACATTTCTGCCCGCAGCAGGTCCTCGTACTGATACTGGTACTGAGCCAGGTCCGCACGGATGGCACGCGTCTGCGATACCACGCTGTCGCCGGTCATGTTGATAGGGTCATCGACCAGAGTGTCAGCGATCTTCTTGGCCTCGGCGCTGTAGCTTGCCAGCGACTTGTGCAGGGACCAGCTTAGGTTGCGGGCCAGCTTGGTGGTGGTCGCGTCCTCGTTCGCAAACAGGTTCGATGCCACTGGCACCTCGGGTTCAGGCATGACGCCCACCTTGTAGAAGCTGGCTGTTCCGTCCTTCTCCAGCACCTGGGATCGCACTCGCAGGGGTTGCTCGGCCAACTGTTCAGTCAAGCCCATGGCACGCACCAACGCGTTCTCATCTTTGGCACCCAGGCCCAGCACGCGGCGGATCAAGTCAACGGCCTTGCCTAGCACCGTCGTACCTTCCATTGGGATCGACTTCAGGAAGTCCATGAACGGCTTGTCGTTAGAGAACAGGCCCGCCATGAACTCGTCGGCATTGGTCAGGTAATACTTGGCATTGCCGCCCAGTGGCTTCCCCTTCGCCTTCTTCGCTACCCTCTGGTGCAGGTTGTCAATCTCCCGCACAATCCCACCGATGGCAGTGTTGGGCTGGGCGCGCCCGAACTCCAGGCGGTGGGCCGTTACGGCGTGGGCAATCTCGTGCAGGTGCGTCCAGTCCGGTGCGCCGTCCCGCATAGCGATTAGGTGACGACCTGGGCTGTAGAACGAGCGGGAGTCCTTTCGGGTGCTCTTGTGCACAGGGATGTCGCCCACCATCAGCTCGTCAAGACGCTTGGCCAACCCGGACATCAGCGGGTCCTTGGTGGCAGCGATGCGCGCCAGTGTTGCGCGCGCTGTACCTACTTGGTCCCCGAACTGGTCATTGGCGGCCCTTACCTTGCGGGCGTACGTGGCCACATCATCCGTGCCTGCCACCACTGGCTGAACCTCGTCCGCAACCTTGGGCGCCACAGTCTCGTCAGGCTTTGGTGTTGGGACTTCGGTACGGCGCATTTCTGCCACTTCGGCCTGCACATCCTTGGCCACCCGAACCTCAGACTTGGTGCCGGTGGCCAGCTCGTTTACTACACTGGCCGGGAACTCGACATCACGCGGCTGCAGGCTGCGGCTAACCGGGTTGTACACGGCTGCTGTAGCACCGGCGTTAATCAGGGCATTAGTGACGAACTCCTGTACTCCTACCGGTCGGGTCTGCGCTTCGATGGCAGTGATGCCCAGGGCACCAGCACCAGCGGTAGCACCGGCTGCGGCACGCTGCACGCCACGGCCCAGCCGGGCAGCGACAGCGATGCGCCCAGCGCCAAGCGAAGCTACGTCCACGGCGAGGTACGCTGGGTCAATCATCATGAGCGGGGTGGCCGTCCATGGGTTGTCCCCGATGGCCTGGAAGTTCGCACGGCTACGCTCGATGTTGCCCAGTCGGTAGTCGAACTCGGCATCCGACTTGGACTTCATCAGGAAGGCCCGGTCATCCGTGCTCAGGGTGGTATCCAGAACTTGGATTCGCTGGCCAACGGAGAACCCTGCCTCGGGCTTGAAGTCCGGGGAGTTGAACCAGCGCCATGCAGCCATCGGGGACATCTCGTCGATGGCAGCATCCACGCCCATACCCACGGTGGCTTCCTGCCGGGCGTTCGCCTGCTCAACGATGCGGGCCTGGGCGTTCTGCTGGGTTCCCACAAGGATGGAGGATTGCGGCACCGCTTCCGGTGCCACGTACGCCTGTTGCTTGGTGGCCGTAGCCGACGGCAACTGGTAGTCGACCTTGAGTGGGTCGTGGATGTCTGGATTTGCCATAGTGTTACCTCATAGCTGCGGAGAGTCGTGCAGTGTACTGCGCCCTCCGCTCGGGAGATGACGCTTTGTAGGCTGCGGTTTTGGTGAGTGCTTGCTGTGCACCGGCCTTGTCGCCCAGGCTGATATAGGCCAGCAGGTCAGGGTCGCGGGCCGAGTTCGGCGACTGGTAGGACAGCTCCCCGAAGAAGCGTACCCAGTCCTCGCCGTCCACGCCCACGGACTGCATGGTGCGCACGGCCTGCCGGGCTGCATCGTTGGATGCGGCTGCGAACGACTCGTTGATTTGCCCTTGGGTGTACACACCGGTCGGCCCTGGGGCCTGGTAGTGGTTGTTCGACTGGTGGATTCCTACGCCGAACGACTTGCCGCCGCTGTCGGCGTACGCGGTGTCCCGCACGCTCTCGCTGGCCACGATATCCTGCCGGAGCTTGATCATCGTCGCCGGGTCTACGCCGTGCGTATTCAGCCCGTTGAACTGTACCTGTGCACCGGTTGGGCCTTTGAACACAACCCCAGGACCCTCGGTACGTGCAGCCTCAGCGGCCTCGGTGTTCAGGATTTCCTGGACCTTCGGAGCCACCTGCTTGGGGTCCACGGTGCCGGACTTCACGATAGCCCCGTTGGCATTGTACTCCCTGAACATCAACTGGTTGTCAGCCGAGGTGCTCCAGGCCAGTCGGTTGCCGTCTGCGGGCTTGTACATCTCGTCGATAGCCTGCCCGACCATTTCCTTGTCAGCGTACTGCGGCACACCGAAGTAGGACTGGACGTTCTGACCGCGCGGCATGGTCAATGGCCCGGATGACGTCTCGACGGTGCGCTGTGCCAGGTTGGCCAGGGCCTTGGCATTGCGAGCTTTGCCGGTCATAAACGGAGTGGTCTTGCTCACGATGGCCAGCTCTTCCGCATACTTCATCTGCGTGTCGGCCATGACCTCGTTCACACGGGATTGGTCCTCGAACCACATACGCCCAGTGCGAAGCTGGTCCCGGTTCGTAGCGTCAGCGAAGATGCTGAACTTACTGGAGATGGTGCCCAGCAGCTGCCTGTCCGTGATCTCGGCAACGAATCCCGCGTCCTCCTTGTTGTTGTCGGCCACGCGCTGGGACCGTACACCACCGGCCTGCTTGTCCTGCTGAATCTGACCTCGGGCGTACTTGATGGCCGTGGTCGGATCAGCGATCCCGTTGCGCTGGGCTTCGCTCAGGTACAGGAACATGTCCTTCTGCTCATCGGTCATACCCGACACGAACCGGGAGTACGCACCTGGGTTGGTGGTCTCGGCAATGTTCAGTGCTGCCGAAGTCTGCTGCACCAGCAAGGCATTGTTCGGGTCCATCTCGTCGGCCATGCCCATCTGGCTGATAGCTGGGCCAAGCAGCTCGCCAGCCTTGGTGAGGGCTGTATCGAGGCCGTTAGTGTTGCCCAAGGCCATCAGGCTCGATACCTGCTGGTCCAGTGGCATGGTGCGAATGGCCTTCATGTACGCCTTCAGCCCGTCCGCCTGGGACTTGCCCATCTGCGTCATGGTCTGCACATCGCCAGCCATGTAAGCCTGCGCGAGCTTACCGTTCGAGCTATTGCGGGCCGCAGCAGTGAAGTACTGCTTCAGCACAGTCTCACGCTTGCCGGGGGATAGCAGCTTAGCATGCCCCATGGCGTCCAACAGGCCGTTCACTTCCTCGAACGTCTGGTTCGCGCCGATATCCGGATCAGCCCACTCGGAACTCCAGATAGCCAGCTGTGTTTCGGCCTGCCCGCTGCGCAGCGCCTTCACACGATCCATGGCGGCACGTTGGGCCTTGTCCACCTTGATCTGGTCCTCGAACGGCAGGCGGGACATCAGCGTACCCTTCTTGCCGTCTGCGAACTCGAACTGCAAACTCTGGAGCTTGTCATAGACCATGGTGTTGTCAGCAGATGCTGCGAACTCTGCCGCCTGCTGGGTGAGCTTGATCTGTACATCCTGCGGCAGACTCGGGTCGGACCACACATCCTTGTACAGGCTGGACACGAAGCCAGTGACCTCCTGGTCATACAGCTGCAAGTCGTCCTTAGCAGCTTCCATGCTCGCACGACGGGCAGTCATGCTGGTCTGGATCGCCTTGGATTTCTGGTCCACAATCCAGGCAGTGCGACCTACCTCGTACTTCTTTCCGTACGTGCGCATGTCCATAGCGAGCTGTCCGAAGGTTGCCGCCCGCTGCTGCCTGGACATCCCATTGAGCTGACTGAGCAACGGTGCGCGTACTTCGTCCAGATACTGCTTGAACTGCTCCGGGGTCTTCTGCACGAGGGTCGGCATATCCGCCAGGACCTTGGCCTGGGTCTCTGCCATGGAGAGTTTGCCCAGCGTGTCTCGGTAGCCAGCGGTCTCCCACGCCCCGGTAATCTGGTTCCCCTCAAGGTCCGCCTCCGCCTTGCCAGCAGATGCAGCCGCCACCCCTTGCAGATACTGCTCCTCGGTCTCGACTTGGAAGGCTTTGGCTGCCAGGTCAGTTCCGACTTCGGCCAGCTTCATTGCCAGGCGGTCGCTGGCGGATTCCCCTGTGACGAACTTGGCGTAATCCGGGGCCGCCTGTGGGCCACCGGTACCGAGGCCGAGGGCCTTCGGATTGTACTGGCCACCCACTTGGACGGCCTCAGATTGACGCATTACCATACGGCTCTCCCGTTAGTTACCCTGGCCTAAGCCGAGGTTCATTCGCTGCGTGGCGTACATGCTGCCTACCGACAGGGCCGTGTTCAGCAACATGTCGGTAGGGCTCGCAGTACGTGGTTTCTTGATGGACTGAAGCGAGTTCTGCCCGCTCAGAATCACATCTTGCAACTGCATGTTGAACGTCTCGATGTTGCGCTCATTCTCCTCGCTAATCTCTGCACGGGCGCGGTCGAACTGCGCCTGTACATCAGATTGCACCGCGTCAATCGAAGCACCGATGGTGCCGGATGCGGCGGCGTTGTTCGCCGCCACGCCCGCCGATTGCAGTTCCTGGGCACCCAGGTCAGCTTTACGCTGGGCCAGGGTGCGCTTCTCATCAGCCTGCTGTACTTGCAGCATGCCGATCTGGAACAGGGTGCGGTGGAAGTTCTTGGTGTTCGCCTCGCTCACTGCGCGGGCTTCTTGCAGCGAAGCCTTAGCAGCAGATTTGTTCTGCTGCATCTGACCCAGCATGCCGAAGCCCGCCATTGCAATCAATGGCCACATTACCGTCTCCTGATCTTACGATTCAATCGACCCACGTAGTCGATGCCTGTGATGTTCATTTCCCCAGTCCCGGTCGTGTACAGCAGCAGGATCGTGGAGTCTGCATCAGTCCGGCATGGGATGGTCGCCCTGGAGTCGCCAGCCGCCGTGCTCTTGCCGGGGCTCAGCTCGGTGGAACTGTAGAACAGCGTGGCCTGGGATTGCACCTCCGTGTCCTCACTGTAGTTGTCCGTCACCAGCACCTTGTACTCGTGGGAGTTCTGCGTGGTCACTCCGAACTTCAGGATGGTGAACTTGGCGGATTCCACCTTGTTACCATTCTGGTCGAAGTACACCGGCTGCGTTGGGCTGAACGCCATCTTGTACCGCACGCCAATGCACACCGTGCCGCTGCCGAATCCAGCCTTGGTGGTGAAGGTCTGCGTGGATTGGTTGAAGGACTTGATGCCCAACTCCTCGCCAGCCAAGTCACCGATAGCAATGGTCAACACACGTTCCATCGTCGGGTCAAACCGTGCCATCCACGCAGGCACTTGGCCTACGCTCTCTAGCACCTCCACCTCAGTGTACAGATCAATGAACGGGCGACGGGTATTGTCCCGGCTGATGCTCCCGCGCTTCGGGTCCACCGAGGCGCACACTAGCAGGCCATTGCGAACGAACAGTAGGTTCACAACCCCTTGGCTGAAGTAGGCGTAGGCCACTGGGTACGCAAACCGCCAAGTGTGCCATGCCTGTTGGACCTTCTGCTCACCGTCCCACAGGTACTCGTACACGATCAGCGCATTCCGCTCGCCCGTGCTGCCGAACACCACCATGTTGCCCGTTGTACTAGACACGCCGAAGCGGCAGTTCCCGCCCATGTACTTCGGCAGGTGCGCTGTGGCATCGTTCGACACGTACTGGGCTTCGCTGTACTGCGACGAAATCATCTCCATGAACCCAAAGAAGTCCTGGGAACGCGGCGCAGGGAACAGCAGGGTTCGCCCGATTGGCACAGGCTCAGCTCCCATGTCTCCGGCGTAGTTCGAGGTCACGACCACGGTTGCTGTGCGGGGTGTGATGGCCTGTCCGTTCGAGGGCACGAGTGCCTGATACTTGTCCGAGAACAGCAGAAGGTCCTTCTGGAACTGGATGGCGTAGCGGTACTCGGCTGAGCTATTGGCAGAGCTGCCCACGGCAATCGGATCGGTGTCGATCAGAGCGGCTACGGTGGAGCGCATGAACCTCAGCGGGTTCGTGCTGGAGGACATGAACACCTGGGAACCACTTAGCAGCACCAGTCGGTTCATGTACGAGGATAGCCCAGTGATTCCTCGTTGCAGGAACTCCGGCAATGGGTTGTTGTCATCGTCCCCCGATACCCGCCCTTCGTACGTGAGTTGCTCCACGGACCACAGACCTGCCCCGTCCACCTTGAACCGCACCGGCATGTTCGTGATGCCACTGGGGCTGTTGTACGTGCCGGACTCCAGCCACTCGGTAGTGGCAGAGGAGTACTGGTAGTACTTGAAGGATCGCTGCTCTCCCACTGTCATGATGTAGCCATCGGCAGTCGAGTGCAGTATCTGCGGTAGGTCGGACTCCAGTCGCACCTTGGATGTGTTCGAGCAGGTGATGTACAACGCGCCGGAGCCGGATACGACGGAGGTCGTGGTGACTGCGGTGGTGCCCTGCACGTACACGAACGAATCCACCACAGCCAGCGTCACCCCGATGGCCGCAAGGGCTGCCGGTGTCTGGCTGGTAGCCAGTGCGTTTGCTACGAACTCCGGGGTAGCCTTCGCCGCATCCCCAGGCGCCGTGCCATCCACAGTTGTGTGGGACAGGGTGATGGCCCCGAGGTTCGTGGTGATGGTCACGACGAAGGACTTGGCGTACGCACCACTTCGAACGAAGTAGAACCCGCGGCGAGCTGGGCTTATAGCCGCTGCGGACACAGGCTGAGCGACCGGCTTTTGCGCAGTGTTCAGCATGTAGAAATCCGAGCCAACAGTTGTGGCCTGAATCTGGTTGATGTTCAAGGCGGACAGGTACGGCAGACTACCGGCACCGAGCATGGCGCTCATGTCGGAGTTCAGCACCACCCAGCGGGCAGTGTTCGTACCCACGATGATGTGCACGCGCTGGCCATTGATGTCGGTGTCCCACGCCTTGACGCTCTGATCCGACTCGCCTGTGAAGTCGAAGCTGAATCGGTACTCAGCCCCCGGCCTGCGCCTTGGGCCGGTGGTGGTGTCGCTGAGCATGTTCTCTTGGGCACTCACCTGGCCCGGTAGGCGTAGCTTCGCCAGCTGTTGGCTCACGCCTTGCAATAACGATGGGTACGCGGATTCTGATGCAGACATATCAGCCCCTCAGTGAATTACGGTACCGTGCGTAGCGCGGCGACTTCCGAGTGCTGTACCGAACGTTACGAAGGTGCTCTGCCGTTGCAAGTTCCTCTGCGCTGTCGGCCATCTCCCGCCACTGCTCAACAATTGGCTCTAGGCCGATGTCAGTCAGGTACGTGGTGACTAGTGCGTAGTAGAACACGAACGACGCCACCGATTCGGGGAGGTCTTCAAAGCCGACCCGTTCTGTGAGCACACCCGTCACTGGGCCATCCCAGGTGAAGGATACGGTTTCGTTGTTGTACAGCTTCTTGCCCCGCACCGATCCCCGGAAGTCAGCATCCGGCAGGAAGGCCAGGGTATCGTTCGGCAGGGCGATTGTCTTGTCAAGTCCTGGGAATAGCTTGACCTGCGCAGTGTTGAACCACCAACCTTTGGTCAGGGTCTCATCAAGTGCTCGGTCAATGTTCGGCAGGATGACGGCCAGCGTCGGGTGCCTTGCGTCCACCCGCGTAACAGTGTGCTCCCCGAGTACGGGGAGGATACCGTTGCATGCGTCAAGTAGCTTCATCTCTTAACCTCAAAAAAAAAGGGAGAGCAAACCGGTTATGGTCTGCTCTCCCTGTTGGTGGCGTTACTCTTTGAAGCCGACGCCTACGGCATCCGGGCGGTACTGGCCGACAGTGTACATGGTGTACGAGTCGAGCACCGACTGGAAGTTCTCAGGGTCGTCCCAGTGACGCACGGTCATCGGGCAGGCCTGGACGGTGACGAGAGCCTTCTGCGGGTTGAACACGACGAAGCACGCCTTCACCTCGTCAGCGGTGACGTTGAAGTCAGGGCCGAGGTGGTGATCGGTGATCGGCGCGGTTGGGAAGCGCGGGGTCTCGATGACCAGGGTGCCGTTCAGGCGAGCCACGCGGCGCTCGGCAAAGTTGTTACCAACACCCGATACGCCGCCCTGGTACTCGACGTTCATCAGCTTCTTCTCGTCCAGCAGAACGTCGAAGGTGTCCGGGTCCATCATGGTCTTCAGGCTGGCGATGGAGCCGCCGAGGTCGCGCTTGACGAACTGCTTCAGCAGGTCCTTGTGCGCCTGCACGATGATAGCAGCCTTGGCCTCGCGGTCTGTCGCGGCGTTGAAGCCGGTCAGAGTGACCTTCATGCCATCGTGGAACGCGCCAGCCAGGTGAGCCGGGGCAACGAAGGCCGAGCACTTGATGAGCTGGATCAGGTGGGCCTGGTCGAACGACTTGGCGTGGGCGGTGCCGTGTTCAGCCGAGTACTGCGCCTGGAAGTCCGGGGCAGTCCAGTCGTCTTGGTAGTCGAACGGGGTACGGATGAACGAAGTGGTGTCCACGGTCACGATGAACTTGTCGTTCGCGATTCGTGCAGAAGTCAGCTTCTCGCCAGACTTGCGGCCCAGCACGGCAGCAGCGCCGATGCGGTCGCCACGCCAGGTGTTGGACTGGTGCATGACCGACTTGAACACGGTCAGGCCCATGGAACGGAAAATGGATTCGACGCGGAACGAACCCTCAACGTCGCCTTCGTAGGCTTCGATGTGGATGTCTTTGTCAGCAGCGGCACCTGCCCACCAAGTACGGGTGAGGGCGGCGGCGTTGTATACTGGATCAGCCATGTGAATCTCCAATCAGGGAAGGGAAGTCCGACTTACTCCCGAGTTACCGGAATGCGGTTTACAACCTTGTTCTCAAGCCCGCGCCTTTACAGGCCCTGGTGCTTGCCGTACGCACGGCGAGCGAACAGCTCTTGCCGTTGGGCCTCATAATTGGCCGCACCGCGATCCAGCTTGCCGAGTTCGGCCTGGAAGCCTTCCTTCGACAGACCGGCTGCGATGGTTGCGCCTGCGCCCGACTGGATCAGGCCAGCGGGTTGCACGGTGGCGCCTTGCGAGTATTGCAGCATCAGGTCAACCCCTGCGAGTACTTGTGCTTCGTTGCCGGAATCGGTCAGAGCACGCACGATCATCTTGACCTGCTCAGGGGCAGTCGAGTTGAACGCCTGCACTGCCGAGTTGAAGTTTGCTTCGCCACCAGCACGCGCATGCAGCGTAGCCACTTGCCGACGTTCGGTTTCCACCGCATTCTGCACAAGGGACTGGGCCACTTGTACCAGATGCGCGGCGTTCGCACCGCCTTTCTCGGTCAGGTGCGCGATGTCGATCAGGTTGGCATCGCCGTACTCGATGGCCTTGGCCACAGCACGCTCTACGTCTACCCCGGAGTTGGTGAGTACGCCACGAAGCGCACCCTCCAGGCCAGTGGCTGGCGCAGCGGCAGGTGCTGCCACAGGAGTAGCCGCTGGCTGCGCGGATGCTGGCTGCGCGGCCTGGGTCAGGCCTGCCAGCAGAGCGAGCAGTTGCGGGTCTACACCTTGAGGCTGTGCGGGTACAGGCTGCGCGATATTGGCAGGCTGTTGGGCCGGTGCTTGAGGTTGCGGCAGTCCCAGGCCAGACAGTGCGTCAGGGCCTTGTGGTGCGGCGGGCTGTGGCAGCGCAGCGGGCTGGGGAGCTGGCTGGGCTGGCAGGTCACGCGAATGCACTGTGGCTACGGCGCCCGGTGGAATCGGGGGAATGCCTGCGCCTGGTGGGACTGCAACGTGTTGTACTTGGGTCATGTTACTCTCCGAGGTTCTGTAGAGTTTCGACCGCATCGGATGCCGCAGCTTGCTGCATCATCATCTGCTGGCCGTTGTTCTGCTGGGCCTGTGCATCAGCCTCTTCTTGAAGCTGCTGGTCAGACTTGTAGATCAGCGATGTGTCTACGCCTGCGCTGGTCAGGATCATGTCGATGATTCGATCAGGATCAATCTTGCGACTGATCTGCATGAGTCCCGGCACAATAGCCAAGGCGTTGGTAGCGGCCTCCACCAGATTCTGTACGTCAATGCTCCGACCCAAGGCCGGGATACCCGCGATAATCTCCAACTGGAGGTCGCCGGTTACAAGGACGCCAAGGTTATCTGGCTCAACCTCAGTCATGAGGATGTGGGCACATGGTACCTGTAGCTGAGCCGACAGCGAACTGTAGTTGCCGCCGAGTGTGGTGTCTGCTTCCAGGGCATCCGCACGAATCTCGTACGCCGTGACGCGCTCGGCGTCCCGGGTGTTGCCCTTGTACATGAAGGCTTTCGCGAGGTTGTCAAACGTGGCTTGGAGCCATGCCTGCATTGCGCCGAACTTAGCGGCGTCACCTGCTTCGTGCGCTTGAATCTCACCAGCGTTGCCCTGCACGTACTCACCATTCTCGGAATTGGCAAGTTCGTCAATGTCGGCGCCCGCTCCTGGGGACACCATGTTAACGACCTTCATCATCTCGATACCGTACAGCGCCATTGCCTGGGCACCGTCGGACATCTTAGCGAACCCACCGGCGTAGTCCTCCACGAGGCCACGGCCATAGTTCTCACCAGCCACTAGGTTCCACGTGAGGGCAATCCAAGGGCAGAGATGACGCGGGTAGTGGCCAGTGGTGCCGACTGGTGTGTCGTCAGCCTCCTGGGTTACTTCCCAGTACTTGCGCCCGCTAGGGTCTGTCTTCAGGCAGATGCGGGTGAACAGCATGACGTTTGGTGCAGGTGCCCCGTCGATTTCCTGATACCGTGATCGGTCCTTCATACGAAGGGCAGTCTTCACGGTTTGGTCCAGGCTCTCGAACGGGGTGGATTCTCTCAGCACGATATCAATAGCCTGTCCTTTACCGTCGCGGCGGCAGCTGTAAGACTGCAAGCCGTATGCGGTGAAGTTGCCTTCCTTGCTGTCCCGGTGCAACAGAACGTTGCCGGTGACGATCAGGTGGCGCAGCGCCTGGATGAGCTGGGAGTAACCAGCGTTTAGGAACACACGGAGGCTGGCCTCGGTTTCCATCCTGGCGAACTGGGCGTTGATAGCGCTTTCGTCCATGCCTCGGGCGATCATGGCTTTCTTTAGGCCACGCCCTGGTTTGCTGTTGAAGAACGAGCGACCTGCCGGGAACAGCAGGGCCACCAGTTTAGGTGCCAAGTTGTTTACCAGCAGTGCGCCATACTCTTGGTAGTCGCGCTCAACTACCGCCGTGGTACCGTTGTGGTGTATGGCCAGATCGACCATCAGCTGAGGCAGAGTCCAGTGCGCATACAACTCGCACTTCAGGATTGTCTGATCATCGCGGTACCGTCGGAAGCGCTCACCGTGGGTGACGCGCATTAACCGATCCCGAGGGTAGAGCTGAGACTACCGCCCGTGCGCCGCTTCTTCAGCTGGGCACTGGTGTCGAAACCGAGGGCAGAGCCACCGGTAATGACGCTGGCGATGTTGTCCTGCTGGGCATTCGACTGCAACGCAGCCTGGTTGGCGGCAAGGGTTGCTTCCTGATCCCGCTGCATTTGCGCGAGTCTGGCTTGCTCCTTAGCCGCTTGGTCAGCAGCGCCGGTATTGCCCGTCAGGCCACCGAGGCCACCGCCAGAGCCGTACACGCTGGAGTCGCCTACCAAGCCACCGGACAATGCGCCGACTGCTTGACTACCCCAACCACCAGGTCCAACGGCGCCGAGGGTGGCGACCTTCACCACTTTCTTGAACGCCTTCTTGAAAGACTTACCGAGTCCCATTAAGACTCCTTGCTGGTCTTAGCCAGCCGTTTGCGAATCTCGTGCACTACCCCACGCTGGATGCTTTGCACCATGAAGCGCTTCTCATCCGAGCCGAGCAGGTACACAGGTTCGGGGAACTGTTCATCCAACCAACGAAGCTGCGCATCGGTGAAGCTCACCGCTTGCGGCAGACTCGCAGGTCGGGCCATGTTTGCTGGAACTGGAATTGTTCGCTGCATAGAACCTCGACCGTTCTGGTCTTATCATAGTATGCACCTTTAAATGCCGGGTCCCATTTGTGACCAGGACCGCGATCCCAGTCACAAAACGATCACTTCCTAAAAGGTGCATATTATGAAGAGACCTTGGGAGCGAGTGAAGCGAAGATCACTAGGGCGCTGAAGGTGGGATTGGGGACCCACCCACTGCATCCGTGCAGCTCAGCAGAAGAAGAACTCACTGTTAAGCACTAGTGACAGGTCCAGATCACCACGAGCGGGAGGCTCACACACGATACCATGCTCGAACGCAATGTTAGCCAGCAAGTCCGTGTTGCTGTACATCTCGTAGAAAGCTTCCCGCAGAGCGGTAGCTAGCGCATCCACATCACTGGGGTGGGTACCAAATGAGTCATGGATCGCTACCATCTGCATACCCAGCGCCTGGAGCTTGAGCGCTGTAAGCGTCAGGTGCGTTGCGTCTAGGTTGTGCACGAAGTTCGGGCTGATAGCGTTCGCCATCTGCAATGGCTTAACCTTGCCGTTGAACACACGCACTACTGTCTGCACGATACCGCACGAGTTCACCTTGACCCGCTCTTCGTCGTAGTCTTGGTAGTCGTGCGTTACCTTGAAGCCAGTGAGCGAGGTCCATTCCATGCGCTTGCCCTTGTGCTGGCGAGTTAGGCTTTGCAGCCAGCGCATGCACTCTGCTGCCGCAGGTACTGTACGCTCCACGCCAAGCATCAGCGCCTTCGCCATGAACAGGCTGCACCGGTACGATGACAGCTCGCCCCAGCAGTCCCGGCCCCACAGGTCCTCTGCGGTGGACTCCACGTGTGAGCACGTGCCAGACAGCGTGGCGCCGTACACGTACGTCATCACGGGCTTCTTCGACATATCCCGAGGGCATCCTAGGCGCAGCCAGAAGTCAGCGTACAGCCGTTCCTCGTCGCTCAGGTACTGGTACTGCTCCCTGATGTCATCCAGCGCGTTCTTCGTCACCTGCCCGTAGATGTCCAGCTTCGGCCCCATGAAGGTCGGGTCGGACTCGAACAGGTTCACGAACTTGCCGCCCACCGCATCCCGCAGCATCGCACAGAAGTGCTGTAAGCCGCTGCACGTGGCGTCAATGTGCACTGGTACCCCAGTACAATAGGAGGCAGGATCGCCGCTCCTGAGCGCTTCCCGTAGCTCCCAGGCCGTACTGAACATGCACCACGGGGCATCCTTGCCCCACACTTCGGCGTTGTCTGCCGGGGCATCCAGAGCCTGCTCAATCTTTGACCAGTTGTCAACCGTCCATTGGGCACGCTGTTTGAACCGGGCCTTGTCGTACCCGAAGTGGGTCGCCACGGAGACGCGCAGCCAGAACAGCCCACGCTCGCCCAAGGCGCGCTTCTGCCCGAAGTGCAGCGTGGCCTTTGCCATGTCGCTGCCCTGCGGATTCAGGGAGCTGCGGTAGTACCACCGGTTCCTTGTATCCGTGAAGACAGGACACCAGACCAGCTCTCCAGCATTGCGACCCGTCTTCAAGAAGGAAGATAGCTCCCGCACCTTGCCGCGCCATGTCTTCATGCCCTCGTAGTACCGCACCATGTCCCGCTTCCACCTACCGAACAGGTCCTGCTCGGCCTGGGTCGCGCTCGCCCGCACCCAGTCAGCCGGGAGCGGAAACTCCGGCTTCTCGGGCTTCTCCCGCTGCGGCATGCCCATAACGGTACCGCCGGTCTGCCACACGTTAAGGATGGCATCCAGGGTTGGCTTGTGCAGGGAGAACGGGGTGGCCTGTAGGTAGTTGGCACACTGGAATACCTTGGGCATGTTCTCAGGCACGAACACCTCGCGCAGGCGTTTGTGCTCAGACCTGCGCACCCTTGTGAGCGACATCAACTGGCACGATACCTTGCGGCGGTTGCTCAGGTACCCGCCGCCAACCAGCCCATCCCACGGGTCTGGTGGGCACAGCATGAGCATGGCGTGAGGGTCTCGCAGGTCCTGCACATCGCGCTCGCTGTATCTGGTCAGGTACTGCTCCACATCGGGGTGTAGTTCGTAATAGAACAGCTTGCCCCGCTCGTTGGCGGTCTTGACCATGTTGATGACACCGGCATCTATCACGGCTTGCAGCCCAACCTTACCCAGTTGGATGTGCTCGCTAGTACTCAGCGGCTCCTCACCGAAGCCTTTCATGACTTCCTGATACGCATGCCGGTACACGCCTGCGATGTGCTTCTGGTTCGTGGTGCCTCGTTCCTTGATCTGGTCGTGCACCTTCCCCATGTACACGGGGTTCACGGTTTCAGCTTCCTTGACCCGCACTTCCAGCTCGTACAGACGCCCGATCTTACTGGCCAGAACCTGCACAGTAATTGGCTCCTGCCGTTCACCTGCGCATGTGTTGATGACCTCGCGCAGTGCAATGACTGCTGCCACTCCTGGGTCAAGCGCCCGCACCCAGTTCGCATACTTTGCAGCCCGCCCACGGGTTCGCTGTGCACCAGCTGCCACGAACGACTCACGGACCGTATTGTACGCCTGAGCAATGAAGCGACTAGCCCTCGGCATGGTGGCGTCACCGGAGAGCGCCTGCTCTTGCAACTGCTTCAGTCGGTCAGCCTGGGCTGCCGCGTCGGCCTTCATCTCCAGCTCAAGCTGGCGCTCTCGGTTGTTCATTACACTTCCTTACCGTAGTCCCGGACCAACTTCAGACGCAGCGCTTCGTACTCGTTCGGGTACTGCGCCTCGTACTCCTGCATGATTACACCGGCCTGCTCGAACGCTCCGGTTTCCATGCAAGCGTATACAGTACGCTCGGTTTCCTTGTGCACATCTGGTGCTTTAGTATTGGACATCGTGCTCAACCTCTTCTACGTCGATGTTCAGGACTTCGAGCGGCGCACAGCGCTGGTCTACTGCCTGGATGATTTCCGGGATGAATGCCGCAGCATCCATCTTCGGTGTGTCGCGGCTGATGCCCGAAGGCACCGCCACGGTTACGCGGTACGTTACGACCGCTTCAGGAGTGCATCGGTGTCCACGCATGGGTGCGGCCTGTCGTCGATGAGCTTGCCGTTGGCGGCGGCGTCAATGATGATGGCCAGGCATGCCATCGCATGGCCGAGGTTGTGCACGTTCGAGTCCTCGGCCCGTTCTTGGCCCTCGTTGTACTGGTCCATGTGCCGCATGGCAGCATTCAGGTATACCGTTGTGGATACACCGGTTTCGCGCCAGTTCGCCTTACCGTACTTCTTCGCACCGTCTTCGAGGGCGCGGTTCACTTCGATCTTGGCAGGCAGCGGGAGGTACATCAGGTCGTACTTCTTCGCGCCCTGCACCGACTTTGGATTACCGTCTGGATAGATCGTCTCCAATGTGGCAGGTACCGGTGGTTCGGGCTGTACCGCTGGAATCAACTGCAAGGAATCCGAGAAGCAGCGGTACGGCCCGTCTGATCGAACGTCAAAGGTTACATCCACTACATCGGGGCCAGCACTGGCAGTCACGCTATTTACTGTCCCGAACTCCACACCTACGAACCCATCCCCGATATAGCGAACGCGGTCACCCGCTTTTATAGTAGCCATTACAAACTCCCCACCCAACGTCCTTCATGATCGAGACGCATCGGGATCAAGTGCGGCAGGCCGTTCACGATGATCGTGCAGCCCAGGATCGGTTTACGCAGCGAGTGCTTGCCGTAGGCAAACGCATAGCTGTCCTTGTCGATCAGGCAACCGGAGTACGCGCCCCAGTACAGGTGCGCGCTCGAAGCGCTGTACTCGATGCTGAAGTTGCCGTGGCTGTGTCCGACCATGAGGTTGCACGCGTTGTGCGCCGCGTCCGACAGGATCGGGCCGGATGCCTGGTGCTTGAATAGGACTTCGCCAGCCGGGGTCCGCACACGCCAGGACTCGGCCCAGTGCCAGCCTTCGCCACCGCCGTTCGGGAACAGGACTTCGCGGTAAGTGCGCAGGGCCTGGACCGGGATGCCGTGATGCTTCGCCTTCCGGAATACCATGCTGCCGTGGTTCGAGTCGCACACCAGTTGGTGCGGTGCGATCTTCGCCAGCTTGGCCAACTGGACCTTGGCCTTCTCCAGTTCGGTACCGGCGCTGTCGAGGTTCGGGTCGCTGTCGTGGAAGCTCAGGGCGTGGTAGTCAGTCTCGTCACCGAGGTTCACCGTGAGTTCCGGTTTGACCTGGGCAATCACTGCCACGAGGAAGTCCAAGGCGTCCGGGTGCATGTACGGGCAGTGCTGGTCCGGGATCACGAGAATGCGCTTGTACTCTCGGTTCGGATCGAACACTTGGTCCGGGGTCACTGGCTCTGGATTGATGATCTTGCGGTCGGCCTTCAGGGAGCGGTCAGCCTTGGCCATGTTCACCTTCTCGCCACCGAAGATGATGCGCCAGTACTTCACGTTCTGACGGGTGATTTCGTACGGGCTGTCATCAGGGAGCAGCTTGTTGTACGCACTGGCAGCCTTCACGTTGCACTTATGATTGGACAGTACGGCCTGGTGCTGTTCATTCGAGAACAAGCGCATGAGTGTTCCGCGCATTAGCAGACCTCCTTGATTCGGGCAATGGTGTGGAGTGGGTGGTAGTAGGTCTCACCCAGCGAGTCGGTTACGACGGCGCAACCATCCCGGACGGTAAAGCTGCGCGGATTCTCATAGCGTGGACCGGTATAGAGCGGGAGATTCAGGCGCTCCGTCTCCATGTTGCGGTGCTCACTTGTCAGATCGATTCGAACGTAGCGTGTCATTTCATCTTCCTCAGGAATTTCTTTAGCTTGCGTTTCAGCTTCTTCGCTGACACCCGCACGCATTGACAATCAAATCGGTCGCCATTCCTTGGCTGCCACAGTACAATCTCGCCGCCACCGTAGTTGTGTGCGACTACATCACCCAGTCGAAACGCCTGGATGTTCATGCTTAGCTACCGATCGGCTTAGCAGCGCGGCGAGCGCGGACGACACCGGAGGCTTTAGCGCTGGCTCGTTGCTTGCGCGCCTTGGCGTTACGCGCTTCCCGTTTCTCGTCATCGGTCTTGTGGTCGTGGTACACGAGGCCGACGCCGGGCCGGTCGAGGTACGCAAGGAGGTTACGGAGCCAAGGTACGATAGCGGCATAGTCCATGGATTTTGCGCCCCACCGCCCAGCAGCGTTAGCAACCTTGCCCTCAGCCGCATTACATGATCGGTGGAGTACACCCCGGATTTCACCAGTATTGTGGTCATGGTCGATGGCCCCTTCACCCTTGATGGTCAGGTCAATTGGCTGCCCACACAGTAGGCACAAACCGCCCTGCTCGTTCTTGAGATGCTTCGCTTTCCAGCTCGGCATGCTAGTTCGCGGTAGCTTACGCAGGTGGGAGATTGAATAGCTCACGATACTCCGCCTCCATACTTACACGGATTTCGGCCAGCATGTTCTCCCACACATCGTTCTGTCCGAACTCGATGCGTCGATCAACTTGACCACTTGGCCCCTTGTACACGCAATCCAGCATGAACTGGTGCGGCACTTCCTCTACGAAGAAGCTGTGCGGGGCCTGCTCATCCCCGGACCAGCTATGGATGCTCTTTCCCATGCTACACCTCGTACACTTCGCTAGTCCACTTGCCGTTTTCGAAGTCCCGGCGCTCGTGCGGGAGCATTCGCCACTTCTGCTTTGCGCACCACTGCATGTACTCCTGATTGATCTGGCTGAGTCCGCAACTATGTGCGTACTTCCAGAAGTTGTCGTCCCGGCTGCGCAGCAAGTGCAGCAACCAGCCCTCGGCAATCACGTTCTGCTCGATCTTGCGGTACGCGTCAATAACGAAGTTCGCCGCCTCGCTGACCGTGTTCATCTCGCGCAGTGCGTGGAATGCCCCGACCATGCCGCATGCCTTGCCGTCCAGCTTCAGCAGGCCCTGCACGTTGTCCGCCGAGTCGCCCATGAGCATCTGCAACCAGAAGAACAAGGGACCCTGGCCGACCATCT
>Ga0247818_10000134_pt1 | contig 43059 bp, 39 predicted proteins | sample 13C_Glucose_Day1_FD_192424 | JGI IMG/M metagenome (GOLD analysis project Ga0247818, IMG submission 192424) | Soil microbial communities from agricultural site in Penn Yan, New York, United States - 13C_Glucose_Day1 | ecosystem: Environmental > Terrestrial > Soil > Agricultural land | place...
GCCGGCTTTACGCAGGGAGGCAAGCAGGGCGTAGTAGGTGGTGTCGGAGTAAGACATCACCGTCATGGTCTTGCCCTTGAGGTCGGCGATCGAGTTAATGTTTGCGTCGGCATTGGTGGCAATCATGGTCACGCCGCCGGCGCCCAGCACCGCGACCGCGCGTACCGGTATTCCATTGGCCCGCACCACAATCGGCGTATCACCGAGGGCGCCACCGAGCATGGCGTTACCGGCCCCGATCTGTTTCGCGACATCCACACCGCCCTTGGCCGCGATGAACTTCATGTTCAGGTTCCGGGCGGCGTAGTAACCCTTTTGCTGGGCGATGATCCACGGAGCGAACGCCGGCAGGTTAGGCGGTGCCGGTAACAAATAGGTCACGTCGGTCGACTGCGCTTGGGCACCGAAGGCCAGGCCCAGGCCGAGCGCGACGGCGCTGGCCTGGCTGAAGCGTTGAAACAGAGACTTGAGCATGCGTACTCCTGAAAAGGTTGATGGCCACGAGGGCGTTGATCAATGCAGTTCGGTGTCTTCGCCGACTTTCAGCAGTTCCATCAGGCGACCGGCCAGCGGCCCGATCTCCGGCAACTTGCGGCGCTCCAGCGGGTTGTCGCGAAACGGCAGGTCGACAGTGATTTCTTCGATGATGGTGCCGGGGCGGGCGCTCATGACCAGCAAGCGGTCGGACATGGCGATGGCTTCGATCAGGTCATGGGTGATGAACAGGGCGGTTTTCTTTTCATCGAACAGCATCCGCGCCATGTCCTGCTGCAGGATCATCTTGGTCTGCGCATCCAGGGCCGAAAACGGTTCGTCGAGAAACAGCACCTGCGGGTCGATGGCCAGGGTCCGGGCCAGGGCTGCACGTTGGCGCATGCCACCCGACAGCTGGAAGGGGTAGTGGTCGGCAAAACCTTGCAGGTGGCAGCGATCGAGCAGATCTTTGGCCACCGCCTGCCGCTTGGCGGCCGGCACCCCCTGGATTTCCAGGCCCAGTTCGACGTTGCGGCGAATACTGCGCCACGGCATCAGCAGGTCTTTCTGCAGCATGAACGCGACCTGGCGGACCGGACCGGTGACGGCTTCACCGCCGACGAAGACTTCGCCTTCGGTAGGGCGATACAGCCCGGAACCCATGTTCAGGATGGTGCTCTTGCCACAACCGGAAGGGCCGATGATCGACACCACTTCACCGCGGCGGATCTTGAAATTCACCTCGCGAATGGCAAACGGCGCTTCGGACTTTCCCTTGGCCGGGAAGCATTTGCCGACATTGCGGAATTCAATTTCGGTGGGCTCCGGATTGTCCTTGGGAGCGGGCTTATTCCATTGAGGGGCGACGGCGTACATCTCGTTCACAGCCATTGGGAAGGGTCTCTGGTCTGTTTTATAGGTGATACGCCGTTTAGTGCATGAACAATGCCAGAGCTGTGAGGATTTTGTTTTTTGTCAAAAACTCCTTTGTTATTAGATGTTTAGGAATATTTCAGGTTACTTCTCATGTTTCATATATGAAACGCGGTTTCTTATTTGGCACGAAATTGCCCAACGATTGTGCGATGGCTGGAAAAATGCGAGCGCGCAGTGCCTTTTTAGGTAACGTCGTATGTCGGGAAATGGCGGATTTGTTTCATGTATGAAACGCAGGGGAGTAACGCTGGGAGGTAACGCTGCGCAGTCGTCGACCTGAGCGACAGCCGGACTGGCCCTTGTAGGAGCGAGCTTGCTCCGGGCGGCGTTCCGACGATGGTCGTTAACGATAACGAGTGTGGATACTGACGGGTCGCGCTGATCATCGTGAAGGGCACCCAAATTCCTGCTGGGCATCGGGGTCGGTCACATCGTTGTCCGTTGGGGGCGGCCGGGAAGTGGTTATGGGTGTTTCCGACGTTATTCCAAGAGCCGGTTATTGGGTGGCCAATACGGTTGCGGGGCTGTCATTCCTGCAGCCGGCGAACATATCCAGTTTCGGGTCGTAGACATGGGTGCGAACGTTGAGTAGTCCGAGTATCGAATGGAACAGGTTGTCCTGACTCAGATAACCAGTTCGGGTTTTTTGCAGGCATTCGGTATCAACGGCAAACGAGTGCTGATAGTTGTCAGAAAGCCAAACCATCAAAGGAACATGTTTTTGCTGATCAGGCGCCAGCATGTAAGGCGTTCCGTGCAGGAACAGGTTGTACTCACCCAGCGACTCGCCGTGATCCGATAGATACATCATCGCCGTGTCTACTTTGTCCTGTTGGCTACGCAATATGTCAATCAAGCTGGCCAGGACATGGTCGGTGTACAGGAGGGTATTGTCATAGCCATTGACTATGCTGTCCCGGCTGCATTGGTCCAGCGCATTACTTTCGCAAACCGGTGTAAATTTCTCGAAGGCTTTCGGGTAACGCTTGAAGTATTCCGGGCCGTGACTGCCCATCTGGTGCAGTACCAGAACCGTGTCTTTATCAAGGTGATCGATGAAACTTTGCAGGCCCTGCAGGAGGATCTCATCCCTGCATTCTTTATTGGCGCAAAGGTCCGGGTCTTTCAGGTTGCTTACATCCTCAAAGATGACCCGGTCGCAGGTGCCTTTGCAACCGGACTGGTTGTCGCGCCAGACCACGTTTATCCCCGCACGTTTGAGTACATCCAGCAGGCCTTCTTCGGTTTTTGCCGTCGAAGCGTCATAATTCTTGCGCCCCATATTGGAAAACATGCACGGCACCGATACAGCCGTTTCCGTTCCGCAGGAATGAACATCGGTAAAAGCGATCACTCCAGGCTCTTTATTCATCTGTGGCGTGGTGTCTCGGTTGTAACCCAGGATGCCGAAATTTTCAGCTCGGGCACTTTCCCCGACCACTAGCACCGTCAGGGATTTGCGCAAATGTTGCGCCTGGCGGGTATCCCGGATCGCATCTTCGCCTATCGTCTTGAAGGGCTTTTGCGCGGTGACCAGTTGCTCGCGCAGATAGCTGAACGATGCGCTGATGTAATTGCTGGGCACCACCATCAGCCGCAATTCATGATGGTTGCGAAAGAGCGATGACAAGCCTTGGTAATTGAGCAGGGCGATGCCGCCTATGACCATGGCACAACCGATGCTGACCAGCGTCTTGCAGATGAAGTCTCGCGGCGGTTGGCGAAAGAGGATCGGTGTTTTCCATAGGATTAAAGAGGGCAGGACGCCCAGCAGTACCCAATACGCGAGCAGTTTAAGTGACAGTAGATCCCACACTTCGGTGGCATTGGTTTCTGCGAAGTTACGCAGCATCCCGGCATCAATCAATACACCATAACGATTCATGAAATAGGCGACACCCGCGCTGATCATGAACAGGGCAGTCAGTACCGGTTTTAATGTTTTACGAAAGGCCAGTAAAGTAAGTGCGATATTAAAGGCGAAAAAGACCATGGCGCCGAAGGCCAGTCGCGGCAACATGCCCGTGGTGTCCGTTAAGCTGAAAAGATGGTGCCAGAGTGTGGTGTTGAAACCAATTAACAGGAAGCCACTGGCAAACAATGTCATAACTTCAGGGCGTACGGCTTTAATGTTAAACATGTTGTCTGCTTTATCGAAATGAGGGAGCGCCCGTTGGCTGAACGAGATGTCTCCAATGGCGCAGACTCTAGGCAGCGATTCATAAAAATTTCGTGAAAAATATGCCAGTAAAAAATGCAGTCGACATAATATGGATTTATGCCGGTTTTTTAACAGCTTGACCCGCGCGCGAGCCAATAGACGTTAAGCGACATTTGTAATTATTTTTTCACATTGTTTTCACCGTACCCCTACGTTACTCACTTTAACGTGCGGCTCATGATGCGCAAACGTCAGGTGTTGATGCGTTCAGAAGTTGAGCCTGGCTGTTGCCAACAATGTTTTTTGCAGGAGCGATCGCGTGTCCCCCGCTTTTATTAATAATTCATAACGGAGCCCCTCGATGGCTATCGCATTACCGCTTCGTGTGTCCCGTCCTTTTGATTTCCGTCTTGCGCTAGGCATTCCGATTTTTCTGATGGGGTTGATGTTGTTACTCGATCCGACAGCCCTGGATTTCTCTATTGCCCGGATGTTTTATGTGCCTGGGGCCGGTTTCATCGGGCGCCAGAGTTACTGGCTGGAAAACATCCTGCACGACCGCGCCAAGCAGGTCGTGATCCTGGTATTTGTCCTGCTGCTGATTGCCTTTCTGGTCAGCCGTGTTTCTTCAAAACTCCACGAATGGCGTCGGCCGCTGGGCTACACCATTCTGGCCATGGCACTGACCACATCGATCGTCACGCCCCTCAAGGCAGTGACGGCGGTGCATTGCCCATGGAGCCTGAGTGACTTCGGCGGTAGCGAAACCTATACACCGTTGCTCAGTCATCGCGCGCAGACGCTCAAGCCGGGCCGCTGCTGGCCCGGCGGTCATGCGTCTACTGGCTTCTCGTTGCTGGCCCTGTTCTTCGCCTTGCGCGACCGTCACTCACAAGGGGCGCGAATCGCCCTTGGGGTTGCCCTGGGATTGGGCGCGATTTTCTCCGTGGGCAGGATGATGCAGGGGGCTCATTTTCTTTCCCACAACATCTGGACCTTGTTACTTGATTGGGTGATTTGTGTGCTCTTGTACCGCTGGCTGCTTTACCGTCCTGAGGCGCGGGAGAACTCAGGCGTCTTCAGCACCCAGTTGTAAGGTCTGCATCAATTTTTGAACGACGAGGGCTTCGATGGCGCCTTCACTGGCACCCGTTTCAAAACCAGCGCAACAGGCCGATGCGTTGCCATCGCAGATACGGTAAACGGCAATGACACTGCCAGGCCCGCAACCTGTGTGTCCGCATAGGGTAAAACCACCTTCAATCGAACCCTGCATCACACCCAGGCCATATCCCGGTGTTATCCATGGACGTCCGGGAATCGGGCCGCCCAATGTTTTTGCTGTCTGCATTTCCTGGAGCAAGCCCGGGGGAAGAAGGTGTCCCGCGAGCAGTCGATCCAGAAATAGGGCTGCTTGCGAAATGGGGCCGATCAGCAAGCCGTGATATACCCAGGCGGGGTCATAATTCGATGTATTTCCAAGGTGGGAATCTTGTAGGTCAGCTCGTGTTTTAGCGAAGCGAACCCTCGACAGGCCCAAAGGCGTCAGTGCACGTCGACTCACTGCCTCTTCAAGCGCCAGATCAGTCACCCGTTCAATAAGCCTTCCTATGAGAAAGTAACCAACATTCGAGTAACGCCATCCGGTTCCGGGGCTATATCGAAGTCGAGCACCACCAAGGCGCTGCATCATTTCATCCGCCGACCAGGCTGCCTCATGGTTAGCGACGGCGGCGTGATAATCCGCAAGTTCGCCATAATCGGCGAGCCCTGCCTCGTGCCGCAGAAGCTGGCGCAACGTGAAGAGTTGATCACGGATCGGGTCGTCCAATCCGACCAGCCCATCACGCACCAATGACAGGGCGGTCGCGGCCAAGGCTGTTTTCGTAAAGCTCCACCATGGGACCATCAGTTCTGATCGGTCAGGTGTTAGTGACTGACCATTCGATATCAGTGAGCTCAGCATTGACTTCCCTGGCATTTTGAACGGATTCACAGTTCAACAAGATATCCCATTCCGTCATAACCTGAGACTGATCTGGTAAAAGCGGGTGTGAATATAGGCGTCGTTGAGGCCTATCATGGAAACCAGGAGGAGTTGCAATGACAACAATCGATGTGAAATCCCGATTCGAAGCAAAGCTTCTTCGTCCGGCAAAGCCTGGTAATGATACGTCGTGGGCGTTCGTAATATTGCCAAGAGACGCGAGTGAACAGCTTCCGAGGCGAGGAAGGACGACAGTTGAAGGCACAATCAATGGGTACCACTTCCAGGCAACCCTTGAGCCGGATGGTCAGCTGAGCCATTGGCTGCAGGTAAGTAGAGAGTTACTCGAAGCCGCAGGCGCGACCGTTGGGGACATCGTTACACTAGAGTTGGCCCCTGTGAAGAAGGAACCCGAGCCTGACATCCCGCCAGATTTTCAGGAGGCACTGGCAGCCACTCCTGAGGCTCGTAAAGTCTGGAACAATGCGACGACCATCGCACGAGTAGACTGGATACATTGGATTACTTCAGCCAAGCAACTTAAGACGCGCGCAAAACGAGTTGGTGATGCCTGCGATATGCTTGCATCCGGTAAGAAGCAGGTTTGCTGTTTCGACCAGTCCGGCTACTACAGTAAGGCCTTCCGTGCGCCCGAGGCGGAAAATTTATAAATGCAGCATTACGTTGAATACGCCTGACAATGCGTTCAAATCGTTCGCTTCGTTCACCGAGACCGGCCAAGCCGGCCTCTTAGCTTGATTGTTATGAATATCTGCAAAGGGTCCAACCGTTGCGCCAGCTCGCCCCGGCATTGCGTCTGTCCAACCTCACCGATTGGCTATGGCTCGTCAGAGCTGAAGCCGTGGAACGAGGCAAATCGTTCAACCGGTTCCCGTGGCGTTTCAAGGCTGTTCTCCGGTGCGTCACGGTCCTCGTGGCCCAGAGCGATGCCGCAGACCAGAATGTCATTGTCCGCGAGCGGTAGATGTTCGCGTATGACCTGGTGGTACCAGGCGAATGCAGCCTGGGCGCAAGTGTGCAAGCCCTGACCCCTGGCGGCGAGCAGGATGTTCTGGATGAACATGCCTAAATCCATATAGCTGCCCGTGTTGAGTCTGCGGTCAAGGCTGATCAGCAGACCGACCGGGGCGTCGAAGAACTGGTAGTTGCGCAGCATTTGCTGGTCACGGGCCGTTGTATCGTCGCGCTTGATGCCGAGCTTCTCATACAGGCTGAAGCCCACCTCGCGGCGACGTTGCTGGTAGGGCTCAAACCAGGCAGTCGGGTAGTATTCATATTCGGCAGCATGCTGCCCGGCGTCTTGGGTCGCGGATGCGATTATATCGTCGCACAAGCGTTGCTTGGCCTGGCCGGTCAATACATGGACATGCCAGGGCTGTACGTTGTTGCCGCTGGGTGCCCGTGAGGCGACCTTCAGAATATGTTCGATCACCGGTTTGGGGACGCTCCACGGCATGAAGCTTCGAACGGATTTACGCGAGCGGATGGCGGCATCTATATGCATTTGAGAAACTCCTTGTGCGGTCATTGGCTGAAATGTCGGCGAGCAATACTCACCAAAACTTGAAGGTGTAGCCTACGATGATGCGGTTTTCGTCAATATCCGTCGTGCGGTTTCCGCGATAGGCGACGTTGCGCAACCGCAGGTTGACGTTTTTCAGCGGTCCGCCCTGAACCACATAAGCGATATCGACATTGCGTTCCCATTCCTTGGCGTGGGTGCCGGCGATTTCAAAGTTGTCGCCTGACACATAGCGCGTCATGAACGTCAGCCCGGGCAAACCGACGGTGGCCAGGTCATAGTCGTAGCGAAGCTGCCAGGAGTCTTCCCTGGCGCGCAGGAAATGGTGGTAGGTGACGGTGTTGAATGCCCATGGATCGGTGCCGCCGCCGATGAAGGGCATGCCAGTGTCGCCGCTCTGGTTCTGGTAGCTGGCGCCGAGGGCGTGACCTTTATAGGACAGGGTGAACATCGTTCCCAGGTTGCGGTTGTCGACGGTGGTGCGCCCCTCATGCTCACTCTGGAAATAACGGACTTCCGACCTCAGGTTCACTCCCTCGGCCAATGGCTGGGTGTGAATGAGATTGCCGTAGTGTTGGCTGTAGTTGTCCTGCAACTCGGCGAAGAAGTAGGTGGTGCTCAGGTTCGGCAGCAGCGCATAAGTAGCGCCCGCATAGTTGAAACGGTCAGTCGCGACGCCCCCTCTGGAACCATCGGCAAACATGGTCATGTCTTCGTAGTTGGTTGAGTTGCGCAGGCGGGTGGCGCGAAACTGGCCGCCGGTCAGGGTGAGCTTGTCGATGTCGCTGGAGACGATCTGCGCGCCTTCAAACGTCTGCGGCAGCAAGCGGGTGTCATTGCGAAACGCGATCGGCAGGGTCGGTGCGTGAGTGCCGACAGTCAGCAGGCTCTTGGCCATTTTGACTTTAGCGGTAGGGCCGATAAAACCAAAGCTGTCCGGGACCTCGCCATTACTCTGCACGGGCAGGGCGCCCGCACCGGTCGTGCCGCGGCCGGCATCAAGTTTTACGCCAAGCAACCCGAGCGCATCCACGCCAAAGCCCACCGTGCCCTCGGTGAAGCCAGAGCTGTAACGCAACATGAAGCCTTGGCCCCATTCTTCAGCCTTGTGACGGGCCGTGTTGGGGTTATCCCGAAAATCACGGTTGATGTAGAAGTTACGGGTCTCGAGCGTCAGGTGGCTATCGTCGTTGAATTCGGCAATGGCCTGTTGAGCGACGATGCTGGTACTGATTGCGAGTGTGATGGACAAGGTTTTTGACGGGTAATGCATGGTTCGACCTCTTGTTTTTATTGTGGTGAACAGCAGCTATCGGGTTTAAACGACGATCCTTTTTTCGGGACGAGTCATCCCGTAAAACGAACTTTGAAATTCGTTTTTTGTTGTCGCTGATCGGTCGCTGAAGGTTATTCAGTTGAGCTCGGCGTAACCCCTGATTCGGATGTTTCCTTTTTCATTGGTGAGTACAAGTTCCCGTGACCGGGTGCCTGTTTGATACAGCCGAGGCTGATCGCCCAGCGCGATGGGCGACAGGAATCGCACACCGAACCGGTGCAGGCGTGTGGCATTCAATAGTGTGCCAAGCATGCCCATGCCCAGCATTCCCTGGGCGAAAACATTGGTATGCCCGGCCCGGCAAGCAATGGCCGGCTCCAGATGCACGGGGTTCTGATCTCCCGATGCGAGGGCGAAGGCGCTGATTTGCTCCCGGCTGATCGGCCTGGCGATTGTTACCGGCCGAGCGTTTTGCTCCTCCATCTCAGGACCTACCCTGGGCGGGCCAGGTACCGGCACCGCGACATAGATGCTGAGCATTTCACACGCCAGGCTGCCGTTGGCGGTGAGCAGGCGCGTTTTCTTGTGCAGAAGGTTGAACCGCGGCTTTTTGATTACCTCGGTCAGTTCAGCGCGGCTGCTGTAACGCAAGCCGGGTTGCAGCGGATGGTGGTAGTGGAAGTGCTGTTCACCGTGCAGTAGTTGATGGGCCCCCAGGCCTGTCAGGGCGAGCAGTTGATCGACGACCTGGTGGTCCATGTCGGCGCTGAAAGCCAGTGTCGGTGGCAGCCCGGTGCAGTCCGGGGTGACGCCGATGGCCAGGTTCAGCGCGCTGATGCGCTTGGGCGTGAACGACCAATCGCAGTCGGCAAAGCGATGGCCCTTGAGGTGACTGAGGTTCATCGGCATTACCAGCCCCCCGAGACGCTGAGCGACTCGCCGGTGATGGCGCGCGCCGCGTGGGATGCAAGAAATACCGCACTGTCACCGATTTCACCGGGCTCCAACAGGCGCTTCATCGGCTGGCGAGCGAGAATGTGCCGGTGCAATGCCTCTTCCTCGCTGATGCCATCCTGGGCTGCAAGCAGGGGCAGTTGGTTTTCCACCAGGGAGGTGCGCACCGCGCCGGGAAGCAGGGCGTTGGCAGTGATCCCCTGGTTGGCGATCTCAAGCGCCAGGGCGCGGGTGAAACCGATCAATCCGTGTTTGGCGGCGATGTAAGCGCTTTTATACGGCGACGCCAGTTTGCCGTGGACCGAGGCGATGTTGATGATGCGTCCGCTCTGCTGCGCAAGCATGCTCGGCAGGGCGTGTTTACTCATCAGGAACGGGCCGGTCAACATCACCGCCAGCAGGGTGTTCCACTTGTCGAGCGGGAAGTCCTGAACCGGCGAAATGTGCTGCAGGCCTGCGTTGTTGACCAGTACGTCGAGGGTCGGCCGTTCCGCCAGCAGGTGCTCGAAGAACGCCGCGATTTGCGCCTCGCTGGTGACATCGACGGCATACGCCTTGGCATTGGGCAAGCGGCTTGCCGCCTGCTCTGCGGCGGCCATGTTGATGTCACACAAGGCCACGAAATCACCTTGGGCAGCGAACGCCTGGGCAATCGCTAGACCGATCCCCTGGGCGGCACCCGTGACGACGACGGTGCGGGCAAGCTGAGTCATGTGAACCTCCCGAATCATGCTGCCAGAAGGCGGCAGTTGCTGATGACCACGAGCGCATCGGTGTTATCCATCGATGTCAGATCGCCGGCGTCCTGCCCCAGGTAGGCCGCGCGGATCACTCGGCGCATGACTTTGCCATTGCGGGTCTTGGGCAGTTCGCTGACGTAATGCAGTTGTTTGGGGCGCATGGCCTTGCCCAGTTTTCTGCCGATCAGATCGAGCAGTTCGGCGTCCAGTGCCGCGTCCGGTACGGTACCGGGGTGCAGCACCACGAAGCACACGGGTGTCTCGCCCTTGATCTCGTCCGGAACGCCGATGGCGCCGGCCTCCAGCACCTGGGCATGGCTGACCAGGATGGATTCCATTTCTGCAGGGCCGATGCGCTTGCCGGCGACGTTCAGGGTGTCGTCGGAGCGACCGGTGATGGTCCAGAAGCCTTCACCATCGATAATTGCCCAGTCCCCGTGGACCCAGGTGTTGGGGAATCGATCGAAATACGATTGTTCGTACCGTTCGGGTTCCTGCCAGAAGCTGTGGGTCATACCGATCCAGGGCTTGGCCAGCACCAGCTCACCGAGCGTTTGCCTCACCGGTTGGCCCTGGTTGTCACAGACCTCGGCGGCCATGCCCGGCATGCGCGTGTTGAAGGTCACCGGGGAAATCGGTTTGATCAGCACGTTAGTCAGGATGCCACCGCCGATCTCGGTGCCGCCGGCATAGTTGATGATGGGATAACGCCCCCCGCCAACGGTATCGAACAGCCACAGCCACGGCTCCCGGTTCCAGGGCTCGCCGGTCGAGGTAAAGGTACGCAGGGCGCTCAGGTCGTGGCCTTGGGCAATGGCGTCGCCATGCTGCATCAGCGAGCGCACCAGCGTCGGTGAAACGCCGATGTGGGTGGCCTGATGGCGTGCGCCCAACTGCCAGACCCGATCCGCTTGCGGATAGTCCGGCGAGCCTTCATAGAGCACCGCGCAGGCGCCATTGATCAAGCTGCCGAAGACCACGACCGGGCCGGTCAGCCACCCCATGTCGGTGATCCAGAACAGACGATCGTTTTGCCCGACATCCATGCACAAGCCGACATCCAGCGCGGCCTTGAGCGGGAACCCGCCATGGGTATGCACCGCGCCCTTTGGCTTGCCGGTGGTGCCGGAGGTGTAGATGATCATCATCGGGGACTGGCTGTCGACCACGGCGGTCGGGCACTGGCTGCCGTCACAGGCCAGCAGCGTGGCAAAGTCCAGGTCGCGGCTGGGGTGCCAGGGGATTTCACGTCCCAGGCGGCGCACCACAATGACTTTTTCCAGCGATGGACTCAGGTCGGCAGCCTTGTCGGCTTCCTCTTTCATGGCGACCACTTTGCCGCGCCGCAGAAAGCCGTCGGCGGTGATCAGCAACTTGGCACCGCAAGCCTCTATGCGCGTGGCCAGGGCTTCGGCGCCGTAGCCAGAGAAGGCCGGGGTAAAGATGGCCCCCAGCTTGACCACGGCCAATACCGCGACCACGGTCTCAATCAACATCGGCATGTAAATGGCGACGCGGTCGCCGCTCGCTACGCCCAACTCGCTCAGCCCCTGAGCGACGTTGTTCACCCGCCGCGCCAGCTCGCCGTAACTCACTTCCAGGCACTGGCCGTCTTCGCTTTCCCAGATCAAGGCATTTTTTTGCGCTTGTACCGGATCGGCGGCCCAACGCTCCAGGGTGGAGCGGATGATGTTCAGTCGGCCGCCTTCATACCAGCGGGGATGCTTGATGCCTCCAGCCTCGTTGAGGGCGGTGTGGTAGGGCGTATCCCAAACGATGCCCAGCGCTTGCTCCAGGGAGGTGGCAAACCAGGGTGCATCATCGGTCGAGCGATCGAGAAAGTGCTCATAGTCGCTTTCACCCAATGTGTGCATCCATTGATGCAGGCGGGTGCCCTGAATGAAGTCCTGGCCGGGTGTCCAAACGACGGAACTGTTCATGCCTATCTCCTGATCGTTATTCGTCTGCGCGTTATTTGAAGTTTTTGTTGATGAGCAGCTTGATCCAGCCGACCACGCCTGAGCGGAAGCACAGCACGCAGAGCACGAAGATGCAGCCCAGAATCGGCGAGCCCCACGTGCCCAGGGGGGATTGGGCCAGAAGGTGTTGCAGCGAGACGACGATGGCGGCACCGACGAAGGGACCGAGCAAGGTACCGACCCCGCCCAGCAGGGTCATCAGCACCACCTCGCCCGACATATGCCAGTGCGCATCGGTCAGGGTCGCCAGTTGGAACACCACGGCTTTGGTCGAGCCGGCGAGGCCGGCGATAGCCGAAGAAATGACGAAGGCCAGCCATTTGTAGCGGTTGACGTTGTAGCCCAATGAAGTGGCGCGGTCCTCGTTCTCGCGGATCGCCTTAAGGATCTGGCCGAAGGGCGAGTGCACCACGCGACTGACCAAGGCAAACCCGAGCACGGTGATCGCCAGCACGAAGTAGTACATGGCGTTGTTGTTTCCCAGGTCGATAACGCCCAGCAGCTTGCCGCGACTGATGCCGTGCAGCCCGTCTTCGCCGCCGGTGAACGGCGCCTTGAGAAACAGGAAATACAACAATTGCGCCAGCGCCAGCGTGATCATCGCGAAGTAGATGCCTTGGCGGCGGATGGCCAGGGCGCCGAAAACGGCGCCGACCAAAGCCGCCGCCACGGTGCCGCCGATGATTGCCAGCTCCGGTCCGATCCCCGGATGTTGGCTCAACAGGTAGCCGGTGCTGTAGCCGCCGGCCGCGAGGAAAGCCGCATGCCCGAACGAGAGCAGGCCGGTGTAGCCAAGCAACAGGTTGAACGAACAGGCGAACAGGCCGAAGCACAGCAGTTTCATCAGGAACACCGGATAAGCCACCCAGGGCGCCACAAGGCCGATGACGATCAGGGCCAGGTACAAGGTGTTCAGCTGGTGTTGTTCGCGAGCTTCGTGTTGCTGAGGGATATAAATCTTGGTCTTGGCATTCATGGCTTATGCCTCCTTACCGAACAGGCCATTGGGGCGGATCAGCAGTACCAGAATCATCACGAAGAAGATCACGGTACCGGCCGACTCGGGCCAGAACACCTTGGTCAAACCTTCGATCACACCCATGGCCACGCCGGTGAGGATGGCGCCCATGATGGATCCCATGCCGCCGATCACCACCACGGCGAAGACCACAATCAACAGGTTCGAACCCATGGTGGGCGACACCGAGTAAATCGGCGCCGCCAGCACGCCGGCGAAGGCCGCGAGTGCCACGCCAAAGCCGTAGGTCAGGGTGGTCAGCAGGGGCACGTTGACCCCGAAGGCCTGCATCAGCCCGGGTTTTTCGGTGCCGGCGCGCAGATAGGCGCCGAGACGGGTTTTTTCGATCATGCACCAGGTGAACAGGCACATGCCCAGGCCCGCCGCCAGCACCCAGGCGCGGTAGGTTGGCAGGAACATGAAGTCCAGCTTGAACCCGCCTTGCAAGGCTTGGGGGATCGGATAGCTGCTGCCGGACACGCCGAAGAAGTTGATGAAGCTGCCTTCGATGATCATGGCCAGGCCGAAGGTCAGCAGCAGCCCGTACAGGTGATCCAGATGAGCGATGCGACGCAGCAGGAAACGCTCGATCACAATGCCCAGAGCACCGACAGTGAGCGGCACCAGGAACAGCGCCGCCCAGTAGTTGATACCGAAGTATTTGAGGAACAGCAGTGCGGCGAAGGCGCCCACCATGTACTGCGCACCATGCGCAAAATTGATGATGCGCAGCAAGCCGAAGATGACCGCCAGGCCCAGGCTCAATAACGCGTAGAACGCGCCGTTGATCAGGCCCAGCAATAGCTGACCAAACATGGCCGCCAGGGGCACACCGAGTATTGTTGTCATTGCCAGTCGTCCTTTAGCGGATTCAAGGGGCTACATGCTCGTGACTTGAAGATCAGTTTTTAACGAGCTTGCACTTGCTTTCGGAGAGCGGCAGATAGGCTTCGTCGGCCGGGATGGTGCCGAGGATCTTGAACAGGTCCCAATCGCTCTTCGACTCTTGCGGCGTCTTCACCTGGGCCAGGTACATGTCGTGGACCATCCGGCCGTCCACGCGGACGCGACCGTTATGGGCGAACATGTCGTTGATCGGCGTTTTCAGCATGTACTCGCGCACAGCCGCAGGATCATCGGAGCCAGTGGCGGCGACGGCCTTGAGGTACTGGGTGGTACTGGAATAGAGACCGGCCTGGACCATGGTAGGCATGCGTTTGACACGTTCGTAGTAACGGTTGGCCCAGGCACGGGATTCGTCGTTCATGTCCCAGTACCAGCCAGACACGAACTGGGTGCCCTGGGCGGTCGGCAGGCCGATGGCCTTGATGTCCGTTATGAACACCATGAGGCTGGCGATGGTCTGTCCACCTTCCATCAAGCCGAATTGATTAGCGGTGGAGATGGCGTTGACCAGGTCCGAACCCGCGCTGGCCAGGCCGATGATCTTCGCACCCGAGGCCTGCGCCTGGAGGATGTAGGACGAGAAATCACTGCTCTGGAACGGGTGGCGAGCCTTGCCGACTACCGTCCCGCCACTGGCGGCCACGGCTTTGGAAACCTGCTCTTCCATGGCATGGCCGAAGGCGTAGTCGGCGCTCAGCAGGTACCAGCTGTCACCGCCTTTGGCGACGATCGCCTTGGCTGCACCGTTGGAGACCGAGTAGGTATCGTAAACGTAGTGAATGTGATTGGGCGTGCAGTATTCGTTGGTCAGGCTGGCCGCCGCCGCTGTCGAGACAATGGCGAAGCGGTTTTTTTCTTCCACCAGACGGGTCACGGCGATGGCGACCGGTGAAGCGTTCAAGCCGGCGATCAGATCAACACCGCGCTGGTCGATCCACTCGCGGGCGGTGTTCGCACCCAGGTCGGCGTTGTTCTTGTGGTCAGCCTCGAACAGCACGATTTTCTTGTCGCCCACCTTGGCGTTGAAGTCTTCGACGGCCATGCGCACAGCCTCCAGCCCACCGGGGCCGGCCAGGTCGCTGTAGGGGCCGCTCAAGTCATCGAGGTATCCGATGCGGATCTGATCATCGCTGATGCTGGCGTGAGCGGTGCTGGCCATCAGGCAGAACACCAGCCCGCGGGCGACGGCTTTGGCAAGACCGGAAGTGCAAAACTTGAAAGCTGCTGACATGTGACGCTCCAAGGCTCAAGTTGAGCTCGTTATTTTTATGATTTGGATACACAAGGTTTAAACGCCGAGCATGGCGTTGAGGTGTTCTCGTTTTCCGTCCAGCTCTGCGGCGTTGAACTGGTCGACCACCTGACCGTGTTCGATCAAGTAGTGCCGGTCGGCCAGGGGCGCGGCAAAACGGAAATTCTGTTCCACCAGCACGATGGTCATGCCACGGCCCTTGAGCTGCGCCAGCACTTCGCCGAGTCGCTCGACGATCACCGGTGCCAGGCCTTCGGTGATCTCGTCGAGCAGTAACAGGCGGGCGCCGGTGCGCAGGATGCGAGCCAGGGCGAGCATTTGCTGTTCGCCTCCGGACAAGCGTGTGCCCTGGCTTTTGCGACGCTCTTTGAGGTTGGGGAACATGCTGTAGATCTCGTCCACCGCCAGGCCGCCACTGGCCACGGTCGGTGGCAGCATCAGGTTCTCCTCGACGCTGAGACTGGCGAAGATGCCGCGCTCTTCCGGGCAGAAACCCACGCCCAGGCGGGCAATTTTGTGGGCGGCGATGGTCAGGGTTTCACGGCCATTGATGACGATCGACCCGGTGCGGTGACCCACCATGTTCATGATCGCGCGCAGGGTCGAGCTGCGGCCGGAGCCGTTGCGTCCGAGCAGCGTCACCAGCTCGCCCGGATAAACCTCGAGGTCGACGCCGTGCAGCACATGGGACTCGCCGTAGAAGGCGTGCAGGTTGCTGACGGTCAATTGGGCGCCAGGGCGGTTCATGCGTGCACCTCATCGGCTTCTTTGCCCATGTAGGCTTCGCGTACCAGGGCGTTGGCCGAGACGCTGGCGTAATCGCCTTCAGCCAGCACCGCGCCTCGCGCCAGTACGGTAATGCGGTCGCACAGACGACTGACCACGCTCAGGTTGTGTTCGACCATCAGCACCGTGCGCCCGGCCGAGACGCGCCGGATCAACTCGACGACGACGTCCACGTCCTCGCTGCCCATGCCCTGTGTCGGCTCGTCGAGCAACATCAACGTCGGCTCCAGCGCCAGTGTGGTCGCCAGTTCGAGGGCACGTTTGCGCCCGTACGGCATCTCCACGGCCAGTACGCTGGCATAGGTCTCCAGGCCGACTTCGCATAACAGCTGCAGCGCGCGCTGGTTGAGGTGGTTCAGGCGCCGTTGCGGGACCCAGAAGTGATAGGAGTTGCCTTCGCCACGCTGCAGGGCGACACGCACGTTTTCCAGGGCGGTCATGTGGCCGAATACCGCGGAAATCTGGAAGGAGCGGACCAACCCCAGGCGGGCGATCTGGTTGGATTTGAGGGGCGTGATTTCCTGCCCCTGGTAAAAAATCTTGCCCTTGGTCGGGGCGTGAAACCTGGTCAGCAAATTGAAAAAGGTGGTCTTGCCCGCACCGTTAGGACCGATCAGGGCATGGATGTGCCCTGTATGCACTTGCAGATCGACCGAGTTGACGGCGGTGAAGCCGTTGAACTCCTTGGTCAACCCTCTTGTTTCGAGGATGACATTGCTCATCTGTTGTTCCTGCCAGGTAGTGATTGTTTTTATTAACCGGCACCACGCCCGAGGGCATGGGGAAAAACCAATCTGCGTCGCGACGCATGGCAGGAAGAGCGGCCCGTCCGGTAGGGGCCTAGTCTTCGAGCCTTGCCTGCTTCTCCTCGCCGAATGAAATCCTGGCCAGGTCGTCTTTGAACTTGTTCAGGTAGTGCAGGAAATTGACGGTGTCGTCGAAGCTGAAGCCCTGCAAACCTTGCTGATAAAACTGGTAAATCCGATCTTGCAGCGCGTTCCAGTATTCCCGACCCTGGTCGGTCAGCCGGACCAGGCGAGCGCGCCCGTCATCCGGATGAGGCACGCGAAGCACGTGGTTATCCCGCTCCATGCGCTTGAGCACGCCATCCAGGCTTTGCCGGCTGACAAACAGGTACTCCGTCAACTGGTTGAAGGAGATACCCTCCTCGAAACCGGCGCGGGACAGGGCGCCCAGTACCGCCCATTGCACGGTGCTGATGCCCATCTCGTTCTGTACCTGGCGCTGCAGTACGTTGCCGGTTTGAAACAGCCGGAAAAATAAGGTGTTCGGTATGCTGCGGTTTTCGTTGGCGTCCATTACATGTCCTTGTTGCCCGGTGGGCGTCGGTAGGCCGAAAAGGTCACCTGCCTGCCGGTGCAGACAAGGTGTTATTTGGGGATGTACTCGCGAGCGATGATATTTTTCATGATTTGCGCAGTACCGTCACCGATCTGCAGGCCAAGTACATCACGAAGACGCTGGGCAAATGGCAGATCTTCACCCCAGCCGGTGTGGCCATGGGCGAGCAGGCACTGCTTGACCACGTCAAACGCCAGCTTGGGTCCCCACCACTTGTTCATCGCGGCTTCGGCGTTGTGGGGTTGTCCGGCGTCTTTGAGCCATAGCGCGTAGTAACACTGCAGGCGCGCAGCTTGCACGTAGGTCTGGAATTCCGCCAGAGGGTGAGTCAAACCCTGGAATGCCGCCAGCTGCTGGCCGAATGCCTCGCGCTCGGTCAGCCATTTCCAGGTTTCATCCAACGATTGCTGGGCTATCGCCAGGCACTGCAGGCCGATCAACGCACGGCTGTAATCGAAGCCCTGCATCACTTGCTTGAAGCCTTTGCCTTCATCGCCCAGGCGATGGCTGGCATGCACCTGCACGTTGTCGAAGAAGATCGAACCACGCCCGATGGCACGCTGGCCCGCGTCTTCAAAGCGGGTGGTGCTGATGCCGGGCAACGTCATCGGAACCAGGAAGGCACTGATGCCGTTGGCGCGGGACTCCTGGGTGCCGGTGCGGGCAAAGACCACCGCAACGTCGGCCTGATCGGCCATCGAGATGGACGTCTTCTCGCCATTGAGCACATAGGTATCGCCTTTGCGTTCGGCCTTCATGCGCAGGCTCGCAGCGTCGGAGCCGCCACTGGGTTCGGTCAGGGCGATGCAGACGATTTTCTGCCCGCTGGTAATTGCCCCCAGCCATTCCTTGGCCAGTTCAGGCGAGGCGTGTTGCGCGATGATCTGGCCGTTCAGCGAAGCCAGCAACGGTATGTAGCCGACGTTGAAATCACCGCGCGAGATTTCCTCGATGATGATGCCGGCGGTCACGCAGTCCAGGCCACTGCCACCGTATTCCTCCGGCAGTTCACCACCGAGCAGACCCATTTCACCCATCTGCCGGATCACTGAGCGTTCAATCTTGCCGCTGAGATCGCGCTTGCGATAACCCGGCGCAAGCACCTCGGCGCTAAAGCGGGCAACGCTTTCACGAATAGCGTTTTGTTGTTCGTCGAATGCGAAATTCATGATTCTCTCCAAGCCAGGGCCGGGGGACCGGCAGCGGATCAGCTGCCGGTAATAGGGTCATTTGTAGAATTTGCGGAACTCTGGCTTACGTTTTTCCTTGAAGGCGGCGACGCCTTCTTTGGACTCTTCGGTGTCGTAGTACAGGCTCAGGGCCTGCATGCCGAGGGCACCGATGCCGGCAATATTGGCGCTGTCGGCGTTGAATGAGCGCTTGGCGATGGAGAGGGCGGTCGGACTCTTCTCGAGAATCTCGTCACACCATTTCTGCACTTCGGCATCCAGTTCTTCATGAGGCACGACTGCGTTGACCAGGCCCCAGTCATACGCTTGCCGGGCGCTGTATTTGCGGCACAGGTACCAAATCTCGCGGGCGCGTTTTTCGCCGATGATGCGCCCCAGATAGGCCGTGCCGAAGCCGGGATCAACCGAGCCGACTTTCGGGCCGACCTGGCCGAAGACGGCTTTTTCGGAAGCGATGGTCAGGTCGCAGACGACGTGCAGGACGTGACCGCCGCCGATGGCAAAGCCGTTGACACGTGCGATCACCGGCTTGGGCACTTCACGGATCAAGCCCTGCAATTCTTCTACCGGCAGACCGATCAGGCCGCGGCCATCGTACTGGCCTTCATGGGCCCCCTGGTCGCCGCCGGTGCAGAACGCCTTGTCGCCGGCACCGGTGAACACGATGACGCCCACTTCCTTGTTCCAGCCAGCACGGTTGAAAGCGTGGATCAGCTCCATGCAGGTCTGGCCGCGGAACGCGTTGTAGCGATCCGGACGGTTGATGGTGATGGTCGCAACACCTTCGACTTCGGTGTACAGAATGTCTTCGTAATGCATGGGAATTCTCCTGGTTAACCGGCCATGGTCAGGCCGCCGGACACGGAAATAACCTGTCCGGTGATGAAATTGGCGTCGTCGCTGGCAAGCAGGGCGATGATCCCCGGGTAGTCTTCCGGCTGACCGAGGCGGCGCATCGGCACGGCATTCTTGAAGGCTTCCATCAGCTTTTCCGGGTTGCTCGAGGTCGCCGCTACGCTTTTGAGCAGGGCGGTATCGGTCGGGCCGGGGCAGACCACATTGAAGTTGATGTTTTTGGTCGCCAGTTCCCGTGCCAGGGTTTTCGACAGACCGACCAGCCCCGCCTTGCAGGCGGCGTACACGGCTTCGCCGGAGGAGCCGACACGGGCCGCATCGGAAGCCACGTTGATGACCTTGCCACCCCCCGCTTCAAGCATCTTCGGCAGGACCACGTGGTGCATGTTCAGCGCCCCGGTCAGGTTGATCGAGATCAACTGTTGCCACATGGCCGGCTCGGTTTTGAGGAACGGCATGAAACGGTCGAAGCCCGCGTTGTTGACCAGTACGGTCGGCACACCCAGGTCTTTTTCAATGGCCGCGACGGTGTCGACAATGGCGGCGTAATCGGTGATGTCGGCGGCGTAGGCCTTGGCCTTGGCCTTGCTGTCCGCTTCGTTGATCAGGTCGACGGTGGTTTGTGCGGCAGCGGCATCGCGATCGAGTACGGCGACCAGGCAACCTTCGGCAGCGAAGCGCAGGCTGACGGCGCGACCGATGCCGCCACCGCCGCCGGTGATGATTACGGTTTTTCCAATAAGACCTTTCATGCAGCAGTCCTCATCTTGTTTTGATTGATTTGCGGGCATTGCCAATCATCGGCGCGTGGCTGAATCCAGCCGGATATCCATGGCCAGTTCGCGCAGTTTGAATTTCTGGATTTTTCCCGAAGGGGTGCGCGGCAAGGCCGGCAGCACTTCCAGGTATTCAGGCAGGTAGTTCCTGGTCAGGCGCTGTTGCAGGAGGAAGCTCACCACTTCTCCCAGCGTCAGGCTGGTGTGGCCGTTGTGCAGCGTCACATAGGCGCACAGGCGCTCTCCCAGGCGTGGGTCCGGGCAGCCGACCAGCGCCACGGCGGCAATGGCCGGGTGCTTGTAGAGCAGGTTCTCGATCTCCACCACGGGAATGTTTTCGCCGCCGCGAATGACCACATCCTTGGTGCGACCCGTGATGCGGATGTAGCCCTGTTTGTTCATGCGCGCCAGGTCGCCGGTAGCGAACCAGCCTTGGTCATCCACCCCGTAAAGCTCGGGGCGCTTGAGATAGCCGACGAACAGACTGCCGCCGCGCACCAGCAAGTTGCCTTCGGTGTCGCGGGGGACTTCCCGGCCATCCTCATCGACGATGTTCACCTCCATGAACGGCAGGGACAGGCCATCGGTAAGAATGGCGCACCGAGCATCGTCGTGCGGGCGGGTCATGGTCACCGCGCCACTCTCGGTCATTCCCCAGGCGGAAATAACCTTGGCATTGACTGCCGTACCGGCTTTTTCCACCAGGGCCCCGGGAATAGGCGCGCCCGCGGCCACGAAGGTCCGCAGCGATGCCAGCGCTTCGCGGTGATCGGGGGCAATATCGATCAGATCGGTCAGGAAGGGTGTCGATGCCATGGTGAAGGTCGGCCGCTCGGCTTCGATGACTTTTACCGCGAAGCGGGCATCCCAGATGTCCTGCAGCACCGCGGTGCTCTTCAGGTAAATCGGCATCATCAGCCCGTAGAGAAAACCGGTCTGGTGCGCGATGGGCGAGGCCATGAAAACGATATCTTCAGACCCTAGCTGCAAGCGTTCGGCATAGGGGCGAACGTTGCTGAACAGGGTGTTGGAGGTATGCATTACACCCTTGGGCTCGCCGGTCGTGCCCGAGGTGTACAGCAGCTGCACGACATCGTCACCGCCCAGGCGGCGTTCGGCAAACAACGCCGCAGTGTCTGTTTCTTCCTCCCAGGCACGTTGCAGTAAGACCTGCTCGAAACTGTCATCGCCGTGGTCGCCACCTATTACCAGCACCTGCTCGAGGGCGGGCAACTCGCCGCGCATTCCTTGGACCATGGCGGCGTAATCGAACCCTCTGAAGTGATGCGGGATCACCAGCACCCGGCTCTGTGCGTGGCCGAGCATGAAGGCGAGTTCGCGCTCACGAAAAATCGGCATCAGAGGATTGAGAATCGCGCCGATACGCACGCAGGCCAGGTGCAGCGCCGTGATCTGCCACCCGTTTGGCAACTGGCAGGACACCACGTCTGACTTGGCGACACCCAGACCCGCCAGGCCCGCCGCCATGCGAGTCACCAGGCGATCCAATTCGCGGTAGCTGAAAGCCAGACGTTCATCCTCGTTCACCCGGTAGGCGATCACCGCCACCGAGTCTGGAGCGGTGAGCACCGCCTGATCCAGATAGTCTGTAATGATATTGTCATTCCATGCGCCCGACTCAATCATGGCGGAACGTCGTTCTGGCTGCTTGTTTGTCTGTGTAGTCATTGTTTGCACCAGTGAATACGCGGTTTGTTATTGTTTTTCTGCGAGAGCTTTCGCTTTCTGATGGAGGTGAAGATACGCGCTCTATTTTTAATGTGTCAACATGTTGTCTTTATTTTTTGATGTCGATAGACTCGGTTGCAAGCGTCCGGAGCCGTGCAGCGGTTCTTCGGGTCATGCGGCTTGCCGCAGTCAGGAAGGAGTGGTGAATGTCATGCCCTACGACAATATTTTGGTGGAGCGTCATGAGAACGTCGGTCTGATCCGGCTCAATCGACCCGCGATGCACAATGCATTGAGTGACGCGCTGATGAGCGAGTTGGGCGAGGCATTGCGTGCCTTCGAGCGGGATGACGGCATCCGCGCCATGGTGATTACCGGTAACGACAAGGCCTTCGCCGCCGGTGCCGATATCGTCGAGTTGCAGTTCAAGGGGTTCGCTGACGTCTACCTGGATAACTTTGTGACGGCGAACTGGGAGGAGGTGACTCGCTGCCGCAAACCGGTGATCGCCGCGGTCGGCGGCCTGGCGTTGGGTGGCGGTTGCGAGCTGGCGATGATGTGCGACCTGATCATTGCTGCCGACAGCGCGCGTTTCGGTCAGCCGGAAGTGAAGGTCGGCACGCTGCCGGGTGCCGGCGGTACCCAGCGTTTGGCCCGCGCGGTGGGCAAGGCCAAGACCATGGACCTGTGCCTGACCGGGCGCACGATGGATGCGGCCGAAGCCGAGCGCAGCGGGTTGGTCAGCCGCGTCGTGCCGGCGGCAAGCCTTTTAGACGAAGCGCTGCAGATCGCCCGGCAGATCGCCGATTTTTCGGCGATGGCCGTCAGGCTCAATAAAGAAGCGGTCGATCGCGCCTTTGAAACCACCCTGGCCGAGGGGGTGCATTTTGAGCGGCGCCTGCTGCACGCCTGCTTTGCCAGCGAAGATCAGAAGGAAGGCATGCAGGCGTTCGTGCAGAAGCGAAAACCACTGTGGAAACACCGTTGAACGCATTTTTTGCCCGGTCAGAACAACAATAAAAGCAGGCGAAACGCTTGCAGGAGTTACCCGATGTCATCTCCCGTGCAGTGGTCCCGCGAAGGGGCGATAGCTGTTGTGTGCATCAATAATCCGCCGGTCAATGCCCTTGGCCACAGCGTACGCGCAGGCTTGCTGGCCGCGTTCAACGCCGTCGAGCGGGATCCCGGGATCAAGCTGGTGCTGCTGTATTGCGCGGGCAGGACCTTTATTGCCGGTGCCGATATCCGCGAGTTTGGCAAACCACCGCAAGCGCCGATCCTGCCGGACGTCACCCTGTCCCTGGAAAACTTCACCAAACCGTCACTGGCGGTGCTGCATGGCTCGGTGTTGGGCGGCGGTCTTGAAGTGGCGCTGGCCTGTCATTACCGCATCATCGAGGTCAACGCCAAAGTCGGGCTGCCAGAGGTCAAGCTGGGGCTGTTGCCGGGTGCCGGCGGGACCCAGCGGTTGCCACGCCTGGCCGGTGTCGCCAAGGCACTGGAGATGATCGTGGGTGGAGAGCCGATCAGCGCGGTGGAGGCCAAGCGTCACGCCATTGTCGATGAGGTGTATGAGGGTGAGCCGTTGGCCGCTGGTGTGGCGTATGCCGCGCAGTTGTTGGCGCAAGGCGTGAAGCCACGTCGCAGTGGCCATGCCTCGATACCGGCGGCTGTCGGCAGCACTGCCGAGTTGCTCATGGCCAAGCGCGATGAGGTGCAACGCAGCCAGCCAGAGTCGTTCTCGCCGGTGCGCTGCATTGCCGCCATCGAAGCGGCGATCGCACTGCCTCTGAGCGAGGGCCTGCAGCGTGAACGCACGCTGTTCCTCGAGTGCATGGCGTCGCCCCAGCGCGAAGCGTTGATCCAGGCATTTTTCGCGCAGCGTCAAGCGGCTAAAGCGGTGGGGCCCGATGCAGCGGTTACCCCCTGCAAACCACCGGCGTCGCGACAGGAACGCCTGGCCGCCGAAAGCAAGACAGTTGCCGAGCTGGATCAGCAAGGCTGAACAGGTCGCTTGCGGCCGGCCAGCCTGACGCTGGCCCCATCCCCATCGAGGACTTTGCATGGACATCAACTACACCCCCGCCGAACTTGAGTTCCGCGATGAGGTACGCGCCTTTCTCAGCACAGCCGTACCTGACGACATTGCTGCAAAAGTTTGCCTCGGCAAGCATCTCGACAAGGCAGACCACCTGCGCTGGCAACGGGTGCTGGGCAGGCGCGGCTGGTACGCCGCCAACTGGCCGGTAGAGCAGGGTGGTACTGGCTGGAGCGTGGTGCAGCGACACATCTTCGAGGAGGAGTGCGCCGCGTTCGGTGCGCCGCGGTTGATCTCGTTCGGGGTCAACATGGTCGCCCCGGTGATCATGAAATTCGGCAGTGAGGCGCAAAAAGCCTGGTACCTGCCGCGCATTCTCTCCGGGGAAGACTGGTGGTGCCAGGGTTACTCCGAGCCGGGAGCCGGTTCCGACCTGGCCAGCCTGAAGACCCGCGCCGTGCTGGATGGCGACCACTACGTGGTCAACGGCCAGAAAACCTGGACCACCCTCGGTCAGCACGCCAACATGATTTTCTGCCTGGTGCGCACTGACCCGCAAGCCCAGCAACAGCGCGGCATTTCCTTCCTGTTGATCGATATGACGACGCCAGGCGTCACCGTGCGGCCCATCATCACCCTGGAAGGCAACCACGAAGTCAACGAAGTGTTCTTCGATAACGTGCGCGTACCCGTCGCCAACCTGGTGGGTGAAGAAAACAAGGGCTGGACCTGCGCCAAGTTCCTGTTGACCCACGAGCGCACCGGCCAGGCGGGCATTGCCCAGTCCAAGGCAGCGCTTGCGCAACTCAAATCGGTCGCATCCCGGGAATTGCGAAACGGCCTGCCGCTGCTGGATGACCCGCTGTTTCGCCTGCAAATTGCCGAAGTGGAAATGCAATTGATGGCCATCGAGATGAGCACGCTGCGCATCCTCGCGGCCGTGCAGGGCGGTGGTGTGCCTGGGGCGCAAAGCTCGATCCTGAAGATCAAGGGCTCCGAGATTCGCCAGGCGATCAGCCACCTGATGCGCAAAGTGCTGGGCGTGCATGCCTTGCCTTTCGCCGAGGAAGAGTTGGACTACGCCTTTGCCGGTGAGCTGTTGCACACCGACTACAGTGCCGCGCCAGCCGGCCAGTATTTCAACCTGCGCAAGCTGTCCATCTATGGCGGCTCCAACGAAATCCAGAAGAACATCATTGCCAAGATGATTCTTGAGCTCTAAGGAGGCACCCCCATGGACTTCAATCTCAGCGAAGAGCAGCAGATGCTGCAAGACACCGTCGCCCGTGTAGCGCGCGACCGTTACAGCTTTGAACAGCGTGAGCAGTTTTACCGCAGCGAGACGGGGTTCAGCCGTGAGTTCTGGAACCAGCTCGGTGAGTTGGGCCTGAGCGCCGTCCCCCTTTGCGAGGAATACGGCGGCTTTGGCGGCAGTGGCGTGGACAACATGCTGGTGATGACTGAACTGGGCCGCAACCTGTGCCTGGAACCTTATCTTCAGTCGCAAATCCACGGCGCCGGACTGCTGCAGCAACTGGGCAGCGCGGACCAGCGTGGCCAATGGTTGCCGCAAGTGGCGACCGGTGAGCTGCAGCTCGCGGTGGCACTGGAAGAAAGCCAGAGCCACTATCACCTGCACGATGTGCAGAGCCGTGCCGAAGCCGTCGAGGGCGGATGGCGCCTGACCGGACATAAATGCGCGGTGGTCGGCGGCCACAGCGCCGGACTGATTCTGGTCTCGGCCCGAACCGCTGGCGGTGCCCTGGACGAGTCCGGCATCAGCCTGTTTCTGCTGGACCCGCAAGCAGCGGGTGTGCGCCGCCGTGATTACCCGTGCATCGACGGCCCACGCGCCTGCGACCTGTACCTGGATGGCGTCGTGCTCGATCAGAATCACCTGCTGGGTCCTGCCGGCCAAGCGCTTGCGGCATTGCGTTACCAGCAAGGGCGGGCGGTAGCGGCGCAATGCGCTGAGGCGGTCGGCAATATGCAGGAAGCCTTCAGCCTGACGCTGGACTATCTGAAAACCCGTCAGCAGTTCAACGCGCCGATCGGCAAGTTCCAGGTCTTGCAACACCGCATGGCCGACATGCGTGGCGAACTGGAATTGGCGATTTCCATGGCCACGCTGGCCGCCTGTATCGCTGACGAACCCGACAGTGACGAACGCAGCCGCGGTTTGGCCGCCGCCAAGTTCATCGTCACTCGCGCCGCCCGTTTCATCGCCGAGCAAGCAATTCAACTGCACGGCGGCATCGGCATGACCTGGGAATACAACCTTGCCCACCATGCCAAGCGTCTGGTCATGCTCAGCCACCAGTTGGGCGACGACGACCATCATTTGCAGGCCTATGCCGATTTGATGCGCAACGCCTGAACACCCTCTACAGCCGGACACTGCGCTGGCGGTCTACTACAGGAACAGATCATGAAAGTACTGGTCGCGGTAAAACGTGTGGTCGATTACAACGTCAAGGTTCGCGTCAAGGCGGACCATACCGGCGTCGACCTCGCCAACGTCAAGATGTCGATGAACCCCTTCTGCGAAATCGCCGTGGAAGAAGCCGTACGCTTGAAAGAGCAGGGCATTGCCAGCGAGATCGTCGTTGTCAGCGTCGGTCCGTCCACCGCCCAGGAGCAATTGCGCACTGCGCTGGCCCTGGGGGCCGATCGCGCCATCCTCGTCGAATCCGCTGAAGACCTGACGTCGCTGGCGGTGGCCAAGCTGCTCAAGGCGGTGGTCGACAAGGAACAGCCACGGCTGGTGATCCTTGGCAAACAAGCTATCGACAGCGACAACAACCAGACTGGCCAGATGCTCGCTGCACTGAGCGGCTACGGTCAGGGCACCTTCGCCTCGAATGTCGAGATCAGCGGCGACAGCGTTGCCGTGACGCGCGAAGTCGACGGCGGCGCGCAGACGGTTGCCCTGAAACTGCCGGCCATCGTCACCACCGACCTGCGTTTGAACGAGCCGCGTTATGCGTCCCTGCCCAACATCATGAAAGCCAAGAAGAAGCCGCTCGAAGTGCTGACTGCAGACGGTTTGGGCGTTTCCACCGCCTCCACCAACACTACCCTGAACGTCGACGCGCCGGCGGCACGCAGCGCGGGGATCATGGTCAAGTCGGTGGCTGAACTGGTCGAGAAACTGAAAAACGAAGCGAAGGTGATCTGAATGACTATTTTGGTGATTGCTGACTATTCCAAAGACGCGCAGGACAACAAGGTGCTGGCCCCGGCCACGCTGAACACCGTGGCCGCTGCCGGCAAAATCGGCGGTGAGGTTCATCTGCTGGTGGCCGGTGCCTTTGTCGGCGCAGTGGCTGAAGCCGCGGCGAACATCGCTGGCGTGGCCAAAGTGCTGGTGGCCGACAATGTGGCCTATGCCGATCTGCTTCCCGAGAATGTTGCACCCTTGGTGGCCAGTCTGGTGATTCAGCAGCGCACGATTTACAGCCATGTCCTGGCCCCGGCCACCTCCAACGGCAAAAACATCCTGCCGCGCGTGGCTGCCCAGCTCGACGTCGACCAGATCTCCGAGATCATCTCGGTGGAAAGCGCTGACACTTTCAAGCGTCCGATCTACGCCGGTAACGCCATCGCCACCGTGCAATCAAATGCGTCGGTCAAAGTGATCACCGTGCGGGCCACCGGTTTCGATCCGGTGTCCGCGGTGGGAGGGGCTGCTCTCATTGAAGCAGTGGCAACCGTTTACGAGGCTGGCATCTCCAGCTTCGTTGGCGAAGCGCTGGCCACGTCCGATCGCCCGGAACTGACCGCTGCCAAGATCGTCGTTTCCGGCGGCCGCGGCCTGCAGAACGGCGACAACTTCAAATACCTGTACACCCTGGCCGATAAGCTGGGCGCGGCCGTCGGTGCTTCCCGCGCCGCGGTCGACGCAGGGTTCGTCCCCAACGACATGCAGGTCGGCCAGACCGGCAAGATCGTTGCTCCACAGCTGTACATCGCAGTCGGTATCTCCGGCGCGATCCAGCACTTGGCCGGCATGAAAGACTCCAAGGTGATCGTTGCGATCAACAAGGACGAAGAAGCGCCGATCTTCCAGGTGGCCGATTACGGCCTGGTGGCGGATCTGTTCGAGGCTGTTCCAGCGCTGGAACTCGCTCTCTGAGGAATGCTTATGACCACGTTTAAACAGATCGGCGTAATCGGCAGTGGGGCCATGGGTCGTGGCATTGCCCAGTTGTTCGCCAGCGCCGGTGTCGAGGTGCTGCTGCACGACAGCCGCAGCGAAGCGATCGAACACGCCCTGATGCACAATCGCGAATCACTGGAGCGTGCGGCGGCCAAGGGCAAGATCAGTGCCGATGTATTGGCCGCCACCCTTGAGCGCATGCGCGCGGCGCACACGCTGCAGGAGCTCGCCGGCTGCGACCTGCTGATCGAGGCCATCGTCGAGAACCTTGAGGCCAAACAGAGCCTGTTCCGGGAACTGGAGCAACTGGTCAGCCGCGATGCGGTTCTGGCCAGCAACACCTCGTCGCTGTCGATCACCCTGATCGCCAGCGCCTGTGAGCATCCTCAGCGAGTCGCCGGTTTTCACTTCTTCAATCCGGTCACGCTGATGAAAATCGTCGAGGTGGTCCGTGGGGAACGTACCGCTGCGCAGGTCATCGAGCGGCTGTCGGATCTCGCGCGACACGCCGGGCACTTTGCCGCAGTGACGCCGGATTCGCCTGGGTTCCTGGTCAATCATGCTGGCCGAGCCTACGGCCCGGAAGCACTGCGAATCCTTGCCGAAGGTATTGCCACGCCGGCGCAGATAGACCGGATTCTCAGGGATTGCCTGGGCTTTCGCATGGGGCCGTTCGAATTGTTCGACCTGGTCGGCCTGGACATTTCCCATGCGGTGATGGAGTCGATCCACGACCAGTTCTATCAGGATCCGCGCTACACCCCCTCGTCACTGGTGCCGGCGCGCCTTGCTGCGGGGTTGCTCGGACGCAAGACCGGGCAGGGGTTCTATCGCTACGAGGGAGGCCGAGTGGTCGAAGACGCCCAGGTGGAACTGCCGCCGGTGGCTATCAATCAGCCGTTCTGGCTGGACTGCCGAGACGCTGCGATGCGCGACAGGATCGGCGCCGTGCTGTCGAGTGCCGGTGCGGTGCTGGAGCAGGGTGAGCAGCCTGGCTCGAATGCTATCTGTCTGGTGACGCCGCTGGGTGAAGATGCCAGCAGCGCGATCGCCCGCCGGCAACTCCCTGTCGCCCGCAGCCTGGCGCTGGAAACCTTTGCCGGTTTCGACCGGCGGCGAGTGCTGATGCGTCACCCCGGGCTGGATGCCAACGTGCTGGCGCGGGCGCGGCAGGCGTTGGGGGCCGATGGTGTACCGGTGGAGGTGATCAACGATTCGCCCGGTTTCATCGCCCAGCGTGTGTTGGCCAGTATCGTCAACCTGGGATGCGAAATCGTTCAGCGGCGCATCGTCGATCCCGCCACCCTCGACCGTGCGGTGCAACTGGCGCTGGGTTACCCCCACGGCCCGCTGGGGTTCGGCGATCAATATGGCGCCATGAACATCCAGCAGATCCTGCAGGCACTGCACGATTGCTATCAGGAACCGCGTTATCGGCTCAGCCCTTGGCTGCGCCGCCGCGTACAGCTCGGCCTGCCCCTGACCACTCCTGAGGAATCAGCATGAATGCCTGCATCTACGATGGCCTGCGTTCGCCCTTTGGTCGCCACGCAGGCGCACTGGCCAGTGTGCGCCCCGATGATTTGCTGGCCTCGGTCGTTCGCGCCTTGGTCGCGCGTAATCCGTTCGCGGCACAAGACTACGAAGACCTGATTGTCGGCTGCACCAACCAGGCTGGCGAGGACGCGCGTAACCTGGGGCGTCACGCGGCCTTGCTGGCGGGCCTGCCGCCTACGGTGGGTGGCCTGACCGTCAACCGCCTGTGCGGTTCTGGGCTGGCAGCAGTGCTCGACGCCGCCCGCGCCGTGCACGTTGGCCAAGGCGAACTGTTTATTGCCGGCGGAGCGGAGAGCATGAGTCGCGCGCCCTTCGTGATCGCCAAGGCGCAAAGCGCCTGGTCGCGGGATTTCAGTGCCTTCGACAGCACGATCGGTGCGCGCTTTCCCAATCCACGAGTGGAAGCGGAGTTTGGTGCCGATACGATGCCGCAGACTGCCGATAACGTCGCGCGCGAGCTGGGTATCACTCGCGATCAGGCCGACACCTACGCGGCACGCAGCCAGGCATTGTTCGAGGCGGCGGTGCAGGACGGTTTCCATGCGGGCGAAATCCTGCCCATCGAAGTACCCCAAGGCGGCAAGCAACCACCCAAACGGGTAGAGCGTGATGAACACCCGCGTCCCGACAGCGACTTCGCCAGCTTGTCGCGCCTTCGCCCGTTGTTCGAAGGCGGCGTGGTTACTGCCGGCAATGCTTCGGGTGTGAACGACGGAGCGGCCGCCTTGCTGATCGGTTCGCAGGCCATCGGCGAGCAATACGGGCTGAAACCACGCGCGCGGATCCTGGCCGCAGCCATCGCCGGGGTTGAGCCGCGGCTGATGGGGCTTGGCCCGGTGCCGGCGATCATCAAGGCACTGCAGCGCGCCAATCTGCAACTGGCCGATATGGATCTGATCGAAATCAACGAAGCCTTCGCTGCGCAGGTACTCGGCTGTGCCAAACGACTCGATCTGGCGTTCGATGACCCACGCCTGAACCCCAATGGCGGCGCCATTGCCATCGGTCACCCGCTGGGTGCTTCCGGTGCCCGCCTGGCCTACAGCGCGGTGCGTCAGTTGGAACGCAGCAACGGTCGGTACGCCCTGGTCAGCCTGTGCATTGGCCTGGGGCAGGGCATTGCCTGCGTGATCGAACGCCTCGACTAACCAATAAAAAAACACCAGAACGAACCCGGAGAATTACCCCATGGCCAACTCGGCAAGCTTCAACTGGATCGACCCCCTGCTGCTGGATCAGCAACTCACCGAAGAGGAACGCATGGTGCGCGATAGCGCCCAACAGTTCGCCGCCGACAAACTGGCACCACGGGTGCTGGAGGCTTTCCGTCATGAGCACACCGATCCTGCCATCTTCCGTGAGATGGGTGAAACCGGCCTGCTGGGTGCGACCATTCCCGAAGCCTACGGCGGCAGTGGCCTGAACTATGTGTGCTACGGCCTGATCGCCCGTGAAGTGGAGCGTGTCGACTCCGGTTACCGTTCGATGCTGAGCGTGCAGTCGTCACTGGTGATGGTGCCCATCAACGAGTTCGGCAACGAAGCGACCCGGCAGAAATACCTTCCCAAGCTGGCCAGCGGTGAATATATCGGTTGCTTTGGCCTGACCGAACCCGACCATGGTTCCGATCCGGGCTCGATGATTACCCGGGCGAAAAAAGTGGACGGCGGCTACCGCCTGACGGGTGCCAAGATGTGGATCACCAACAGCCCGATCGCCGACGTATTTGTGGTCTGGGCCAAAGACGACGCGGGTGAGATTCGCGGTTTTGTCCTGGAAAAAGGTTGGCAGGGCCTGAGTGCGCCGGCGATTCACGGCAAGGTCGGCCTGCGGGCGTCGATCACTGGCGAGATCGTCATGGACAACGTGTTCTGCCCGGAAGAAAACGCCTTCCCGGATGTACGCGGTTTGAAGGGCCCGTTCACCTGCCTCAACTCGGCCCGTTACGGTATCAGTTGGGGCGCTCTGGGCGCTGCTGAAGATTGCTGGCACACCGCGCGCCAGTATTGCCTGGACCGCAAACAGTTCGGTCGCCCCCTGGCACAGACTCAGCTGATCCAGAAAAAGCTGGCCGACATGCAGACCGAGATCACGCTGGCCCTGCAGGGCTGCCTGCGCCTCGGCCGGATGAAGGACGAAGGCACCGCTGCGGTGGAAATCACCTCGATCATGAAGCGCAACAGCTGCGGCAAATCGCTGGATATCGCCCGCATGGCCCGCGATATGCTCGGTGGCAACGGCATCAGCGACGAGTTCGGCGTAGCCCGCCACCTGGTCAATCTGGAGGTGGTCAATACCTATGAAGGCACTCACGATGTCCATGCGCTGATCCTCGGTCGCGCCCAGACGGGCCTGCAGGCGTTTTTCTAAGGACGGCGGGCCGGCCTGGAGTGATCGAATGTTCGCTTTTCTGGGCCGATTGCTGCCTCTGGCAAGGTGCAGCGGTCGACCCGTTGCAGACATTGGCTAACGTAGAACCAGTCGGTGCTACACGGCTTTATTGCTCAGTTCTCAGCGGAACCGATTGAGTCAGCACTGGATTCAGCTGCCAGTTTCAATCGGTCCGCTTTAAAAACCTTGCTTGAGATAGAAGTTCGAGGCTCTTGCATTGCCGGGTGATACGTCGAGAAAAACGCGATCAAAGCCTTCCGCGGTAGCGCGGGCTTTCACTACATCTACCAACTGAGTTGCTACGCCAGAGCCCCGTGCAGCAGGTTCAACCCACATCCCAATCAAGTTAAAGCGATGCGCGCTGCTGACTGCGGCACCAATCATTCCGACAGGCCTGTCTTTCTCGAATGCCAGCCAAAATGCTGTTCCGGTTGATGAGGCTCTTACTTTCCACTGTTCGTCAGTGTATGCGGCGGCAGTTTGATAACTGACACCAAATGCCGTTGGCGTGTCCAAAAGCGCGGCGAGCCGGACTTGCTTTAATAGCCTCCAGTCTTCTGTTTCCGTCGATCGAATGTCCATGATCTTCCTTGAAAGATTAGCTTCACCTCAACTTCTCACAAGACAGATTAGGGGACAACCAGGCTCGCGTTGCGTACGCCTGCTTCTGGCCGATTGTTGACTGTCGCGAAGGGCAGTAGACGACCCAGGCTGTGTGAAAACGCATGCGCCGTTTTGAAGTCTGCGTTGCTACGTAAAATCTGCCACCGTTTGGTTAATCAGCAGCCCGAAAATTTGCGTAGGAACGTGATTTTCGCTCCAGTCCTGGCTGTCAAACCTGATCAAAAACGTTTTCACACAGCTTGGGCCGAGACCGGTCATAAATGCGATGGTCTGGTGCGCAGGAGTTCATTCTGCTGTCGGACACCCTCGGTGTTTCGATGCTGGTCGATGCGATCAACCACAGGCACAGCGCAACGGCGACCGAGACCACGGTATTCGGGCCGTTCTACATCGACGGCATGCCTGATCGAGCGTTCGGCGAAAACATGGCCTTCACTCCGGGCGAAGCGGCGTTGGTACGTGGCCGCGTGGTCGATGTTCACGGCAATGCCTTGGCGGGTGCGGTGCTCGATGTCTGGCAGACTGCCGAGAACGGCATGTATTCCGGCCAGGACACCGAGCAGCCGTTCGGTAATTTGCGCGGTCGCTATCGCACCGACGCGGATGGCTGTTTTGCGATTCGCACGATTGTCCCGGTGGCCTACCCGATACCGACCGATGGTCCGGTGGGGCGCATGCTCGATGCGGCCAACCGTCATGCTTGGCGGCCCGCGCACCTGCATTTCATGATTGAGGTGCCCGGCTATTGCAAACTGGTCACGCACCTGTTCAATCACGATGACCCGTATCTGGCGTCCGATGCGTGTTCGGCGTCAAACAGTCATTGCAGGTGATCTACGAAGACCGGATTACCCACGACGATGTGTCGGCCAGACTGGGTATGGACGTGCCGTTCAAGCGCGGGTGCTACGAATTTGTGATGGAAGCCGAGTGAAGCATGGGCCAGTTTTTTGCAGTGTTCGCAACAGACCATCCGGATTCGTTGGCCTTGCGTCAGCGTTTACGACCCAGCCATCAAGCGCATTTACGCGCGACCGAGAGCCATCGCGTGGTCGTGCGGTTCGGCGGTCCGACCCTCGATGAGGCCGGTGCGTCGATGAACGGCACGTTGCTGGTGATCGAGGCGCACAGCTTGCCGGAAGTGGAGGCGTTCGTTCAGGACGATCCGTACGTGCAGGCCGGATTGTTTGCGAGTATCCAGATCCGTCCGTGGCACTGGAGCCTCGGCAATCCGGAATTGCGTGGTTAAGCATGACCACGATCACGTTGTGCCAACTGGACGACATCACCGACGGCGGCGCCCTCGGCCTGCCGCAGCACCAGCAACTGCACCCTGCCGACCTGGTGGCGGTGCGGCAAGGCCCGCAGGTGTGGGTCTACATCAACCGTTGCCCGCACTTTTCAGTGCCTTTGGACTTTCGGCCGCAGGAATTCTGCACTTATCGCGGCAAGTTGCTGATGTGCGCGCATCACAGCGCGATGTTTCGTTTTGACCATGGGCATTGCATTGACGGCCCCTGCAAGGGCGCGCAGTTAGAATCAGTCCCGGTGCGATGGGTCGCAGACCAATTAGTTATGGATGTCAAATTTACGCACGATCCGGCTTCATACCAGTTCCACCGTGAACTCGCTGAGTGCACTTGGCCAGGCAAAAGAGGGGTAGGGGAAATTGGCCATTGACTTACCCCCGTCGCCTGGCTAATTTTCGGGCATGACTTCCACTGTATTGCGCTGCCAGCCAAGCATTATTACCGCCATTCCTCACTTGGCGGGCTAGCTCACGACTGCAGCACCCAACCCGCCCTCGAGGCGGGTTTTCTTTTTCTGTCTCGGGGCTCTGATCAAGGTCAGGAGACCCGTATGTTCAGTACACCCGCCCAACAAACCCTGCTTGCGCTTTACGTTAAAAAGATCCTCGCCGCGCCGGTCTACGAACTCGCCATACGTACACCGCTGCAACCGGCACCGGCGTTGTCCCTGGCCTTGGGCAATCAGATCCTGCTCAAGCGCGAAGACCTGCAGCCGACCTTCTCCTTCAAGATCCGGGGCGCCTACAACAAACTGGTGAATTTCACCGCTGCGCAGAAGAAGTGCGGCGTGATTACCGCTTCAGCCGGCAATCATGCCCAAGGCGTGGCGCTGGCGGCGCGGGAATTAGGCATCGACGCCACCATTGTCTTGCGTGGCAGGTTTGATTGCCGGCATTGCCGCGTACGTCAAATACCTGCAGCCGGAGGTGCGCATCATTGGCATCGAGTCGGAACACTCCGCCTGCTTGCATACTGCTTTACAGGCCGATGAGCGTGTAGTCCTGCCCAGCGTGGGCACCTTCGCCGATGGCGTAGCGGTCGCGCAGATCGGTGCCCATGGTTTCGAAGTGTGCCGGTTCTGCGTCGATGAGGTGATCACCGTCAGTAACGATGAGCTGTGCATCGCCACAAAGAATATCTACGACGACACCCGCTCGATCACCGAGCCTTCCGGCGCATTGGCCGTCGCCGGGATCAAGAAATACGTAGCGCGCACGGGTGTCCGGGGGCAGACGCTGATCGCCATCGATTCCGGTGCCAATATCAATTTCGACATGTTACGGCACGTGGCCGAGCGCGCGGCACTGGCCAGGTAACCATGCACCGGCCGATTGCTGCACGCAGTCGCTCGGCATGATCTAAGCTCCACAATGGATGGCTTCTCGAGCAGGGGTTTCAATGCGAAGCACACCTGAAAACAGCCTGCAAAATGCCTTGAAAGCCTGTAGAGACAGCTTCATTTCTGTGGGTTTTTTCAGCCTTTTCATCAACGCGCTAATGCTCGTTCCTGTCTTCTACATGCTTCAGGTGTATGGGAGAGTGCTGAGCAGTAGAAGTCTGACGACCCTGGCAATGCTGACGCTGATCATGACCTTGCTGGTGGTCACGCTCGGCTCCCTGGAGTGGGTTCGTTCACGGATCATGGTCCGGGTCAGCACCCGGCTGGATGTGTTGCTCAGTCGCCAGGTCTATAAGGCCAGTTTCAAACGGGCTCTGGACAGTGGCGGCATGGATGCCTCGGCCCAGTCGCTCAACGACTTGACGGGTTTGAGACAGTTTCTCTCCGGTAATGGATTGTTCGCCTTTTTCGATGCGCCCTGGTTGCCGATCTATATCGCGGTGATGTTCCTGTTTCATCCCTGGTTTGGCTGGGTAGCGACGGGCAGTGCGCTGTTGTTGCTGTTACTCGCGTTTATCAATGAGAAGCTGACGGGGCCGGCGCTGGCCCAGGCCAACAAGGAGCATATTGGCGCGACGCTCTACACCACGAAAAATCTGCGCAACGCTGAAGTCATCGAGTCCATGGGCATGCTTGAAACCCTGATGGAGCGTTGGGGGCGTCGGCAAAGGAACGTCCTGTTGCTGCAGTCCCGGGCGAGCGATAGAGGGGCCATAATCAGTACGCTTTCCAAGTCCTTCCGGATCCTTGTGCAATCACTGGTCCTTGGACTGGGGGCGTACCTGGCCGTGGAGCAGCAGGTGGGGGTAGGCATGGTATTTGCCGGGTCCGTGCTGCTGGGGCGCGCATTGGCCCCCATCGATCTGATTATCGGCAGCTGGAAGGGCTTTATTGCGGCCCGCTCGCAGTACAGCCGTCTCAACGACATCCTCGACAAACAACTGGCTCAGCCCGAGCGTATGTCTTTGCCTGCGCCTCAGGGGCACGTGCAGGTGGAGAATCTGATAGTCACGGCACCTGGCTCGAAAACCCCGATCATCAAAAACATCAGCTTCAGCGTACCTGCCGGCTGCGTGGTGGGAATCATTGGCCCAAGTGCCGCGGGCAAGTCGACTTTGGCCAGGGCACTGATGGGGGTATGGGTACCGCAGCATGGGGTGGTCCGCCTGGATGGTGCCGACATCAGCGCGTGGGACAAACATGAGCTTGGGCCGCATATCGGTTACTTGCCCCAGGACATTGAATTATTCGAAGGCAGCATCAGCGAGAACATTGCACGCTTCGCCGAGGTCGATTCCGAGAAAGTCATTCTGGCCGCCAGGACTGCTGGCGTTCACGAAATGATTTTGCTGTTGCCCGATGGCTACGACACCGTCATTGGCAGCGAGGGCGTCATGCTGTCGGGAGGGCAGCGCCAGCGCATAGGACTGGCCCGCGCTCTGTATGGCAACCCGCGGCTGATTATTCTCGACGAGCCCAATTCCAATCTCGACGAAGTCGGTGATCGCGCCCTGGCAGCAGCCATGCAGCAGCTCAAGCAGACTGGCGCGACCCTGTTTGTGATTACCCATCGAACCAACATCGTGTCGCAACTTGACCGGCTGATGGTGATGAGCGACGGCGTTATCAATCTCTATGGGCCACGCGAGCAAGTGCTGGCCAAACTCAACGCGCAGCAGCAGGTACAAAAGCACAACGCGCAAGCCGGCGCCAACATGGCTTCGGTCGCTACCAGCAAGGACGATGCCGATGGACCCTACGATGCCCAGTCGTCAAATTGATAGCTTCGCCGACCTGCCGGTATCCGATCGAAAAATCCGTCGCCTGGGTTTTGGCATTGTCGGGGTGATCTTCGGCCTGTTCGGCACCTGGGCGGCACTCGCACCACTGGACGGTGCCGCTTACGCGCCTGGCGTGGTCACCGTGCAGGCTTACCGCAAAACGGTCCAGCACCTGGAAGGGGGTATCGTCAAAGCGGTATTGGTCCATGACGGTGACATCGTCAAGCGGGATGATCCGCTGATCATTCTCGATGATGCCCAGCTGCGCTTCGAATACGAGATGACCCGAAGCCAGCTCGTCGCGGCCAGAGCCATGGAGGCAAGACTCAGAGCGGAGCGCGACGCGCTGTCGGCGATCGGCTTTGGGGAGATAGCCGATCCCTCAAGTCTGCGAGGTGTGGAAGCGCGCCAAGGCGAGACCCAGGTATTCAATGCCCGGCAGGGCTCGAGACTGGGCCAGATTTCAGTGCTGCAGGAACGCATTGGCCAGTTGCATCAACAAATCAAGGGACTGGAATCGATGATCGCTGCCAAGGTTCACCTGGAGAAATCCTACAGCGGTGAAATCGTTGAATTGACCGACCTGCTTAGGCAAGGGTTCGTTGACAAACAACGTCTGATCGAGCAGGAGCGCAAGCTGGGAATGCTCAAGTCGGAAGTGGCCGATCACCGTTCCACTATCAACAGGACTCGTCTGCAGATCAACGAAACACAGCTGCAGATTCTGCAAATCGACAAGGATTTCAATGCCGAGGTCGTCAAGCAGCTGGCCGAGGTGCAGACCAGGATGTACGACCTGCAGGAGAAAACCTCAGCCCTGGAAGACCGGCTCAGTCGTATCGTCATCCGCGCACCCGACGCGGGCATGGTGATTGGCATGACTGTGCACACCATTGGTGGCGTCGTGCGCCCGGCAACGCCGCTGCTGGACATTGTTCCATCGGTTTCCGAGCTGGTCATAGAGGCCCAGGTAGATCCGATGGATATTGATCGCATCGCCATCGGCAAGCGTGCCGATATCCGTTTCGCCGCGTTCAACAGCTCGACCACTCCGGTAATCGAAGGCGAGGTCAGCAGCGTATCGGCTGACCGGCTGACCCATGAAAAGACCGGGGCTGCCTATTATCTGGCGCGGATCCGGGTCACCGAAGCCGGTGCGCAGACCCTGGGTGAGCGCAAGTTGCTACCGGGGATGCCGGCGGACGTGTTGATCATCACCGGGCAACGCACGCTGTTGCAGTACTTGGTGCAGCCGGCCCGCGATGCCCTGTCTCAATCGATGATCGAGGAATAACCGTGCGCGCGTCGGCAGTTCTGCTGGGCGGTCTGTCGATGCTTGCAGCGGGTGCCGCGCTGGCGCAAACCCCTGCAGCAACACCGACCGGGGTCAGTGCCTCGACGTTTTCCACCGACCTCATGCAGTTGTATCGCGAGGCGCGGCTGGAGGATCCGCGGGTATTGGCCTCCTTTGCGCAAGCGCAGGCGGGCCAGGAACATCAGCGCGAGGCCATGGGGGCGCTGTTGCCGCAAATATCGCTGAACGCCGGGACGAACCGGATACACCAGGAAAACGACCTGGTGCAGCAGAGTTACGATAGCGAAAACTACAGCCTGGTGCTGCGTCAGTACCTCTACAACAAGGCCGCGTGGGAGAACTACCAAAAATTCAAAAGCCTGGCCAAGCAGTCCGAATCGCAAGCGCTGGATGCCCAGGCTGAGGCCACAGTGGACTTGGCGCAGCGTTACTTCAGCGCGTTGGCGGCCGAAGATGAACTGGAGTTGGTGAAAGCGGAGCGTCGAACCACGCAAAAGAGTCTGGACCGAGTCAATGCGTTGTACGAAAAGCAGTTGGCATTGATTACCGACCAGCTCGACCTCAAGGCCCGGGTCGATTTACTCGCGGCGCAGGAACTGGATGCCCGCAACCAGGCCAGTATCAGTCGCGAGGCACTGGCAGAGATCGTCGGCCGGCCGGTCAAGGAGAAGCTCAACCGGATTCGCGATGACGTGCAACTACGGGTTTCGGCGCAGAGCCTTGAAACCTGGGTGCGCGAGGGTATAGCGCTAAACCCGGCGCTCAAGGCTAACGAAAGCGGTGTCGAAGCGGCGGGCGCTGCGTTGCGTAGCGGCAAGGGCGGGCACTATCCGACCTTGAGTCTGAGCCTGAGCGCACAAGAGACAAACGAAGGCTACAACAATGCGCTGGCGCCGCGTACTGACAGTTATGTTGCCGGTATTGGCGTTCAGGTGCCGCTGTACAGCGGCGGTTCGACCTCGGCGCGGGTCCGTGGTCTCTACCAGGATCAGATTATCGCCGAGCAGGAACTGGAAGCGATCCGGCGTCGGGTGGTCAAAGAGATCACTAGCGCTTACCTGACCGCCAACTCGAGCGGAGAAAAGATCAGTGCGAGCCGAAATGCTCTGGCCTCGGCACAGCTGTCCAGAGTGGCGGCAGAGAAAGCGCTGGATTACGGAATGGTCAATGCCGTCGATGTACTGACCAGCGTACGCAACGAATTCCGGGCTCGTCGTGATCTGCTCAAGACGCAATACGACTTCGTCACCAATGTCCTCACGCTCAATCGCTGGGCGGGAAAGCCGCCTGCCGAAAGTGTGGAAAGCGTTAATGCCTGGTTGAGCCCCGGCAGTTCCAGCCAAAACCTCACATCCCCCTGATCCTGCCGCAATACCGACTCAGACCGGGAGCATTCTATGGCTCGGCGAGGCAGCTTTCGCCAATAAATTGACGCTAGGGTTTATTCTCTGCGGCTTTACGCCATTTGTCGGTTAGTTGACGAGTTTGATCGGAGTCGGTTTTGGTTACAGGTCGCCCGTGGCGAGCCTAAGACCTTGATTTCTTAGGGTTGAGGCTCCCTTGGGAACATCGACCGGGCTACCCGAATTCGATGACTGGCGGATGAGCGGGCTGGCATCGCGCTCAGCTGGCCTAGACTCAGTTCAGCTGCTCGAGGGAGCACATCTACATGTGCAAGCTATTGATTGTTATTCCTATTTATATTGTCTCGATGGCTTGCCCGGGTTTTGGAAACGTCCGCAACCCCAGCCGGTGAAACTAGCGTCCCTCAAAGCCTGTCGGCGCTCGCATCTGTCCTTCGATCGCGATGGCCAGGTGAGCGAGCTGCTGATCCAGGAAGGCCAATGGATGGAGGTCATAGTTCATTTTAAGGGAGTCAGGAAAGTAATGACGACCCACAGAAAACCAATACGCGTGATGCTGATCGATTGTCGTCCCCTCGTTCTCATGGGACTTCACGACTTGATCAATGCCAGGAAGCCTCAGATGGAAGTGAGCGGCCAGGCCACCACCTATACCAATGCGCTGGATCTTGCCGATCAGTTGCGTCCCAATGTCATTTTTTTCAGTTTCTTTCCAGATGCGCTGAACCCGCTGGAGGTCGTCGCGGAACTCACCCGCAGCGCCGAAATGAAAGTGCTGCTGCTCAAGGGGCTGTACGAATCCGTTCCCGTTGCCCAGGCAATGGAGGCCGGCGCACGCGGCATCGTGCTGGCGGAAGACCCGACGGAATCGATCATCCAGGCCATCATCATGGCTCACCACCGCGACACTGGACTGGATAGAGCCTGGGCCGGTGGGCTTTCCGGCTATGCCGCGACCGAGCATATACACTTGAAATGCAATCTGGAGCAGGCGAAACAGGCACGGCTGACGCTGCGCGAGAGGGAGCTGATTCGCGCCATCGTGGGGGATCCGTCTGCCAAATACATCAGCATCGCCGGGCGCCTGGGCATCAGCGAGCACACCGTGCACAACCACCTCAGCAACATCTATCAAAAGCTTGATCTCATCAACCGCATCGACTTGCTGATGTATGCGCTGAAGCACGGGCTCTCCAACAACGAAAAACCACCCGAGTCGACTTGGGTGGAACTGGATTTGATTTCACGTCAAAACAAGACGCTTTGACACCCTTTGGCGCGCCTGGGTCGCTACCTTGTCGAAACTGTAAAAACAATGCGAGAGTGGTTTCCGCCACCCTCGCATCCTTTTTTTACTACACGCGCGATGCCTCAGACGCCGCCAAAAACAATGTCGCTAGTCAGAACATCGACCCCGACCAAGGTGATGGTCGTTGTCTGTCCGCCATCCTCGGCAATCGTCACGATGCTGTCTGCGCCGGAGATGTCGATCGATTGGACAACGGCGTTCTGGTCGCCGTTGAGCACCAGCGTGTCTCGCAGGCTTGGGTCCGCATCGAAGCCGGTGACCTGGTACAGGTTCTCATCGACTGACAAATCAATGTTGAAGGCATCGCGCTCACCGCCCGTGCCAACCAGCGTGAAGTCGAAGAGCGCGTTGGCCGGGTCGTTGGCGAACAGATTGGCGTCAAACGTACTCGTCGCCGAGTCCCCATCCTTGTCGGTCAGCGTCGCGCTGAACGTCAACTGGAGATCGCTGGCCAGGCTCTCGGTCTCCTGAATGAACTCGATCGTGGGGACCTTGATCTCGCCCAGGCCCATCGTGATCTGAACCGCGTCAATGAGCTTCGAGTCCACTCTCTCGATGAGGAAGGACGTCTGTCCTCCATCCTCCGAGGTCAGATCAGCGGCAAGAACCTTCGTCGGCGAACCCGAAGTCGTGCCGTCATCGTAGAAGATCGTGTAGTAAAGCTCCTCCGTTGCCGGGTTGTACCCCTGCAGCGAGTTGTCGATGAAAATTTTCATGCCCGTCAACAAGGTCTCGGGATTGATGACGAAACTCTCGTCACCGGCATTGATGCCTGCCGTCCCGTTTCCATCCAGGTTGTTGTTGGCAATGCCGATACCGGACGTGCTGACGTTCATGTTCGCGGTGCCGATGAATGCAAACCCGCCGGCTTCTACCTGCGCTTCGGTGAGGTCGGGCGCTCCCAACGTGATGGCGGAAAATATCTCGCCTGCAGTAGTGGTTGCGTTAACACCAAAAAAGACAATCTCCTCAGATGGCGAAGGAATAATCGGCGGATCCTGCGGCGGAATTAACAATGTGCGCACGGGATCCGGGCCGCCGGCGCCGAGCTTGCCGTCATCACTGCTCTGGACGATCGTCGAACCGAAGCCTTGCTCCAGATCCAGTGCATAGCTGCCATCGGCATAGGCGGTCATCGTGTAGTCGACGCTGGTATCCGCTGTGTCGGCGTTGTCGTCGAAATCGCCGGTCAACGTCCCTGCGAATTGGTACGCGCCGTTGCCGTCCGGTGAGGGCACCAGCTCGGTGAGCGTGCCGGTCCCGGTCGCGGTCGTGTTGTCTGGCCTGACGATGGTGAACTGGCCATTTACCAACGAGATATTCAGACCGGTCGCACCCAGCCCGTCGGCTCCGGCCGAATTGTTCCAAAACCCGTATTGCGCAAGGACGCTACCGGTCCCGATCAGGTTGCCGAACGAGAGTGTTGGGCCGTCGTCCTTGAACACCAGGTTCTGCCCGATGTTGAGGGTCGCCTGGGCACTGTCACCGTCGCCATCGGTCTTGGTCGCCGTCAGCGTCACCAGGTTATCTGCCGACAGAGTCTTCGAATCATCGGGATTGGTGGTGTCGGGATGCACTATTGCGCGGATCTGGTCGAGCGTGACGTCACCATTGGCGGCGACGCTGACCGTGAAAACCAGCAGGTTGGAGGTGGCCGTGCGGCCTTCGACCACGCCGGCGTTGAGCGACAGGTTCACCGCTTGGCCCGAGGCCGTGTCCACGAGCCCCGATGCACCGGTAATCACGCCCAGCGCGTAGGTCAGTGTGCCAGCCCCATCAGCGCCAAACGCCGAGCTGAAGTTGGCGGAAAAGCTCTGGGTGGCGTTGGTTGCCAGGGTTGTCTCGTCCACCGTCAGCGTTGGCTCCTCGCCGGTGGTGTTGATGCTTGGCCCGTCGTCCTTGAACACCAGGTTCTGCCCGATGTCGAG
>Ga0247818_10000135_pt1 | contig 43058 bp, 33 predicted proteins | sample 13C_Glucose_Day1_FD_192424 | JGI IMG/M metagenome (GOLD analysis project Ga0247818, IMG submission 192424) | Soil microbial communities from agricultural site in Penn Yan, New York, United States - 13C_Glucose_Day1 | ecosystem: Environmental > Terrestrial > Soil > Agricultural land | place...
GCCGCCGCGGCCTTGCCCGCCGTCACGGCGAGCTTGGCCCGCGGCGACAACGGCTCCGTGTTGCCTGCCATCGTCCTAGATCCTCCTTGCGTAAGTCCGTGCCCAGCCTATCGATGTCCGCGGTGCCGACCGCACCTCGGCACCACGGGGAACGTGGAGGTCACGTGCAACGTACGCTTCTGGGCATGCGAAACCGCCCGATCCCCGGCAGTACCGGACGCGTTCGAGCCATGAGTCTGCTCGGCGCCCCGGCGCTCCACAGCCCGTGCGACGACGTGACCGACTTCGGCCCGTCCCTCGCCCGGCTGGTGGAGGACATGTTCGCCACCATGTACGCCGCGAACGGTGTGGGGCTCGCCGCGAATCAGATCGGCGTACCGCTCAGGGTGTTCGTGTACGACTGTCCGGACGACGACGAGGTCCGGCACCTCGGTCATCTCGTCAACCCGGTCCTGGTCGAGGCGGACGGGGACACCGTACGCGGACCGGAGGGCTGTCTCTCGCTCCCGGGGATCGAGGCGGGCACCCCGCGCTTCGACCGTGCGGTGGTCGAGGGCCGGACGGTCGCCGGAGAGCCGGTGCGGATCACCGGCACCGGCTGGTTCGCCCGCTGTCTCCAGCACGAGTGCGACCACCTCGACGGCCGGGTCTACACCGACCGGCTCACCGGACTGCGCCGCACCAGGGCGCTGCGCGCGGCCCGGCGGGCGCCGTGGGCGCGTACGGCGGCCGAGGGCTGACCCGGTCCCCCGGGGCGGTGCCCCTCTCAGAATCCCTGGCCGCCCGGCAGGTCCCCCGCCTCGGCGAGCCTGCCCCACAGCAGGTCGGCCAGGCTGCGCACCAGCTGTTCGCGCGAGCACGGCCGGTCGCCCAGCCACCAGTCGCCGGCCGCGTGCATCATGCCGACGATGCCGTGGCCCCAGATGCGGGCCATCTGCTCGCTCTCCGGGCCGAGATCGACCCGCTCCACGATCACCTTGCCCAGCTCCTCGCCGAGGCGCCGGAGCAGCGGGGCGGAGTGGCGGCCGACGTCGAAACCCTGCTCGGGGGAGGGCGCCGCGTCGTCCGACGGATGCATCAGGAAGCGGTAGACCTGCGGACGAGCCTCGATCGCCGCGAGGTAGGTGTCCAGGGTCGCCTCGACCCGTTCGCGGCGCTCGGAGGGGGCGTCCAGGGCGGCCCGCAGCGCGCTCAGCAGGGCGTCGGTGTGACGCTTGGCGAGGGCGCGGTAGAGGCCTCCCTTGTCGCCGAAGTGCCGGTAGAGGATGGGCTTGGTGATCCCGGCCTCCGCGGCGATCGCGTTCATGGAGGCCTGCGGGCCGTCCCTGAGCACCACCCGGTCCGCGGCTTCGAGCAGCTCCCGGCGGCGGCGTTCGGCCGCCGTCCGCTGCCGTTCGGCCCCTCGTGTGGTCTCCATGTCGTTTCTCCCGCCCCGCCCAGCTGTCCTGCGATCTCGTCACGCCCGGGCAACGTAACACCCTGGTCCGCCACCCGCGGATCCGTCGCGGTCCGGTTGACAGGGGCTACTTGCTGGTAACAGACTGTTGTTACCGCTAGTAACGGGGATATCCGGAAGTGCATGGAGGGAACATGGCCGAGTTCACGCTCGAGCTCAACGACGACCAGAAGCAGGTCCGTGACTGGCTGCACGGATTCGCCGCCGAGGTGATCCGGCCGGCCGCTTCGGAGTGGGACGAGCGTGAGGAAACGCCCTGGCCGGTCATCCAGGAGGCGGCCAAGGTGGGCATCTACTCCCTGGACTTCTACGCCCAGCAGTTCTTCGACCCCACGGGCCTCGGCATCCCCATGGCCATGGAGGAGCTCTTCTGGGGTGACGCGGGGATCGCCCTGTCGATCGTCGGTACGGGCCTGGCGGCGGTCGGTGTGCTCGCCAACGGCACCGAGGAGCAGATCGGCACCTGGATCCCCCAGATGTACGGCGACGCCGACGACGTGAAGGTCGCCGCCTTCTGCTCCTCCGAGCCGGACGCGGGCTCGGACGTCGCCTCGATGCGTACGCGTGCGGTGTACGACGAGGCCAAGGACGAGTGGGTGCTCAACGGCACCAAGACCTGGGCGACGAACGGCGGTATCGCCAACGTCCACGTCGTCGTCGCGGTGGTGGACCCGGAGCTCGGCTCCAAGGGCCACGCCTCCTTCATCGTCCCCCCGGCCACCCCCGGTCTCACGCAGGGGCAGAAGTTCAAGAAGCACGGCATCCGCGCCTCGCACACGGCCGAGGTCGTCCTCGAGGACGTCCGTGTGCCCGGTCACTGTCTGCTCGGCGGCAAGGAGAAGCTCGACGAGCGCCTCGCCCGGGCCCGTGAGCGCGCCAGGTCCGGCGGCGAGCGCGTCAAGAACGCGGCGATGGCCACCTTCGAGGCCTCCCGCCCGGCCGTCGGGGCCATGGCCGTCGGCACCGCCCGCGCCGCCTACGAGGTCGCGCTCGACTACGCGAAGACCCGCACCCAGTTCGGCCGCCCGATCATCGACAACCAGGGTGTCGCCTTCCAGCTCGCCGACATGCGGACCCAGATCGACGCGGCGCGTCTGCTCGTCTGGCGGGCCTCCTGGATGGCGAGCGCCGGCAAGCCGTTCACCGCGGCCGAGGGGTCCATGTCCAAGCTGTACGCGAGCGAGACGGCGAAGTCGGTCACCGCCCAGGCCGTACAGATCCTGGGCGGCAACGGCTTCACCCGTGAGTACCCGGTCGAGCGCATGCACCGGGACGCCGCCATCTACACCATCTTCGAGGGCACGAGCGAGATCCAGCGCCTGGTGATCGCCCGCACCCTGTCGGGGATGCCGATCCGCTAGTCACGTGCCGCGGGGCCGGGCCGTACGCCGGCCCGGCCCCGCGTGCTCCCCGTCCGGTCAGCGCGGCAGCTGCGCCTCGACGGCCGCCACGACCTCGGGTGCCTCCGGCTCGGTGCGCGGGCGGATCCGGGCGACGGGCTCCCCGGCCGGGGAGATCAGGAACTTCTCGAAGTTCCACTGGACGTCACCGGCGGTGCCCTCGGCGTCGTCGAGCTTCGTCAGCTCCGTGTAGAGCGGGTGCCGGCCCTCGCCGTTGACGTCGATCTTCTCCAGCAGCGGGAAGCTGACCCCGTACGTCGTCGAGCAGAACGTCTGGATCTCCTCCGCGGTGCCCGGCTCCTGACCCGCGAACTGGTTGCAGGGCACGCCGAGAACGGTGAACCCCCGGTCCGCGTACTGCTTCTGGAGCCTCTCCAGACCGGCGTACTGCGGGGTGAGCCCGCACTGGGAGGCGACGTTCACCAGCAGGACCGCCGAGCCCGCGTAGGCCCCCAGCGTGGTCGGCTCGCCGTCGAGCGTCCGGAGCGGGATGTCGTGCAGCGTCATGAGAGATCTCCTCGTCGGTGGGGTGTCGCCGGTGGGGCGCCGCCCCCATTGTGACGCTCACGGCGCGGAGGTCTCCGGGTGGCCGAGCGCCCGGTAGTAGAGCGTGGTCCCCCGCAGCGTGCCGTAGGGGTCGGCGGCGTAGTCCGGGACGGAGCCGCACGGTGTCCAGCCCGCCGAGCGGTAGAGGCGTTCCGCGTCGCTTCCCGTCTCGGTGTCCAGGACCAGCAGGGAAAGGCCCTCCTCGGCGGCCGACCGTTCCACGGCCGTGAGCAGCGCCCGGCCGATCCCCCTTCCGCGGGCCGAGGGCCTGACCATGAGCTTGGCGACCTCCGCGCGGTGGCGGGCGTTCGGCATGGTGGCCCTGGCCAGGCCGATCGTGCCCGCGACCCGCTCGTCGTCCCGGGCGATCCAGACCTGCTGTCCTCCCGCGTCGACCGCGGCCGCCCGCTCGCGCCACCAGACGGCGGCCGCCTCCCGGTCCAGGGGGAGCAGGAAACCGACCGAGGCGCCGGCCTCCACGGCCTCGATCATCAGCGCGGCGAGCTCATCTGCGTACGTGACCAGCTCGGGGCCGGACACGGGGACGATCTCGGTCATGAGGCGGGTCCTCTCACGTTCACGGCGGAACGGGGGTCGGTGGGTGCGTGGCGGGCCCGGTGCGGGCCCGGTCGGTATGCCGACCGGACGGCGGCATGTAAGTCTGATAAAAGGCGCATAAGCCGCTCTGTCGACGCACGGTGTCGCGCATCGGCAGCACGATCGAGGAGGCCGACATGGCTGGAAGTGTGAGTGGGTCGCGTACGGATCATGACGTCGGAGGGCGCAGAACCGCCGCGTCCGGCTGGACCGTCTTCGCGGCAGTGATGATGATCTTCGGTGGGGCCATGGCCATTCTCGAGGGGATCGCCGCCATCGCCAAGGACGACCTGTTCGTCACGACGAGCAACTACGTCTTCAAGTTCAGTCTGACAGGCTGGGGATGGGTGCACCTCATCCTGGGGATCGTCGTGCTCCTCGCGGGCTGCGCGCTCTTCACCGGGGCTCTCTGGGCCCGTGCGGTAGGGGTCCTGCTGGCGGGGCTCCTGGCCGTCGCCCACTTCCTGTGGCTCCCGTACTACCCGTTCTGGTCCCTCGTCCTGATCGCGATCAACATCTTCGTCATCTGGGCGCTGTGCTCGCCGCATCAGGACGCTCGAGCCTGAGGACCAGGACGTAGGACACCACCACGGAGACGATCACGAGGGGCATGACGGTGACGCCCTCGGATCCCAGCAGCAGCGTGGCCAGCAGCACGGATGTCATCGGCAGCCGGAGCATGGCCACGCACATGGCCCCGATGCCCATCGCGAAGCCCGAGGTGGCGTTCAGGCCGGGCAGGTGCGACAGCGCGAGCCCGCCCGCCGCCCCCAGGAACATCGACGGGAAGATGGGGCCTCCCCGGAAGGCGCTCAGGGACGCCGCGTAGGCCAGTGCCTTGCAGACGATCAGTACGAGGAGCGACCCGACCGCGTACGTGGCGCCCTCGGCGAGCAGGCCGCCGAGGGCGCTCTGGCCGGAGTACAGCACCTCCGACGCGTTCCTGCCCGTGCTCTCCGCGTACAGGAGGGCCAGGACGCCGACCGTGAGGCCCATCGCCACGGTCGCGATCACCCGCCGCTGCTCGACCCAGTCCTGCAAGGACAGGGAGAGCCTCTTGACGCCCGTACCCACGAGCGCCGCGGCGGCTCCCAGGACGAGGGCCCACCCGAACTCGGCGACGCCGGGATCGGGCGTGTGGGGCACATGGGGGAGGGTCAGGGAGTACGTCCCCAGGCCGGTCCACGACCCCAGGCCGATGAAGATGAGCGATCCGATGCCGGAGGCGAGCAGCCCCGGCACGAGCACGAGGCCCAGCATCATCCCGGCCAGGCCGGACGCCTCCATCAGCAGGAAGGCGCCGAGGAGCGGCGAGCCCAGCAGGGCGCTGACGGCGGCGAAGCTGCCCGCCGCCGCGACCATGGCGCTCGCGCTCGGCGCGATCCCCGGCTTCAGCAGCCGGGCGGCGTACGCGGCCAGCCCACCGCCGAGGGCGATCAGGGGTGCCTCCGGGCCGAGGACCGCGCCGAGACCGAGGGAGGTCAGGGCGGCGAGGGCGACCCCCGGCAGCTGGGCTGCCGTCGGGGCCCCCGTGTTCACGAACCCCTCGGCCGGTCTGTGCCCGCCCGTTCCCGGCAGATGGCGGATGGTCAGCGCGGTCAGCAGACCCGCCACGCCGAGCAGCGGCACCGGCCACCACGAGGGGGTGCTCGCGAAGCCCAGGGCGTGCGGGAGGTCCTCGTAGGTCAGGTCCTCCAGCTCGTGGACGAGCGCCAGGAAGCCGAACGCCGCGGCGGAGACGGGGACGCCGAGGGCCGCCACCATGACCAGCAGGACCGCGTAGCCCCGGGTGCGGATCACCGTGCGCGGATCCGGGGTCTCGGCGCCGGGCGCTCCTGCCGGTTCGGCCGACATCGTCATGGTCTCCTCGGTGTGGGGCCCGCCGGGGCGTCGGCCGGGGTCCACACGGTGATACCACGATGTCCGGTTATGTCTGCGAAGTACCCGCTGGGTGCGCGGGGTGAATCCCGCCGCGATGTCCAGGCCCCCGGGCCCCGGCCCTACCTCCGGCCCTCCCCGGCTGCCGTGAGCCGGCCCGCGGTCACCGCGTCGACGAGCGCCCGGTGGTCCCTCTCGTTCTGGTCGGCGTACCGCTCGGCGAACGTCTCCAGCGCCCGGTCGAACACGTCGCCGTGGCCCAGATAGGCCGCGATCGCGATGCGGTCGCCGGACCGGGCGTGCGCACGTGCCAGCGTCGTCCCGCACAGCTCGCCGAACGCGGACATGCCGCGCGGCACCATCTGTTCCGGTGCGGCGATGCCCTTCCAGTCGCGCAGCTGCCGCACGTAGAAGTCCCGGCGCTTCCCGTCGAACCCGTCGACCCGCTCCCAGCCCAGGAAGATGTCGCCCGCGGCCTGCATCAGCCGCTGGCCCGCCACCACACGCTCGCCCTGGTTCCGGTACGCACTCGCCCCCGCGAAGGGCGCCAGGACCGAGGTGTCCGCCTCCTTCGCCTGGAGGAAGAGCGGATCCTCGCCGTCCCTGCCCATCAGGAGGAAGATCCAGCAGCGGGTACCGACGCTTCCCACCCCCACGACCTTGCGGGCCATGTCCACGGGCCGGAAGTCCGCGAGCAGGGAACGCCGGTCGGACGGGAGGCTGCGGGCGTAGCCCCTCAGGAGCTTGCGGAACTGCCCCTCCGTCGCCCGCCGTTCCGCGTCCGGCAGCAGATCCGCGAGCGGAACGACCAGGGGCGGGTCCGGGGCGATGCGGAGCCGCCCGTCGGCCACCTCGGTGAGTTTGGCGAAAGCCTGGAGGCTGTCCCGCGTGCGTGCCTTCGCCGTCGCGCCGGCGACGCGCCTACGGCCCGCGGCCGCCAGCTTCCCCGCGGCCATGGCCCTCAGGCGCTCCTCGTCGACCTTCGCGTACCAGACGTCGAGATTGCGCATGTCCGCGAACCGGATCATCGACTCCCGGTACGACCGCACGGTGGCCCGTACGACGCGGGCCCGCTCCTTGTCCGTGAAGCCGTTCGCGCGCCCCGCGATGACCAGGCTGGCGGCCAGCCGCTTGACGTCCCACTCCCAGGGCCCCGGCAGCGTCTCGTCGAAGTCGTTGATGTCGAACAGCAGATGGCGCTCGGGAGAGGCGAGCAGCCTGAAGTTCAGCAGATGGGCGTCGCCGCACAGCTGGGCCCGGATCCCCGAGGCCGGAGTCCCGGCCAGGTCGGAGGCCATGATCGCCGCGGCACCCCGGTAGAAGCGGAACGGTGACTCCGTCATCCGCCCGTACCGGATCGGGACGAGCTCCGGCACCCTGGTCGCGGACTGGGCCTCCAGGAGGGCCAGCGGGTCCGGACGGCCGGCCGGTGGTTCGTACGCGTGATGGCTGGACCTGGGGGTACGCCGACGGGCCGCCTTGCCGAGCGCGGCCCGCTCCCGCGGTGTCGCGCCGGGCACGGCACGGAGCGGCGAGGTGCGTTCCTGGGGCATGGCGGCCCTCCTGCCTGCGTGCGGGACCGTGTGGCGGCTTTCCCTGCCTCCCATCATCCCGGCCCTGCCCCGTTCCGGCCGCTCGGGCCGATCCCGTGGGGCCGCCCCCGCGCGGGAGACCGGGCCGCCTCAGGCCCGTCCGCCGCTCCGCGCCGCGTGTCTCCGGCCCACGCGCCGCCAGATCGCGCGCTGGGACCTGAGGGCGAGGGCGCCCACCGCGATCAGCACGGCGATGTTGACCAGGAGCTGGACCAGGGAACCCCACGCCTCGGACCAGCTGCCGAAGGCCGTGGAGACGCTGACGGCCGCTGCCGCCGGGATGGTCGTGACCGAGATGAAGACCCCGAGCAGGGCGCTGGTGCGGGCCTCGGTGAGGGACACGATGCCGACGACACCGGCCAGCGCCGCCACGGCGAACGAGAAGAAGTTGGGTGTGTTGATCAGGTCGGACACGGGGCGCAGACCTCGTGTGAAGGCCTGTGACTCGAAGCCGAAACCGCGGATCAGCAGACTGAAGAGGAAGGTGACCGTGATGGTCAGCAGAAACCCCTTGAACAGCGCCTCCAGCCCTCGCCGTGCCATCTGCCCGTCGCGCCGGTCGATGCCCAGCGCCACGGAGACGATCGCCCCGTACTCGGGGCCGACGACCATCGCGCCGACGATGAGGATCTGGGAGTTGGTCACGATGCCGACCGAGCCGATGAGACCCGCCGCGACCAGGTAGAGGTAGAAGCTGGGCGCGTACCTCCCCTCCGACCGGATGCGTGCCTCCACCTGCTCCCAGACCGGCGCGCCGGTGAGCGGCCCGAGCCGTCGGCTCGCGTCCTCCGAGGCGCGCCCCGGGAACGTCATGTCGACCGGCTCGACGACCAGGGACCCGTCGACGTCGAGCCGCAGCTCCCGCAGCCCGCGCAGCACCTCGTTGGCGGCTCCCGTCAGCACGTCGCACGCCACGGAGTCGCCGTCGGGACTGCGCGCGGCGCCACGGCTCACGATCAGGTTGAGGACGTAGGGGTCGCCGGCGAGGAACTCCTCGACCCGGTCCGTGAGGTCCGGCGGACTGACCGCCCGGACATGGATCACATCCACGCGCCGCCTCCGCGGGGCCGGGGGAGCGATCGGGAGACGCTCGCGGCCCGGTTGCTTTCGCGCGGACCGGACGGAGACGGAAGGGTGTCGGTCATGGACCGACACCCTTCCACGGCGGAGTACGATCCGCCGGGCGACCTGCGGGCGGGCACCGCCGTCGGTGCACGGCATCCACCGCCGTGCCCACCGCGCCGTGTCGGACCCGCCTGAGAGGATCCGACCCGTGGAATCCTCCGAGCCCCCTCCCGCACTGTTCTCCGCACCGCAGCCGGAAACCGGCCGTCGTGAGCCCCGCCGTCCGGTGCGGTGCGCCCTGTGCGGACGGCCCCTCACCGGCGCGCGGTCGCGCCGTACCGGGCTCGGCCCCGCCTGCGACGCCAAACTGCATCCGGCGGGTCCGGATGTCCGGGCCCGCCGTCACGAGGTGGACCAGGACACGCTGCCCGGCACCTGACCCCCGGGAAAGGCCTACACGCCGTCGAGACGGCGGAAGAGCCCCTCCTGGACCACGGACACCAGCAACTGCCCCTGACGGTCGTAGATCCGCCCCCTGGCCAGTCCGCGGCCGCCCGTGGCGATCGGTGACTCCTGGTCGTACAGGAACCACTCGTCGGCCCGGAACGGCCGGTGGAACCACATCGCGTGGTCCAGCGAGGCCATGTCGAAGCCGCGCGGCCCCCACAGCGGCTCGACGGGGATCCGCACGGCGTCCAGCAGCGTCATGTCACTGGCGTACGTCAGCGCGCAGGTGTGCACCAGCGGGTCGTCGCCCAGCGGGCCGACCGCGCGCATCCACACCGCGCTGCGCGGGTCCGCGTCCTTGATCTCCTCCCGCGTCCAGCGCAGCCGGTCGACGTAGCGGATGTCGAAGGGCTGGCGGCGGGCCATCCGCTCCAGTGCCTCCGGCAGACCGCCCAGGTGCTCACGCACCTCGTCGGCGACCGTCGGCAGTTCGTCCGGGTCGGGCACGATCCGGGCCGGCGGCAGCTGGTGCTCGAATCCGGCCTCCTCCGGGCGGTGGAAGGACGCCGTCAGGTTGAAGATCGTCCGGCCCTGCTGCACGGCCGTGACCCGGCGCGTGGTGAAGGACCGGCCGTCCCGCACCCGCTCCACGTCGTACACGATCGGCACGCCAGGGCGGCCCGGACGCAGGAAGTACGCGTGCAGGGAGTGCACCGGACGGTCGCCGTCCGTGGTGCGGCCTGCGGCGACCAGCGCCTGCCCCGCGACCTGCCCGCCGAAGACCCGTTGCAGGGACTCCTCGGGACTGCGGCCGCGGAAGATGTTGACCTCGATCCGCTCCAGGTCGAGCAGATCGACCAGGCTGTCGGCGGGGTTCGTCATGCGGTTCTTCTCCACTCTCCTGGCCGGCGCGCCGTCACAGCTGGCCCACGGCCGTGACCCGGACGACCGCCCGGCCCTCCTCGTCGGAGGCCGCGAGATCGACCTCCGCACGGATTCCCCAGTCGTGGTCCCCGGCCGGGTCGGCGAACGCCTGCCACACCCGCCACAGACCGTGCCCGGGGTCCTCGTCGATCTTCAGCAGCTTCGGGCCGCGCGCGTCCGGGCCCGTGCCCAGCTCCTCGTGCGCGTCCCAGTACGCGTCCATCGCCTCGCCCCAGGCGTCCTCGTCCCAGCCCGCGTCGGCGTCCAGCTCACCCAGGTCGCGGACCCGGTCCAGAGCGGCCAGCTCCACCCTGCGGAACATCGCGTTGCGCACGAGGACCCGGAAGGCGCGGGCGTTGGCGGTCACCGGCTTGACCTCGTCGGCCCGCTCCTGCGCCTGCTCGGCGGTCTCCACCTCGGGGTTGGCCAGCTGCTCCCACTCGTCCAGCAGGCTGGAGTCCACCTGGCGCACCATCTCGCCCAGCCAGGCGATCAGGTCCTCCAGGTCCTCGGACTTCAGGTCGTCGGGAATGGTGTGCTCGAGCGCCTTGTAGGCGCTCGCCAGATACCGCAGGACGATGCCCTCGGTGCGGGCCAGCTCGTAGTTCGAGGTGAACTCCGTGAAGGTCATGGCCCGTTCGTACATGTCGCGGATCACGGACTTCGGTGACACCGGGTGGTCACCGACCCACGGGTGGCTGGTGCGGTACACGTCGTAGGCGTGCCAGAGCAGCTCGCTCAGCGGCTTCGGGTAGGTGACCTCCTGGAGCCGCTCCATCCGCTCCTCGTACTCGACGCCGTCCGCCTTCATCTGCCCGACGGCCTCGCCCCGCGCCTTGTTCTGCTGGGCGGCCAGGATCTGCCGGGGGTCGTCGAGCGTCGACTCGACGACCGAGACCATGTCCAGGGCGTACGAGGGCGATTCGGCGTCCAGCAGGTCGAAGGCGGCCAGCGCGAAGGTGGACAGCGGCTGGTTGAGCGCGAAGTCCTGCTGGAGGTCGACCGTGAGCCGTACGATCCGGCCCTCCGCGTCGGGCGTGTCGAGCTGCTCCACGACACCGCCGTCGAGCAGCGACCGGTAGATCGCGATGGCGCGGCGGATGTGCCGCAGCTGGGCACGGCGCGGCTCGTGGTTGTCCTCCAGCAGATGCCGCATCGCCTCGAAGGCGTTGCCCGGGCGGGCGATCACCGAGAGCAGCATCGTGTGCGTGACCCGGAAGCGCGAGGTCAGCGGCTCCGGATCGGACTGGATCAGCTTGTCGAAGGTGGTCTCCGACCAGGCGACGAAGCCCTCGGGGGCCTTCTTGCGGACCACCTTGCGCTTCTTCTTGGGGTCGTCGCCCGCCTTCTTGACGGCCTTCTCGTTCTCGATGACGTGCTCGGGTGCCTGCGCCACGACGAAACCGGCCGTGTCGAACCCGGCCCGGCCGGCGCGGCCCGCGATCTGGTGGAACTCACGGGCCCGCAGGGTGCGCACCCGGGTGCCGTCGTACTTCGTCAGGGCGGTGAACAGCACCGTGCGGATGGGCACGTTGACGCCGACGCCCAGCGTGTCCGTCCCGCAGATGACCTTCAGCAGGCCCGCCTGGGCGAGCTTCTCCACGAGCCTCCGGTACTTGGGGAGCATCCCCGCGTGGTGCACCCCGATCCCGTGGCGCACGTAACGGGAGAGGTTCTGCCCGAACTTGGTGGTGAAGCGGAAGTTGCCGATCAGGTCGGCGATCTTCTCCTTCTCCTCCTTCGTGCACATGTTGATGCTCATCAGCGACTGCGCCCGCTCCACCGCGGCGGCCTGCGTGAAGTGCACGATGTAGACGGGCGACTGCCGGGTGTCCAGCAGTTCGGTGAGCGTCTCCGTGATCGGCGTCAGCCGGTACTCGTAGCTCAGCGGCACCGGGCGCGTCGCCGAGCGCACCACGGAGGTCGGACGGCCGGTGCGGCGGGTCAGGTCCTCCTCGAACATCCTGACGTCGCCGAGGGTCGCCGACATCAGGATGAACTGGGCCTGCGGAAGCTCCAGGATCGGGATCTGCCAGGCCCAGCCGCGGTCCGGTTCCGCGTAGAAGTGGAACTCGTCCATCACGACCTGGCCGATGTCGGCGTACCTGCCGTCGCGCAGCGCGATCGAGGCGAGCACCTCGGCGGTACAGGCGATGACCGGGGCGTCGGCGTTGACCGAGGCGTCGCCGGTCAGCATGCCGACGTTCTCCGTGCCGAAGAGCTTGCACAGGTCGAAGAACTTCTCCGAGACCAGGGCCTTGATCGGGGCGGTGTAGAAGGTGACCTTGTCCTGGGCCAGCGCCGTGAAGTGCGCCCCCGCGGCGACCAGGCTCTTGCCGGAGCCCGTGGGGGTGGAGAGGATCACGTTCGCCCCGGAGACCACCTCGATCAGCGCCTCCTCCTGAGCCGGATAGAGGGCGATCCCCTGCGATTCGGTCCATGACGAGAAGGCCTCGAAGAGGGCGTCCGGGTCGGCGTTCGGCGGGAGCTGATCGATAAGGGTCACGCCCCCATCTTGCCTGCCTCCTGGCCGGATGCGGGAACCGGAGCATCCGGTGAAGATCACGGACGATACGCTGCCCACTCAACTCGGCCGCATCACACAGACCATGGCGGCCCGGCCGGAACACCCGGCCGAATCACGATGGGGGCGGGAAGAACCATGATGGGACCGGCACACTCGCTGTCAGGGGCGGCAGCCTGGCTGGGGGTGGGTGCCGCGGCCGCCGCCGCGGGCCACACGATGCCCTGGCCCGTCCTGGTCGTCGGGGCCCTGATCACCGCCGGCGCGGCGCTCGCCCCGGACCTCGACCACAAGTCGGCCACGATCTCGCGTGCCTTCGGACCCGTCTCCAAGACACTCTGCGAAGTCGTCGACAAGCTCTCCTACGCCGTCTACAAGGCGACCAAGGGAACCGGGGACCCGCGCAGGACCGGTGGCCACCGCACCCTCACCCACACCTGGCTCTGGGCCGTGCTGGTCGGCGCCGGGTGCTCCGTGGCCGCGGTCACCGGCGGCCGGTGGGCGGTCCTGGCCATCCTCTTCGTCCACCTCGTGCTCGCGGTCGAGGGACTGCTGTGGCGCGCGGCCCGCGTCTCCAGCGACGTCCTGGTCTGGCTGCTCGGCGCGACCAGCGCGTGGATCCTCGCGGGCGTGCTGGACCAGCCCGGCAACGGTTCGAGCTGGCTGTTCGACGCGCCCGGCCAGGAGTACATGTGGCTCGGGCTGCCCATCGTCCTCGGAGCCCTCGTCCACGACATCGGTGACGCGCTCACGGTCTCCGGCTGCCCGATCCTGTGGCCCATACCGATGGGCCGCAAGCGCTGGTACCCCCTCGGCCCGCCGAAGTTCATGCGCTTCCGGGCCGGCAGCTGGGTCGAGATCAAGGTGCTGATGCCCGCCTTCATGATCCTCGGCGGAGTGGGCGCCGCAGCGGCCCTCAACGTCATCTGACGGCCCTCCTGCCGCCCGGGGGGCGGTGAGGCCCCCGACGTAGCACGATGGCCGCATGCTGCTCGCCAGGATCGCCCTCGTGTCCCTGGAGGTCGCCGCGACCTCGGCCCGCACCCGGAAGACCGCCCTGCTGGCCGCGCTCTTCCGGGACGCCGAGCCGGACGACGTCCCCGTCGTGATCCCGTATCTCGCCGGCCGCCTCCCGCAGGGGCGTCTCGGGATCGGGTGGAGCACCCTGCGCGTCCCGGTCACCCCGGCCGGCGAACCCACGCTGACCGTGGCGGGGACGGACGCCGAGCTCAGCGCCATCGGCGCCCTCGGCGGCCCGGGCTCGCAGGCCGCACGCAAGGAGCGCCTGACCCGCCTGCTCGGCGCGGCCACCGCGCAGGAGCAGCACTTCCTGCGCGGACTGCTCACCGGGGAGGTGCGCCAGGGAGCGCTGGACGCCGTCGCGGTCGACGCCCTGGCGGACGCCGCCGGAGCACCTCGCGACGAGGTCCGGCGCGCCGTCATGCTCGCAGGGTCGCTGGGACCCGTCGCCCGCACGCTGCTCGCGGAGGGCCCCGGAGCCCTCGCCTCCTTCCGGCTCACCGTCGGCCGGCCGGTCCAGCCCATGCTCGCCCACACCTCCCGCTCGGTCACCGAGGCGATCGACCGGCTGGGGCCCTGTGTCGTCGAGGAGAAGCTGGACGGCATCCGCGTCCAGGTGCACCGCGACGGGCCACAGGTTCGCGTCTACACCCGCGCTCTCGACGACATCACCGACCGGCTCCCCGAGGTCGCCGCTGCGGTGACCCGCCTTCGCGCCGACCGGTTCATCCTCGACGGCGAGGCGATCGCCCTGGGGGCGGACGGCAGGCCCAGGCCGTTCCAGGAGACCGCCGGCCGGGTGGGGTCCCGCCGGGACGTCGCCACCGCGGCGGACGCCGTCCCGGTGGTCCCGGTGTTCTTCGACGTGCTGTCCGTGGACGGACGCGACCTCCTCGACCTCCCCCTCTCCGAACGTCACCGGGATCTGGCTTCGCTGGTCCCCGAGGAGATGCGCGTGCGGCGCGTCGCCGTGGAATACCCCGCGGACGAGCGCCGGCGGGCGGCTGCCGTGGCGTTCTCCGAGGACACCCTGGCCCGCGGCCACGAGGGCGTGGTCGTCAAGGGCACGGCGGCGCCCTACAGTGCGGGCCGCCGCGGCGCCTCCTGGCTGAAGGTGAAGCCCGTGCACACCCTGGACCTCGTCGTGCTGGCCGCCGAATGGGGCCACGGCAGACGCACCGGCAGGCTCTCCAACCTGCATCTGGGAGCACGCAGGGACGACGGCACGTTCGCGATGCTGGGCAAGACCTTCAAAGGGCTCACGGACACGATGCTCAGCTGGCAGACGCAAAGGCTCCGCGAGCTGGCCACCGGCGACGACGGGCACGTGGTGACGGTGCGCCCCGAACTGGTCGTGGAGATCGCCTACGACGGGCTCCAGAGCTCCACCCGCTACCCGGAGGGCGTCACGCTGCGGTTCGCCCGCGTCCTGCGCTACCGCGAGGACAAGAGCGCCGAGGAGGCCGACACCGTCGGCACGGTCCTGTCCCGCCGGGGATGACGGCCGTGTGGTTCTCCCCGCCGCGCACGACGCCGCCGCGCACGACGCCGGCCCCCGCCCCCGCGGCGGAGGCCGGGGGAGGGGGCCGGGGAACCCGGCTCAGCCGCGGGCGTCCGCGCCCGCCGTGTGGGCGCGGATCTCCTCCGGCGTGAGATAGGCGTCGGTGTACTCGAAATCGCGCAGGGTGGCCTGCTTACGGGCCTGGAACCCCGTACGCACGAAGTCGTCACCGGCGATCGCGTTCAGCAGCCAGTTGGTCATGACCCGGGTCTTGGCGACGTTCGTCCGCAGCGCCGCCCAGTGGTAGCCGCGCGCCGCGGCCTGGGCCGGCATGCCCTTCAGCTCGATGCCCAGGGGCTTGGAGACGGCGTCCCTCCCGCCGAGGTCCACGACCAGGCCCAGGTCCTTGTGGACGTAGGACTGCATCGGCCGGCCGCGCAGCGACGCGATGATGTTGTCGGCCAGCTTGCGGCCCTGGCGCATGGCGTGCTGGGCGGTGGGCGGGCAGATCGCCCCGTCGCCCTTCGCCAGGTCGGGCACCGCAGCCGCGTCACCGAGCGCGAACACGCCGTCCGCACCGGGCAGGCTCATCTCCGGAGTCACCGCCAGCCGCCCGCGCACGGTCTCGGCGTCCAGGGTGGCGACCAGCGGACTCGCCGCGACCCCCGCGGTCCAGATCAGCGTGCGGCACGGCAGCACCCGGCCGTCCGTGAACGTCACCTTGTCCGGCCCCGCCTCCGCCACGGAGACACCCAGCGAGACCTCGATACCCCGCTTGCGCAGGATCTCCAGGGCGGTGACACCGAGCTTGTCGCCGAGCTCCGGCATGAGCTTCGGCGCGATGTCGATCAGATGCCACTTGATCAGGGCGGGGTCCAGCCTGGGGTAGTGCTTCACGGCGTTGCTGGTCAGCAGCTGCAGACTCGCGGCCGTCTCCGTGCCGGCGTACCCGCCGCCCACCACCACGAACTGCAGCCGGGACGCCCGTTCCTCCTCGTCGTGACTGGCGTCGGCCAGATCCAGCTGGGAGATGACGTGGTCCCGGATGTAGGCGGCCTCGGCCAGGGTCTTCATGCCCCTCGCGTTGTCGATCAGCCCCGGGATGTCGAACGTACGGGTGACGCTGCCGGCGGCCAGCACGATGTAGTCGTACGGCTCGTTGACGATCTCGTCCGTGATCTTGCGGACGACACACACCTTCGCCTTCGTGTCCACCCCGATGGCCCCGCCGGGCACGATCCGGGTGCGATGGCGCCGGCTGCGGCGCAGGGACACGGCGACCGACTGCGGGGTGAGCACCCCGGAGGCGACCTGCGGGAGCAACGGCAGGTAGAGCTGGTACGAGAACGGGGTGACGAGCGCGATGTCCGCTTCGCCGGGAGCGAGGCTGCGCTCCAGCCGGCGTACGCACTCGACCCCGGCAAAGCCGGCGCCGACAACGAGAATCCTGGGTCGTGCCACGGTGTGCGTCCCTTCTCGGGCTTACGCGGTCATCGCTCGCCTGCCCCGTATCCGGAGCCAGTCACTCCCTCATCCTCACCGCAGGGGACGGAGTCCGCCTCTTGTGCGACGGCCGACGGGCCGCCGCACAAGAGGCGGAGCGGAAAACCGCCGGTCAGCCGTGCCAGGACCGCCACAGCGCCGCGTAGGCGCCGTCCGCGGCCACCAGCTCGTCGTGGCTGCCCAGTTCGCTGATGCGGCCGTTCTCCACCACCGCGATCACATCGGCGTCGTGCGCGGTGTGCAGCCGGTGGGCGATCGCCACCACCGTACGGCCGTCCAGCACCCGCGCCAGCGACCGCTCCAGATGACGGGCGGCCCGGGGGTCGAGCAGCGAGGTCGCCTCGTCCAGGACCAGCGTGTGCGGGTCCGCCAGGACCAGGCGGGCGAGCGCGATCTGCTGCGCCTGGGCCGGGGTGAGGGCCAGACCGCCCGAGCCGACCTCCGCGTCCAGACCGGCGTCGAGGGCCTTCGCCCAGCCGTCCGCGTCCACCGCCGCGAGCGAGGCCCACAGCTCCGCGTCCTCGGCGTCCGTACGGGCGAGCAGCAGGTTGTCGCGGAGCGAACCCACGAACACGTGGTGCTCCTGGTTGACGAGCGCCACATGCGTCCGCACCCGCTCCGCCGTCATCCGCGACAGCTCGGCGCCGCCCAGCGACACCGAACCGGCCCGGGGCGCGTAGATCCCCGCCAGCAGCCTGCCCAGGGTGGACTTGCCCGCGCCGGACGGCCCGACCAGCGCCAGCCGTGTCCCGGGTGCCACGTCCAGCGACACCTCGTGCAGGACGTCGACCCCCGCCCGGTAGCCGAAGCGCACCTCCTCCGCCCTCACCTCCCGGCCGTCGGGGCCGACGAGGTCGTCCCCCGCGTCGGGCTCGATCTCCCGTACGCCGACGAGCCTCGCGAGGGACACCTGCGCCACCTGCAACTCGTCGTACCAGCGCAGGATCAGACCGATCGGGTCCACCATCATCTGCGCCAGGAGCGCCCCGGTCGTCAGCTGTCCGACGGTGATCCAGCCCTCCATCACGAACCAGCCGCCGAGCAGCAGCACCGCGCCGAGAATCGTCACGTACGTGGTGTTGATGACGGGGAAGAGCACCGAACGCAGGAACAGGGTGTACCGCTCCCAGGCCGTCCACTCCGCGACCCGCCGGTCCGACAGGGCGACCCTCCGGGCCCCCAGCCGGTGGGCCTCGACGGTCCGTCCGGCGTCCACGGTCTCCGCGAGGACGGCCGCGACCGCCGCGTACCCGGCAGCCTCGGAACGGTACGCGGAGGGCGCCCGCCGGAAGTACCAGCGGCATCCGACGACCAGCACCGGCAGCGCGATCAGCACCGCGAGTGCCAGCGGCGGGGCGGTCACGGTCAGCGCGCCGAGCAGCAGCCCGGCCCAGACCACACCGATCGCCAGCTGCGGCACGGCCTCCCGCATCGCGTTGGCCAGCCGGTCGATGTCCGTCGTGATCCTGGACAGCAGATCCCCGGTCCCGGCCCGCTCCAGGACCCCGGGCGGCAGCCCGACCGACCGTACGAGGAAGTCCTCGCGCAGATCGGCGAGCATCTCCTCGCCGAGCATGGCCCCGCGCAGCCGCATCGTCCGGGTGAAGACGGTCTGCACGACCAGCGCCAGCGCGAACACCGCGGCGGTGCGCTCCAGGTGGAGGTCGGTGACCCCGTCGGAGAGGTCCTCGACCAGTCCGCCGAGCAGGTACGGGCCGGTGATCGACGCGATCACCGCGACGGCGTTGACCGCGACCAGCACCGCGAAGGCTCTGCGGTGACGCCGCAGCAGGGCGTTCACGTACGCCCGTACCGTCGTCGGCGTACCGACCGGCAGGGTCGTCGCCGACTCCGGTGCGGCCGGGTCGTACTCCGGTGGTGCCAGGCCGATCATGCTCGCTCCTCGATTTCCTCGGACGCACGGGCCGGCCGGAGGCCGTCGACCGTGGTGAGCCCGTCCTGTGCGGCCGTTCCCACGGCCTCCTCCTCGGTCTCGCGGGTCACGACGGCCCGGTACGCGGGTTCGTGCCGAAGCAGCTCGCGGTGGGTCCCCGCGGCCACGACGGTGCCCCCGTGGAGGAGGACGACGCGGTCGGCGAGGTCGAGCAGCAGAGGCGACGAGGCGAACGCCACCGTCGTACGGCCCCGGCGCAGCTGCTCGATGCCGGCGGCGACCCTGGCCTCCGTGTGCGAGTCCACCGCCGACGTCGGCTCGTCGAGCACGAGCACCTGCGGGTCCGTGACCAGGGAACGGGCCAGAGCCAGGCGCTGGCGCTGACCGCCCGACAGGGACCGGCCGCGCTCGGTGATCCGGGTGTTCATCGGGTCGCCGTCCGCGTCGACGGACGCCTGGGCGAGTGCGTCGAGCACGTCGTCGCAGCGGGCGGCGGCGAGCGCGTCCCGGGCCGTCACGTCGCCCGAGGACGGGACGTCCAGCAGCTCCCGCAGCGTTCCGGAGAGCAGCACCGGGTCCTTGTCCTGCACGAGCACGGCCGTCCGCGCGGTGCCGAGCGGCAGCTCGTCCAGCGCCACCCCGCCGAGCAGCACCGAGGGAACCGACGCGGACGCCTCGTCCTGCTCGGCGTGTCCGCCGAGCCGTTCCGCCAGCCGCCCGGCCTCGTCGGGATCGCCGCAGACCACCGCGGTGAACACACCCTGCGGGGCCATCAGCCCGGTCACCGGGTCGTACAGATCGCCCTGGGGCACCTCGGCGTCCGCCGACGGCGGGCGTGTGGTGCGACGCAGGGACAGCACACGGACCGCGCGCTGCGCGGACGGCCGCGAGAAGGAGTACGCCATGGCGATCTCCTCCACGTTGCGCAGCGGGAACAGCATCAGGGTCGCCGCGCTGTACACGGTGACCAGCTGGCCCACGTCGATCCGGCCGTCCCGGGCGAGCGTCGCGCCGTACCAGACCAGCGAGATGAGCAGGACGCCCGGGAGGAACACCTGGATCGCCGAGATGAGTGACCACATCCGGGCGCTGCGCACGGCGGCCTCGCGGACCTCCTGGGACGCCCGCCGGTAGCGCCCGAGGAACAGCTCCTCGCCGCCGATACCGCGCAGCACGCGCAGCCCGGCGACCGTGTCGGAGGCCAGCTCCGTGGCGCGTCCCGCCTTCTCGCGCTGCAGATCGGCCCTGCGGGTGGCCCGGGGGAGCAGCGGCAGGACGGCGAGCGCCAGCACGGGCGTGGCGATCGCGACCAGGACACCCAGCGAGGGCAGGTAGAGGACCAGCCCCACGCAGATCAGCACGAGGGCGGTCGCGGCGGCCAGGAAGCGCGACAGCGCCTCGACGAACCATCCGATCTTCTCGACGTCACCGGTGGACACCGCGACCACTTCGCCGGCCGCCACCCTGCGGGTCAGCGCGGATCCCAGCTCCGCCGTCCTGCGGGCCAGCAGCTGCTGCACCCGGGCCGCGGCGGTGATCCAGTTGGTGACCGCCGTCCGGTGGAGCATGGTGTCGCCGACGGAGATCAGGACGCCGAGGACGACGAGGAGGACACCGGCCGTCACCAGGTCCCGGCCGGAACCGTCGATGACGGCCTGCACCGAGAGGCCGACGGCGAGGGGGAGACCCGCGATCGCGCAGTGGTGGAGCAGCCCCCAGGAGAGGGACTTGAGCTGGCCCTCGAGCTGACTTCGCCCGAGCCAGAACAGGAAGCGGGGGCCGGACCGTACGTCGGGATCGCCGGGATCCGTGTACGGAAGATCGCGAATCTGCATGACGTCCCAAGGATCGGATGCGGAGACCCGTGGTGGATCTCGTGGAACAGTGGGGGACCAAACCGTGCAAGGTTCGCTTCCTGACCCCGTCCGGGGCAACCGATTATTCCGGCGTGACGGCCTGTTCCGGCTTCGGAGGGAGCCCGCCGCACGCCGTGGTGACGGGGCGTCGGCCGTGTGCCCGGTGGGTCCGGCACCGGTCGCGCCGGAACACGGCTGCGCCGTCAGAGTGCGGGCCGGGTGGCCCGCTCCAGCTCGACGAGGGCCGAGTGGTAACGGTGGCCGGTCGCCCGGTCCATCCCGATCTCGCACGTACGGTTCGCCGACAGGTAGGCGTCGTACGGGCGGGTACGTACCTCGGCCGCCTCCTTGGCGGTCGCCGAGTCCGTCAGCTCCTTGTGCAGCAGGCCCCGGTCGCCCGCGAACCCGCAGCAGCCGACGTCGTCGGGTACGACGACCTCCTCCGCGCAGGCCTCCGCCACGGTGCGCAGGTGCCGGACGTCGCCGAGATGCTCCATCGAGCAGGTGGGATGCAGGACGGCGGACCCCGTCCGGCGGAACACCGTCAGACGGGGGAGCAGCTCGTCCGCGGCCCAGACGAGGGAGTCGACGAACGTCATCTCACGGTGCAACGCCCGGTTGTCCTCCGTGAGATAGGGCACCACCTCGTGGGCCAGGCCCAGGGTGCACGACGACGCGTCGACCACCAGGGGCAGCGCACCGCCTCCGGTCCAGCCCCAGGCGGCCTCCACGACGCGGTTGGCCATGATCGTGTTGGCGGTGTCGTACCCCTTGGAGTGCCAGATCGTCGCGCAGCAGGTCCCTGAGACGTCCTCGGGAATCCACACGGGTCTGCCGGCGCGCGCGGAGAGGGAGACGACGGACTCGGCGAGCGACAGCGCTCCGGTGTCCTCGCCGGGTCCGGCGAAGACGCGGTTCACGCAGGCCGGGTAGTAGACGGCACGCGCACCGGCGCGGGAGGTGGGCGGCAGGGTGCGGGACGCGGCGCCGGGGATCTCCGGCAGCCATTCAGGCACCAGGTCCGGACGCACGGCTCTGCGGGCGACCCCGGTCACGGCCTCGATCAGCCGGTCGCCGGCATGGCGGGTGACGACGTCGGCCACGCCGAGGGCGACCCGGGCGGACGCCTCGACGAACCCGAAGTGCCGCGCGGTCAGGGCCGCCACCCTCTCCTCACGGGCGGAGTGGCGACGATGGCGGAAATCCTTCATCATCGCGCCGGTGTCGATGCCGACGGGACAGGCGAGCTTGCAGGTGGAGTCGCCCGCGCAGGTGTCCACGGCGTCGTAGCCGTAGGCGTCCAGCAGGCCGGCCTCCACGGGCGAGCCGTCCGGCTGCCGCATCATCTCCCGGCGCAACACGATCCGTTGACGCGGGGTGGTGGTGAGGTCCTGGCTCGGGCAGGTCGGCTCGCAGAAGCCGCACTCGATGCACGGGTCGGCGACCGGCTCCACCTCGGGAATGGTCTTGAGTCCGCGCAGATGCGCCGTCGGGTCCCGGTCCAGCACGACCCGGGGGGCCAGGACACCGTCGGGGTCGATGGCCTCCTTCGTGCGCCACATGAGAGCGGTCGCGGTGGGGCCCCACTCCCTCTCCAGGAAGGGCGCGATGTTCCGGCCGGTGGCGTGTTCCGCCTTCAGCGACCCGTCGAAGCGGTCGACGACGAGCGTGCAGAACTCGTCCATGAACGCGGCGTAGCGCTCGACGTCGGCCGGCTTCGCGGCGTCGAAGGCCAGCAGGAAATGCAGATTCCCGTGTGCCGCGTGGCCGGCGACCGCGGCGTCGAAGCCATGGACCGCCTGCAGGGCGAGCAACGCCTCGCAGGCTTCCGACAGCCGGGACGGAGGGACGGCGAAGTCCTCGGTGATCAGGGTCGTGCCCGCGGGACGTGAGCCGCCGACGGCCGTGACGAACGCCTTGCGCGCCTTCCAGTACCCCGAGACGGTGCCGGGATCGCGCGTGAACGCGTTGGTGACGGAGACCGTCGGGAACACCGGAGCGAGGCCGTCGAGGACCGTGGCCGCGGCCTGCTCGCAGTCGGTGAGCGCGTCCTCGTCCGGGGCGCGGAACTCCACCAGGAGCGCCGCCGTCCCCTGCGGGAGCGCCGCCCAGTCCGAAGGGACGCCCTCGACCCGGACCGAGGCACGCAGGGTGTTGCCGTCCATCAGCTCCACGGCCGTGGCCCCCGCCTCGTTGAAGCGGGGCACGGCCGCCGCGGCCGCCGAGAGGGAAGGGAAGAACAGCAGCGCCGACGAGACGTGGCGGTCCAGGGGCAGGGTCTCGAAGACGACCTCGGAGATGAATCCGAAGGTGCCCTCGGAGCCGACCATCAGGCCCCGCAGGATCTCCACCGGGGTCGATCCGTCCAGGAACGCGTCGAGACGGTAGCCGTTGGTGTTCTTGAGCTCGTACTTGGCCCGGATCCGGGCGGTGAGCGCCTCGTCGGCCTCGATCTCGGCCTTGAGCGCCAGCAGCTCGTCGCACAGGCGTGGTTCCGCGTGGCGCAGCAGCTCGTCGGCGTCCGCCCCGCCCGTGTCGACCACCGTGCCGCTCGGCAGGACGAAGGTCAGCGAGGAGACCGTACGGTACGAATTCCTGGTGGTGCCCGCGGTCATGCCCGAGGCGTTGTTGGCCACCACGCCCCCGATGGTGCAGGCGATGGCGCTGGCGGGATCGGGGCCCAGCACCCGTCCGTGCCGGGCGAGCGCCGCGTTGGCCCGCATGACGGTGGTCCCGGGCCGGATCCGGGCCCGGGCGCCGCCGTCGAGGACCTCGACACCCGTCCAGTGCCGGCGTACGTCGACGAGGATGTCCTCGCCCTGTGCCTGGCCGTTGAGGCTCGTGCCGGCCGCTCTGAAGACGACACCGCGGCCGTTTCCGTGCGCGTACGAGAGGATCGCGGAGATGTCGTCCAGGTCCTCGGGGACCACGACGACCTGCGGCAGGAAGCGGTACGGGCTCGCGTCGGAGGCGTACCGCACGAGGTCCGAGACCTTCCACAGGACCTTTTCCGGACCGAGCAGGGCGGTCAGTCCGGCCCGCAGCTCCACCGGGCTCCCGGACGCCCAGCGGCCGGGCACCCGATCGGGGGACGGCGCGCGTGTCGTACCCGGGCGCAGGGCTTCCGGCTTCGGCTCCAGCAGCGGCATGGCAGGGTCCCCTCGACGGAGCGGTGCGGTGGTCGCACCGCATGCCTCAGCAGCGGCGGCGCTCCGGCATCCCGTCGACCAGAGCGGTCAGCAGACCGCCGAGCACCTCGCGCTGTTCGGCGGTCAGTGGAGCCAGGATCTCCTCCGCGGCCGCCTTCCGCGCGGCGCGCATCGAGCGGAGCACCGCCCGGCCCTCCTCCGTGATCTCGACACGGACCACCCGGCGGTTGGTCGGGTCCGGGGCACGCCGCACCCTGCCGCTCGCCTCCAGGCCGTCGACCAGGGTGGTCACCGCCCGGGGGACGACGTCGAGCCGCTCGGCGAGGTCGGCCATCCGGGGCGCGCCCTCGTAGTGCGCCGTCGTGCGCAGCAGGCGGAACTGCGCCGGAGTGATGCCGATCGGCTCCAGCTGCCGGCTCTGGATGCGCTGGAGGCGGCGCGTGAGGCGCAGGAGCTGCTCGGCGAGCATTCCGTCGGAGTCGGGGGATTCCATGGGGGAACAATATCAGGACCTGGTTCATTGTGAAGGGGGGTAACAATGAGCTAGGCTCTCAAAAGTCGGCCCGGCCGTCAGCTCCGCGGAGCTCCGTGTCCGCTGCCGGAAGCCCGGCCCGGAACCCCGGACCCTCTGTCCCGTCCGCGCCCGTCACCTGCCGAGCCCGGCGCACACCTTCGAAGGAGCCCATGAAACCCGACGAACCCGCCTGGACGCCTCCAGCCGCGGATGCCGGTCAGCCGCCCGCCGAGCTGCGCCGCATCTTCCGTCTCTTCCGCCCCTACCGAGGCAGACTCACCGTGGTGGGCCTGCTGGTCGGCGCCTCCTCACTGGTGTCGGTCGCCTCCCCGTTCCTGCTCCGCGAGATCCTGGACACCGCGATCCCCCAGGGGCGCACGGGCCTGCTCACGCTGCTCGCGCTCGGCATGATCCTCACGGCCGTGATGACCAGCGTCTTCGGCGTCCTGCAGACACTGATCTCCACGACGGTCGGACAGCGCGTCATGCACGACCTGCGGACCGCCGTCTACACCCAGCTGCAGCGGATGCCGCTCGCCTTCTTCACCCGGACCCGCACCGGCGAGGTCCAGTCCCGTATCGCCAACGACATCGGCGGTATGCAGGCGACGGTCACCTCCACCGCGACATCCCTGGTCTCCAACCTCACCTCCGTCGTCGCCACCGTGGTCGCCATGCTCGCCCTGGACTGGCGGCTCACCGTCGTCTCGCTGCTGCTGCTGCCCGTCTTCGTCTGGATCAGCCGCCGGGTGGGCCGGGAACGCAAGAAGATCACCACCCAGCGCCAGAAGCAGATGGCCGCGATGGCGGCCACGGTCACCGAATCACTCTCGGTCAGCGGCATCCTGCTCGGCCGCACCATGGGCCGCTCGGACTCCCTCACCCGGAGCTTCTCCGAGGAGTCGGAGCGGCTGGTCGACCTCGAGGTCCGCTCCAGCATGGCGGGGCGCTGGAGGATGTCCACCATCGGGATCGTGATGGCCGCCATGCCCGCCGTCATCTACTGGGCGGCGGGCCTCACCCTCCAGTCCGGTGCCACCGCGGTCTCCATCGGCACGCTGGTCGCCTTCGTCTCGCTCCAGCAGGGCCTGTTCCGCCCCGCCGTGAGCCTGCTCTCCACCGGGGTGCAGATGCAGACCTCCCTCGCCCTGTTCGCCCGCATCTTCGAGTACCTCGATCTCGAGGTGGACATCACCGAACCCGCGAAGCCGGTCCGACTGGAGAAGGTCCGCGGCGAGATCGCCTTCGAGGACGTCACCTTCCACTACGACGAGAAGAGCGGCCCGACCCTGAGCGGCGTCGAGGTGACGGTGCCCGCGGGGAGCAGTCTGGCCGTCGTCGGGCCCACCGGTTCGGGCAAGTCCACGCTCAGCTATCTCGTGCCGAGGCTCTACGACGTCACAGGGGGCCGGGTCACGCTCGACGGGGTCGATGTGCGCGACCTCGACTTCGACACCCTCGCCCGCGCCGTCGGCGTGGTCTCCCAGGAGACGTACCTCTTCCACGCCTCGGTCGCGGAGAACCTCCGCTTCGCCAAGCCGGACGCCACCGACGAGGAGATCGAGGCCGCGACCCGCACCGCGCAGATCCACGACCACATCGCGGGGCTGCCCGACGGCTACGACACCCTGGTCGGCGAACGCGGGTACCGCTTCTCCGGCGGCGAGAAGCAGCGGCTGGCCATTGCCCGCACCATTCTCCGGGACCCGCCGGTGCTGATCCTCGACGAGGCGACCAGCGCCCTCGACACCCGTACGGAACACGCCGTGCAGCAGGCCATCGACGCCCTGTCGAAGGGGCGCACCACGCTCACCATCGCGCACCGGCTCTCCACCGTCAGGGACGCGGACCAGATCATCGTCCTGGACGACGGCGCGGTGGCGGAGCGCGGCACGCACGAGGAACTGCTCGAGCAGGACGGCAGGTACGCCGCTCTCATCCGCCGCGACAGCCATCTGGCCCCCGCGGCCACGTGACTCCGGCGGCCGGCAGCTACGCGCCGTGGACCGGCGGTGGCGACGTGACCGCCGGGGTCAGCCGGAGCGCTGCGGGGAGCGCAGTACGAGCAAGGTGATCTCGCTGGGGGCGAAGACGCGGAACGGCGGGCCCCAGAAGCCGGTACCGCGGCTGGTGTAGAGGAGCGTGCGGGCGCCGTGGCGGCTGAGACCGGCGAGGGCCGGCTGGTCGAGGCGTACCAAGTAGTGGAACGGCCATATCTGGCCGCCGTGGGTGTGGCCCGAGAGCTGCAGGTCGATGCCATGGGCCGCCGCGCGGTCGACGAACGTGGGCTGGTGGGCGAGGAGCAGGACGGGGAGGCCGGAGTCGGCGCCGTCCAGGGCCTCGGCGAGACGGGCGCCGTGGCCTTCCAGTCCGGAGGACTCGGCGGTGACGTCGTCCACGCCGGCGACCACGAGGGTGTCACCGCCGCGTTCGAGGAGCACATGACGGTTGCGCAGCGGCTCCCAGCCCAGCTCGTGCATCAGGTCGACCCACCCCTGGGCCTCGCTGTAGTACTCGTGGTTGCCGGTGACGTAGACACGGGCCCGAGTGGCCCGCACGGTGCCCAGGGGCGCAGCCTGGGCACGGCGGCGCTCGGCCGTGCCGTCGGCGATGTCGCCGGTGTGGCAGACCAGGTCGGCTTCCAGTGTGTTCACGGTCGCGCAGACGCGTTCCGACCAGCGGGCGCGGTCGAGGGGACCGTAGTGGGTGTCTGTGATCAGGACGACCCGCGTCCCGTCCAGACCGGCCCCCAGACGGGGGAGTCGCACATCGAGCCGGCGTACGCGCGGCACGCGTCGGGCCTCGGCGTACCCCCAGGCGAGCAGCACGGCGGCCACACCGACGACGGCCCAGGTGACGGTGCGTGCCCGGTCCTGCCCGTCACCGACGCCTGCCACGGTGAGGGCGAGCCTGAGCAGGACGCCGAACAGGACGGACCAGGTGAACAGGACCCATATGCTGCCCAGCAGCGTGTCGCCGACGATCGCCGCCGCGTCCTGCTGGCGCCGGCCGTGGCCGCGCACCATGGCGAGCGGCATACCGATCAGGCCGAGGGCGAACAGCGTGGTGCCGATCAGCGTGACGGGCAACGGCCAGTGCTGGCCGGTGTGCAGGAGGACCCAGCACGGCACGGTCCACAGCAGGACGGGGGCGACCAGAGGGATGTAGCGCATCAGGCGCTGCAGTCGGCTCCGTGGTGCCACGGGCACTTCACCGGCGGCGGATCGGGTGTCGTCGGTCTCGGTCACGCTTCCCCTCCTGAGGTTCTGCCGACGGATCGTGCCGTGAGCGGAGCCGGGCATGATCCGCCGTCGTTGCCCTGGTTCTGCTCCGGCCTCGACTACCGCCGGAACCTCCTGGGAGGGTCATTGTCCGCCGTCGCGGAAGGGGCCGTCCTCCGGGGTTCGGTTCGTCCCTTCCTTACGCGACGCGGTATCAGCTCCTCGACGTGTCGGTGGAGCTGTTCCTCGGCGAGGTCGTGGGCGCCACGACCGTGAGCAGGTCCACGACGAAGACCAGCGTCGAACCCGGCGGGATCAGCGGAGAGGGCGACTGCTTGCCGTAGCCGAGACGCGGAGGAACGATGATCTCGCGCCGGCCACCGACCTTCATTCCCCGCACTCCCCGGTCCCAGCCCTTGATGGCCTTGCCACCGCCGACCGCGAACTTGAACGGCCTGCCACGCTCCCAGGAGGAGTCGAACTCCCTACCCGACGCGAACGCCACCCCCACGTAGTGGAGTTGGACGACCCGGCCCGGCTGTGCCTCGGGTCCGTCCCCGACCACGAGGTCCCGGACGGTGAGTTCGGTGGGCGGGTCGCCCTCCGGGACCTCGACTCCGGGCTTCGTCGGTCCGCTCATCTCGGTCCCCCGCTCGCCACCGGAACGGCCCGCACGGGCCGGCCGGCGCATGGACATTCCATGCGGCAGGCGATCACGCTACAGGCACGGGCCCGGTCTGCACGTCCTGGGCACGGCCGGTGCCCGCACGCGGCTATCACTGGAGCGCGCCGGCGCGCCTTCCCTCTTTCAGCAGGGCTTCCACCAGGGGAGACTTCGCGCCGGGCGCCACGAGCCAGAGGGGTGCGGCGGAACTGCTCCTGAAGATCTCGACGCGGTGGCAGCCCATGACGAGCCCCACGATCGCCGTCTGCTGCACCCCGGTCACCTCGCTCCACGCCACGGAGTCGCGCACGCGGCCGAACCGGTTGGTGACGGCCACGCCGCCGGCGCACAGGTAGCACCTGGTCACACCGAGCACGGCGGTGAGCCGGCGCCATCCGAACTTCAGGGCGTACACCACGGCCACCGCGGCCGTCGTGGGAATGGCGTTGTCGTTGACCGCCGACGGGTTGACGACCGTGGTGACGAGCATGAAGATCCAGAGAATCAGCAGGAATCCTCGCAGTACCTGCATCATGGCGCCTGTCGCCGGGTTGATGACGGCGTAGTCACCACGGATCCGGCCGAGTCCTTGAACAGCCACTCTGTTGCGCACTGACACTCCCTCGGGTCGGATCTGTTCGTGGCACGTACGGCTGATGCGCGGTCAGCCGAGGGGCAGGCCGCCCTCGACCACCGCGAGGGTGCGGGCTCCCGAACCGTGGAGCAGAGTGCCGTCGCAGGCGGGCAGTTCCCCCGAACTCGTCGTCCCGCACGGTCACCGCGTGCTTGTCGGGGCAGTCCCCTGACGTACCGCCGTCGGCCGCACCGCCCGCAGCCCCGGAGCCCCGGTCGTCCGAGTCCTGGTGCGCCGTGGATCCGCATGCGGCGAGGGCCAGGGTCAGGAGCAGTCCGAGGACGGGGAGGACGAGAACGCGGTGTGACACGGAGGCCCCTCTTGTCCGGCGGGCGAATGATCCAGGGCCCGCAGTCGGGGGCGCGTGGCCGTGCTGCGGCGGGAGACCGATGCTCGCAGGATCCGCTGCCCGGGGCATCGGTGGAACCACGTACGTGGCCACGTAACGGCTGGGCGGCCGGCCGCGCGCACCCGAACCGCGTAGGGCGCGTCAGGGAAACCACGGATGCGTGACGCCGTGGGTGGGTGGGAGATTCGTGGCCGGCCCGGAGAGCCGTGGACAGCACAGGCGGTCCGCGTGACGTCCGCCTTCACGAAGGGCGGGCGGTGTGACACGGAAGGCTCGGAAGGCCGGGGCGTGGAGACGGAGGGTGAACCTGACGGGTGCGGTGGTCTCCCTCGCGGTCGCCGCCTGGCTGATCTGGCTGTTTCCCGCACCCCACCTGGCGGCTGTCCTGGGCGTCGGCCCCGTGGACGGCGTCATGACGATCACCTCGTGCTACGGGGCCACCGACGTGGAGGGCTATCCGGACGGTACCGATTGCAGTGGCACGTACACGCCGCGGGCGGCGGGCGGGTCCCCACGCCGGATCACGCTGGACAAGGCCGCGGAATCGCACGATCCGGGCAGCGTCCTGGAGGTGCGGACGGTGAGAGGCAGAGCCCACGAGCTGTCGGGCGACGCGCTCGGGACGTGGGTCACCGTCACCGTGCTCATCCTCGGGCCGTTCCTCGCACTGGCGTTGTCGTTCCGTGCCTGCGCGCGGGACAACACCTGGAGCCACAACGCCGACTACGTCGCGGTGTTGATCGCCGCCGAGATCGCGGCCCTCGTCCTCGGATTCCTGGTGGATTTTCCCGTCTCGATCGCCATGGCCCTGTTCGGCTGAGAGGGAAGGGCGCCGTACGACGCTGCCTTCTCGGCGAAGGGCCGGGTGCGGTGTTCATACGACTCCCGAACAGCTGTCCGTCCGGCGTGGTAGACAATGCCGTGGAGTTCGGTGGAGAGATCACATACGAGGGAGCACCGGTAGGCGCTGCCCCCCATCACGACAGCGGAAGCCCACTTGTCGGCCGTTCGGTCGAACTGGGGCTGCTCGACACGGTGATCGACCGGCTGGGGCAGGGGGCCCCGTCCTTCGTCGACATCACCGGCGAAGCGGGGATCGGCAAGAGCCGGCTGATGACGGAGTTGTGCCTGCGTGCACGGCGGCGTGGGGTGACGGTGCTGCGCGGCCGGGCGGCGGAGTACGAGCGGCACCTCCCGTTCCATCCGTTCGCCGACGCGTTCGCCGATCTGGACGACCGCCCGCCGCACGCGCCCGGCCTGCCTGACGCGGTCTCCCGGATCCTCGGCGGCGGTGGAGCCGGAGCGGCGCCGGCGACCGCCGACCGTTTCGGTCTCCACCGGTCCGTCGCGGGGCTGTTGGCCCGACTGGGCCGGTCCGGTGGCCTGGTGGTGGCGCTGGACGACGTGCACTGGGCGGACCCGGCGTCCCTGGAGCTCCTGGACCACCTCGTCCGGCACCCTGTGCCCGGCCCGGTCGTCCTCGTCGTCGCCCGCCGGGACCGGCAGACTCCGACCGCGCTCACCGGGACGCTCACGCGCGAAGCCGACACCGAGGCGGTGCTCCGGATCGCCCTGGCGCCGCTCGCGGAACAGGAATGCGTCGAGGGGTTCGCCCCCGATCTGCCGCGCGACCGGGCCGCGCACCTGTACGCCGCGGGAGAGGGCAACCCGCTCTACTTCCTCTCCCTCCTCCAGGCGCACCGCGAGAACGCGGCGGCGCACGGTACGTCGCCGGCCGCCGCCGGGATCGGCCCCGGCGGACTGCCCACCGGACTCGGCGCGCTGCTGCTGAACGAACTGGCCCCACTGACCCCGGCGCAGCGCCGGACCCTGGAAGCGATCGCCGTGCTCGGCGACCATGCCGTGCCTCCGGTGATCCGCGGAGCGACCGGACGGACCGACGCCGAGCTCGACGACGATCTGGACGCCCTGGCGCGGCGTGACCTGGTGCGCTCGGGTCCGGCGGGCCGACCGGTGCTGCGCCACCCGGTGATCCGGGCGCTGGTCCACGATTCCACCCCCGCCCGGCGTCGCGTCGAGATCCATCACGCCGCCGCAGCCGAGCTGGCCGCCACCGGCGCACCGGCCGTCGAGCAGGCACGGCACATCGAACAGTCGGTGACCACGTGGGACCCCCAGGCGTACTCCGTGCTCAGGCAGGCAGCGGAGCAGACCGCGGCGACGGCCCCGACCAGCTGCGCACACTGGCTCCAGGCGGCCCTCCGGCTGCTGCCCGACACGGTCGAGCACGGCCCCGAGCGACGTGATCTGATGCTGCGCCGGGCCCGGGCGCTCGGTGTCGCCGGTGGACTGCTGGAGAGCCGCGACCTGCTGCACGAGGTCATCAGCACGGCCGGCCCCGACGAGACCGGGGTCAGGACGTCGGCGGTCGTCCTGTGCGCCTCGACCGAGCGGCACCTCGGCAGATACCCCGAGGCGATCGCACTGCTGCGCCGTGAACTGAGCAGGAAGCCGGAGCCCTCGCCGTCGGACAGGGTGTCGATCGGGCTCGAACTGAGCTCCTCCGCACCGCACAACGCCTCCTATCCGCAGATGCGGGACGAAGTGGCACGCACCCTCGCGGAGGCCCGCGCTCTCGGTGACGAACCCTGGGAGGCGGGAGCCTTGGCGGTCGCGGCCTTCGGCGAGGCCTACGAGGGCAACGTGGCCGCGGCGGCCGCCTACGCCGCGCAGGCGGCCGGGTTACTCGACGGACTGCCCGACGACGACCTCACGGCACTGTGCGAACCGCTGGGCAGGCTGGGCTGGGCGGAGGCGTTCCTCGGCCGCTTCACCGACGCCGAGCGCCACGCCGACCGAGGCCTCGGGATCGCCCGCCGCGGCGGGCAGATCTATCTCCTGCCGCTCCTGCTGCTCTGCAAGGCACATGTGCGGATCCAGACCTGTCGGCTGCCGTCGGCCCGGGAACTCGCGGACGAGGCCGAGGACATCGCCCGCGGAATCGGCAGCAGCGAACTGCTCGCCTTCGTCATGGCCAACAAGGCCCAGGTGTGTATCGCGGCCTCCGCCCCCGGCGACCCGGAGGCCATGGCGGCCGCCGAGGAGGCGGTCGCGACCATGGGCCCGAGTGACAACTGGCGCGCCTCGATGGCGTGGTGCATGCTCGGCTACGCCGCGATGACCGGCGGCGACCCGCATCGCGCCCGACACGCCATCCTGCGGGCCGGGGGCCACGACCTGGGCGGACTGCAACCCTCGATGCGCCCTCTCTTCTCGGAACTCCTGGTCACGGCGGCCCTGTCCACCGGGGATGTCGACTCCGCGTCCGCGTGGTCCGAGCGTGCGCGCGAGGAGGCGGAGCGGCTCGGTCTGCCCGTGCAGCGCGCCTCCGCGATGCGGAGCGCGGCGCAGCTCGCCTCGCACCACGGTGCCACCGCCGAGGCCGCGACCCTGCTCTCCGAGGCGGTGGAGGTCTGCGCGCGGTCCGGTGCGGTGTTCTGGGAGGCGCGGTCACTGCTGCTCGCGGCCCCGGTGATGACGGCCGCCGGGTTCGGCGCGCGTGGTGCGGCCATGTGGGAGCAGGGCCGACGGCTGGCCACCGGCGGAGGCGCGGGCCTGCTGATCGGCCTGTCGGAGCTGACGCGGCCTCCCGCGCCGTCCGCGTCGTCAGCCGTCCCGACGTGGCTGGCCTCGCTGACGGCGCGCGAACGGGAGGTCGCCGGCATGGTGGCCGAGGGTCTCACCAACCAGGCGATCGCCACCAGGCTCTTCCTCAGCCCGCGTACGGTCGAGACCCATGTGTCGCGGGTCTTCCGCAAGACGGGTGTCGCCACCCGGGCCGGTCTCGCGGCCCTCATGGCCCGTTCCTGACATGAGGAGCACGCCCCGCGGCCGCACATGCCTCGCCCACTCCCCGATTCGGCGGCGGGACGTCGGCTCCGACGCGGTGTGCCTCGGAGCCGGGGGTAGAAGAGTGGGCACCGGATGAAACGAGGGAGGGCCGATGGCTAGGGACACGTCGCTGCGTGCGGTGGGATGGGCGCAGTCGTTTCCGGTGTCGCAAGGAGTGCGGGCAGGCCGCCGGTGGACGCGGGAGCACCTGGCGTCCTTGGCGTGGACCGCGGACGCCCCCGAGGTGGTGGACGGGATCCTGCTGAGTGTCTCCGAACTGATCACCAACGCGCACGTGCACGCGCACAGCGACGCCCAGCTGGTCCTCACCTGGGACAGTCACTGCCTGCACGTCAGTGTCCACGACTCCGACCCCGCGCCCCCCGCCAAGCAGGCCGAGGACGTCACGACGACCGGAGGGCGCGGACTGGCGATCGTCGACGCGCTCGCCGACGCCTGGACCACGCATCCGCAGGCATCGGGCAAGACGGTCACCGCCTGCTTCGTACCACCGGGGGCCCCCAAGCCCCGGCACGGCGGGGACGTCAGCTGAGCGCGCCGGGAGGAAAGTGCCCGGCCGGGCGGCGAGGAACGCGGCCCGGCCGGCGCGACGGCGGACAGACCCGCACCGGCCTCGCCCCGTGGATCAGCCGCAGTTCGTCGCGTACCGGATGACGTACTGCTCGGGGGCGGGGCCGATCGCGCCGGACCAGTCGATGCAGGCGCCCTTGCCGCTGATGTACACGGGGCCCGCGTAGCTGGTGTACGTGCCGTGGTCGTCCACCGCGGTGTCCCCCTGGCCGGCGAGCTGGAATCCGGCGTAGATGTAGACGCCCGTGCCCGCCGTGTTGCGAATGGTGACGATGCAGTTCTTCCCGGTGGCCGAGCTGTACGTCAGGTACGTCATCCCCCTGGTCCCGACCGCGGCCGAGTTGACGACGGAGTACCCGGTTCCGCAGGCGCCGTTGTACGCCGCCGCGGCGGAGGCCGAGGGTGCGGCGACGAGGCCGGCGCCCAGGAATGTCATCGAGAGGGCGCCACCGGTGACCGTACGCCGCAGGGAGGGACGCATGCTTGCTCCTTCAGGGACGACCGCGAGGGCCGTGGACCATTATCAAGATCATCAGAGCATCGGGGCGTGCCCACGTCAATATGCCCGGGAGGCTCAACCCGACCGTGCGTCAACGGAGTTCAGTGCTCGCAGAGGGAGAACTCGCGCTCGTACAGCTGCTCGTTGTGTTCGTCGACGAAGAACTTGCGTTCCCGCATGAGCTGTTCGCGATAGTCCTTGGCCTGTTCGAGCGTCATGGTCGAGGTGTCGGACCAGGGCTGTTGCGGTGGCACGTCGGACGTCGAGACGATCCTCTCCGACGGGTCGACGAGGAAGAACGCGAGGATCTTGCGGCAACCCGGGCGGGTGGGGTCCGTGAGACGGAAGGAGCCGACGCGGTGCTGCAGGACGTTCGGGAAGGCCAGGCAGCGTCCGGCCGGCGTCGGCGCCGATCCCAGCACCTGGTTCAGCGCGTCCTCGTTCTCCAGCCCGTAGACCTCACGCATCCCTGCGTCGTCGTTCTGTTCGTAGTCCGGGTCGTCGAGCGCCGCGCGGAAGCTCAGACCGCTCTCGGTGATGTTCTCGCTGTCCCAGTAGTAGATGCCGGTCGAGACGATCCGCTCGTTCACCATTCCCTCGACATGCCAGGAACCACCGGAGTACTCGGGCTTGTCCGGGGTGAGGTGGATCGTGGCGAGCTTGACGATGACCTGGAGGCCGCGTCCGCGCAGATCGACCCGGTCGGAGTCGCCGGGCACCTTCGGAGGAGTGAAGACCGGGGCGTCCGGGACGACCGGGCGACGGGTTCGCCACCACTGTTCCTGTGCCTCCTCCCAGGCGCTCATGGCTTCGGCGTAGGCCCCGTCGTCGCTGTAGGAGGACTTGTGCGGATACTCCGGCTCCGAGTCGTACCACCCGTAGGGATCGGCCTGGATCCGCGGGGGCCGCGGATGGCGCAGATCGGTGAGCACGTTCTCCAGCAGGGGACGCATGCGGGCGAACACGTCCGGCAGCACGGCCGCCAGCTCGTCATGAACTCCGGGGCGGACGTTGTTGACGTACGAACGGAAGTCGACGGCGCCGTCGGCGCTGACCTCGACGTCCGTGGGAAGCCACTGGAACCTCTCCGAGAACTCGTATGCCGAAAAGCGGTCCGTAGGATTCCGCCAAGCCTCCTCGGGTGCGTTGCCCGCCTCTCTCACCAGGCAGAACAGTGAGGGGTGCACCAGATCCAGTACCTGGCCGCCGGATCCCGGATGCCAGTCCTGATCCGCTTCGGGGACCTGTTCCAGGACCTGGACCGCGTCGCGCAGCCGGGATCTGAGCTCTTCGTCGACCAGGGTGTCCGAATGCCACACCCCGTCGACGGCGGACACCTCGATGCCGGTCCGTCCGTCCCGCAGCGCGGCGTAGTGCGCGAGTTCGGCGAGTACGTACTGGACCTGTGCCTCGGTGAGCCCTTGCTCGGCCGCTTCTCGCGTCCACCGGGCGACGACGTCGGCATCGTGCATCTTGTCGAACCACTCGGGCTTCGCCCGGATGTGCGAGCTGCACCGCATCATCTGGAGTTCCCGCAGCGTCCGGGGCGTCGCGAACGCTATGGAGCGGGAAGCGTGAAAAGGCAGCGGGAAAGCAGGCAGCTCGGACAATTCTCTCGGTCCTCCGGGTCGGTGTGCGGAGCGGGAAGGATACGTCGGCGGACCGACACCGCGGCCGCGGCCCCGTCACCGCCGGTCCGGAGGCAGGGCTCCGGCGACGGCCCCCTGCTCCTCCCGCTGTCAGCGGGAGGAGCCATGATGGGCGGCATGACGAAGACCGGGGCCGATTACGCGTGGTTCGAGAACGACTTCCCGGACCTCGCCGAGGCCTACTGCTTCACGCTGGTGCGAGGTCCGGCACCGGATGACGTGGTCTCCCGGCTCGACGGGCGCAAGGAGCGGTCCCTGCACGGGATCGCGGCTGTCGTCGACGCGGCGTTCGCCCGGTACGACCTCGAGGAGGGCGAACGCCAACTGGTCGCTCTGGCGACCGTCGGCGCCTGGACGCTGCTGATCGAGGCCAACGGCTACCTCGGGGTCACCGAGGAGCGGGCCCTGCCGGCCTCGGCCGGAGCGACCTGGGTGTCGCACTTCGTGAACATCAACGCCGTCGGGACGTTCCTGTGGGCGCAGGACCGGGTCCAGCGGCTGTGCTTCGACCCCATGTTCCCGGAGGACCGGTGGGGCAGCGCGCCCGACGAGCTCGTCGACGTCATGCAGGACATCGGATTCCACTTCGGCGAGGACGCGCCGGAAACGGACCTGTCGTCGCCCGCCGCGTTCGCCCTGGCCGAGCACGTGACAGGTGTCGCCGTCACTCCGGCGCTCCTCGAGGACACGACGTTCAGCTGCTTCACCGTACGGATCCGCTGACCGCCCGCCCGCGGGCCGGTCCGGGGCGGCCGGGTGGGAACACCTCCTGCCCGTGCACACGCCGGGCTCCGGCGTCCGACGGCACCCGGCACCACACGTCCCCCTGCGTGCCGCGAGGAGTTTCCCCGCGGCACCCCTCCTGTTGGCCGGGCACGGCTACCTTCGCCTCGCCCGGTCCGGTTCAGGAGAGGTACGTCGATGAGCACCCCGATCCGTCGCACCTCGGCGCGGCCCTCCGCGGCCGTCCTGACGTCGGCCCGGCAGCGCCGGGAGGAGAGCCGGACCGGTGGCCCGTCCGCACGCTCGACGGAGCGCGCCTTCTTCCACCTGCAGTCCCGCGTCGGCAACCGTGCCGCGGCCGCGGCGGTGCAGCGCGCGCGGGACACCTCCGGCGGGAAGGCGGGGGACTCCGGCGGCACGCCCGCCGCGTCGAGGAAGAACTACCGCGACCGGATCGCCGGACTGCTCGACAGATTCAAGAAGAACCTCGAGCCCATCGACACCTTCGTCAAGGGGTTCCAGACACCTGCGAACGCGGGATTCACCCAGCAGGCCGCGACCGCGGCCAACGAGGGCCTCAAGCACTCCGCGGCCGCCTCGGGGACCTCCGCCGCCTCGGGGAACCTCCTCACGGAGTCCGTCGGCACCGTCGTCAGCGGCATGGACGCGTACAAGAACATGAAGGACGCCAGGAAGCACGAGACCGGGGCCGGCCACCACACGGCCAGGAAGAAGGCCAGGACCAAGGGGGCCGACACCGTCGTCGGTGCCGCCGGGTCGGGCAGCTACAGCGCGGCCGTGGCCAAGGAGGTCACCAAGATCCAGAAGGCGGCGGACGCCGCGGTGGCGTCCGAAGCGAGCGGTATCGCCAGCGCCTCCGTCGGCGCGATCAAGGGCATGCGGTCCGCGTTCCGCGTCGGGGGAGCGGCCCGCAAGTACCGGCAGGTCAAGAAACTGGGAGATCCCCACCTCGTGCACGCGGGATCACTGGCTCGCCTGAACGAGTCGCGGGAGCACGCCAACTGGGCCGCCGCCGAGGCCTACGTCGCGCTCGACGCCTACTGGAACCATGAGGGCCAAGGGCGTCTGGAGCTCGTCTCCGAGGCCGTCGACGCCGCCTGGGAGGCGATGGGCGAAGCCCGTGACGCCGCCGAGCACCTGCGCCGCGCCGAGAGGGACATCGAGAGGCTGAGCACCGTGCAGGGGTACGCGAAGAAGAAGCAGCTCGCCAAGATCGGTAAGGAGACGGTCGGGGGCGGCGGCGAGTCCACCAAGGCCGCGGCCGGCGTCGTGACGGCGGTCGCGGCCGGAACGGTCGGGCTGGCGAGCAACCCGGTCGGATGGGGCCTCGCCGGGGCCGGGGCCGGCCTCGTCCTCGGCGTCACCCTGTACAAGGCACTCCGCGCCGCGACGAAGCGCTACGAAGAGGTCCACCACCCCGAACGCTGGGCGCAGGAGGGCGGGACACCCGAGGAGGCCGCGTCCCGCGGGGAATCGCTGAAGCACGCCCTGAAGTTCTGGAAGAAGGTGTCCAAGGGCGAACGCCAGGCCATGGCGCGCGAGATCTACGCTCTGGCGGCGGGTCCCGAGATCTCCGGGAGGACGACCGCCGAGATGCGTGAGTCCGCACGGGCCCTGCTCATCGCCCTCAAGTCCGGCCCCGCCCAGCACAAGCTGGAGCCGGAAGCGTGGGCGGAGAGCCTGAACGACCCGGCGAGGAGCGCCGGTTGGATCAAGGAGATCGCGGAGCAGCTGGCCTCGGGGTGACCCGGAGCACCACGCCCCGGTCCGCCGCGACGGCCACGGACGCGCCGACGTCACCCCAAGGCGTCCAGAGCCACGGCCTGCGCTATGGCGAGACGGCGGTCGAGGTCCGGACGCGCGATGTGCACCCGGTAGCGGTCGCGCAGCCCGAACTTCCGCTCGACCGCCATCCAGTGCCTGCCGCCTTCGGTGAAGTCGAAGTGACGCCGCCACGCGAACGGTACGAAGTCGGTGCCCGGCAGGAAGTCCCAGATGCGGCGCAGCACCGCCAGCGCCGCGTTGCGCTCGCGCCCGGTGAGCTCGGCCAGCCCCGGCTGGTCGAGGACCCAGGTCGAGCGCAGCAGCGAGGTCAGGGTCTTCTCGCGGAACGACCCGATGGGGCTCCCGTCCTCGTCCCGCACCGTGTACACGGCGCCGACGTCCAGGACCGTGTCGGCCTCGAAGGTGCACAGGACGCGGTCCTGTGACTCGTCGGTGTAGACGGTCACCTGATCCTTCGGCGACAGCAGCGCCTGCTCGGCGAACGCGACGACCTCACCGGCCGAGCCGTCGGGCAGAGCGCGGTTCACCACGTACCGGTCGGTCATCACCGCCGGCTTCCGGCTCACGACGAATCGCTCGGCCGCCTGCAACGTGGTTCTCTCCACGGGGTGTCTCCCTCTGGTCGCGTCTCGTGCACCGGACGGCCGCACCTGCTCGCGGCCGTCTCCCGGCTGGAGGACCATCGTCGCGATACAGGCCCGGCGAGAACTGCCCCTGAAAGTCGCGCACCTCCGCGACCAAAGGTGAGGGTGCGCGGATCCCCACCGGCGCGAACCCGCCCGCGCGTGTTCACTTTCGTCGTCCGCCCCTCCCGCAGGAGGCCGACGCGGCCGTCGCCGCGCGGCAGCGGCCCCCGGCCCGTTGTCCGTCCCCCGCTGTGCTCCTCCGTACCGCCCTGCGGTTAGTTTGTGTGCAGGACGGTTACGCGGGCCCGTGTCGGCAGACGCGCACGGAGGACGGGAGGTGGGGGAGGCGTGTCGCTTCGTATGGGCGATCCGGCCGAGATCGGCGGCTATCCGCTGGAGGCGAGGCTCGGCTCGGGTGGCATGGGCACGGTCTTTCTCGCCCGTACGAGTTCGGGGCGGCCCGTCGCGATCAAACTGATCCATCAGCAGTTCGCGGCGGACGACGAGTTCCGCATCCGCTTCCGGCAGGAGGTGGCGGCGGCCCGGAGGGTGAGCGGCGCGTTCACCGCCGCCGTCGTCGACGCCGCCCCCGAGGCCGAGCAGCCGTGGATGGCGACGACCTACATCGAGGGGCAGACGCTCGCCCAGCGCATCGCCGCGGAGGGCCCGTTGGACGGGGCGGAGCTGCGGAGGCTCGCCATCGGTCTGGCGGAGGCCCTGCGCGACATCCACCGGGTGGGGGTCGTCCACCGCGACCTGAAGCCCTCGAACGTCGTGCTCTCGCCCGAGGGTCCCCGCGTCATCGACTTCGGTATCTCACGCGCCGCGGACCAGCAGACGCTGACGATGACCGGCCGGGTCATCGGTACGCCGCCCTTCATGTCGCCCGAGCAGCTGCAGACGCCCCGTGGTGTGGGTCCGCGGTCCGACGTCTTCTCCCTGGGGACGCTGCTGGTCTACGCGGCGACGGGCCACGGGCCCTTCGACGCGGACAGCCCGTATCTGACCGCGTATCAGGTGGTGCACGAGGAGCCCTCGCTGGGTGTCGTGCCGGAGGCCCTGCGGGCGGTCGTCGAGCCGTGCCTGGACAAGGAGCCGGACGGGCGCCCCTCGGCCGACGAACTCCTCGTCCTGCTGAGGGACCTTCCGGACGACCTCGGCGGGCCTCGCGGGACCGGCGTGAAAGAGGCCGGCGCCGGCCGCACCCGCGACATGGTCACCCAGCACCATGTGGCGCAGGACACACCGCCGCCGGCTGCTCCGGCCACCGCCCCGGCCGGTCCCGGTACGGGGAGCGCCGGCATCCCCGCCGGCCGCCGTCTGCGCAGCCGATGGCGGCCCGTCCTCGCGGCCGCCGTCGCGGTGGCGGCGATCGGCGGGGGAGTCGCCGCGCTGCAGGCGGAGAGCGCGGGAGGCGGCAGCGGCGGCGGCGACAAGGGCGACGGTGTCACGGCGTCGGGAGCCGCACTCCCGGACGGCTTCGAGCCGTGGCGCGGGACCGTGCCGGGCGGCCGGGAGGACATCCCCGACGAACTCCGGTGCGTGACGCACGGCGACGCGCTCTTCTGCGGGGGCGGTGGGGTCGTCGCGGCCCGCATCAAGGTGGAGGACGGCTCACGTGTGTGGACGGCGAAGAGCCCGGGCGTCCCCGTCCAGGGCATGCACCTGGTCGGTGCCACCGACGACACGGTGCTCGGATACCGCTTCGCCGCCGAGGACGCCCCGCAGGACCCTCCCGGCGAGGTGGTGGCCTTCGACGCGGACGACGGCCGTGAGCTGTGGTCCGTGCCGTCCGGCGCCCAGTCGACGGCCGTCACGGGCCGGAGCCGGGACGCCGTGGTGGTCGGCTCCGCCGTGGTGACGGTCGACGCCTCCAACTCCCGCTTCGAGGCCCGCGACGCGCACAGCGGCGAGGTCGCCTGGAAGACGTCGTTCCCCGAGGGCACGCGGTGCGCTCCCGTCCCGGCGGGTCAGCACTTCCTCGCCATGTGCGCGACGGACGCGGAGCTGGACGCCTCCGAGGTGCGCCACCCCACCCTCCACACGGTCGACCGCACCTCGGGCACGTGGGGCAGCCCCGTCGCGGTCGACGGGCCCGCCGTGCCGATGGGGGTCCGGGACGGCGGCCTCGTCCTCCTCCAGGAGCACAGGGAAGGAGCCGCGCTGACGGGCTACGACGGGACGGCCCGGTTCGACCCGGCCTCCGGGAAGGTCACGTACTCCCGACTGGCCCGGACGTACGCGGGGACGCCCGGCATGGCGGACGGCACCGTCTACGTGGCCGGTCAGGCCGGTCTCGTCACCGCGCTCGATCCCACCACCGGCCGGGAGAAGTGGAAGCGGCAGACGGGGGTGGAGGGCGCGTCGGGGCCCGTGGCGGGATCCGGCGCCCTCTACTTCAGCTCTGCCACCGGCCGGGTCGTCGCGCTGGCGCCGAACGACGGCAGGTCCCTGTGGACGACGAACCCCCAGGTCGACGGCCTGACGGGCGAGCAGGGCGCGAGCCCGCGCGTGACCGTCGCGGGGCGTGCGGTGGTCGTCGCCGCAGCCGAGAACACCCTCTTCGCCTTCGACACGCAGAAGCCCCCGAAGTCGGGCTGACCGGGGCGGCCTCCGGCCTTCCCTTCACCGACCCGTCGAGCTCAGCGGCCGGAAGCCGGACGTCCCGGTGCCGTGCCAGTCGAGAATGAGCACGGTGGCGTCGTCGTTCAGATTGCCCCGGCAGGCCGACAGCACCGCTGCGGTCAGGACGCGCACGGCCTCCCTGGGATGCATGTCACGGGTCTCGTACACCAGGGAAGCCAGGTCGACGGCGGCGGCACCGCGTTCCTGCATGCCGTCGGTCAGCAGGACCAGGCGGTCTCCGGGGTGCAACTGCAGTTCCTGGAGCTGGTAGGTGAAGGGGGCCGCGACACCGAACGGCAGATTGACCGTGAGCGGGACCTCCTCGGCCTCGCCGGCACCGCTCCGCAGGCGCAGGGGCCACGGATGTCCGGCGTTGACCAGTTCGCACGTACCGGTGTCGAGACGGATGCACAGCAACTGTCCGGTGGCCAGCCCCCGACTGTGGGCCAGCAGGGCCTCGTGCGCGCGATTCGCCTGACTGAGCGCGTCGCAGCCCGTGCGCCGGGCTCCGCGCAACGCACCCGTGACCAGCGTCGCCAGCAGGGCGGATTCGGTGTCGTGGCCCATGGCGTCGGTGATGGACAGGTACAGCGTGTCCCGGTCGAGGGTGTAGTCGTAGGTGTCGCCGCCGATGTCGTCGGCCGGTACGAGACCTGCGGCGAGGGTGAACTGGGGAGCCTCGCAGCAGGAGGCCGAGGGGAGCAGCTGATGCTGGATCTCGGCGGCCAGGCTGGTCCGGGTGGTCCGCCGGCCGGCGTGATAGAGGTCGGTGAACCGGCGGTCCGTGACGATGATGTAGGCCAGGGCGTGGGCCGCGTCGCTGATCTGCCCCAGCACGGAGTCGTCGGCGGACCGCAGCGTCACCTCCAGCAGCCCGATGCAGTCCCCGCGATTGCTCACCGGCGAGATCACCCGCCGTCCGCCCTCTCCGTCCGCGTCCACGTGCTGGCGCTGCTCGCGCAGCACCGCGTCGTAGACGGTGCCCTGCAGATCGATCGGTTCCTCGACGGCCTCGGGGCCGTCACCGTCGGCCGGCGCGGTGAGGCGCAGCAGCCGTTGTTCCATGAGATCGACGAACAGGAACGACACACGGTCGGCCCCGAAGCGCTTGCGCAGGTCGTGCGCGAGCACGCCGACGGACTCCCCCGGCGGCGCGGACTCCGCCGCGGTCAGAAGCTCGCCGAGTTCCAGATCTCTGCCATCCATGGCAACCTCCCTTCGTCTGTCGCCACGTATGCCCCGGGTTTCGTGAACCTCACCTGCACGTCCGTCGCGCGGGGACGCGACGTCGCCGCCCGGCGTGCTCCCGCAGGCCGTGCGTTACCCGCCTGCCGAGGGGGCCCGAAGGCCTCCGTCGCCGTGTGGTTGACTGATCCGTATGGCCATGTCTCCGCAACCGCCCGTTCGGCTGTGACCGCCGATCCGGCCGCGGCCACCCGGCCCCGCAATCGCAAGCAGCTCATCGTCGAGGCGGCCGGCCGGATCTTCAGCGAGCGCGGCTATCACATGGCGTCCATGGAGAAGATCGCCGCCGGCGTGGGTATCACCGCGGCGGCCCTCTACCGGCACTTCCCGAACAAGTACGCGCTCTTCGCCGAGTGCGCCGATCTCATGGCCGACCGGCTCGTCGCCGCCGTCGACGAGGTGCCGTCCGGGGCGCCGTCGGCGGATGTGCTCACCGCGGTGACCCGGGTCACCGTCGCCCATCGGGCATCGGGCGGTGTGTACCGATGGGAGGCCCGCTACCTCAACCACGAGGACCGCAGGCAGCTCAGGGCGAAGTTCCGGCACGTCATCGGACGGGTGGACGAGGCGGTGCAGCGCGAGCGACCCCTGCCCGACGGGCGCCTGCGGGCCGTGGCGGCCCTCGGCGCCATCGGATCGATCACCATGCACCACACGTCGATCGCCCAGCGCCGACTCCACCAGCAGTTCCTCGGCCCGGTGCCCGCA
>Ga0247818_10000136_pt1 | contig 43010 bp, 53 predicted proteins | sample 13C_Glucose_Day1_FD_192424 | JGI IMG/M metagenome (GOLD analysis project Ga0247818, IMG submission 192424) | Soil microbial communities from agricultural site in Penn Yan, New York, United States - 13C_Glucose_Day1 | ecosystem: Environmental > Terrestrial > Soil > Agricultural land | place...
CCTGTACGAAGTTCGCCGCACTGACGCTGTCCAGCCGGGGGAGTTCGATAACGCCCTTGTGATCGCTGGTGGTCGGGCGCGTGCCCGTGCTGCTGTTGCCCATCTGGTGCCCAAGGGTGCCAGCGTTGAGGCGCTGCGAGTCGAGACTGTGAATCAGCCGACTGCCCTACTGGCCGCTTATTTCGATGAGCGTCCGGCCGGGTCGGATTTCCCTGAGGCTGATGAAGCCTGGTAACGCCAACTGCCCCGTTCTCAGCGCTAGTCGCTGGGTTCGGGGCCAGTGGCAGTAGAGAGCAACCCCAGCGCTGAGGAGAGACAGCGTGGCGTTCATTTTCACTGCACAGGGCGATCCTAGGAGAGAGAACATGGCTGACTTCAAGGCTGGAGACAAGGTCACCTATCGGGGCATGGTCATGCCCGCAGAGGTTCTGTCGGGCCCGCACCGTACGACCGGTCAGCGGCTGCGCTATCTCATCCGCAAGGCGGACGGGAATGTGTCGCTGGTGCCGGTGACTGATCTTCAGCGAGTCGTCCCCCGGCTGGACAAGGTGTCCGGGACGCTCAGCATGCACATTTACGGCCGTCCCTGGTCGGCGCTGGACACTCCCCGGAGGATGCAGATTGCGACCGCTGCGGTTGCGGCGATCCGTATCGCGGACGAGACGCGCGGAGAGGCGTAAGCATGGGGAAGCGTGGGGTAGTTACCGACTATGCCGGTGAGGAACTGTACGCCGGTGATCTGGTGACGTACGCAGTGCGGGCGGGCAACCGAGTGCGCATGACTGACGCTGTCGTGCAGGATGTCACCACTGAGAACGTGGGGGGCCGTCTGCGTCCGATGCTGCTGGTACAGCCGACCGGCCATGAGTCCGGGTTCACGCGTCGCCGGACGCTCGATCCGGTGAAGATCAGCGCGGAACATGTCCGGCTGGTCACTCCAGACTTTGTCAACCAGGGCGAGGAGTAGGGGAGTTGGGGTCAGTGGGTTATCGCCCGCTGGCCCCTCTCTGCGTTGAGGCAGGTACGAATTTTCGTAGGAGGTACGCCCGTGGAACGGGCTATCAGAGTGGGGAATGCCCCCGCAATGGGTGACGTGCGCACGCTGGGGGAGGGTGACACGCTATGGATTGAGTCCCCGATACGCGAGTCGCGCGAGTGGTGCCGTTACGTGGATGCTGTCCGCCATGCCGTGACGCGTGGCGCTGATGTTAGGTGGCTACGGTGAAGGTATGCCGACTATGCGGGCGGGGACGGCCCGCCTCTGAATTCCTCGCCGGTAAGGCGAAGAAACCAACAAGCGCATGCGCGTCATGTCGCCGGAAGCGCCAGCAGCAACACATACGCAACTTCTATCGGTCGCTTCCCCCGGACAAGCGCCACGAACTGACGCACAAGCGTAGGGCGCAGGCGTATGGCGTTGAACATGTGCCGTACAGCCGTACGGAGATTCTTGCCCGCTGGGGGCACCGGTGCGCGTACTGCTCTGCGCTGGCCACTCATCTGGATCACGTACACCCGCTGTCCAAGGGTGGCGCTGATGTGGAACACAACATCGTGCCAGCGTGCGCGACCTGCAATCTTTCCAAGGGTGCCAAGACACTTGCGGAGTGGTCAGAGTCGTTCGGTTCGGAGCCTCCGTTCTAGGTAACCGACTCGCTAGCCCCTCAGCGAACGAAAGGGGAAACGGTGCTTTTCAATGACCTACTGAGCCGGTTCGCTGAGGTGACCGAACAGAGTGACGGCGGGTTCCTCGCTGTGTGCCCCTCGCACGGGGATTCCCGCCCGTCGCTGCGCATTTGGATTGGCGACGATCGCAAGGGCCGACTCACCTGCCGCGCAGGCTGCGCCACCAAGGATGTGGTTGCTGCGGCTGGTCTGACTTGGGGAGACCTGTTCAACATCGAAGGTGACGCACCGACCGTATCCAGCGCCAAACCTGAGTTGGTCGGTCCGAAGCACGTGGCGGCGCTTGACGGTTACGCGCGGGATGCTGCCGACCGGCTGACCGACTTCAGCGACGAATGGTCGACGATCGCGCGCAACTACCTGAACGATCGGTTCGGCATGTCCGTCGAGACTGCCTACAACCTTGGGGTTGGGGTGGACGACACGACGGTAAACCCTCTCTTCGGTGCGCTGAGCACGGCTTACAAGCGCTATGCGCGGCTGACGGTGCCTCTGCTCGACTTTGCCGGTACTCCGCGCGGCTTGCAGGGGCGTGACCTTACCGGCCAGTGTCCGGGGCGCTGGGTGTCGCTGAGCAACCCGGAAGGCTTCAGATGGGCCCCCTACGGCGTATTCAAGGGCGATGGGGGTTACGGGGTCACCCTGGTGACTGAAGGGCCCGGAGATGGCCTTACGGGCGTCGCAGTGGGCTACGACGTGGTCATGGTCCGGGGCGCTGCCCTGGTCGGTTCACCCGAGACGCTCAGCGAGATTGCGGACGGTGTGTCTGGTACGCAGGTCATCGCCTGCGGGGACAACGACAGCGCCGGACGGGAGTTCAACCGCCGTTTGGCGGAGGGTCTGAAGCCGTTCGGTATCACTGTCTACGCGCTGCCCATTCCGACCAACTTGGGACCCAAGTCTGACCTTACGGACTGGCGTGGCGCTGAAGGACAGACGTTCGCGCTGAGTCTGCACAAGGCTGTCAAGGCTGCGCGCCCTGTGGTGAAGGCTGAGGACACTGCCCGCGCTGAGGTCAGCGAGGAACTGAGCGAGGCTACCGGCGCTGACATTGTGTCGCGCGACCAGGGCAACGAAGCGGCGCGCATCCTCGCCGGTCTGCTCGAACGGTACGGGGACACCGACGCGATGAACGCTCACGCGCTGGTGGCTTGGACCGATGGGCGGATCAAGTATGCGCCCGGACTTGGGTTTTACGTGTGGAACGGCCGCACGTGGGAGCGCTCAGAGGTCAAGGTACGTCAGGAGATTCACCGCATGGGCGCTGCCCTGGTGCTCGCTGGCAAGGTCAAGGAAGCGCGCGGGTTCACCATGACCACGCGCATCAATGACCTGATGACCGAGTTGCGCAGCGTGCCGAGTGTGTACGTGGCCCCTGGTGATTTCGACAACCGCCCCGAGTTGCTCAGCTTCCGTAACGGCACTGTCGAGTTGCGTACGGGTCGCCTGCGTCCGCACTCGCAAGAGGACATGCTGACCTACTGTCTCGCGCTGGACTATGACCCTGAGGCGCAGTGCGCTCGCTGGGAAAAGTTCCTTGAAGAGATCATGCCGGGGATGCCGGACATGCCTGCGTACCTTCAGCGGTTGATCGGGTACGGGATTACGGGTCTCACCGATGAGCAGTGTTTCGCGGTGCTCTGGGGGAAGGGCGCTAACGGTAAGAGTGTGCTGACTGACACGCTGTCGGCTGTGTTCGGTTCGGTCACCAAGACAACCCCCTTTGCCACGTTTGAGGAAAAGCAATCGGGCGGTATCCCGAACGATATTGCGGCGCTGCGTGGTTCGCGTCTGGTCATGGCGTCTGAGGGCGAGTCGGGTAAGCCGATGAGCGAGGCTGTACTGAAGCGCGTCACCGGTAAGGACATGGTCAGCGCACGGTTCCTGCGGCAAGAATTCTTTGAGTTCAAGCCGTCGTTCCTGCTGATGCTGGCGACGAACCACAAACCGAAGTTCAAGGGCCAGGATGATGGTCTATGGCGACGCGTCAAGATGATTCCGTTCAAGCGGTTTTTCGCTCCGCATGAGCGGGACCATGACCTAGACAAGCGGCTCATGGCTGAGGCGCAGGGCATCGCGGCTTGGGCCGTTCGGGGCGCTGTCGAGTGGTTCGCGAACGGTCTGCGGGACCCCCAAATCATCACAGCAGCGTCGCGCGAGTACCGCGAAACGTCCGATGCGCTGGTTGGTTTCTTCCCTGGTGTCTACGACCGGGATGAAGCGTCGCAGGTCCCTGGCGCTGAGGCGTACAACGCCTACCGGGAGTGGTGCGAGGCTGAGGGGCTACCGTCCAAGGAAATTTGGACGCGTCGCGCATTCTATGACGCGATGGAAGAGCGCCAAGTCACCCGTAAGAAGACGAACAAGGGAATCACGCTGGTGGGTATCCGACTCGCTAGCAGCGAGGCAAAGCCTACGGGTCCGGGCATCTTTGCCCGCGACTGACACAACACGCAGCCTGAGGGGTCACCTACGAATTTTCGTACGTGGCCCCTTTGTGCTGCCCATAGAGAGGGTGCACGCAGTGAAGGTTTACGACTACGCCATTGCTGGTGAGCCGGTTACGGTCAAGGTCCCCGAAACCTACGCCGACTTGATCGAGTTTCAGGAATGGGTGCGGCTGGCGAACGCTCGCGGCCCTATCGCGCTGGACACCGAAACCACTGGCCTTGACATCTACTCGCCCGGCTACCGGCTGCGTACGGTCCAGTTCGGGGACCGGCATACGGCATGGGTCATCCTGTGGGAGTTGGGCGGGTACTTCCAGCACTTTGCACTGCGTGCGCTGGACTACATTCGCCGCTTCCAGATTCACAACGCCCCGTTCGATTGGGCTGTGTTGGACAGGCACGCCTACGGGAACGGGTACCGGGCGACGATTGAGAGCCTCGCGCCGCGCACCATCGATACTCGGCTGAAGGCTGGTCTAGTCGACCCGCGACAGCCGCAGGAGGGTGGCCGGGGGACTGGTCTGAAGCCGCTCAGCGCCTACTACCTTGACCCGAACGCGCCCGACACTCAGGGAGACCTCACGGCGGTATTCCGCTCGCTGAAACTCACCAAGGCTACGGGTTGGGCCGGTATCCCGATCGATCACCCCACGTACCTTCTTTACGCTGGCCTTGACGTGATCCTCACTGCCCGGCTGGATACCGCGCTTGACGCTGAGCTGGATGCGCTGGGGGTCCGTCCGGCGCTGATCGAGTATGAGCATGAGATAGCCCGCATCTGCGCTGTCATGCAGCGAAAGGGCATGATCCTTGATACCGAGTACACGCAGGCGCTTGACGCCCAACTCGGCGAAGAGGCGCTCAAGTTTGAGGCTGTCGCGCTCCGCTACGGCGTAGAGAACATCAACGCGACTCGGCAGGTGGTTGACGCTCTGCTCGCGATGGGGGAGACCCTCACCGACCGTACGGCGTCCGGGGCGTTCAAGGCCGATAAGGCAGTCCTCTGCGCGCTCGCTGACCTTGACCAGAACACTTGGCAGCGACTCGGCAGCCGGACCCCTAACCCGCTGGCGGACGCGATCATTCGCAGCAAGCGGGCCGGTAAGTGGCGCAGTTCCTACACTCAGACGTTTCTCGACGTGGCCGACAGCGAAGGTCGCGTGCACAGCTTCATCAACAGCATGCAGGCGCGTACGGGGCGCATGAGTGTGACGCGTCCGGCCCTTCAGACCCTGCCTAGCTCTGATCAGATGATCCGGCGCGCTCTGCTGGCCGAAGAGGGGCACGTCATGGTGTCCACTGACTTTGCGGCTGTCGAACTGCGCGTGTTGGCTGCGCTGGCGGATGTGAAGCGGATGAAGGAAGCGATCCGGAACGGCGAGGATCTGCATAGCTTCACTGCGCGGCTGGTGTTCGGCCCGGACTTCACTCCGAAGCACCGGAAGATTTCTAAGGGCATCGCGTTCGGCAAGGTGTACGGGGGTGGCGCTGCCACGATTCAGCGGCAGACGGGTGCGCCCATGGAAGAGGTGAAGCGGGCCCTTGCTGCCTACGACCGTGTGTACCCGGAGGTACGGCGTATGTCGAACCGCTGGCAGCGCGAGGCGTACGAAACGGGCATGGTGCATGTGTCTGTCACTGGTCGCAGGCTGCCGCTGGACCGTGAGCGCACGTACGCCGTTGTGAACTACGCCTGTCAGTCGGCTGCGCGTGACTGTCTGGGGCAGTCGCTGATCAATCTTGAAGAGGCTGGCTTGCTGGAAGTGCTGCGGCTGCCGATTCATGACGAAGTGCTGGCGAGTGTCCCGGAGGCTGAGGCAGCGGACTACGCGCGTGAGATCGAGCGCTGTATGACGTTTGACCTGTACGGGGTCCCGATTGAGGCTGAGGCCGAAATCGGCAAGCGTTCGTGGGGGAGTCTGTACGGCGCTGACTACTAAGGGTCGCCTCAGTTACGGCCCCGTAGCGTGAGAAACGGCCATGTTCCTTCTACGGAGCGTGGCCGTTTCGCACTTGTGACCTAGGCAACTTCGTCCAAGATCGAACTTTCGAAACACTGGCTTCACCCTGCATCTAGTTCCGTCCAACCTCTGATTCTCAGGTATGAGGTTGGGTCACGCCTTCGAAACCTCTGCAACTACATCGGTTAGTAGGTTGTCTAAAGGTGTGTCACATACGAAAGGCCATTGACCACCTACGAAAAACGGCATTAGATCAGTCCCACGCCCTACCGAGTCGCCCGGCCGGAGACTCGGAAGAGCAGACAGCGACCCACCTGAGAACGGGTCACGTCTGTGTCCTAGCGCTGCCCTCTGACCAGCGCATTCACCGGCCGGACTCCTCAGGTAACCGACTCGCTAGTCCCCAGCGAACACACCTGAACGGAGTCATCCCATGCTCACGCTTGCCCAGATTCACGCTGCCCAGACCAACGACCTTGCCGGTATCAGCGCCGTACTGACCGAAATGGATGAGCGAGTCAAGCGCCTCGCTGCCAGCGCTGCCCGTCGACTGTCGGACCACGGTCACTACCGCGAAGACTTTGAGCAGGATGCCCGAGAGGCTCTGTTCATGGCGCTGCCTCGCGTGACCGGTGACAGCGTGGACCGTGCGATCGGTTTCCTCTACGCGTCCATTGAGGACGCTCTGAAGGACCGAGTCAGGGCGATCCGTTACCAGGGCGCGGACAAGGATGCAGTCAAGGTCTTTACGTCCATGCTCGCCCGTACCGACGGGGACGCGCACAAGGCTGAGGTGCTGGCGCAGACGGAACCGCCCAAGGGTGTGCGACTCGGGGCCGACCGTGCGCAGGCTGCCCGTATCGCGTGGCAGGGGAGTGTCTACCTTGACCGGCAGACCGGCGAGGGTGAAGCGTCGCTGGCTGACACGCTGGCCGCTCCGCAGGATGACGCGCCGGACGTGGTTCGCCCCAAGGTTGGCCGGGGTGCCGTTCTGGAAGCGCTGAGCGTCATCGAGCGGTACGTGACCGTTCCCACCGACGCCGACGCCCGTGAGGGGCTGCTGAAGGCTCTGGACACCATGGCTACCGGTTACGCCACCCCGGACGCCGTTGAGGCGCTCAGCGAGGCTGTCAGGGTCCCGGCTGACCCCACCACGCGACGACTGGTGCTCGACGCCGTAGCGATCCTGCACAGCAGCGCTTCAACGGCCACCGATGGCGCTGTCGCCGATGACCTGCGCGACGTGTCCGATGACCTGCGCGATGAGCGTGCGGTGAAGCACCTGAACGTGTCGGCTGCACTCGACCGCATGGGGGACAAGCAGCGCGACATCCTGCGCTACAGCTTTGGCATCGGTGGCGCGGAAGACTTTGGTTGGGGCGACGCTGGCGACCTTGAAGGACTGGCCGAGTTTCTCGGCATGACCACTCACCACGTCAAGACGTACCGCTCTAAGGCTCGCGTCTCGTTCGTTAAGTACTACGTGGCCATCGTGGCTCGCACTGAGGCTGAGGCGCTCGCGCTGGCCGATGCGGCTGCCGCCAACCGCACGCAGGCGGGCCGTAAGTGAGCAAGGTCTGTCGTGGGTGTGGGGTCACCAAGCCTCACACCCACTTCACCCGTGAGAAAAGGGCCCGCGATGGACTCAGGGCCCGCTGTCGAGAGTGCACCAGACAGCAGTCAGCCGAGTGGCGAGCAGCCAACCCGGAGCGACGCAAGACGTACGACAGACAGGCAGCGCAGGCGCGCAAGGAATACCAGCGCGAATGGCGTGCGGCCAATCCCGAGCGTGTTCGCGCGTACCGACAGACCTACGAGAGCAAGGCGGACGCGCGTGACTACCTCACACAGTGGCGCAAGGCTCATGGCTGACGCGTACGCGCGCACTCGCAGGCACCGTACGGCCCCCTACAAGCGCGCTGAGGTCTTTGCCCGCTGGGGTGGCCGGTGCTGCTACTGCGACGCGCCAGCGGAGCACCTAGACCACGTCACGCCCCTGTCACGGGGTGGTCGGGATGTGCTGGCGAACGTCGTCCCTGCCTGCGCTGACTGCAACCTCTCGAAAGCTGCGTTGACCCTCGCTGAGTGGCTGGCAGTGACCGAGTAACCGACTCGCTAGCCCCCCTTCGAACCCACCGAACGAACGGAGCAACCCGCCATGACGTACACCCTGCGCAACGGCTTCAAGGTCATCACGCGGAATGTCGACCAGGGCAAGGAGTTCGAGACGCGAAACCGCAAGGGCGAGACGATCAGCACGGTTCGTCTCGGCTACTTGGACGCGAACGCGCTTATTCGTGATCTGGCCAAGGTTGCCATCTGATGGCGGCAGTTGACTCATCACTCAACGACCCTACGCCTACGGGCAGATGGGCAGAGCGAGTCGACATCTACCGGTCGGCTGTCGCTGAGATCAAGCGGGCCGGATTCCTCACGGATGCCACTCCTGAGGACGCGCTGTATCTCGCGCAGTTCCTCGCAGGTAACGAATTTAGCTAGCGGGCAGGGGTCACCTACGAATTTTCGTACGTGGCCCCTCCGCCTTTTGTACTAGGAGAGACCTTGCAGGTTGATGTACTGGCGCACACAACGATGGTGCCGCATGTGGTCGAAATGGCGTACGACTACGAACCGTTCAGCGATGACAACGTGACCAACGCCGACGGACTTGGGGAGGCTGCGGGCCGCATCTGCTACAAGTCTTTCAACCGCCCGAACCCCAGCACGGCCACGAATGCCGGTTACATGGCCAACATTCTCAACCAGGGCCACTACAGCGTGACCGAGCATGCCAGCGTGACATTCCTGGTGCGCGGTGTGTCCCGCTCGCTGCTGGCTGACTTCACCCGACACCGGCACATCAGCTTCAGCGTGGTTTCGCAGCGCTACGTCAACCATGCGGGTACAACTCCCGTACTGCCGCCAGCCGTTACCGGCACTGAGGCTGACACCATGCGGAAGAACATGGTTGCCACCGTTGAGGGTGCCTACTCGTTCGCGCTGGCGCACTACGAAGAGTTGTACCGGAAGCTGCGCGCCCAGGGTCTGGGGCTGAAGGCTGCCCGTGAGGCTGCCCGTTCGGTACTGCCCAATGCGACGCCCGTGGACATGGTGGTTTCCGGCAACCTCCGCGCATGGCGGGATGTGCTGGGTAAGCGCTGGTCGGTTCACGCCGATGCGGAGATACGCGAAATGGCAGGGCTCATCCTGGGACACCTGCGGACGATCGCCCCGAACACGGTTCAGGACATTCCGGCTACACCCTACGGGAGTTGAGCATGCGCGTTGCTGCTGTAGCGCTGGGCGCTGTCGCGCTGGTCATGGTCACGGCTACTGCCTGCGATGACGGGCCCGAGTGTCTCGACTCTCACACCGTTACCAACTTCGTTCCCGTCTACAACGCCACGACCAAGACAACAACGGTTCAGCCGGTAATCACCGTGGTCTGCGACCGGTATGAGACAGGAGAGAGCAAGTGAGCGGCATCTACTACAACCCGGAAGAGTACGGCGTGCGGCTGGTCGGCTCTGTCGACTTGGGTTCGTACGACTGGTGCGGACTGTACGTATTCCAGCGCGAGGCGGACGGCGCACTGCTCTGGGGCACCGACTCGGGTTGTTCCTGTTACGGCCCGTTCGACAACGAGGGTGCGGAAGCGCTGGAGAGCGTGCCCGTGGGCTACGGCACCAAGTGGCGAGCGTGGTACCGGGACAACGCGCGCTCTTACGGTGAGTTCGACAGCGAGCGGGATGCGCTGGAGAAACTGATCGGTAAGGTTGGTCAGATCCTGAGCGAGCAGCGACGCGTACAACTTCGTAAGGTGGGACACGATGGCTGAGCGACAGCGGAACCGCGCGGTTGTCTTCACTGAGGGAAGCGCCGAACCAACGCGGGACAGCATGGGGAACCCCACTGTCACGGTTCGCGGAACCTTCAGCCAAGAGGGCTATTCGCAGACCAGTACCCTTCACCTCTCGTATCCCGCCTCACTATTGATGTTCGAAGAACTGAGAGAGGCGCTGGCGCTATGAGCCAGCCGGTACAGGGGGTCATCGTGCTGGTGGTCTACTTCGCCGCTATCGCATGGGCCGTCTACGGGGGCGAGCGTGACCGGTGATCGCCCTGGTTGGGACGCGTACTTTCTCGCTGGCGCTGCATGGGTGGCTACCCGCGCGGACTGCACCCGTTCGGCTGTCGGGGCGATCCTGGTCAACGCACAGCAGGAAGTACGGGGCACGGGCTACAACGGAGCGCCAGCGGGTGTTCCTGGCTGTGCTAGCTCTGGCGCGTGCCCACGGGGAAGGCTCAGTGCCTCGCAGTGCGCTCCGAATAGCGACTACAGCAACTGTGTTGCCGACCATGCGGAGCGGAACGCGATCCGGCACACGCGCCCGGAGGAACGGCTAGGGGCGACTCTCTACACCACGCGGGCCCCCTGCCCGGCTTGCTGGACCCTGATACGGGCGAGCGGCATCCTGCGGGTTGTCTGCCCGTCGGCTCGCTGGACCCTGAAACGCTGAGAGTATGGCGCAGGTCACATACGAACTTTCGTAGGTGGCTTGCGCCTTCTTTCGTATCTGGACTAACTTCGGCCCTGCAAGACACCGACAGCGACACCAGGGAGACACGTCATGCAGGTTATCGACCCGAACGGTTACCGGGGCAGCATTGAGTACGTCTGTGCGGGCGGGGAGTTCGTCATCGTCGAGTGGGAAGACGGAACCGCTTCCTGCCACCTGTCCGCCATCGCTGGCGAGTGGGTCACGAACTAGAAAGGGGCAGGGCCATGCTGCGACACGCTGAGAACGTACGGCAGATCACCGACTACCGGGCGGTTGAAACCGGCAAGTTCGTCACGTTCGAGTTTGACTACGTCACGGCGTCGGGTGTTAAGAAGACACTGAGGCTCGCGCACTGCGACGCCGACCGGATGCGTGCGCTGATCGTGGGGGAGTGTGAAGCGATGGACGACAGCAAGCGGAAGCGTTCGTTCTGGGCGAGCCTGCGCCGGAAGCGCTGACCCCCCTAGGGCCCTGTCGACTCACATACGAAAGTTCGTAGGTGGGTTGTGCAGGGCCCTTTCTCATGTATCCTGGTGCCTCACCCGATGGAAGGAACCCCGAATGTCCGGCTACCGCCCGCAGAACAGTGGCAACCGAAGTGCGCAGCGTCTCGGGCCGACCATCAGTCGCAGGCTCCGCGCTGCTGGGTGGAACGTGAGTCCGGCTGCCCGGAAGCACAAGGCAGACGGTATCTACGTCAGCGCCATGGGTGACTTCATTTCCGTTCTGGTCGACTTGGGCGGCCGTTCCGCTGGCGAGGCGCAGGCACTCGCTGAGACGGTGCGCGGTTGGGGTTGTGTGCCGCAGGTGAAGGACGAAGCGGGTTACTCGCTGGTGCACTTCACCTACGGTCGCTGACCCCGTTCTGCCCTCAGGGTCACCTACCAACTTTCGTAGGTGGGTTGCGCTGGGGGCATCGGCATGCCTAAGGTGGGATCACCACCGAACGAAAGGCAGCGAAATGAACCTCTACACCGTTGAGACCGAGATGGGAATCATCTACGAAGGGGTGTTCGCCGGTACGAAGCTGGAAGCGGCCAGCGAAGTGGCGAGGGTGATGGACCCTCAGGATGAGATCCTGGAAGTTCACCGACTGGTCTGAGGAACCGGCCCCCGAAAGGGGGCCCTTTCTTTTGCCCTGACACATGATGCATGGGCGCTACATCTATATTTACGGACAGTGACGACTCGTAACACTACGCGTGTGATGAGTAGATAAGGAACGCTTACGGATTCAACTATTCCGGTTAACATGGTGTTTACCGTCTGCCCGAATTGAAGAGAGATGCGTTCATGATCACCTTTGCTGATCTTGGACCGGTACCAACCGTCCACCTGTTTCTAGCCGTTCCCGTCCCGCTACTGGCCAGCGGATGGACGTGGGGGCAACTGACTAGCTACCGGGGCCCGCTCGCCCGTGAGTATGCCTACAGCGCCCGAGAGTGTGAGGCGCTGGTGCGCACCTACGGCACGGCTGTGCCCAGGATCGTCGGCCACCGTGAGCTAGGGCCCCGCTTCCGGGTGTGCGCCAAAGGGCCCGTAACCGGTCTGACGCTGGGCATCCGCGAGTGGGAGTGGTCGGCCAGCAGACGGGAGTACAAAGCCGTAGGGGAGTACATGTGTGGCTGGCGTGAGGCAGTGCGCGCCTACTGGATCAAGACCGGCGAGATGATCGAGCGTCAGCGGTTCGACGCCAGCGCGTACCCCGTTGGAGTGATCCCGCTGGCCCCTAGCCCCATCGCTGGCAAGGTGCCCAGGAAGCGACGCAGCGCGTAGCCTGCCCCCATGGAAGAGACACCGGCCATGCCACCCAAGGTGAAGACGTACGACAGCCCCAGCGCGCTGCTGGCCAAGCTGGAAGGGCGCGCAGCCATGTGGGAGCGCGTAGCGCGAGAGAACAAGGAACGGGCGGAAGAGTTTGAGCGGGCAGCGCAGGAGGTACGGCAGGGGGCAGCGAGCGTGTCAGTGGGCCGTACAACGTACGTACTCCAGACTGCTGACACCGCACCAGATGCCTAGATAGCCTAGGGGCATGGTCCGGTAACGGGCCGGACCTAGTGGGAAGTTAGGACAACCAAACAATGACCCAAGCGGACAGCGCTCGCGCGCTGCGAATGTCGCTTGACTCGAACCCCAGCGCGGGCAAGGGACAAGCCACTGCACTTACCCCCTTGCCCAAGGGTTGGGGTTCGTTCTGTTCCAAGCCGGGCAGCGACGAGACGGGACGCTGGTACGCCACTGCCCCGTGGAACGTGGACGCGCTGAAGACTCGGTTCGGTGCTATGGCCGATGACCTTGAACAGACGGTGTGCGCCGACACGTGGCCTGCGCTGCACAAGGCCGTTGCCGTTCAGGTCGCGCTGCACCTGAGGCTGATCGGGGGTGCCGAGTGACTACAGCGATAGCACGGCCCGCGATACCGGCCCCCAGGTACGCACACCGGCACGTCCCGGCTCGCCTGCCCGGTAGTGAGCGCTGGGGCATCTACGACAGGCGTATGGGCGCGTTCTGCTCGCTGCCTGCGGAGTGGGGTCCGTCGCCTGCATTGCTGCCGCTCGAATGGCCGGACAGACAGGGGGCCGAAGTGTGGTTGTACCTCTGTCGGGTGGCGTGGGGCGCTGACTTGGTCCCCGTCCCGGACGGTTGGAACGGGCGCTAACCGGCGCTTCCGGCCGTGTGGTCCCCTGGGGTTGTCTCTTTCGTGGGAAAGCGTCTACCCTGGTGCACCATGACAGCACTGATATACATCCGACTGAGCCGCGAGACTGCCGAATCCGCCTCAATCGACACACAGCGCAACGCGGCCCGCTTGTGGCTGACGCAGAACGGGTACGACCCTGCCGACTCTGTTGAGTATGTGGACTCCGGAGTATCCGGCGCAAAACCCCTTGAAGAGCGCGCGGACATGCGCAGGCTCATGCAGGACATCAACCAGCGCCGTGCCCAGGGTGAAACGTCCTTCATCATCATCGCGTGGAAACTCGACCGCTACGCACGCAGCGTCTCTGAGTTCCTGCGGCTGGTCGCATGGGGCGAGGAACGGGGCGCACGACTCGCCACCACCGACAACACCATCAACACGGTCACGCCTACCGGCCGCATGGTCGCTGTCGTGCTCGCAGCGCTGGCCGAGTGGGAACGCAGCCTGATCACCGGCCGAGTCGTCGCCGGGCAGGCCACCCGACGCACACAGGGCCGATGGGTCACCGGCGCTGCCCCCTACGGCTACCGGATCGAACGGCGGGACGGCGCTGCCTACCTTGCGATCGATGAAGCGGAGGCAGCCAAGATCAGAGCGGCTGTCGCCAAGCTGCTGACCGACGGGACCGTTACCGGCACGGCGCGCATGCTGGACATAGGCGAGCGCCAGTGGCGACGCATGCTCACCCGGCAAGATGCCCTCAGGGGCCGACTTCAGCACAACGGGCAACTTGTGCTCAGCGAAGACGGCGTAACGCCTGTCCAGTTCGCTGACCCGATCATCAACGCTGCTGAGGCGAAAGCCATACGCGAGCGCCTGCACGCCCTTGCAGTCGGCGAGGAGCGGGCCCCCAGACAGGCAACACCCCTGTGCACTGGTGGACTGGCTACCTGCTGGAAGTGCGGTAAGAACCTCAACGGCGGGAAGCGCCGAGACGGAATCCTCCGCTATCGCTGCAAGCAAGGGTGCAGCACCATCAAGGCTGCCGCACTTGACGACAGAGTGAAGGCTGAATTCCTCGCGCGCTGGGGTGCGTTCCCCGAGCACACCGTACGGCTAGAGGGTGGCAACGATCTGACCGACCAGATGATTGAAGCGCAGGAGCAAGCGGAGCGACTGACAGCGCGCATGGCGACAGCCGGACCGCTCATGCTGGCGAGCCTTGAGAAGCATGCCGCAGACCTTGAAGCTGCGTACGCCTCTCTGCGGGCCGCACATGACCCGGAGGTACGGGAAGTGCTGGTGCCCACTGGTAGGACGCTAGAGGGGGCGTGGGATGCCGCAGACAGGGCAGGCAGGACACAGCTACTGAAGGACATGGGTCTGCACGTCGTACTCTTGGACAAGACACACGCTGACAGGCTGGCCATCACCTGGGCTGTCGGTGGCGATGACCAAGAGTTGGTCGAGATGCTCGGGGACCTAGACGCGAAAGGCGCAGCATGATCACCCACCGTAAGTGTTCGGCGTGCGGGCTGACCAAGCCGGTATCCGAGTACAGTCCCAACCCCCAGGGGCGAGACGGTTACCAGTCCAAGTGCAAGGCATGCCGGGCGGACGTACAGCGAGCGGCGAACGCTGGCAAGTCCAAAGAAGAGTTGGCCGCGCAGATGGCTGCCTATCGCGCTGGCATCCGTAAGGACCGGTGTGCGGTGTGCTCGGGGCAGATCAAGGGGCAGGGTATCTGCTCACGCTGTGACAGCTATATCAGCGCGCTGGGTGGCCTTGACGGGCTGAAGCGGGCAACCCGAGCGGTGAAGTGGCTGCGCTCGCAGTGATCTAGGACACACCCATAGGTAACGGGCCGGACTCGAAAGGGTCACGGCCCGTTACTTTTGCCCTGTCAGCGCGTGAGGGCGTGACGTTTCCGCCTCAGCCCATCAAGATCAACATACCCTCTGACCTGCACAAAGTGATGAAGTGACGATTAGACCCCACTCCCGGTAATACATATAGGTTTCTATAGCGATTACAGAACGGCCCATCGTTCCGTCACTTCGTCACTACCCCTCACGGACGACTCGCGCACACAGCGGGTAACCGACTCGCTAGTAATAGTGTATGGGGCGGTTGTTCCCGCGCACTCAGGTACTACGATCCGGCGGACTGTGGACCCTTGCCCCTCGCCCAGCGCTCCCCTGCCTCTCTCTCCCAGGGTTGTAGTGCTGGGCACATGCTTCGTTAGCTCAACGGATAGAGCGCCCGCCTATCGCGCGGGCAGTCACGGGTTCGACTCCCGTACGAAGCGCGTGTGAGCCTTGCTCAGCCTTGACCGGCTGCGCTCCGCTCACCCTGGGTGAAACCGGCCCCTACTCCCTGCCTAGTCAGCAGTCGAGCGGGCAGCGAGTAGCCCTCAACCGCTGATGGTGGAACGGGTAGACACAGCAGGCTTAGAACCTGCCGCGCGCGAGCGCATGGGGGTTCGAATCCCTCTCAGCGGACTAACGCGGGTGCCGTGGTCGGTCGACAGGCCGGTTATGTACGCGCCCGCGTGACGTGGGTATGGCGCAGTTGGTAGCGCGCTGGCTTTGGGAGTCAGAGGTCACAGGTTCGAGACCTGTTGCCCGCACATGAAAAGGCCCCTGGTGTGGTCACCAGGGGCCATTATGGGGCTGATCAGCCCTTGCGCAGCTTGCTGTACTCGGTGAGACCCTCAACGGTCAGCGTGTCGATAACGTCCGTAAGGGCCCTGCGAGCGCGCATAACGTCACCCTGTGCGGTGAAGAGCGAGGCAGGCGACTTGGCGGCCCTCACGCGTTGCTCAGCGTCCCTGAGGATCTCCGTAGCGTTGAGCGCCTTGCGTACCTGCTGGGCGCTGTAACGCTCCGCGAGGCTCTTACCCGTTCCCCAGGGGCGACGGTGCTTGCAGGTGTCAGAGCACAGTTCCGTGACACTGGCCGGGCAGTTGCAGAGGTCGCTTTCGCGGATGATGCGAGTCATTTTTAGCCTCCCGTAGTGGTTGAGGCACCAGGATGACAGGCGATTCGGCTGCGCGCAAGTACGAAAGTTCGTAGGTGACCCCATGGCACGCGCATTTAGTGTCTGTTCTAGCCCTGGATGTCCGATTTTGGTCTATCCGGCGGGCCGATGCGCTGAGTGTAAGGCCCGTGCTGGGGCGCTGAGGCGCTCATCGCAGCGTAAGGGCTATGGTGCTCAGTGGCAGCGCACACGTAAGGCGTACCTACAGGCTCATCCCTGGTGTGAGTGCGCCGAGTGTGAGGACATGCCTATGCCGCTGAGGCCGCGTGCGACAGAGGTAGACCACATCGACGGGCTAGGGCCGCTAGGTCCACGGGGCCATGACTGGTCGAACCTGCGCAGTATGACCAAGGCTCATCACTCGCGTGAGACAGCGAGGCATCAGCCCGGAGGATGGAACGACCGTGGATGATCACGCTGTGCATGCACGCTGAGTGAACGTCCCTTGTGTCCGTTTCGACCCATAGGGGTGGGGGTGCACCCCTTGACCCCCTGGGGACGTTGAACGCGGGGGAGGGCGCTGTCAGGTGCGCCCGGTTCAGACACCCTATCGTGACGCACGTCACACCCCCATTACTTACACACAGTGAAGGGCCCCCGGCCATGTGACCAGGGGCCCGACTCGCTGTCAGCGGTTGATGACTTCAAGGGTGTTGGTCGAGTAGACCGGACCGCCCCTGCGTCGCTGCGTCACTTCCAGATGCTGAAGGACGACCCGACTTACGGTGATCGCTTCCGTCTCACCATCATCCCAATGCATCCAAGCCTGCGCGGGCACGGCTGCCAGTGAGCCGACCGCTTCCCAGATGGTGTCAGCGTAGATGCGCTCCGGTGCCTCAGGGTCTGGGTTCAGGCTCAGTCGCTGCCCCTGGTCGTCGTATGCGCTGATCTCATACCGCGTGCTGTCTGCCACTAGGTCACTCCCTTAATCGGTCGAGTGGCCAGCATGCACCAGTGCGGTTCCCCATGCAAGTCAGGTACGAATATTCGTAGGTGAGGTGACAGTCATGGCCAAGGGTGGCGCGCGTGCGCGATCGGGCCCGGTGCCGACCAGTACGGAGCGCAGCCACAAGGCCAAGGCTGATGCCCAGGGTTGGACCACGCTACCGGCTGATGGCCGTGACGGGCCTACTCCTGCGTTCCCGCTGGACATGGTGAGTCCGCGTGAGTGGGCTGTCTGGGAGCGTCTCTGGGAGTCTCCGCAGGCTGTCATGTGGGAGCAACTACACCAAGACTTTGAGGTCGCCTCTTATGTGCGGCTGCTGGTGCGCGCTGAGGGTCCGCGTAGCTCTGCGATTGTGTGGGGGCAGGTGAAGCAATTCGCCGAGTCTCTTGGGTTGAGCGTGAGCGGAATGCAGCGCAACCGTTGGACCATTGCCAAGATTGACGCTGACGACGACGAGACGAATAACCCTTCCGCTGTCTCTCCTGTTGCGTCACTGACAGCGAGACTGCGGGCGGTGAACGGTGACTGACGGTAAGACTTTGGTCGTTACGCTCGCGTGGATTGAGTCCCATGCCGTTATCCCGGATGGATTCAGGCAGGGCGAGCCGTTCGAAATGCTGCCTTGGCAACTGAAAGTAGGCGCTGATTTCTATAGCGTGCGCCCGGATGCTGAGGTGGGGCAGAAGTCAACGGCTTTCACCTACCGGCGTGCGCAGGTCATCATGCCGCAGAAGAGCGGTAAGGGCCCTTTTGCGGCTGCCATCGTGCTCGCTGAGGCTGCCGGACCTACTGTGTTCGCCGGTTTCGCTGAGGGTGGCGAGCGGTATCGGTGTAAGGATTGGGGTTGCCCTTGCGGGTGGACGTACGACTACGCCCCTGGTGAGCCGATGGGCATGCCGCAGCCGACGCCGCTGATTCAGCTACTGGCTACCTCTGAAGATCAGGTCGCCAACGTGTACCGGCCGCTGAAAGCCATGATCAAGCACGGCCCTTGTAGCGCTGTGATGAACGTCCGTGAGGGGTTCGTCAAGGTCGGTGAAGAGGGCCGTATCGACGTGGTCACGTCGTCTGCTCAGTCGCGACTCGGTAACCCGATTACGTTCGCTGTGCAGGATGAGACGGGTACCTACAACGCAACCAACAAGATGATCAAGGTTGCGGAGACTATGCGGCGTGGTCTGGCCGGTATGTCGGGCCGCTCGATCGAGACCACGAACGCCTACGATCCTTCCGAGTATTCGACTGCTCAGCGGACGAATGAAGGTAAGGCGGAGGACGTTCTACGGTTCTTCCCGCAGGCTCCGGCCACGCTGAGTTATCGGAACAAGGCTGAGCGCCGGAAGATTCACAAGGCCGTTTACGCTGGCTGCCCGCATATCGATCTAGACGCTATTGAGGCTGAAGTCTCTGAGCTACTGGAGACGGACCCCGGACAGGCTGAGCGGTTTTTCGGTAACCGGGTTGTTGCTGGTCACGGCGCGTGGATTGAACATGCGCAGTGGCTACAGCGGGTCAGCGACCGCGAGATTCCCAAGCCTTCCGAGTACAAACTGATGAAGGTCCCCATCGTGTTGGGGTTCGACGGCTCAGACTCGGATGACTGGACTGGTGTCCGCGCTGAGACGCTGGAAGGTTTCCAGTTCACGCCTACGTACGGCCCGAGCAAACTGCCGACCGTATGGGACCCGGCCGAGTGGGGTGGACAGGTTCCCCGGCTGGAAGTGGATGCAGCCGTAAGCGAGTTGTTCGCCAAGTACGACGTAAAGCTGATGTATTGCGACCCTCCCTATTGGGAGACTGAGGTCGACAATTGGGCTGAACGCTACGGTGAGCGTCGCGTGGTGCGCTGGCACACTCGGCGTCCCCTTCAGATGCATGCAGCCGCTGAGCGCCTTAAGACGGATGTCATCAAGCGTGACAGCGGATTCACCCATGACGGTTGCTCGATCACTGAGCGGCACGTCTTCAACGCCCGTATGGCTGCGCGCCCGAGCGACCGTTATGTGCTGGCCAAGCCAGAGCAACGCCGGAAGATCGATATGGCTGTGGTCAGTGTCCTTACGCATGAGGCTGCCTGCGACGCTATCGCCGCTGGTCTGCTGAAGCGCAAACCGTTCTACATGTCCGCCTAAGGAGAAAGAGAGCCTATGGCTACGATCACACAGGCTCTGTCTCTGGTGGGGCTGCTAGAGGATGAACTACTGCGTCGGCGTCCGAAGATTCAGCTACACGCCGACTACTACCGGGGTGATCAGCGGCTAGCGTTCGCGTCCGATCAGTTCCGGAAGTTCCACGGGGACCGATACCGCAACTTCGCTGACAATTGGGTTCAGGTGGTTTCTGATTCGCCCGTTGAGCGACTCACGGTTAACGGCATCCTGCCCGCTGGTGTGACTGAGGCCGATTCCGAGTCGTGGCGTGTCTGGCAGATGAACGGCCTTGACGCTGACTCGCAGCTTGGCTTTCAGGGGGCCGTCAATAGCGCCCGTAGCTTCGTTCTGGTGTGGGGTGATCCGGATGACGCTGACACTCCTGAGGTGACGTTTGAGGATGCCTCACAGTGCATCGTGGCGTACGTGCCCGGTAGTCGCCGGAAGCGTCGAGCGGCTCTGAAGCGCTGGGATGATGGCGACCGGTCCTTTGCCACGCTGTATCTCCCCGATGAAGTCTGGAAGTTCGAACGCCCCCTACTCGGGGAGAATTCCAAGTCTCCGCAGATGGCACAGGTTGACAGTGAGCTAGAGCGTTGGGAAGTGCGGGACACTGGCGCTGAGCCGAACCCGCAGCCGAACCCCATGGGCATGGTGCCGATGGTGGAACTGCCTAACCGGCCGATGCTGGCTGATGAGCCGATCAGCGATATCGCTGGTGTCATCGCGATGCAGGATGCGGTAAACCTGCTCTGGGCGCAGCTTTTCACCGCTGCGGATTACGCCTCTTTCCCGCAGCGCATTGTGCTGGGTGCGGAGGTTCCCGAGATTCCTATCTTGGACGCGTCCGGGCAGATCGTTGGTTCGCGCCCCGTGGACCTAGAGCGGTTCGCGGTCGACCGAGTGATGTTCTTCACCGGTGATGATGTCAAGGTCACCGAATGGACAGCGGCCAACCTTGAGGCGTACACCAAGATTATTGAGGTGGCAGTCGGTCATATCGCTGCCCAGACTCGCACGCCTCAGCACTACCTAGTTGGCAAGATGGCCAACCTGTCTGGTGACGCGCTGATCGCTGCTGAAACCGGACTGGTGAAGCGTGTTGAGGAAAAACAACTGTGGTTCGGGCAGGCGCTGCGTGAGGTATTCCGGCTGATTGCGCTGGCGCAGGGTGATGACGCCAAGGCTACTGCGGTGGCTGGTGGGCGACTGCTCTGGGCGGATGCTGAGAGCCGTTCGCAGGCGCAGCTATCTGACGCGCTGCTGAAGCTGAAACAGATTGGTTTCCCGTTCGAGTGGATTGCCCTACGGTACGGGCTCACGCCGACTGAGGTTGCTGACCTACTGCTGATGCGTGACAAGGAACTACAGGCTGACCCGATGGGCGCGTTTACCGCGCTGATGGGACGTGACCCCGGAGCGAGCAACGATGGCGATCAGCCGACTAGCCCGGAGGCATCAGGAGAGTAGGGAAGCGCTGGCTGCTACGACTGCCCGCGCGGTGCTGGGGGAGTGGGCAAAGGTTCGCCCCGAGCATGTTGCCCGAGATTGGGCACGGTTGCTTCCCGCTGTGACTGCAATGGTCCAGCGGGGGCAACTGCATGCCGCACAAGGCTCGCACACGTTCATGCGTGAGTTGCTGGGTGCGGAGGCTGTAGCGGGTGGTCAGATCGTCCCTGAGCGGTTCGCCGCGCAGACGCCGGACGGTCGGGATGCGATGAAGCTACTGGCGCAGGCTGCCCCCCGCTCGATCTCTGCGCAACGCAGAGGTATGGGCGCACGGTCGGCGCTGGCGCGTGGTGCTGCGTTTCTGGACATGGTTGTCCGTACGGTTGTGGCTGATACGGGCAGGCAGGCTGATCAGGCTGCGATGGTGGGAAACCGTAATGTGCGCGCCTACGTGCGCGTGGTGGAACTTCCCGCGTGTTCGCGCTGCATCATCCTTGCTGGCCGTGAGTACGGCGTCTCTAGCGGCTTTCTGCGGCATCCTCGCTGTGACTGCACGATGGAGCCGGTAACCCGTAAGAACCGACCTACCCCGCCTGATGCGCAGGACATTTTTGATGCGATGAGTCCGGCGCAGAGGCGCAAGGTGTTTGGCGACGCTGGCCGTAAGGCGATTGAGGACGGCGCGAACATTTCCAGCGTGGTGAACGCACGCAAGTCCATGGCGCAGGTTGAGATGTTCGGCCGCACGGTGCAGGCAACCTACGTCGGTACCGGCTCGCGCAAGAAAAAGCGCCCTCCCCGGCTGATGCCTGAAGAGATTTACAAGCAAGCGGAGTCACGCGAGCACGCGATACGACTGCTCTACAAAAACGGCTACCTCCGCTGACCCCACCTACGAATTTTCGTACGTGCGCGCAAGGCGCACCACTTGGCCCCGCAATGGAGTTGACGCATGCCTGAAAACGAGACCGCCCCCGCGACTGAGACTGTCACCGACGAGACTGCCAGCGAGGAGACGGCGCAGGGCGCTGATACCGCTGGCGAGGGTGACCCGAACCCGGACGGTGCTGAGGCGCTGGGCGACGCCGGTAAGAAGGCGCTTGACTCGATGAAGGGCAAGTGGAGGGATGAGCGGGACAAGCGTCGCGCGCTGGAAGAGAGGCTAGCGGCGCTGGAGACTGCCCCTAAGGGCAGCGACACTGACCAGCCTGACGCCAAGACGATCAAGGCGCAGGCCACGCGCGAGGCGAACGCTAAGGCGAACGCGCGCATTCTCCGATCGGAGATCAAGGCTGCGGCTGCGGGGAAGCTAACTGACCCTGCTGACGCTCTGGCCTTTCTCGACGTTTCGAAGTTCGAGATTGACGAGAATGGTGACGTGGACGCTGACGAGATCAGCGACGCGATTGAGGAACTACTGACTAGGAAGCCACACCTTGCCGCAACGGCACGGCCACGCTTCCAGGGCACTGGCGACGGTGGCGCAGCGCGCAAGGCGACTGGCCCAACTCAGTTGACCCGTGAGGAACTTTCCAAGATGTCCCCTGAGGCGATCGTTAAGGCGAAGCGCGAGGGCCGTCTGAAGAACCTCCTATCTGGCAACTAAGCCACTCACCTTGCCGGACGCATCCGCGCCGGTAACACAACTCCCTAAGAGGAAACATGGCTGTCACTTCTTTCATTCCGGAGATCTGGAATGCCCAGCTACTGACGGATTTCCGTGAGCAGGCTATTGCGGCTGCGCTCACTAACCGTGAGTATGAGGGCAACGCGTCTGCGGGTAACGTCGTCAAGATCAACTCTGCGACTGCCGTTGCCGTTGCTGACTACAAGGCTGCGGGTCGGACTACTTCCGCCAGCGCTGTCAGCACCACGTCTCAGGATCTGCTCATCGATCAGGAGAAGTCGTTTGACTTCTACGTGGACGATATCGATAAGGCGCAGGCTGCTGGTTCGATGGACGCGTTCACCCGTTCCGCTGGTGAGGGTCTAGCGGAGGACGCTGATAAGTTCATCCTGTCCACCGCCATCGCGGCTGCGGGCAGCGTCATCCCGTCCGCCAACCTGACCCCGGTTACTGCCTTCAACGTGCTGCGCGACATGCGTAAGGCGCTGAACAAGGCTAAGGTCCCGGCCGGTCAGCGAGTGGTCATCCTCAACGCTGAGTTTGAGGCGCTGCTACTGGAAGCGGACGCCAAGCTGACCAGCGTTGACCAGAGCGGTTCGCCTGCGGGTCTGCGCGAGGCGTCGCTAGGTCGACTGCTCGGGTTCGACATCTACACCAGTGAGAATCTGCCGACCGTGGATGCTCCGCAGGCGCTCGCGTTCTACCGCCCGTCGGTGGCGTACGTGTCGCAGGTCGAGAAGACTGAGGCGCTCCGCGCTCAGGATAAGTTCGCTGACCGGCTGCGTGGTCTGCACGTCTACGGCGCGAAGGTCATCCGCCCGCAGGGTGTCGCTGTCTTCACCGACTCGACTGCCTGACGCTCCTGAGTTGGGGTCACTTACGAAAGTTCGTAGGTGACCCCCGCTCCCCAACTGAATAGGGGGTTTAACCGTATGGCTTTCGTCATCGGTCCTAACGGCGTGCGCAACTACATGCCGGATGACGTGGCTTCAAGTCTGGTGGGCAATGGTGAGCGTGGTTACAGCTACGCCGACCCGGAGCCTAAGCCAGCGTCTAAGCCTGCACCTAAGCGGACTACGCGCCGCACAACTGCGAAGTGAGGTAACGCCCCATGGCTCTTACTCCGCTGGCGACTGTCGCTGATCTTGAAGCCAGGGGCGTGACCGTTGCGGCTGGTGAGCTAGCCGCAGTGACTGTCTATCTAGACGTGGCTTCAACGCTGGTGCGTGACGCTGCTGGCTCGCCTGTCAGCCAGACCGAGTCGACCGTGAAGGTTGAGGGTCGGGGCACTGACCGGCTGCCACTCCCCGGAGCGCCTGTAACGGCTGTCTCAGCCACTCTGGCGGACGGGGTGGTACTCGGGGACTGCAAGCTACTGAACGGCGCTCTGTGGCGCGCTGAAGGCTTCGCAGAGGGTACGGAGTACACCGTCACCTACACGCATGGACTAGCTGAGGTTCCTGCCGACATTGTTGACATGGTGTGTCGACTGGCTGGCCAGGAACTGATGTCACTGCGTAGTGGTGAAACTGCCTCGCGGCCGGTGAAGACAGAACGCATCGGGGACTACTCAGTCGGGTATGACACTGAGGTCGAGTCGGGCACGATGGTTCTTACCGACTTTCAGCGCTCGCGGCTGGCTGCGCGGTTCGGCAATGGTGCGGGAACGGTGCGTGCCCGATGAGCCGACTGGCCCGACTCCTGAACGCTTCCGCTGAGGTTTGGCGACAGTCGCGCACCAGTGATGGCATGGGTGGTTGGGTGGTCGAGTGGGCGAGGGTGGCCACTGTCCGCGCCCGTTTCTCGCAGCCATCGGCCACCGAACGTGTGGTTGCCGCTCAGAACGGCGCAGACCTGTCGCACGTCGTGTACCTGCTGTCGACCGCTGGCGTTCAGCGAGGCGACGAACTACGGCGCGGAACGGACGTGTTCACCGTTGCGGCCACCTACGAGCCGAGCGAGCCGAACACCTACCTGCGCGCGGACTGCAAGCTGCGTCAGTCGGGGGCGTGATGGCATCTGGAATGCGTGGCCTGCGTACTGCGCTGGCACGAATACGGCTACTGCCTCAGCGTGCGAACGAAGCACGGGCGGAAGCGCTACGCGAGTGGGCATCCTCGCTGGAAAAGACAGCGAAGGATCTTGCCCCTAAGCGGACTGGCGCGCTGGCCAACTCGATTGAGGCGCGCATCAATACGGGGTCCGGTAAGGCGTGGGTCCAGATTGCCCCCGGTAAGACACGCGAATACGCGTACTACGTCGAGAAAGGCACGTCCAAAATGGACGATCAGCCGTTTCTCGGTCCCGCCTCGCAGATTCACAGACGTACCGGCGAGCGTGCTTTGCAGCGCGTAGCGCCCCGATTCTTCGGTAGGTGGTGACCCTGGCAACCGCACTAGCACCACTACAGACAAGCGTGTTTACCGCGCTGAACGGCGCTGCCTCGCTGTCGGGCAGGGTGTTTGACAAGGTTCCGGAGCCTGCCCCGTACCCGTTCGTTTCGCTGGGTGCGATCAGCGAACTTCCCGACGACTCGCATGATGCGCAGGGGCTCAACTCGACGGTGACCGTTCACGTTTGGTCCAAGGCTGCGAGCAAGGCTGAGGCTTACGCCCTCTTCGCTGCGGTAGACGCTGCCCTTGATCGGGTGGCGCTGGTCGTGTCTGGGTTCGTGGACGTTCAGATCAAGCACACGCAGCACCAAGTCATTCCGGACCCGGACCCGGACGTGACGCACATTAACGCGCAGTATCGCGTACACATGACAAAGGAGAATTCCGAATGAGCGGACTAGACGCATTCGGTATCGAACTTCAGCGAGGCGACGGGGTCACGCCGACTGAGGTCTTTACCGCCATCGGCAAGGTGACGAACGTTTCCGGCCCGGAGATTGAGCGCGAGACGTACGACGTTACCGCGCATGACTCGGTTGATGGGTGGCGCGAGTTCATCGGTGGACTGAAGGATGCTGGCGAAGTGTCCATTGAGGTCAACTATGACCCGCGCGTTCATGACGATCTGATCGCCGATTTTGAGGACACTGCCCCTCGCAGCTACAAGCTAGTTTTCCCCGGCGGGCTAGGGGAGTGGGGCCTAAAGCTAATCCTCACTGGCTTCAGCCAGGAAGCGCCCGTTGATGACAAGCTGAGCGCTGAACTGACCTTCAAGGTTTCCGGCAAGCCTTCCATCACCGCAGGAGTGTAATCACCCATGACGTACCTATCCGCTGAGCAGATCCTAGGCGCTGACGATCTACTGCGAGAGCCGGTAGCGGTTCCCGAGTGGGGAGGCACCGTCATGGTTCAGGGCATGAACGGCACCGATCGCGACCGTTTCGAAGCGCAGATGCTCAATGAGCAGATGAACGGCGTAGCGAAGGATAAGGCGCTGGCGAACTACCGTGCTCGCCTCGCGGCTGCCTGTCTGGTGTCTGAGGACGGTAAGCGTCTGTTCCGCTCTGACGCTGAGGTCAAGCGCCTTGGCGAAAAGAGCGCGCAGGCGCTGAACCGTGTTGTTGAAGTTGCCTCGCGGCTGTCGGGCCTCACGTCGGAAGACGTTGAGGAACTAGTGGGAAACTAACGGCCCGCCCGGAGCGGCAGTTCTATTTCCGGCTCGCTGGTTTCCTTGGTATGCCTGTGGCCGAGTTGCTCGCCCGTACGTCGTCACGCGAACTTTCGGAGTGGCTGGCGTATGAGCGAGTAACCGGCCCGCTTGATATCCGGCTACGTACGGAGATCTCTGCGGGCATCATCGCTGCGACTGTCGCCAACTCGAACGGCGCAAAACGCAGAGCGAAACCGTCCGACTTTCTGCCTACGTGGTTCAAGCGTAAGAAGACTGTCCGCGAAATGTGGCAGGAAGTTGTCCGGGCTAACACTGCTCTGGGCGGATCGTATAAGCGGGCCGAGTAGGCACCTACGAATTTTCGTACCTGAATTAGAAAGGGGGTGCCTATGGCCACGCTCGCATCACTAACCGTTGACCTAGGAATTGATACCGGCCCGGTAGTCGCTGGGGCGCGGCGCGCGTCGGCTGCTATTCGCTCGATCGGTACCACTGTTGCGGGCATGACGCAGGATGCTGAAGGGAACTGGACCGACCTTAACGGCACTGTCCGTTCCGCAGCACACGCGAACATGACCAATGCTCAGCGCATGCGGGATGCTCTGGGTGGCGTGGGCGAGGCACTGCGCGGTGTGGGCAGCATCGCGCGCTCTGGCATGGCGAGTGGTCTGCGCACCGCTGGCGCAGCCGGTACTAAGACACTCGGGGGACTGACCAAGTCCCTTGGGGTCATGTCGGTCGGCGCTGTCGGCGCGGCTGGTGCTATGGCTGCGGTCCCGCTGGCATTCGTGGGTCTGGGTGCCATGGTGCTGAAGGAAAACGCGACGGTTGTGAGCGCGTTTAGTGGTCTGAAGGATCACGTCACGTCGACTATGCAGAGCCTCGCGCAGCCGATGGTGCAGCCGCTCGCGGATGCCGCTGGCCAGATGAAGGGCATTTTCGATGAGATAGCGCCGCAGATTGGGCAGGCATTCAAGGCTGCCGGACCGCTGATTGAACCGCTGGTCGGTGGTCTGGGTGAGCTAGTCAAGGGCGTCATGCCCGGACTGGTGTCCGTCATGGAAAAGGCGGGTCCGCTAGTTGAGGGTCTGGCCGATGCTTTCGCCGGTATCGGTGACGGTATCGGGGGATTCTTTGAGGGTCTGTCGTCTGGCATCGGTGAAGCGGGCCCCGTGCTTGCCTCGCTGGGCGGCGCGATAGGCGATATCCTGCCCGTTCTGGGTGAGCTAATGGGTCAGATGCTGCAAGTTGCGGGCCCTGTACTCAGCAAGCTACTCGACGGACTAGGCCCGATCATCGCGCAGCTAGGTGACGCGCTAGGGCCGGTGATTGAGGCTCTCGGGCCCATTCTCGGGGAACTAGTTGACGCGTTTCTGGCGCTAGTTGAGGCCGTTTCGCCGCTGCTACCGCCGATCATGGAACTAGTCGCAGCCGTTCTGCCCGCGCTTTCGCCGCTACTCGCTGCGATTGTGCCCATGTTTGAGGCGCTGGGCGAAGTGGTTCAGGCGCTGGTGCCCATTATCGAGTTTCTGACCCCCATCATTGCGGCGCTGGCGATGATCCTGGCTGATCAACTGGCCGGATTCATCAAGTCTGTTGTTGTGCCAGCGGTGAAGATGATTGCGGCACTGCTAAAGGGTGACTTTAGCGGGGCTATGGAGTACGCAAAGCAAGCCGTTTCGGGCGCTGCGCGGTTCCTGATGTCTATTTTCACCGAACTGCCGGGCAAGATTGGCGCTGCGCTGGCTCCGCTGGTCGGTAAGGTCTGGGGCGTCATCCGCGATGCCGGTAGCCGGATGCTTTCTGCGGCCCGTGAGGGCATCGCGAGCGTGGTTGCCAGGGTCCGTGAGCTACCGGGCAAGGCGCGTAACGCGCTCAGCGGTATCGGCAACGCGCTGAGGGCAGCCGGTATGAATCTGGTGAAGGGCTTCATCAACGGAATCACGTCAATGTTCGGTTCCGTTAAGTCCAAGCTGGGCGAACTTACGTCCATGCTGCCGGACTGGAAGGGCCCTGAGGCGCTCGACCGGAAGATCCTGACCCCTAACGGTCGGATGGTCATCGGTGGTTTCATGCGCGGCATTGACAAGCAAGTCCCGTACCTGCGTAAGCAACTCGGGGGCGTGACTGCTGATCTGCCAGGAATGGCTATGGACGTGAGTCCAAAGGGTGTGGCTCGCGCTGCACTCACACAGCGTCAGGGACTCACATTCGATGTGACCGGCGCGGACGAAGATATGAAGCGGCTCATCCGGCGCATTGTGAAGAACGATGGTCGCGGGGATGTTCAGACCGCTTTCGGCGCACGATAGAGACAGGGGTCAGCAGTGGGCTTTCCGCTAGACATTCGGACGGAACTTTTCATCGGTGGGACGTGGCTGGACGTGAGTCCGGACGTGTACCTACGTGAAGTGAAGAACATCGTCCGGGGGTTGCGCGACCAGGGTTCCACTGCTGACCCTGCCTCGCTGTCTCTGACGCTGAACAATCGGGCTGGTAAGTACTCGCCCCGGAATGCCATGTCTCCCCTGTATGGGCTGATAGGCAGGAACACGCCTCTACGGCTGAGCGTGCCGAGTGAGGAAAGCTACCTACAGCTAGATGGCCGTGACGGTTGCGAGGCGAGCACTCCCGATTCTGCCTCGCTGGATATCACCGGCGATATCGACGTGCGCGCGGAGATCTCGCCGGACTGGTACGGGTCGACTAACCAACTGATCATTGGCAAGTGGGATTCCGCTGCCCTTCAGTCGAGTTGGTTCGTGCAGGTCTACAACGGCAGCATCTATTTCCGTTACACCATTTCGGGTAACGAGAGTGCGGGTGGCCGCTGGTTTGCGCGCGGTCTGCCTGCGCTGCCCGAGCGTGCGGCTATCCGCGTGACCATGGATGTTGACAACGGGCGAGGCGGGAATACCGTCACGTTCTATTGGGCCGAGTCGCTTGACGCTCCGAACGGCTGGACCATGATTCAGCAGCCGGTGACGGTTACGGCGGGCACGTCACCCATCTTTTCCGGCACGGCCCCCCTGCGTATCGGCGTGACTGACCCCAAGGTTTCCGGGCGCAGGCCGATGACTGGCCGGGGCTACCGGTTTGAGGTTCGGAACGGCATAGATGGCCCTGTAGTCGCCTCTCCTGACTTTAGGGTTGCCGCCCCTGGCTCTGCCTCTGTGACGGACGCACAGGGCAACGTGTGGACGCTGAGCGGCTCTGCGCAGGTTCGGGACCGTGCGGACAGGTTCGTCGGTGAGGTGGCCTCTTGGCCTCTGCGCTGGTCGACTGATGACGCCGACATATGGACCCCCATTACGGCTAACGGCATCCTGCGTCGACTCGGGCAGGGCACCAAGGCTCTTGACTCGACTCTGCGTCGGCGCATCCCGTCCGGCAACCCCATTGCCTACTGGCCGATGGAGGAACTGACGGACGCCGTACAGGCTTACTCGCCTATTCCGGGTGTGCAGCCTGCGTCTGTGTCGTCTGTCGATTGGGCGTCCGCTGACTCGCTGCCTAGCTCTGCGCCCCTGCCGCGCCTTACCGGCGAGTCGTCGCTGAGTGCGCCAGTGCCGGACGCTGAGCCGGGACAGTGGCACGTCGAAATGGTCTATAACGCTGACAAGAAAATCCCGATGGAAGATGTGGAGTTTCTGAAGATCCTTTCAGGTAACGGCACTATCCGACAGTGGGTCATTTTCAAGCGGAACACGCTGGTGACCGTTGAGGGCTATAACGCTGCGGGTACGCGCGTGGTGTGGCAGGGCGCTGTGGTCGGCGCGGACATCTTCAACGACTGGACCCGTTTCCGTTTCTTCGCGTATGACGCTGATAGCGGTGGCACGTTCACTTGGCGTATCGAGTGGCAGGACCCCGGCGGGGATGCTGGTGGTCTGTCCGGCACGGTTACTGGCACCTGCGGAAGTGTTTCCATGGTGTCGGCTGACTGGCCTGCGCTGACTGAGGGTTGGGCAGTCGGTCACCTTGCCGTTCTGCGGGAAGCGGGCAGCGCTCTCTACACCGGAAGTGACAACGCCTACCTTGGCGAGACGGCGCTAACGCGCATGCGCAGGCTGGCCGTTGAAGAGGGTCTCACGCTCACGCGTACACCCGGACGGCTCAGCACTGAGGCCGTAGGTTTCCAGCGCCGTGACTCGCTGCTGTCGCTGCTAGAGGCTGCCGCAGACGCAGACGGCGGGATGCTGACGGAAGACATGGACCGTATCGGCCTGCGCTACCGGGACCGTTCGAGCCTGTACGCGCAGGAACCCGCTATCACGCTCAGCTACACGTCTGCTGGCCTAGGGCCCGACCTTGAACCCGTGGACGACGACAGCGCAACTGTCAACGATGTGACGGTAGTTCGTGACGGGGGCAGTGCTGGGCGTGCCGTGCTGGAAGAGGGCCCGCTCAGTGTCCAGCCTGCGCCGGACGGTATCGGCAAGTATGACGCTTCCTACACCGTCAGCCTCGCTCGCGATGATCAGGCAGCGCCGCACGCGCATTGGCGTCTGCACAAGGGCACTTGGGATGCAGCGCGGTTCCCGACTGTGTCTCTCCTCCTGCACAAGCCGGGGGCCGAGTGGCTTATCCCGCTGGTGCGCAAGCTGCGCGAGGGTGACAAGGTTCGTATCACTGATCTGCCCGAGTGGGTGAGTCATGACGACGTTGATCTAATCGTCTTGGGCTGGACCGAGCGTCTCGACATGTACCGCTGGGAACTGGACCTTAACTGCGTCCCGGCTGGCCCATGGGATACGGCTCTCACCGACGCTGCGATTGCGGACACTGATGGCTCTGCGGTGGCTCAGGCTGCTACGGCGTCGGCCACGTCCCTGGTTGTGCGTACAACTGAGGGCCCGCTATGGGCTGATGACCCCCTGTCCCTGCCGTATGACGTTCGCGTCGCTGGCGAGCACATGCGGGTTATGTCGGTCGGTGAACTAGTCGACACTGGCGACCCGTACATGACTACGGGCGCTGCGTGGACCGGTGCTAGCTCAACTGTCGGTTGGCAGAACGGAGTTACTCTACCGAACGGCAAGGTTGGGGGAGTGGTTCAGGTCACGCCGAACGGCACCAGCGAGTTTGGTGACGGCGTGTCCCCGATGAGCGCTGCGGGGAGTGTGACCCCTGGTCGCCGGTACCGGGTTGGCATGTGGGTTTACGCACCTAACGGCCTGTCGGATTTCCGGCCCGCGTTCTACAACTACAACGCTGCGGGTACCTACTTGGGTACGGCGGTTGCCCCTGCGCAGGCCATTCCCGCTGGTGTGTGGACGTGGACACAGTACGACTTCACCGCAGCCGCTAACACGGTTCGTGGCAAGGTTCGTGGTCGGTGGGGTGGCACGCCTAGCGCGCAGCCTATCTACCTGTGGGGTGCCCGCATGTTCGCTGTGTCGGGGCAGTCGGTCAGCGATGAATTCACGCGCACTGTCACTGACGGTTGGGGTACTTCCGACTCAGGGCACGACTACCTGATTACGGGTGGCGCAGCCGCTACGCGGTTCGCTGTCAACGGCTCGCAGGGCCAGCACATCATGGGCACGCGGAGTCTCTTCTACACCACGTCGCTACCGACTGTGCAGCTAACTGACGTTGACTTTTCAGCGACGGTAACGGTGCCGGTTATGCCGACTGGTGACGGGGTCTACACCTACGCGCTTGTGCGGACGAATGCGGATGCGACGAACTACTACTTCGCCCGTATCTGGTGCAAGACGACTGGTGTTGCTGAGCTGTCGCTACGGAAGCGCACGCCTACGGAATCGCTACTGGCGACGTACGGGACGACTCTGACCCACACTGCTGGGCAGGGCTACAGGGTTCGCATCAGCGCCGTAGGGTCGACGATCCGTGCCAAGTTCTGGCGCACGCAGGACAGCGAGCCGCGCGATTGGCAACTAGTCGTCACGGACGCTGAACTTGCGGGCCCTGGCGGTGTCGGTGTCCGTTCCTACATCAGCAGCACGAACACGAACACGCTCCCTGTCACTACAGCGTTTGATGCCCTTCAAGTGAACGACTCGCAGCACTTCGCGGTGGCTCGCTCGCTGAACGGTGTGGTCAAGGCGCAGCCGGTAGGGGCAAGCGTCTCGGTCGCCAATCCCGCTGTCGTGTCTCTGTAACTAGCAGGGGTCACCTACGAATTTTCGTACGTGGCCCCTGCCCCTTTTCTCAGGAGAATTCTTTGTCTACTCCCGTTGAGGCTTGGCGTCCCGGTATGGACATCACCGGCGGACGACTTCAGTACATGCTAGAGCGGCTGAACACTTCCAGCACGATGAATGTTGAGACGTTCGGCGCTGTCGGTGACGGTGTCACGGACGATACTGCGGCTATTCAGGCTGCGCTCAACTTCGCCAGCGAGAGCGGCGGCGGGCTGGTGCAGTTCACGCCCGGTAAGACGTACGCCATTTCGACGTTCATTGTCGCCTACGACTACACCACCATTTACGCGTACGGTGCGACGATCAAGAGCATTGGCAATACGGGCATCCTCCGTAACTTCCGCTCTGATGAGAGTTTCAGCGAGTACGGGGGACACTCGCATATTCAGGTGCTGGGCGGTGTGTGGGACGGTAACGCGTTCAACGGCACTACGGGCAGCGTCACCAGCATGACCAACATCATGAGTTTCGTACACTGTACGGACATCACTGTGCGGGATGCGACGCTTCAGAATGTGTCGAGTGCTCACGCGCTGGAGTTCAATTCGACCGATGGTGGACGGGTACTCAACTGCAATTTCTTCGGCTTCCAGGACAACTCAGCTGATGGTTCGCGCGGGTTCGCTGAGGCCGTACAGATCGATATTGCGAAGAGTGGTTCAGCGTCTATCGGCGCGTTTGATGACACACCCTCGCGCAACATCCTGGTTGATGGCTGCGTGTTCTCAAACTCGGCTCGCTGCGGCTACTTCGGTCGCGCTGTCGGCTCTCACACGCTGTCCGCTGGCAAGGCGTACTACGGTATTCAGGTGGTGAACAACCGCGTTGATGGCACGCTGCAAGAGGGCATCCGGGGCTACGGCTGGCGTCGCGCTGTCATCGCTAACAACGTCATCAACTCCAGTGGTTCTAGCGGCATCTGGCTTGGCACCAGCAACCCCAGCAGTATCGCCGTAGACACCTACGATCTGACGGTGTCCGGCAACACCATCACGAACGCCAAGTCTGACAGTGGTATTCGGGTCATCGGCTACAGCGCCAGCAAGGTGCAGCAAGCGGTGATTACCGGCAACTCGGTCAACGGTGGTGGCTCTGGCAACGCGAACGGTATTCACGTCGAGTATTGCGAGTCGCCTGCGGTGACCGGTAACACGCTGGCGTTCGTGCGCGGTACGGGCATCTACAACAACCTTTCTGACTCGGGTTCGATCACCGGCAACACCATTCGGAACAACACGTCTAACGGCATCAACGTGACGGGTTCCACGGGCACTGTGGTGAGTTCCAACCACGTCAACGGCTGTAGCACGAACCACTGCATTTTCGTCACTACGTCGAATGACTACCTGATCACCGGCAACCGAGTGACGAACGCGTCCAGCACGGGTGCGGGCATCAGGCTTGGCGACGGCGCGAACGATGGCACGGTGACCAACAACCGCATTGTGAAGGGCACTTCACAGAACGGCATCACGACCAGCGGCACCAGCGGTTCGCAGCCGACTGGCGTGACGATCGCCAACAATGATCTAACCGGTAACGGCTGGTCGTCCACTGTGGGCATCAGCATCGGTTCGGGCGGTACGGCCACCACGTCATTCAGCGGAGGCAGCACCATTCCGGGCGCGAACCTTGTGAGCTAGCACCTACGAACTTTCGTACGTGGTCCGGGGGAGTAACCGACTCGCTAGTGAGTGAGTGTGGTCTACCCCCGGACCGTTTTCTTTGAAGGGACCCCATGGGTACTAACTGGATTCCTGGCGCTGAGCGGCTAGGCGATGGCTCCATTGGCGGGGCCATGGACAGCCCTACCAAGCCAGCGCGCGTGGTCTGGCATTCAACCGAGTCGGGGGCCGGTGACGCTGCCTTCAAGGCTGTCGCTGGCTACCTGATCAAGATTGGTGCAGAGCCGCACATTCTGTATGACCCCACTACGGACAGGCTTGGGCAGTTCGGCCCGCTCAATCAGTCGGCCCGCGCGCTGAAGAACGATGGGTCTACGCGCACGAACCGTACCGGCAAGGTGTGCATTCAGATTGAGGTACTGGCGCGAGCCGCTACGCCGTTCACTGGCTACTGGAAGCCGGGCCCGAACTTCCGCGCGCTGATGGCTGCTATCCGTTCGTGGGGCGTGCCGGACACGTTCCCCATGGGCGCTCTGGCGAGCCGCTACGCCGACCCTGCGGCTAAGCGCACGCGTGATGTGTGGCTGAGCGAGGGTGGCCACTACGGGCACAGCAACATCCCCGGCAATGACCATTGGGACCCCGGCAACATCAGCAAGTCGGCTCTCTTCGCTGCGGCCCCTACGGCTGCCAAGCCTAAGCCTGTGGCCACCTATGAGCCGTTCCCCGGCGCTGCGTTCTTCAAGCGCAAGCCGAAGAGCGCCATCGTCACGGCCATGGGTAAGCGGCTGGTCGCTGCCGGGTATAAGGGCTACAAGGTTGGTCCGGGCCCGCAGTGGACCGACGCCGACCGTGAGGCTTACGCGTGGTGGCAGCGCAAGTGCGGCTATTCCGGCGCTGGCGCTGATGGCTGGCCGGGCAAGTCGTCTTGGGACCGGCTGAAGGTTCCGAACGTCTAGGCCATGGCTGAGCAGGAAGATTCCCTAGGTGTCACCATCGGGGCGCGCGAAATCTACGATCAGGTGGTCGGCCTGCGGGATGACGTGCGCTCCCTGGTGCAGTCGAATGATGCTGTGCAAGAGACCCTCACTGACCATGAGGACAGGCTACGCAGCGTCGAACGCTGGAAGTACGCAGTACCGACAGCGACCATCGGTGCCATTGTGAGCGCCGGTATCACCATCACTAAAGCCATCGGAGGCTAAACATGGGTGAGCATTCCGCCCCTACCCCCGGCAAGTTCGTCACGGCTGTGCGCTGGCTGCTGGCCAATAAGGGCAAGGTCGCCTCTGCGCTGATCGTTGCCGTTCCGTTCGTCAGCCGCTATGTCCCCGGATTCCCCACTGATGAAGTGGTCAGTGTCCTGCGCCTATTCCTGGGTGCCTGAGTAACCGACTCGCTAACCCTCCCCTGAGAACCTACTCAGGGGAGGGCGCACATGCGCAACATCGCGTTTATCGGCAAGGCCCGTTCGGGTAAGGACGCGTCGGCACTCTGGCTTGTCCGCCAGCGCGCCTATACCCGGCTCGCGTTCGCTGACCCGCTCAAGGAAATGGCGCTCAGCGTTGACCCGTACATCCCGACCACCTACGGCGTAACTGTGCGCCTCAGCGCGCTTATCGCTGACGTGGGTTGGGACTACGCCAAGGATCGCTATCCGGAGGTTCGCCGGACGATTCAGCGCATGGGTCAGAGCGTGCGCGAGCACGATGAAGACTTTTGGGTTCGGACGCTGGCGCGCAAGGTGGACAACGCGGATGCGTGGAACCTGCCCGTAGTGGTGACTGACGTCCGGTACCCCAACGAAGCGAACATGCTGCGTGCGCGCGGGTTCCTGCTGGCGCGGATCGTCCGGCCCGAGCGGCAGATGATCGAGCATGGCAACCACGCCAGCGAGACGGCGCTAGACAGCTTTGAGGCTGACCGGATCGTCTACAACACTGCGACTCTCGATGACCTGTACCGGCGCGTTGCCGAGTTGGGTTGACCTGCACTTTTGCCCCTGGTGGCTGCGCTGACGCGCGGTCGCTGGGGGCATTTCTGCGTTTGGCCACCTACGAATTTTCGTACCTGACTTGCGCCGACCCCCGTTCGTACCCCATGATGGAGACACAACGAAGAACACACCGGAGGGGAACCCAATGAACTACATCACCGACCGCGACGACCAGGGCCGCTACATCACCACCGCTGAGACCCCGGAGGGTGTGGCCATTTACACCGGCGGCGCGTACCTCACCTACGGCGCGTCCGTCACCGACGCGAAGTGCTGGGTTGCCTTCCACGGGGAGACGGCGAAGGTGAACGCGGAGGCGCTCGCGGCTGGCAAGGCGGCCCGCGCGAAGATGGACGCTGAGAACACGGTGACGCTGTCGACCGGTACGCACATCGTGCCCCCGATGATGGCGTTCGAGCTGCGCCAGCCTGCCCCGCACCCTCGCAACGGGTTCGCTGGCACCCTGGGCAAGCGCATGCGGGCCCGTCAGATGCTCTTCGCGGAGGCTGCCGAACTGTTCGGTATCTCGGCTGCTGAGGCGCGGACGCTGCCCCGACTCCTGCGCGCTAACAAGTACTGACCTAGTGGCCCCTGGCGCTACGGCGCTGGGGGCCCCCAGGTACGAATTTTCGTAAGTGACTTGACATAGGGGCCTGACTACGGAATAGTCGGCCCCGGTAACAACGACGACAGGGCAGGGGACGGAACGATGAACTTCAAGCGGACTACGGCGAGCGGCATCACGCAGTACATCGCTGAGGGCGAGTCGTTCCGTTACAGTGCCCAGCGCAACGGCAAGGTGTGGGCACTGATCGTCACCAAGCTGCGCACCGTCGCCGGTATCCGCGTGGCTGCCGACGGTCCCCCGCACAAGATCGCCACTCACGACACGCTGGCGCTCTGCAAGGCCGTTTCCGGCGAGTTCGAGACGCTGGGGGACGACTACCGGAGCGCCGACCACGGCCACCGCGAGCGGTACACCGAAGCGGTTCAGCGCGCCTACGGCGTGACCACCGAAACGCAGGCGGAAGAGCCTGCCACCACTGAAGGGGAGACGGACATGACGAACGGTAACGACGTGAACACGGAAGAGGGCCGTAAGGTGCTCGACCAGATCATCGCCAACATCGAGCGGGCCCGTTCGCTGGCGACTGAGGACAACGCGGACGCCCTTGAGACGCTGGGCAAGGAGACCGAGACGCTGATCTCCTCTCTGTCTGGCAGGGGCAGCATCAAGCACAAGAAGGACTATCGGGACGCGTGGAAGGCTGCCGTTGAGGCCGCGCAGGCTGCCCGTAAGGCCGAGGTCGCGCAGGTCGAGAGCAAGGGCTACGCCGAATACGACGGTGTGCCCGAGCTGATCGCCATGGGCGCTGAGCGGGTCGCCGAGGGCGTTCGCCTTCAGGTCAAGGTGGGCACGCTCGCCAAGGAAATCGCCTCTATCGGTCTCGACGTGGTGCGCCGCCTGCCCAACCGCGAGGGTAACCCGGACATCATGATGACCAGTCAGGAAGCGCGCGACGCCATGAGCGCCCTGTACGCCAAGGCTGGTGAAGGCTTTGAGCACACGTTCGAGAATGAGCAGTCGCTGAAGAAGTTGCAGCGCAGCGTGCAGTACTACCGGACCGACATCCGCGCCGAGTACCTGCTGAGCCTTGACGGGGACAGCGCTGAGGCGCAGGCCGAGCGGGAACTGTTCGGCAAGGTGCTGGAGTCCAAGCCGGAAGAGACGCCCGTTTCCGAGTGGCTCGCCCAGCAGTACGGGACGGCGCTGAAGGGCAAGGCCGCGATCGAGCGGGAAAAGTGGCAGGCCGCGCAGGCCATCGAGTCGGGCACCCCGGCCAGCAGCGAGGGTGAGGGCGAGGGGTCCGGCGAGGGTGAGGGCAGCGACAGCGCCAGCACCACGCCGACCGACACGCCGGACGACCGTATCCGCGCGGTGGTGAAGCGGCTGAAGGCAGACGTGATCAAGGCCAAGCCGGAAGACTTCAGCAAGGCCACCGACGAGACGAAGGAAGCGGTCCGGAGCGAACTGGAAGAGCTCTACGAAGCGCTTAAGAAGATGATCACCGCGACCCTGTAGGGCGCACCGACCACGTAAGGCATGGGGGGTCCGGGATAACCGGGCCCCCTCTCACGTTTGGAGCGACATGGAACACCTGAACTGCCAAGGCTGCACCGATGACCACACACGCGAGCCGGGACCGATTCAGTTCATCGTGCGGCCGGTGAAGGCTGGCCACGCTGATAATTCGTTCACCTGTGAGCGCCACCTAGCCATGGTGGTCCGGGCGTACGGTCGGCAGGGGTTCGCCTGTCACGTCAGAACCATCCGTCTGACGCCCTGAGTGCCTCTATGAGCGCCTTCTAGCCCCATCTGGCCCCTGAGGTCAGGTGGGGTTCTTTCATGCCCGCAGAGAGCCGTACAGACGTTGTCACGTAGCGTCGGTGGTCTGCCGACACAGCGTAGTCAGCGCCAGAGCAAGTGACGAAGTGACGATTTAGACCCCACTTCAGTAATCCCTAAGAGTTTCTATAGCGATTACTGGACTGCCCATCAAATCGTCACTTCGTCACTAGGTAACCGACCCGCTAGCCCTCAGTCGTACAGACGACGAAAGGGGCCCTAGTGGGAATCCGCACTATCCAGCGCAGTGGCGCGCGGTTTTACTTCAACGAAGATTTTCCGGAGATCAAGTATCCGGGAGTCACGTCCGTAATCGGCATGCTGCCTAAGCCGTTCCTTGCTTTCTGGCAGGCGAAGATGGTGGCCGAACTGGCCGTTGACTCGCTGGAGTTCATCGAGCAGATGGCGCAGCGGGACCGTGACGGCGCTATCCAGTATCTGAAGGGCGCTGCGAACCGGTACACCAAGCATCGTGCCGGTATCGGCTCTCAGGCGCATGACCTGTTTGAGCGCATGATTAGGGGCGAGCGGCTGGCGCGTGTGCACCCGGACATGGCCCCGTACCAGCGCCATTTCGGTGAGTTCCTTGACCTGGTTCAGCCCGAGTTGGTTCGCGCTGAGGATGTGGCGTGGTCCGATGAGCATGAATACGCCGGATCGTTTGATGCCGTGCTGCGTCTGCGTCTCGATGACCAGGGCCGACCGGACCCCGCTGGCGATCCGGCCCTTGTGATGACGGACTGGAAGACGTCCAAGAGCACATATCCGGAAGTGGCTTTGCAGATGGCTGCATACGCTCACGCTGACTTCATCATCGCGCCGGACGGTAGTCGCGAGCCGATGCCCGAGTTTGACGGCGCGTGTGTCCTGCACATCACTGACGAGACGTGGGCATTCAAGCCGGTCCGTATCGACCAGTCGGATGTGTTTGAGCACTTCCTGTCTCTGCGCCACACGTTCGAGTGGGACAAGCGCGTCTCTAAGACGGTGCTGGGGGACCCCATCGCGACGGGTACGGGTGGTCTGGTCACCGGCACTCAGCGGAGGGCGTAGGCGTGCGCACAGTGGCATCCCTTGCGGCTCTCACGCTGGTCGCTGCTGTCGGCATCTGGGCGTGGTTCTTCGGCCCGTGTGACCTGTACCGGTTCACAGCGTCCGCAGATGTGCCGGGGCGCTGCCTGATGGGCGAGTAACCGACTCGCTAGCCACTGATCGGAGGGGGCAGGGCAGTTGACGGTGTGCCTGCCCTGCCCCCTTCCCAAGTCACAGACCCTGCGCGCATTCACAGAAAGCGGTATCCCATGGCTCTTCGCATTTTCGACACTGACCCTGAGGCCAAGGCTAAGGCGGACAAGGCTGCGGCTGCCCGCGATAAGCCGAAGTTCGAGCGGCCGGTTTTCCAGTTCCGCTCGGGCATGCAGGTTGACCGTAAGCCGGTCAGCCTCGCTCACTGGCGTGTTCTGACCGATGACCCGAGCGTGGCGCAGGGCATCGCGGAACTGATGGGCGGGACCCCCGACGAGTATGACCCGACGAAGGACATGAACCTGCATGTTCTGACCGAGTCGACCAGCGTTGAGATTGTCATCAACGGCAGCAAGGCCATTGAGGACAAGCTGATTCTCTGGGGTCCGGGTGGTCCGATCCATGAGTGTGACGGTGAGTTCTACCTGTCGCCTCCGGAGGACAAGGGCCAGCCGTGCGGTTGCCCCCGAACGATGGCTCAGCGTAAGGACCTTGCGCGGAAGCGTCGGGGCCCGTCGCCTTCTATCAACGTGACTTTCCGTCTCGCTGGCGCTGGTTACGAACTTGGTGCGGGCAAGCTGATCGCAACTGCATGGTCGCTGGCTGAGGTCATCCATGAGGTGAAGAACGATCTTGACGCCATCGGTGGTGAGGCGCTCTGTCGGCTGGAGATCGAGCAGGTGAATTACGTGAACCGCGAGGGTGTCAGCGTTGAGTTCCGTAAGCCGGTTATCACCGTGCTTGGTTCCTACAATGACGCGATTGCCGAAGAGCGCTAGGGGCGTTGACCGATGCCGCTGAATGAGACTCAGCGGACTCAGACAGTGGGTGTGCTGCGTATGGCCAGTGACGAATACGTGGCACTGCCCCTGTGGGAGTTCCACCCCCATTACCGGTCAGCCGTTCTGAGTGAGCGACGCAGGCGCAACATCCTGCAAGGCGACCCGGAACCGATCGGTGACCCCGAGTTTTCGTGAGCGCTGACAGCGCCTACGCCATGTTGTTTGTTCTGGCCATGTCTGCCGCTGGTGTTGCCGCAGGCGTGGCCCTTTTTCTCCGGAGAGAGGTTCACCCCATGCCCCTTTACGAAGTTCGCCGCACTGACGCTGTCCAGCCGGGGGAGTTCGATAACGCCCTTGTGATCGCTGGTGGTCGGGCGCGTGCCCGTGCTGCTGTTGCCCATCTGGTGCCCAAGGGTGCCAGCGTTGAGGCGCTGCGAGTCGAGACTGTGAATCAGCCGACTGCCCTACTGGCCGCTTATTTCGATGAGCGTCCGGCCGGGTCGGATTTCCCTGAGGCTGATGAAGCCTGGTAACGCCAACTGCCCCGTTCTCAGCGCTAGTCGCTGGGTTCGGGGCCAGTGGCAGTAGAGAGCAACCCCAGCGCTGAGGAGAGACAGCGTGGCGTTCATTTTCACTGCACAGGGCGATCCTAGGAGAGAGAACATGGCTGACTTCAAGGCTGGAGACAAGGTCACCTATCGGGGCATGGTCATGCCCGCAGAGGTTCTGTCGGGCCCGCACCGTACGACCGGTCAGCGGCTGCGCTATCTCATCCGCAAGGCGGACGGGAATGTGTCGCTGGTGCCGGTGACTGATCTTCAGCGAGTCGTCCCCCGGCTGGACAAGGTGTCCGGGACGCTCAGCATGCACATTTACGGCCGTCCCTGGTCGGCGCTGGACACTCCCCGGAGGATGCAGATTGCGACCGCTGCGGTTGCGGCGATCCGTATCGCGGACGAGACGCGCGGAGAGGCGTAAGCATGGGGAAGCGTGGGGTAGTTACCGACTATGCCGGTGAGGAACTGTACGCCGGTGATCTGGTGACGTACGCAGTGCGGGCGGGCAACCGAGTGCGCATGACTGACGCTGTCGTGCAGGATGTCACCACTGAGAACGTGGGGGGCCGTCTGCGTCCGATGCTGCTGGTACAGCCGACCGGCCATGAGTCCGGGTTCACGCGTCGCCGGACGCTCGATCCGGTGAAGATCAGCGCGGAACATGTCCGGCTGGTCACTCCAGACTTTGTCAACCAGGGCGAGGAGTAGGGGAGTTGGGGTCAGTGGGTTATCGCCCGCTGGCCCCTCTCTGCGTTGAGGCAGGTACGAATTTTCGTAGGAGGTACGCCCGTGGAACGGGCTATCAGAGTGGGGAATGCCCCCGCAATGGGTGACGTGCGCACGCTGGGGGAGGGTGACACGCTATGGATTGAGTCCCCGATACGCGAGTCGCGCGAGTGGTGCCGTTACGTGGATGCTGTCCGCCATGCCGTGACGCGTGGCGCTGATGTTAGGTGGCTACGGTGAAGGTATGCCGACTATGCGGGCGGGGACGGCCCGCCTCTGAATTCCTCGCCGGTAAGGCGAAGAAACCAACAAGCGCATGCGCGTCATGTCGCCGGAAGCGCCAGCAGCAACACATACGCAACTTCTATCGGTCGCTTCCCCCGGACAAGCGCCACGAACTGACGCACAAGCGTAGGGCGCAGGCGTATGGCGTTGAACATGTGCCGTACAGCCGTACGGAGATTCTTGCCCGCTGGGGGCACCGGTGCGCGTACTGCTCTGCGCTGGCCACTCATCTGGATCACGTACACCCGCTGTCCAAGGGTGGCGCTGATGTGGAACACAACATCGTGCCAGCGTGCGCGACCTGCAATCTTTCCAAGGGTGCCAAGACACTTGCGGAGTGGTCAGAGTCGTTCGGTTCGGAGCCTCCGTTCTAGGTAACCGACTCGCTAGCCCCTCAGCGAACGAAAGGGGAAACGGTGCTTTTCAATGACCTACTGAGCCGGTTCGCTGAGGTGACCGAACAGAGTGACGGCGGGTTCCTCGCTGTGTGCCCCTCGCACGGGGATTCCCGCCCGTCGCTGCGCATTTGGATTGGCGACGATCGCAAGGGCCGACTCACCTGCCGCGCAGGCTGCGCCACCAAGGATGTGGTTGCTGCGGCTGGTCTGACTTGGGGAGACCTGTTCAACATCGAAGGTGACGCACCGACCGTATCCAGCGCCAAACCTGAGTTGGTCGGTCCGAAGCACGTGGCGGCGCTTGACGGTTACGCGCGGGATGCTGCCGACCGGCTGACCGACTTCAGCGACGAATGGTCGACGATCGCGCGCAACTACCTCAACGATCGGTTCGGCATGTCCGTCGAGACTGCCTACAACCTTGGGGTTGGGGTGGACGACACGACGGTAAACCCTCTCTTCGGTGCGCTGAGCACGGCCTACAAGCGCTATGCGCGGCTGACGGTGCCTCTGCTCGACTTTGCCGGTACTCCGCGCGGCTTGCAGGGGCGTGACCTTACCGGCCAGTGTCCGGGGCGCTGGGTGTCGCTGAGCAACCCGGAAGGCTTCAGATGGGCCCCTTACGGCGTGTTCAAGGGTGATGGGGGTTACGGGGTCACCCTGGTGACTGAAGGGCCCGGTGATGGCCTTACGGGCGTCGCAGTGGGCTACGACGTGGTCATGGTCCGGGGCGCTGCCCTGGTC
>Ga0247818_10000138_pt1 | contig 42899 bp, 42 predicted proteins | sample 13C_Glucose_Day1_FD_192424 | JGI IMG/M metagenome (GOLD analysis project Ga0247818, IMG submission 192424) | Soil microbial communities from agricultural site in Penn Yan, New York, United States - 13C_Glucose_Day1 | ecosystem: Environmental > Terrestrial > Soil > Agricultural land | place...
ATCAGTGGAACCACCTGATCCCATCCCGAACTCAGCAGTGAAACGATGCATCGCCGATGGTAGTGTGGGGTTTCCCCATGTGAGAGTAGGTCATCGTCAAGATTGAATTCCGAAACCCCAGTCTGCTAACGCAGACTGGGGTTTTGTCGTTTCAGGGCTGCCAAAAGCCGCAGTCAAAAAAAGCCAGCCTCTGGATTCAGGGGCTGGCTTTTTCATGCTCGCTGGAATGTTAGAACTGGTAACTCACTGTTGCAGAGACATTGCGCTCCTCACCCATGTAACAGAAGTTCAGGCTGGCACAGGACGCTACATAAGATTCATTGGTCAGGTTGTTCGCATTAAGACGTACATCCACCCCCTTCAAACCCACCTTGCCCAAGTCATACCCCACAGAGGCATCAAACAGAGTGTACGACGGCACCTTCATGGTGTTTTCCGCATCGGCCCAGCTGTAACCCGCATACCGCACCCCGCCTCCCAGTCGCAGGCCATCAAGCACTGCGCTATCGAATGCATAGTCAGCCCACACTGAAGCCATGTGCCGTGGTGCCTGGGTGGGTGAGTTGCCTTTGTTCTCGATGATGTCGGTGTCTGTGCTCAAGGTACTGATCATCGATTTCGAGTATTCGATGTCAGTGATGGTGTAGCTGCCGAGTACTTTGAGGTTGTCGCTTAACTGCATGTGCGCCTCCAGTTCCAGGCCTTGAGAACGGACAGCGCCGACAGCGCGATAGAAGTTCTCCTGCGGCAGTTTGGTTGCAAGGTTTTCCTGATCGATACGGAACAGCGAAGCCGTGAACAGATTGTCGGTGCCCGGTGGCTGATACTTCAGACCGACTTCCCACTGCGTGCCATCGGTAGGTGCCAATGGATTGCCCGCGCTGTCCGCGTAGGAGTTCGGGTTGAACGACTCGGAATAGCTGATGTACGGAGCGATGCCGTTATCGAACAGGTACAACGCCCCGGCGCGGCCCGTCAGCTTGGTACGCTTGTCGTTAATTTCGGTACCTTCAGGGCGCCCGGCTTCCGCCAGTCGATTCTCATCCGACGTTTCAACCCAATCCTGGCGCAGCCCGAGGGAGAAACGCCATTTGTCCATCTCAATCAGGTCTTGCAGATACACGCCGGTCTGTTCCAGGCGACGCAAGTAACTGGTCTCACCGTACATATCGATCGTGGAGCTACCATACTCCGGGTTGAATGCATCGATCGGCGCCAGGCCGCCGCTGGTCCAGTCCACGACGGTCTTGCGCCGCTGGTAGTCCGCCCCCATCAGCACCGTATGTTTGGTGGCGCCGGTGAAGAATTCCGCCTGTAGCATGTTGTCGACGATAAAGGCATGCAGCCTCTCGTCGCCACCGGTGTAGTAGCGATTCAATTCGTCACTGGTGGGTGACGTCCAGCCATAGGCGTAGACCTGATCCATGTTCACTTTGGAATCCAGATAACGGAAGTTCTGGCGAGCGGTGAAAACATCGTTGAAGCGGTGCTCAAACTGGTAGCCGAACGACTGCTGATCGCGCTCATAGCCATCGATACTCGGCTCACCTTCAAAGAAATGCGGTGAGATCCGGTTACCGTTGCGCTGACGAACTGTGCCATCGGCGGGAACACCACCGTGATAGCCGCCATCAGGGTCATGCTGAAAGTACGCTTGCAAGGTCAACGAAGTGTCTTCGGTGAAATCGATGCTCACCGTCGGCGCGAGGGCAAAGCGTTTTTCCTTGTTGTGATCAAACTGTGTGTCGGACTGATCCGCCAGGCCTGTCAGGCGATAGGCGACGCGCTTGTCGTCATCCACAGGGCCGCTGAAGTCGAAACCCACACCTCGTTGGCTTTGGTTGCCGACAGTGGCCTGGATCTGATGATAGGGCTCATACAGCGGCTTCTTGCTGGTCAGTGCGACCAGGCCACCGGGTGAACTGCGGCCGTAGAGCACCGATGACGGACCTTTGAGAATGTCGACACGCTCAAGGAAATACGGGTCGACCTGCATGGTGCTGTAGGTGCCGCTGTCTCCCATGGACTTGAGGCCATCGAGATAGATGTTGTCCACCGAGCCGTCGTTGAAGCCGCGCATTGCCACATAGTCGTAGCGGTGGGTCGCGCCGTAAGGATTGGTCAGCACGCCAGGGGTATAACGCATGGCCTGCGATACCGTCTGCGAACCCTGGTCGTCCATCTGTTCGCGGGTGACGACTGAAACGCTTTGCGATGTTTCCAGTAACGCGGCGCTGGTCTTGGTGGCGATTTGGCTGTGAGTTGCGTTGTAACCTGCCATGCTGCCCAAGGCATTGCCGAGTGCGAAGCCCCTGATGTCCGTGGTCGGCAACGCCAGTGCTTCTCCGTCGGCAGAGTGCCGTAATACATAGCTGCCGCCGTCCTGGCTGACCGCCATCAGCCCCGAGCCACTGAGCAGGTGACTCAACGCCTGATCCGTCGAGTATTCGCCCTGCAAACCCTGAGATTCATGCCCCCGGGTTTGCTCCGGCGTCATCGCCAAAGTGATCCCGGCCTGACGCGCAAACTGATTGAGTACATCGCTCAAAGGCCCCGCCGCAATATTGAATCGCTGGCTGCTGGCCTGACTGCCTTCTTCGGCATGCCCCATGTTGGGAGCCAGGCCAACGCCCAACGCGGTGGAAAAAAGAGCGGCACGAATGGCATGGCGCAATACGCCTGATTTCGTCTTGAAAAGAACAGCATGCTTACTGATGGAGCGGGCAGTCATTGTCGGTTTCCGTAGGAAGTCGCTGAGGCTGAGTTGAAGTACTTACTGACTAAGCCGGACCTGCTCGGAAAACCCGCCAAAAAAAGTTGTTCAGACTTGCCGTTCCAGCGTCACCCACCAACGCGTGCGATAGCGCAATTGCACCGCAAGGGTTTGCGGCAGGATGGCCAGTAACTTGTCGGTGTCCTCCAGGCGGAAAACCCCAGACAAGCGCAAGTCGGCAATGTCCGCCGCGCACGTCAGGTAACCGTGGCGATAGCGTCCGACTTCCTCGAGGAAATCTCCCAGCCGCATGTTGCGGGTCACGATCAAACCGTCCGCCCAGGCGCCAACGTCCATGTCCAGCGGTGGGGCCAACTTCGCCCGGCGGTGATCGATCAGGTAACTCTGCCCCGCCTGCACTTGAGTTGGCTGGCCATCGGCAGCCAATGGTGAGTGAATCAACACCTGACCGTTTGTAACGCTCAGCCGCGTGCAGCCAGCTTGATGACGCAGGATGAAGCGCGCACCCACGCCTTCGTACACGCCGTGGTGGCTTTGAATGCGCAAGGGCCGGTCGAACGTTGCGCCTTCATCGGCCCCGCCGCAGGTGACGATGATTTCACCGCGGGTCAGTTTGATCAGGCGTTGTTGCGGCGTGTAATCCAGATCCACAGCGCTATCGGTGTTGAGCTCCAGCCGAGTGCCATCGGGTAGTTGGAAGGAGCGACGCATACCCGTGGCGGTGGCGAAATCGGCGCGCCATTGCTGCCAACCGATGACGTCCTTGCCCAGCCACGCGGCCGAACCCATCAGCAAAACCCCCGACAGTAACTTCATTGCCTGACGTCGACCCAGTTCCTGAGCACTGTTTTCAAGGGTATTGAAAGCAACTTGGGCGCCGGGCACTGCCCGCAGATTGTTGCTCAATTCCAAATGCAGGGACTGCACCCGCTGCCACGCCAGTTCGTGTTCATGGTGCGCCGCACGCCAGAGATCGCATTGCTGACGCAGCTTCAGGTTGGACGCGTTGTTGCGCAAACGCAGCAGCCAGTTGATGGCTTGTTTGACCACTTGTTGTTGCGGATCACCGCGCCGGTTCAACGACAAATTATCCACAGGCGTCACGCTCGGTATCGCAGCGTGTAGCAATGGAAAAGCGCATCGGCGACGTAGCGCTCCACCGAACGCAGGGATAATCCCATGTGTTCGGCGATCTGTTTGTGGGTGAACCCTTCGCACTGCGCCAAGAGAAATGCCTGACGCACTTTCGGCTTCAATCCTTCAAGCATGCGGGCGATGTTTTCCAGCAGTTCGAGTATCAACGCACGGGATTCGGCGCTTGGCGTTTGCGCTTCAGGCAGATGAGCGATGGTTTCCAGATACGCGCGTTCGATTTCTTCGCGACGCCAGTGATCGATCACCAGGCCTCGGGCAATGGTGCGTAAGAAGGCGCGAGGGGCTTTGAGTTCCAGGCGTTCAGTTCTTTGCAGCAGCCGCACAAACGTATCCTGAGCGAGGTCTGCGGCATCGGCAGCGTTGCCCAGTCGGGCGCGCAGCCACACGTTGAGCCATCCGTGATGGTTGATGTAAAGCGCCTGGACTGCAAACTCGGGAGAGGACATGAACGCGACTGCTCGGACGTCACAAATGATAATTAGTCGCATTGTCGTGAAGGGGTGGGAAATTTGCAACTTCTGTGAACTCAGTCAGACCGCGTCATCGTTCAATCGCGAACAGGATCCTGATCACAGAAAACCCACTGTAGGAGCGAGCCTGCTCGCGAAAGCGGTGCATCAGCCACCGCTTGGCGAAAATCTTACGCAAACAGCTTCAACACATTTCCCATCGCATCATCGGCAAAACTCTGGACGAAGTCCTTGAAACCTGACAGCCCTTCGGGTCCGCCCTGAGCGGGCTCGGCAATGATGGTCCAGGTCGCCCGCGACTTTTGTGCGCCCAGCGACTCAACGTGCATCGCGGCCCACAGATTGGCCACACCCAAGGTGTTGTAGATCGTGGTCCAGGTCATGCTCAGCGCCTGGTCGTCGCGGGAGTTCAGTTGTTCGACTACGAGGTTGCCGTCCTTGAAAAACTTTTTGCGCAGCGACGCCACGCCTTCGCCGGTCATCTCGATGTGCGACAGCGCCGAAATGAATCGGTCGAAACCGGCGAAGTTACCGACAACGGCCCAGACCTGTGCAGCATCGGCAGGGACTTCCACCGAGGACTCCACGTGGCAGCCTTGTGGATTTTTGATCAGGGTATCGGGTTGCAGAGTGCTCATGGTTTTGCTCCTTGCTGGTTGGGATGAATCAGATGAAGTTGATTTCTTTGAGGTAGTCGCAGCCGCGACGTAGTAGCGCAGGGGATTTTTCCGGGTAACGCGCGCCCATCTGCCGCACACCGGCCTGGGCGTTGTCGTGACCAATCTTTGAGATGTCGCCGATGTCTTCCTCAAAGCCATTGAGATAGAAGCCCAGCACGCCGAACAGCGCGTTATCGCTATCGACCCGGCCCAGTTGCTGCTGCCAGTCGGCGACGCTGACCAATGAGAATTCACGTCCCGCCTCACGAAAGGACGCCACATAGCGGTCCCAGCTCAGCGGCTCTGGGTTGTGCAGGTTGAACACCGCTTTTTCCGGCTGATAACGGCTGGCATGGAAGGCAATGAAACGGGCGAGGAAGTCCACCGGCATCAGGTCGAAATTCAGCGCGAACTCCGGCACCTGGCCGAGCTGGATCGAGCCCTTGAGCATCAGCATCAATCGGTTCTTGTGCGGTTGGCACACGCCGGTAAGGCTGTTGAAGCTGATGTTGCCGGGGCGATAAAGATTGACCTGCACACCGCGCTCCCGCGCGCGTTCAAGGATTCGCTCGGCGACCCATTTGGACAGGTTGTAGCCGTTCTTGATGTAGATCGGCGGGGTGAGCGCGGCGGGCAGTTCCAGCACCTGGCCGTCGGCAGAAATCGTGCTGGAGGCCGAGAGCGTCGAGACGAAATTGAAGATCTTTTTACTGTGCCCTTCGCACAGGCGCAGGCATTCGAAAATCGGCTCGACGTTGTCCCGTGCCAGCGACTCGTAATCGAGCACGTGGTTGACGTTGGCGGCGTTGTGCACCAATGCGCCGAACTCGCGATCCAGTCGCTGGTAAACCTCGTCTGCCAACCCCAGACGAGGCCGCGTGATGTCCGCCGGGTACACCCGCACCCGACTCATGTCCAGGTGCTCCAGTCGGTTCTCACGCAACGCCTGGGCAAAGCGCTCAACCGCCGATTGCCCGCTGCCGTCGCGCACCAGACAGGCGACTTCACTGGCGCCCCAGGCCAACAGCGCTTCGACAATGTGCACACCGACGAAACTGTTGGCACCGGTGACGATCACTTTGTGCACATCGCCCAGGCGACTGATGGGCAGAGGCTGCACATGCAGTTCGCGGGCGGCATCGGCCAGGGCTTGTTCGCTCAATACTTCTTCGCTGCCTGAGCCCCGCACCAGTGTCGCAAGCTTGGCGATGGTGGGCAGCTCGATGAAGCGGTTGATCGAAATACTGCGGCCGAATTCTTCGCGTAAACGCAGAAGCATGCGCGACAACAGGATCGAATGACCGCCCAGATTGAAGAAGCTTTCGTCAGTGGAAATATCGCTGGCCGGCAGCTCCAGCAACTCGGACCAGATCTCCAGCAACAGCGCTTCATCGGTATTGACGGGCAAGCGCCGTGCGGCGCTTTCGCTGACCGTGACGGGCAGTTCCAGCAGCGCCTTGCGGTCGACCTTGCCGTTGCTGGCGTACGGCATGCTTGCCAGTTCGGTCCACGCAACCGGCTGCATGTAGTCCGGCAGAAACTGCAGAGCATGGGCTTTCAGGGCCTCCCGAGCCGCACCGGTTCGCTGTTCCTGAGGCTGGGCGAGGAAGGCCAGTACTCGCCGATGACTGTCGATTACCACGGCCACCTGACGGTACAACTGGCTGTCGCGCAGGCAGCGTTCGATCTCTTCCGGCTCGACCCGAAAACCACGAATCTTTACCTGATTGTCGCGCCGTCCGCACAGCTCGATACCTTCGCTCGTCCACTTCGCCATGTCGCCGCTGCGATAGGCGCGTAAGCGATGACCATCAGGCAACGTCAGCTCAAGATAGCGCTCGGCGGTTTGCTGCGGGTTGTTCAGATATCCCAGGCATACCCCGGGCCCCGCGATGTACAACTCACCGATGGTGTGCTCGGTCACCGGTTGTAAATGCTCATCGAGGATCAGCACCTGGCTGTTCGCGATCGGGTCGCCAAGGGTTCGGTTATTGTCGTCCTTTTGCAGCTGTCGCGCGGTAATCAGCACGGTGGCTTCGGTCGGGCCATAGAGGTTGTAGAGCTTGCCCTGGCGGGTCAGTTGCTGGATGACCCACGGCTCGCAGACATCGCCGCCTGTCATGATGTGATCGAGGTTGCGCAATTGCTCCAGCGGCAGAATGCTCAGCAGCGCCGGTGGCAAAAAGGCGTGGCTCAGTTGTTGACGACGGATCAGCTCCACCAGTTGCAGTGGGTCGCGACGCTGATCGTCGTTGGGCACGACCAGCTCGGCACCTTGCAGCAGGGTCGGGAAAATATCGATAAGTGACGAGTCGAAGCTCAACGAGGAAAACTGCAATACCCGACTCTGTTCGGTCAGCTGCACATAGTCGGCGTACCACGCCGTGAAGTGAGCCAGGTTGGCCTGGCTCAGCAACACGCCTTTGGGGTGGCCGGTGGTGCCCGATGTGAATAGCGCCATGCACGGTGCGTCGAGAGCCGGGCGTTGGCGCATCAGCGGTTGATCGAGATTCACGGCGGTAGCGTCGATAGCGGTGATATCGAATCCCGGCATTTCTGCCGCGAGTGGATGCTGCCCATCGTGCAGCAGTAACGCCGCCCTGGCATTCGACAGAATGTACTGCTGACGTTGCAGCGGATGGCTTGGCTCCAGTGGCAAATACACCGCGCCGCTGCCCAGAATCGCCAGAATCCCCGCGTACAGGGCGCTGCATTTCGGCAGGCAGATTCCCACGACCACCGGGTCTTCATGCTGCTTGAGCAAGGGCCGCAGTCGCTGCTCAATCGCCCGGCTGAGGGCATGCAGTTGACGATAATCGAGGGTGGTGCCGGCAACGTTCAGCGCAGGCCGTTCGGCGCTCAGAATCAAACGCTGTTCGAGTCGCTCGATCATCGGCTGTTCAGCGAGCTTAAGCAGCCGCGGTTGCGCCGTTGCATTGCGTCGATGGACGAATGCCAGGCTATCGAGAAACAGCAGGTTTTCGACTTTCGCGAAGTGCACGGCGGTGGCCGGTTCGGCGAGCAGGAAATACTCGGCATCCCGGGAGTAGCGACTGACCAGCAGGGACACGTGATCCACCAGTTCTGCCATCGCACGCAGGCGCAGCGTCTGACCGTTTCCCGAGGGCTCATCGGCGATCGGCACGCGAGTGAGCAAAAGCGAATCGACGCTGCATAACAGATCCAGCGCCGGTAGCCCTGAAGCCGCCGACAGGTCGACGCCCAATTGCAGCGTAAGGCACGGCACATTCCTCAAGACCTGTGTTTGCAGGCTGGCATCATCAATCACCAGATCGATGTGTTCCGGTAACTGTTCATCGAGTGTCGTTACCCGCGTCAGGGCATGACCGTGTTGTTCAAGTTCCAGCGCCAGGTCGGTCAGGGCCTGGCTTTGTCCAGCGAGCAGAATGTCGAGACGTCTCATGACGGGTTCCTCGTCAAAGCAGGTAGTCGCTCAGGGCGCTTTGCACGCACGGCGAGTCGAGCAGCGAACTGGTGCGGAAAAACCGCACGATGTTGGCCACCAGCGGGTGATGGCGGTTGATCGGAAAGGCCAGGCCGGAGACTTCGCTCTTGAGGGCCAGGCGCGCGGCGTCGCTGATCTGCAAGGCGTCGATCAAGCGGAAGTCGAAAGACTTCTGGATGTCGTTGGTCAGGTAGTGACCGATGAACACCGGCAGGATTTTCGCGATGCATTGGCGGTCGTCTTCGCTCGCCGTGTGCCAATAAATGCGCACCATCCGCGACCAGAATCCGGAGTGCCGGCCTTCGTCGAGCAAGTGGTCGGCCATCAGGCCCTTGATCGATTGCTTGACCGTATCGTCCTTGGCGAACGCCGCGACATCGCCGGTCACGGTGTTCTCGGCGATGGCCACGCAGATCAATTCCACGGCGCTGCGCAGGTGTTCCGGTGCGAGCGCGATGGCTGCCGGAATCGCCCGGCTCAATTCGATTTCATCGGGCAAATCGATGGGCGCAATGCCGGTCATGGCGACGGTCTGCTGCATGAAGTCCATGGCCACCAGCGCGTGGTAATCCTCGTCCACCACCACGGTCATGGCGTCGTAGCGACAGGCAAACGGAAACGCCACGGCGAAGCGATTCTTGGCGATGCTGCGGGCGGTCTTGTCGACGATCTCGGTTTCGAAGATCACCACGTCGTTGATGAATTTGTAGAGCGTCTGCACCAAGGCAAAGTCGCGCTGTTCCGGGCATTCGTGCTGAAAGGTCTGACTGAGCACCAGCGGTTGCCGGCTCAACGGATAGATCAGCTTGTCGTCGTTTTCCAGTAGGCGACGCGGGCGGGTGCGGATGGTGGCGCGACTCTCCCAGGCGTCGGCGAAGGAGAGGTAATCGGCGGCGTTCATGCGTTCACCTCCGCCAGCGATTCGCTCATGCTCAGGCGCAAGCCATCCCACAACGCGAGGCGGCTTTCCACGGCAGCGATAGCGCTGGCGTACACCTCTGCTTCGCGTTGCGGGTCGCCATCGACCAGGCGGGCGAGCAGTTTTTCTGCGGCGGGGCCGTGGTCCTCAGCGTCGACTTCGATGTGGCGTTCGAGGTAGTAACGAAAGGTCGGGGCCTGTTCGATACCGATCCCCCAGTCATCGAGCATGCGCTGGAACATCTGCGGGATTACGCTTTCGCGGCCATGCAGAAAAGCTGCCGCGACACTGTGGCCCGGCGCATGCAGCGCGGTGTGCAGCGTGTGGCGCACGAACCGCGCGGCCGCCGGGTCGACCTTGATGCTTTGCAACGCCACGTCGTAACTCACGCCTTCCTGCTGCAGCGCAATGAAACGCTCGACGGCGGCCGTGCTCGCGCCGACTTCGCGCATGGCATCCAGGTACAACTCGAAATGGCTGTAGTGCCCTTGGCTCGGGCGATCGTCGGACTCTTCACCCAGCACGATCTCGTTGATCAATCGCGCCGCTTGCGGGTCTCGCGGGGGCAGCCAGGGCAATTGCGTACACGTCAGCTCCTGTTGCAATCGTTTGGTCAGCGACATGAAGTCCCACACCGCAAACACATGGGTTTCCATAAAACGCTGTAATACCGAAAGAGAATGTATTTCGGAGAAGATCGGGTGCGCACTCAGTTCGGCTTTCTTGAGTTGTAGATACTCGTTAGTTGGTTTCATCGGCGAACCTCTAAGTCGTCTGAAGTGAAAGCGTGATCAATTACGGATGATTCTCTGCGCGAGCGAGCGCCTCAATCGAATTGATCTTTTTTATTTGCTTAAGCCCGTGTTCACGGTGGTTCAGTCACGGTTTGTGGCTGGCGTAGAAAAGCTAGTACACAAACAAAGTGTCGGGCAAGTCTTTTATCAAGTATTTAAAGTTTTAACTTTTTCACGCGCGACAAGATTCAATAAGACTTTCTGTATAAGTTTTATTTGGACGTAGTTGCTCCTTCCGTCTTATATAAGTCAGAATTTTTTATGAAGAGTGAATGCCTCACTCGAAGCAACTTTCTAATGGAGATAATTGAAGAGATATAAGGGGTTGGAAGTTGGCCGTAGTGATGCCGACTCTTCCGTTCCCGTGGCAAGGCTCCTTCCGTAGGTTCTTGGTGCGGGGACTGCTCCATGACTGCGGTGCGTTGCCCCATTCAATGGTTGTCGGCACCCCAAGAGTGAGCGTAATTCAAGGCAGCCGCCATCACCGAGACCAAGGCCTCGGGGAGGGCTGTATAGGCGGGAAATTTGTAAGGGGATCGTTCGGTTTCAGGCGGGCCGGCCGCTGCACGGCCTAGAGGGAGCAGGCTCCCTCATCACGGCTTTACTTTGAGTTTTTTCTGTTCTGGGCTTCAGGGCTGTTGAGGTACTGGGTGATGACCTCGACCCCACGGTTGAGGTGATAGGTGAGCAGCTTCACCGAGCCCTCGACATCACGCTCTTCGGCGGCGCGCAACATGGCGCGGTGATCCTCCTGGGACAGTTTGCCCAGGCCCATGGCTTCCAGGTTGAAGCGCAGGAAACGTTCTTCCTCGTTCAACCCATCTTCTACCAGTTTGAGCAGCCGCTTATTGGGCGCCTTGGCGTAAAGCGACATGTGGAAGAGGCGATTGAGTCGACCAATTTCGCTGTAGTCGTGTTCGGTTTCCAGTTCGTCGATGTAACGGGCAGCGTGCTCCAGATCGGAGGCCTCAAGCAACGGCAACGACAGGCGCAGCGCTTCTGATTCCAGCAGAATCCGCAGGGCATAGGTTTCCACGGCATCACCCTGGACCAGCGCTGCGACGACGGCGCCTTTGTGGGCGACCACATTGAGCAGCGCCTGAGCTTCAAGCTGGCGCAGGGCTTCACGTACCGGCATGCGGCTAACGCCGAAGAGGTCGGCCAGGTCTTGCTGGCGCAGGGCGATGCCGCAGGGAAGGCGACCATCGAGAATGGCCGAGCGCAGGGTTTCCTCGATGACCGAGCGTGCCAAGTGAGCGGGAATCGGCCCGTTGACCTTGATACTGCTAAGAGGGTTGGGCTTTTGTGTCACTACTACGCACCCTGATTGGCTGATTTGTTTTTTGGATCCAACTGACACTAGTAACTGCCTGACGGCTTGTCAAACGCGCACCCTGGCGCCTTTCTTACAGTTTAGCGCGCCCTGGCTGATCTCACCGTGCCATTGTTTTTTAACGGGCTAACCTACACCATCAACTGACTTCCACCTGCTTACCCTGGATGCCTCGCATTGGCGGTACGTTTCCCTATTCCACGGATGTTGCGCTGGCTATGCGGCGCGTTGCTGCTGGCGGGCCTGATGCTGGGCAACGTGCTGGGCGATGCGCAGGCCGAATGGGATTTTTCCCTGATCAGCCGGCGGGCGCAGGCATTGTACGGACCTTTGGGCGAAGGTCAGCAGCGTATTGATGATTGGCAGCAGTTGCTGGCGACGCAGAAACAGTCCAGCGAACTGGAGCAGCTCAATCGGGTCAACCGGTTCTTCAATCAGCGCATGCGTTACGTCGAGGATGTCGACCTGTGGCACCAGACCGATTACTGGGAAACGCCGATCGAAGCCCTGTGGAGAGGCGCCGGCGATTGCGAAGATTACGCTATCGCCAAGTATTTCAGCCTGCGTCATCTGGGCGTTGCCAGTGACAAGCTGCGCATTACCTACGTAAAGGCGTTGCGCCTGAACCGGGCGCACATGGTGTTGACCTATTATTCGAGCCCCGACGCCATGCCTCTGGTGCTCGACAGCCTGATCGACGATATCCGGCCGGCCGGGCAGCGTAAGGATCTGCTGCCGGTCTACGCTTTCAATGCACAAGGGTTGTGGTTGTCCGGTGCCAAGGGCAACCAGAAGGTCGGTGATACCAAGCGCCTGTCCCGCTGGCAGGACGTGCTGAAAAAAATGCAGGCCGAAGGATTCCCGGTCGAGTCGATTAACTAGGAGCAGCCCACAGATGTCATTGTTCAAACAACTGTTGATCGCAATCTGTCTGTTCCTGGTCGTCGCCTTCACCGGCAGTTTCATGGTCAGCCTGGAAAGCTCGCGAACCCAGTACGTCAACCAGTTGCGCTCCCACGCCCAGGATGCGGCAACGGCGCTGGCGCTGTCCCTGACGCCGAATATCGATGACCCGGCGATGACTGAGTTGCTGGTCAGTTCGATCTTCGACAGCGGCTACTACGCGAGCATCCGCGTGGTCGATCTGTCGAACGACAAAACGCTGGTGGAGCGCAGCGGTATCCCGGCCGATACCCAGGTGCCAGGCTGGTTCGTCAAATTGATCGGCCTGGAACCTGCCGGCGGTGATGCGATTGTCAGCCGTGGCTGGGAACAGGCCGCGCGAGTCGAAGTGGTCAGCCACCCGATGTTCGCCCTGGCCAAGCTGTGGCAGAGCGCGTTGGGTAGCCTGGCGTGGCTGCTGATCTGTGGCGTGGTCAGCGCGATTTTGGGTGCGCTGTTGTTGCGTCGGCAATTGAAACCGCTTGATTACATGGTCCAGCAGTCCCACGCCATCGCCCGTCGCGAGTTTCTCAGCTTGCCCGACCTGCCACGCACGCCTGAACTACGGCGCGTGGTGCAAGCCATGAATCAGATGGTCGAGAAGCTCAAGGCGCTGTTTCAGGAACAGGCCGAGCGCAGTGAAAAACTGCGGGCCGAGTCTTATCAGGACAACCTGACCGGGTTGGCCAACCGGCGTTATTTCGAGATGCAATTGCACGCGCGGGTGAGTAACCCTGAGCAGGCCAGTTCGGGTTATTTGTTGCTGTTGCGGGTTCAGGATCTGGCAGGACTCAACCAGCGTTTGGGCGGCCAACACACGGATGAGTTTTTGCAGGCTGTCGGTGAGCAATTGTCCCGGGAGTGCGCCCGCTACCCGGAAACCGCGAACCTGGTCACGCGGATTCGTGGCGGCGAATTTGCCGTGCTGGCGCCGGGGCTGGTGCGTGAAGAGGCGTTGCAGCTGGCGCAGCACCTGGACAGCGCCATGGCCAGCCTGCATGCGACCGGTGCGACGGACGTGGCCACGGTGGCCGCGATCGGGCTGGCTCCCTTTGTCTATGGCGACGCACCGCAAGCCGTACTTGCGCTGGCGGATCAAGCGCTGGCGCAGGCCGAAGGCCAGAGCGATTTGAACTGGGTGTGCCTGGATCACGGCGCGTTGGCCGGTGTCGGCGACGATCATCATGCCTGGCACGCTCTGCTGGATCAGGCGCTGAACCAGCGGCGCTTCATGTTGTTTTTCCAGCCGGTCGTGGCCAGTCAGGACACGCAACTGGTGCTGCATTACAAGGTGCTTTCGCGGCTGATCGACGATCAGGGTCAGAGCATTCCGGCCGGGCGCTTCCTGCCATGGCTGGAACGGTTCGACTGGACGGCGCGGCTGGACCGCCTGATGTTGGAGTTGGTGCTGGCGCAAATGGCCGACCACGAATCATCCCTGGCGCTGAACCTGTCTTCGGCCACCCTGGAAGATCCGCAGGCGTTGAATGGGCTCTTGGAGATGCTGCGTTCGCATTCCGATCTGGGATCACGGCTGACCCTGGAAATCGGCGAGGAACAACTGCCGGACCAAGCCGTGCTCGAAGACCTGACGCGGCGTTTGCGCGAGTTCGGGTTCTCCTTGAGCCTGCAACATTTTGGCGGGCGCTTCAGCATGATCGGCAATCTGGCGCGGCTGGGTCTGGCGTACTTGAAGATCGATGGCAGCTACATCCGCGCGATCGATCAGGAGAGCGACAAGCGTTTGTTCATCGAAGCCGTTCAGCGTGCGGCGCACAGCATTGATCTGCCGTTGATTGCCGAGCGGGTCGAAACCGAGGGCGAGCTGACGGTGATTCGCGAGATGGGAGTGTACGGGGTTCAGGGGCGGCTGGTGGGTGAGCCGAAGCCTTGGGAATAGGGCTTTGGATTTTAATCGTCAGTGAGGCCGCCATCGCTAGCAGGCTAGCTCCCACAGTTGATCGGGGTGCACGAAAAATCCCTGTAGGAGCTAGCCTGCTAGCGATGGCATCAGTACAGACGATGAAGAAAACGCTCAGATCAACCCATCCTCATCATCACCCACCAACTGACTCAACCCGCCCAACGCCTCCCGTGCCTGGGTCCGGTCCATGAGTTTGGCCTGGGCCGGTGCCGGCAGGTCGGTGACCAGAATCACCCCCTTGCTGATCAGCACTTCGATCAAGTCGTCGAGTACCCGGATCATTTCCAGGTCGCTCTTTTGCAATTGCTTGAGCTGTTTGATCTGCTTGAGCTGGTTGAGGCTGGTGGCCATGACTTCATTGGCAAACCAGGCCTGGAGGTCAGGGTGATCGGCCGGCAGCGTTTCCGTGGATTCGGCGTAGGCTTCGGCTTCCACGCGCATCAGTTGTCCTTCTGTATTGCGTTGCACGTAGAACATGGAACATCCCTCAGAAAAGATCCGCGTCATGCTGTCAGCAGCATAGGCGAAATCAGCCATATGGTTATTCGCTAACGGTATTTAAAATAGTCTGCTTATATCTATAAAGTTACTCCCCTGCGTACCTGCCGACCAATCGGCGCGCCGCACGAAACGAACGAACACGGGACCTCCGTGAGTTTCTGATCGACGCGCGCGCCCTTGAGCGTGCCGTGCGTGGGAGTGATTTATGTCAGTAGCTTCAGCATCGTCAGGCATCGCGCCACAATTTTTTGAAGTTCGCCCGTTCAGCGGCGCCGTGGGCGCCGAAATCATCGGCCTCGATTTGTCCCGCCCGATCAATGATCAGGACTTCGCCCGCATTCACCGCGCCCATCTGGATTATCACGTGGTGGTGTTCCGCGACCAACGCATCACGCCCCAGCAACAGATTGATTTCAGCCGCCGTTTTGGCGTGTTGCAGATCCACGTGCTCAAACAGTTTCTGTTGGCGAACCACCCGGAAATCCTCATCGTTTCCAACATTGTCGAGAACGGCCAAAACATCGGCCTCGGTGATGCCGGCAAGTTCTGGCATTCCGATCTCTCCTACAAAGAACTGCCGAGCCTGGGCTCGATGCTGCACGCTCAGGAGCTGCCCTCCGAGGGGGGCGACACGCTATTCGCCGACATGCACAAAGCCTGGGACAACCTGCCGCTCGCGCTGCGTAGCGCGGTGGAAGGACGCTCGGCAGCGCACTCCTACACGGCGCGTTACAGCGAGACCAAATTTGAAGGCAACTGGCGCCCGACACTGACGCCGGAGCAGCTCGCGCAGGTCGCCGAAGTGGTGCACCCGGTGGTGCGCACTCACCCGGAAAACGGCCGCAAGGCGTTGTTCGTCAGCGAGGGTTTCACCACCCGCATCGTTGGCCTGCCAGAAGACGAGAGCCAGCAACTGCTGACCGAGCTCTACGCCCACAGCGTGCTGTCACAAAACATCTATCGCCATCAATGGCAGGCCCATGACTTGGTGTTCTGGGACAACCGTTCGCTGATCCACCTTGCCGCCGGATGCCCCAGCTACCTGCGCCGCAAGTTGTATCGCACCACCATTCAGGGCGACGCGCCTTTCTGATTTGTCGGAGATTGATCATGTCCAAACGTCTTCCATTCGCACCGCTGGCCGCAGCCATCGGTCTGGGCTTCAGCCTGATTGCCGGCAGCCTGGTGGCACCGACCGTCGCCCACGCCGAAGGTGAAATCCGCATCGCCGAACAGTTCGGCATCGTTTATTTGCTGCTCAATGTGGTGCGCGATCAGAACCTGATCGAGAAATACGGCAAGCAGGAAGGCATCGACATCAAGGTCGACTGGACCCAGCTCTCGGGCGGTGCGGCAGTCAATGATGCATTGCTGTCGGGCTCTATCGACATTGCCGGTGCCGGCGTCGGTCCGTTGCTGACTATTTGGGACCGCACCCACGGCAAGCAGAACGTCAAAGCCGTGGCGTCCTTGGGCAACTTTCCGTACTACCTGGTGAGCAATAACCCGAAGGTCAAAACCATCGCCGATTTCACCGAGAAGGACCGCATTGCAGTGCCGGCGGTGGGTGTGTCCGTACAGTCGCGTTTCCTGCAATACGCAGCCGCCAAGCAGTGGGGTGACAAGGAGTTCAACCGCCTCGACAAATACACCATCGCCGTTCCACACCCGGATGCGACCGCCGCGCTGGTGGCCGGTGGCACCGAGCTGACCGGACACTTCTCCAACCCGCCGTTCCAGGATCAGGCGTTGGCCAATCCGAACGTGCACGTGGTGCTCAACACCTATGACCTGCTGGGTCCGAACTCGCCGACCGTGCTGTTCGCCACCGAGAAATTCCGCAACGAAAACCCGAAAACCTATAAAGCTTTCATCGATGCGCTCACCGAGGCGGCGACGTTTGCCCAGAACGATAAAGGCGCGGCCGCCGACACTTACATCCGCGTTACCAAAGCCAAAATCGACCGCGCCGCGTTGCTGAAAATCATCGACAACCCGCAGTTCGAATTCAGCGTCACGCCGAAAAATACCTATCCGCTGGCCGAGTTCCTCTACCGTGTCGGCGCGATCAAAAACAAACCGGATTCGTGGAAGGATTACTTCTTCCAGGATGCCAAACCGCTGCAAGGGAGCTGACCGAAATGAATGCCCCCTTGCAAGGCCACACGGTCAGCAAACCGGCCACGGCAGCCCAGGCGCTGCTCTCGGTCGATAACGTCAGCCTCGAATACCGCACGCCGCAGCGTGTGGTGCGGGCGACCCATCAAGTCAGTTTCGAAATCGACCCGGCGGACCGCTTTGTCCTGCTCGGGCCATCCGGTTGCGGTAAGTCGACGCTGCTCAAGGCTGCTGCCGGATTCATCCAGCCCGTGGAAGGCGAGATCCGCCTGCAAGGTCAGCGTGTCGATGCGCCGGGGCCGGACCGGATTGTGGTGTTCCAGGAGTTCGATCAACTGCCACCGTGGAAAACCGTCAAACAGAACGTGATGTTTCCACTGCTGGCCTCGAATACACTCAAGCGCAAAGAGGCTGAAGAGCGGGCGCTGCACTATCTGGAAAAGGTCGGTCTGGCGGCATTTGCCGATGCCTATCCGCACACCTTGTCCGGCGGCATGAAGGCGCGGGTCGCCATTGCTCGGGCGTTGGCGATGCAGCCGAAGATCCTGCTGATGGATGAACCCTTCGCCGCCCTCGATGCCCTGACCCGACGCAAGATGCAGGAAGAACTGTTGCTGCTCTGGGAAGAAGTGCGCTTCACGCTACTGTTCGTCACGCACTCCATCGAAGAGGCGCTGGTGGTGGGTAATCGCATCCTGTTGCTGTCGCCGCATCCCGGACGGGTGAGGGCGGAAGTGCACAGTCATCAATTCGATCTGCACAGCCTCGGCGGGGTGGCGTTTCAGGAATCGGCGCGGCGCATCCATCGGTTGTTGTTCGATGAAGGCCAGTCGCCGGAAACCGAGCGTGAACTGGATTTTGCCGACATCCGCATCGCTTATTGAGCCAGTTTGAGAGGAGGGCCCGATGAGCCATTTATCATCCCCGCGTGAAGAGTTCGAAACGGTTTTGCAGCCACTGACCAGCGTGCCGCTGGAGCGTGAATTACCCCTCGGCCAACGTCTGTGGCAACAGGGCTGGCTGCGCAAAAGCCTGATCCTTATTTTGCTCGCCGTACTGTGGGAAGCTGCTTCGCGTTATACGAACAACGATCTGCTGCTGCCGAGTTTCGCGCAAACCGCTCATGCGCTGTACGACGGTCTGCTCAGCGGCGAATTGCTCGGCAAGGTATGGATTTCTTTGGTGGTGCTGCTCAAGGGTTACCTGATCGGCATCGTCCTGGCCTTTACCCTGACGACGCTGGCGGTGTCGACGCAATTCGGTCGTGATCTGCTCAGCACACTGACTTCGATGTTCAACCCTTTGCCGGCCATTGCGCTGCTGCCGCTGGCGCTGCTGTGGTTCGGGTTGGGGCAGAACAGCCTGATTTTCGTGCTAGTGCACTCGGTGCTGTGGGCGCTGGCGCTGAACACCTATGCCGGGTTCCTCGGCGTCTCGGAAACCCTACGCATGGCTGGGCGCAACTACGGCCTCAAGGGCATGCGCTTCGTGCTGTTCATCCTGATCCCGGCAGCGCTGCCGTCGATCCTCGCGGGGCTGAAAATCGGCTGGGCGTTCGCCTGGCGTACCTTGATCGCTGCCGAATTGGTGTTTGGTGCTACCAGTGGCAAGGGTGGATTGGGTTGGTACATCTTTCAGAACCGTAATGAGCTGTATACGGACAAGGTATTTGCCGGGTTGGCGGTGGTGATTCTGATTGGGTTACTGGTGGAGAACCTGGTGTTTGATTCATTGGAGCGGGTGACGGTTAGGCGGTGGGGGATGGTGCGGTGAACGTGGCTCACCGCATTGATGGATCGATGTTTAGTTTCCACTACGAATGTGTTGGATGGGACTGCTCGACGGGCCCCCGGTTGCTGAAGGGCGCCTGACTTCAAGTCTGGAAACACCGTTAGCTCGAGGTTGTGAAGTTGGTCGCGAGCTTCTGGGCAGACTTGGCTCCCGGGATATGTATGGACTTTTGTAGGGGTTTTTGTATCGACCTGGGTTAATGACGCGACTCGTGGGTGGTGTCGGTTTGATTTTCGTCGGTGGCGGGCCGAGATTTTTCATAACGTCGGGATCAAATAGAAAATTGTCAGTAAAAAGCTTCTTCGCGGTCTGAGCCGCACTCCGGGTAGCCCCCAATACCTGCGAGACACCGCTGCCGACGGTGCTCGCAGTCTTACTGACCATCTGAATGGCTACGTTGCCCACTCTGCCCGTCGTTGACTGCACGAAACGCGAAAACGCCCATATCGATTGCCCCGTCGGATCCGAATTCATCACCGGCTCCCCACCGCAATACATGTACGCATTCAATCCGCCCTTACCAAATGGGCTCAAATTGTCAGGGCTTTGAAAGCGCATCAACTTTGGGTTGTAAGTGCGGTGGCCGTGGCCCAGCAAATAATATTCAACGTTCCTTTCAAGCAGTTCACCGTTAAACCCCAGCGAAGTCATCACCTCGGGCTTTGACGATCGCTGGCCGTAGGGCGAGTAGGCAATAGAGTTGAGGTTTCCAGCGTCGAGTTCGGTCAGTACGGAGTTTTGGAGGTCCACAGCCAGCAAGATCGCGCGTTGTTCGCTGCGGTTGTCTTGATCAATAGTTTTGGCTTGACTCATACCGGGATCTCCACGGAAGCGGGGCAGGTCTTGAGTTTTACTCGCTTGAGCCAGGCTTGAGAACTATCGGAAGTGATAGTGGCCAAGGATGCGCATTTTGGGCTGCGCAGATGGATATGGTGTTAGTTCGACCGCCATCGCGAGCAGGCTCGCTCCTACATGGGCTATTTGTCGTTCGCAGATGTTGGAATCATCACAGATCCCCTGTGGGAGCGAGCCTGCTCGCGATGGGGCCGCTACCGCCAGCACACTGCTTGGAGCATGTTTGCTAGCATTGCGCCTGAGTCAACCCCGATCAGCCACGAGTGCTCGCCATGCAATTGCCAGACATGAACCTCTTGGTCGCTCTCGACGCCTTGCTCGACGAGGGCAGTGTGGTGGGCGCGGCGCGGCGGATGAACTTGAGCCCCGCGGCGATGAGTCGAACGCTGACGCGCATTCGCGAGGCCATTGGAGATCCGATCCTGGTGCGCGCTGGCCGGGGATTGGTGCCCACGCCCAAGGCGCTGGAGTTACGCGAACAGGTGCGCGATGTGGTGGAGCATGCCGCGCAACTGTTTCATTCGGCCCGAGTGGTGGATCTAAGCAGTTTGCGTCGGCGATTCAGCATTCGCGCCAACGACTTTTTCATCGGTATCTACGGCGGCAAACTGTTCGACACCATGGAGCGTCAGGCCCCGCATTGCGAATTGCGTTTCGCGCCGGAGGGCGATGGCGATGACGAGGCCTTGCGTGAGGGGCGCATCGATCTGAGCGTCAGCAACAACCGGCCGCTGATGCCGGAAGTGAAAGTGCAGAACCTGTTTTCCACCCAGTTTGTCGGGCTGGTACGCGAGGATCATCCCTTGCTCGACCAGGAGATCACCGCCGAACGTTTTGCCGGTTATTCACACATCAGCATGTCCCGCCGTGGTATCGCCCGCGGCCCGATCGATGCCGCACTCAACGCCTTGGGGCTGGAGCGTCGAGTGGCGGTGATCGCGCCGAGTTTCCACGCCGCGATGTTCGCCTTGCCCGATTCCGATCTGATTTTGCCGGTGCCCCGGGAAACGCTGCTGAGCGTGCGGCGGCTGGGCCTGAAGTTGCGCTCGTTCACCCTGCCGATACCATTGCCGACCATTGTGCTCAGCCAGGCCTGGCACCCGCGTTTTGACAACGATCCCGCCCATCGCTGGCTGCGAGAGACCCTCAAAACCTGTTGCGATGAGACGTGGCTCGCCGCTCAGCCGTGACGGCGCGCAAGGCGCCATTAACACCTATGGATGGTGGTTGAGCGCCGGCGGCAGTGTTAGTTTTTTCCGTCATCTCATGGCGCGGCGCATGGTCGTCGATGCTGTGATTGACGCTGTCTGAATGCTGCGTCCAGCGCACTTATAAATTGCTGATAAGTCAGTTTTCGTCAGCGATGAGCGTTCGTAGACTGCCACCTTCTTTCTTCGGAGTTGTAAACCGATGACCTCCCTGACGGCCTCGGTGCCTTTGGCTGCCCCCCTGCCGGCGGCCGCGCCTATGGTATTTGGCCCACGGCTGATCATGGGCCTGGTGGGCGTGTTGCTGGCGGTGCTGGTGGCGGGCCTGAACGAGATGGTGACTAAGGTCGCTCTGGCGGATATTCGTGGAGCCCTGGGCATCGGCTATGACGAGGGCACCTGGCTGGTCGCCAGTTACGCCGCCACGTCGGTCGCGGCGGCGGCGTTTGCGCCGTGGTGCGCGGTGACGTTTTCGTTGCGACGTTTCACGCTCTGCGCCATCAGTGCGTTCACGCTGCTGGGGGTGTTGTGTCCGCTGGCGCCAAATTACGAAAGTCTACTGGTGCTGCGTACCCTGCAAGGCCTGGCCGGCGGTGCGCTGCCGCCGATGCTGATGACCGTGGCCCTGCGTTTTTTGCCAGCCAACGTAAAACTCTACGGCCTGGCCGGCTACACCCTGACCGCCACTTTCGGCCCAGGGCTGGGAACGCCGCTGGCCGGGCTATGGACCGAGTATGTCGGTTGGCAATGGACCTTCTGGCAAATCGTCGTGCCGTGCCTGATTGCCATGGCGGCGGTGGGTTATGGCATTCCTCAGGACCCGCTGCGGCTGGAACGTTTCAAGCAGTTCAACTGGCGCGGTGTGCTGCTGGGTTTCCCGGCGATTTGCATGCTGGTGATCGGCATTTTGCAGGGCAATCGGCTGGACTGGTTCGAGTCGGATCTGATCTGCGGATTGCTGGTAGGTGGGGTGGTGCTGCTGGTGCTTTTTCTGATCAACGAGTGGTCGCAGCCGGTCCCGTTTTTCAAAATGCAGATGCTCGGTATTCGTAACCTGTCGTTCGCGTTGATCACCCTGGCCGGCGTGTTGGTGGTGTTGTCGGCCGTGGTGATTCTGCCGTCGAGTTATCTGGCGCAGGTCCAGGGTTACCGCCCGGCACAAACCGCACCGATCACGCTGCTGGCGGCATTGCCGCAATTGATCGCGCTGCCATTGGTGGCGGCGTTGTGCAACCTGCGCTGGGTCGATTGCCGTTGGGTACTGGGGCTCGGCCTGAGCATGATGATGTTGTCTTGCATCGGCGGTTCACAACTGACTTCGCAATGGATTCGCGACGACTTCTATGTGCTGCAACTGCTGCAAATATTCGGTCAGCCGATGGCGGTGTTGCCGTTGCTGATGCTGTCGACCGGGAGCATCAACCCGATGGACGGTCCGTTCGCCTCGTCATGGTTCAACACTGTAAAAGGCCTGGCAGCAGTCATTGCCGCGGGCGTGCTGGAAACCTTGACCACTCAGCGCCTGCACTTTCACTCGACGATGCTGGTGGACCGCCTCGGCAATTCACCCCTGGTCGATAGCGACACTCCGAGCCTCGCCCATCGTCTACATGAACAAGCCGTGGTCCTTGCCGCTTCAGACCTTTACCTGTGTATGGCCGGTGTCGCCGTGGCGCTGATTCTGCTGATTTTCTGGCTGCCGACGCGGATCTATCCGCCGCGCGCACCGACCTGATTGCTCCACTGAAATTGAAGGTTTTTATGACGACTCAAACTAAGCAAAAAGTGACCGTGGGCGTCGCGGTCCTGATCGCGGCTGGCGTGCTGGTGTATCTGCTGGTGCCCAACCTGTTCGGCCAACGCACGCAGCAGAGCACCAATGACGCCTACGTTTCGGCGGACTACACGCTGGTGGTGCCGCGCGTTGCCGGGTTCATCAAGCAAGTGCTGGTGGAAGACAACCAACAGGTCAAGGCCGGGCAGTTGCTGGCGCTGATCGATGATCGCGATCTGCGTGCCGCCGCTGAAGCCGCTGCGGCCGAATCACTGGTGGCGCAGGCGCAACTGCAAAACGCTCGGGCGACCCTCGATCGTCAGGCTTCGCTGATCGCTCAGGCGCAGGCAAAAGTGATATCGGCCAAGGCTGAAATGGCGTTCGCCGAACATGAACTCAATCGCTATAACCACCTTGCCGGAGTCGGCGCGGGCACCGTGCAGAATGCGCAGCAGGCGCGCACGCGCATTGATCAGGCCAGCGCAAGTTTGACCAATGCCACGGCGGTGTTGGCGGCGGAACGCAAGCAAGTGGATATCCTCACGGCGCAACGCGACGGCGCAGAGGGCGGCTTGAAGCGGGCGCAGGCAAAACTGGAAATCGCCAGTTATGAGCTGTCTTACACGCGCATTGTCGCGCCGCAAGATGGCATGGTCGGCGAGCGCGCTGTGCGCGTTGGCGCCTATGTCACGCCGGGCAGCAAACTGTTGGCGGTGGTGCCGCTGGCGCAGGCGTACGTGGTGGCAAACTTTCAGGAAACCCAATTGACGAACGTGCAGCCAGGGCAGGACGTGCAGGTGCGCGTCGACACCTTTGGTGGCGCACTGCTGAACGGGCGTGTCGAGAGCATCGCACCGGCCACTGGCGTGACGTTTGCCTCGGTCAAGCCGGACAACGCGACGGGTAACTTCACGAAAGTGGTGCAGCGGATTCCGGTAAAGATAGTGCTGGAGCCGGGGCAGCCATTGGCTGAGCGGTTGCGGGTGGGGATGTCGGTGGAGGCTCGGATTGATACGGCCAGTGTTGGGGCGAATGAGGTTGTTCAGCGATGAAGATTTTCGTTGGTCATCCCGGCGCCATCGCTAACAGGCTAGCTCCCAAAGGGGACCGCGATACAAGGTGGGAGCGGGCTTGCTCGCGAAGAGGCCGTTTGCCGCACCTGACTTTCTGCGCCGTGCTTGTTATGGGGCTCTCGGCCTGCACCGTCGGCCCAGACTTTCAGAAGCCCGAAACCCGGCAAATCGCCGAATGGTCGAAGCCCTCAAAAGTCGCCGCCAGCCAAGCCGTCACTGAGACCATGAGCGAGCGCTGGTGGGAGGTGTTCAACGACCCCAAGCTCTCGGCCCTGAGCCAGCGCGCCCTGACCGACAACCTCGACCTGAAGCTCGCCAGCAGTCGCTTGCAACAGAGCCGCGCAGTGCGCCAGGTAGTGACGGCCGACCGCTATCCCACCACCGCCGCTGGTGGAAGTTACGCACGCAAACGAAACAGCGGCGAAGGCCTGATGGACCCGTCGGGGAACAATGGCAACTCCGCATTCAACCTTTGGGATGCCGGTTTCTCCGCGTCCTGGGAACTGGATTTTTGGGGGCGGGTGCGCCGCGAAACCGAAGCCGCCGACGCGTCCCTTGAGGTTGCGGAAAACGATCGCCGCGGCGTGCTGTTGTCGGTACTCGCCGAGACCGCACAAAACTACATTCAACTGCGCGGTGTGCAGAACACCCGCGCCGTTACCGAGCAGAACCTTGATGTTGCTCGCCACAGTTTGAAGCTGTCGCAGCTGCGTCTGGCTGACGGTGTCGCGACCGATCTGGATGTCGCCGAAGCCGCCGCACAAGTTGCCGCTATCGAGTCGCGACTGCCAGCGCTGGAGCAGCGTCAGGCGCAATTGATCAACGCATTGAGCCTGTTGATGGGCGAGCCGCCGCAAGCGTTGGCCGCCGAGTTATCCACCGACGCGCCAGTGCCGCAAACCCCACGCCAGGTCGCCATTGGCCTGCCCTCGCAACTGGCTGAGCGTCGACCGGACATCCGCGAGGCCGAAGCCCGCTTGCATGCTGCAACCGCGAGCATTGGCGTGGCCAAGGGCGATTTCTATCCGCGTATTACCCTGTCGGGCAATGTCGGTTCGCAAGCCATGCAACTGAGCGATTTCGGTTCGTGGGGTTCGCGTGCATTCGGCATCGGGCCGCAGTTCAGCTTGCCGTTGTTCGACGGCGGACGTCTGCGCGGTGTTCTGAATTTGCGTGAAGCGCAACAACAGGAAGCCGCCATCGCTTACCAGCAAACCGTGCTGCGCGCCTGGCATGAAATCGACGATCAGTTGAACGCCTACAACGCCAGCCAATTGCGCCGCGACAGCCTGGCCGAAGCGGTGCGCCAGAACCAAATCGCCCTGCAAACCGCGCAACGCCAATACGTTGAAGGGGTGGTGGATTTCGTCAATGTACTCACCGTTCAAAGCGCTTTGCTGGCGACCCAGGAGCAGTGGGTCGAGAGCTCGGCGGGTGTGTCGCTGGCCGCGGTCGGTTTGTATAAGGCGCTGGGTGGCGGATGGCAGTCGGTGTATCCGCTGGCGGCGCAGCGTTAAGAGTTGTTCAAGGTTTCTGCGATAAATCCGCCATGCCCTTGAGCAATTCGATCGGCAGCGGAAAGACGATGGTTGAACTCTTGTCGCCGGCAATCGAGCTCAGCGTCTGCATGTAACGCAACTGCATGGCCCCGGGCTGGCGGCCGAGCATTTCGGCGGCTTGCATGAGTTTTTCCGAGGCCTGTAATTCGCCTTCGGCGTGAATCACTTTGGCCCGGCGCTCACGCTCCGCTTCAGCCTGTTTGGCGATGGCGCGGATCATCGATTCGTTGAGGTCGACGTGCTTGATCTCGACGTTGGCGACCTTGATTCCCCAGGCATCGGTCTGGGCATCGAGCACTTGCTGGATGTCGATGTTCAGGCGTTCGCGCTCGGCCAGCAGCTCATCGAGTTCGTGTTTACCGAGCACGGCACGCAAGGTGGTTTGCGCCAATTGGCTGGTGGCCATGAGAAAGTCTTCGACCTGAATGATTGCCTTCTGCGGATCAAGCACGCGGAAGTACAGCACGGCGTTGACCTTGACCGAAACGTTGTCGCGGGTGATCACGTCTTGGGCTGGTACGTCGAGGACCACGGTGCGCAGGTCTACGCGGACCATTTGCTGGATCACCGGAATCAACAGGATCAGACCGGGGCCTTTGACCTGCCAGAAACGGCCGAGCTGGAACACCACCCCGCGCTCGTACTCGCGCAGGATGCGGAAGGTCGCTCCCGCCAGTACGATCAACAGCAGTAGCAGCGCGACAAAACCCAATTGCAAACCCATGGCTATTCTCCAGCCGCCACCGCGTCAGTCGCGGCCACTTCCAGCAACAAACCTTTGCGTGCCACCACCCGCACCGGTTGCCCGATTTGCAACGGTTCGGTGCTCGACACTTGCCAGCGTTCGCCCTGCAAATGCACCCAGCCGTAGCGGGCATCGTCAACCTGCACAGACAACACCGGCGTCACGCTATCCAGCAACCCGGCGTCGCCGCTGACGTTTTGCCGCGGTCGGGTTTTCAGGGCGCGAATCAGCAGGAAAATCAGCAGCAGCGCGCTGACCAGTCCCAGGCCAATCATCAAGGGGACGGGCATTTCGGCGTTGGTCAGGATCACCGCGCCGATCACGAACATTACAATCCCGCCCAGGCCGATCACGCCGTAATTGGGCAAGGCGGCCTCGGCGATCAGAAAGGCGATGCCGAAGGTGATCAGCCAGATCCCTAAGGGGTTGGCGACCAGCAAGCCAGTGTCTGCGGCGAACGCAGAGCCGCTTGACACCATCAGCAACGCAATAGCACAACAACGCGTGTTCACGTGACCCTCCGGGAGAGTCGCCAGTGGTTCTGTATTGAGTCTAGTTGACCCGTCGGCTGTATGAATTTTGCTCAGCTGTCGACCTGCCCGATGGGCGGATTTCCCGTCGAGTCATCCCGGCGGGCCTAGACTTTTACTACGCAGAAAAGCGTTAACCACCGTCCGCCATGCCTTGCTGCGGACATCGAGGTGCATCATGCGTATGGCAAGAACCGTGCAGCGAAGCCTGGAAAAGGCTCAATGCGACTATGACATCGTCACCCACCCCCACTCGGCCAGCAGCCTGGAAACGGCGCGGGTCGCAGGCATTCCGGCGGAGCGGGTGGCCAAGTCGGTGATCCTGGATGATCACCATGGGCATTACCTGATGGCGGTGCTGCCCGCCAGCCGTCATCTGGACCTGAGCAAAGTCCGCAGCAGTGGCGAATGGCAGGTGTCGCGGGAAAGCAATCTGCCGCACCTGTTCGATGACTGCGAACGCGGTGCCGTGCCTGCCCTGGGCGAAGCTTATGGGCTGGATGTGGTCATCGACCCGTTGCTCACCCGGCAGAAAGATATCTATCTGGAAGCCGGCAATCACACCAACCTGCTGCACCTGAACATGCCGGACTTCCTGAAAATGGTGCCGCATGCTGAAGTACGGGAATTGAGTTATTAGATTGGCGGTTAATTGGCTGCCGTCGTCGCGAGCAGGTTTTTGCATTCCCTGGAGCGAGCCTGCTCGCGATGACCGCGCAGCGGTCCCTTTACTGGTTCACAGGAGTCCAACATGGAAAACCCAACACACACCCTCCCATCCCTGTTCAAGCAACTCGGCCTGGCCGACGACGCCGAAAGCATCGACAAATTCATCGCCACCCATTCACCGCTCAAACCTGAGCTGCATCTGGCGGACGCGTTTTTCTGGAACCGGAGCCAGGCGGATTTGTTGCGCAGTGAAATTCTGGATGACGCCGATTGGGCGGAGGTGGTGGATCAGTTGGATGTGCTGTTGAGGAAGGGGCGGGGAGTGTAGGGACTCAATGTTCAGGCGGCCATTGTCGAGAGGTGTGAACAACGGCAAGTATCCACAATGAATTTGCCCACTGCTCATAAACAATGCGGTAACTCTGATGTGGGATCAGCTCGCGAGTGCCTGCAATGATTCCAGCAGGACCACTTTCAGGGTGGTGGGCCAGCCGGGTTATCGCACCGCTGAATCGGGCATCCATTTCGATGGCTGCTTTTGGATTGACGGCATGCAAATAGTCCCAAATGTCTGCACGATCCTGTGCGGCATCTTTCGTCCAGATTATTTTCATTCCTGTAGGGTCGCCCGCCTGCGCCTGGCGGCGAATTCTGCTTCAACGTCATCGTTCGTCAGACCGTCGCCGTTGCGCATGGAAACCCGTGCGATGTCCACTTTACGTTGCAGGAACGCGTCGTACTCGCGAGACTCTCGTTGCGTTTGAACAAACTGGCGCATCATTTCCCGAACAATCTGAGAGGCTGGGCGATGAGCAGCTTCCGCTTCGGCCATGAACTGTTCGCGCAATTCAGACTCAAGTTTCATCGTAAAAACGGCTTGTTTTGACATGGCCTGTCTTCTCGGGAGATGTATAGAAAAAGTATATACGTTTTCAGTACTTCGCTGTCCCGTAGGGGCTCCATCCCGATTGACGGTTAATTTGTTTCAAAACTTGACGAAAAATCACCTCCAATGCCATATTGATAGTTAGCAAACTAACAGTGTGTATTTTCCCTCGTGCCAAATTCCCTCGACGTTCTCCAGATGAACATCAGCAGCTCCATGGTGGTGGCCGCGCGGCATTGGCGCAAAATCTGCCAGACCACGCTGGTCAACTATGGAATCTCCGAAGCCTGTGCCGTCCCGCTGTTGATGATCGGGCGTCTAGGCGAGGGTGTGCGGCAAGTGACCGTGGCCCAAGCGGCAGGGATGGAGAGCCCGTCTCTGGTACGTTTGCTCGATCAGCTATGCCACGCCGGCTACGTTTGCCGCACCGCCGATGCCCAGGACCGCCGCGCAAAATGCCTGAGCCTGACTGATACTGGTCGGACCCTGGTGCAAGCTGTCGAGGTCGAATTGGTGCGATTGCGTAATGAGGTGCTTGAAGGCATTGATCAGCGGGATCTGGAAGCCGCCCTGCGCGTATTGAAGGCCTTTGAGTCGGCCGGACAACCTTCGGACACTCACCCTTGAGCGGCTTTTTTTCCGGCATGCCCCCGGCTCGGGACTGGTTCTACGGTGTACGCACCTTCGCGGCTTCGATGATCGCGCTGTACATTGCCCTGCTCATGCAAATGCCGCGTCCCTATTGGGCGATGGCCACGGTGTACATCGTCTCCAATCCGTTTCTCGGACCGACCACTTCCAAGGCTTTGTACCGCGCGGTGGGCACTTTTCTCGGCGCCGCCGCCGCAGTGCTTTTCGTACCGATGTTTGTCCAGAGTCCTTACGTGCTGGTGGTGGTGATCGCGCTGTGGACCGGGACGTTGCTTTTCCTGTCGTTGCATCTGCGCACCGCCAACAACTATGCCTTGATGCTGGCCGGTTACACCTTGCCGCTGATCGCGCTGCCGGTGGTGAATAACCCTTTGGGTGTGTGGGACGTGGCCGAGGCGCGCACTGAAGAAATCTTTCTCGGCATCGCCGTCGCGGCGGTGGTGGGCGCCATGTTCTGGCCCCGGCGTTTGGCCCCGGTGTTCAACGACTCGGTGAGCAAATGGTTTGCCGATGCGTCGACCTACAGCCAGCGCTTCCTTGGCCGCAACGTGCAGCCCGAAGAAGTCAGCGCGCTGCGGGCGTCGATGGTGACGACGTTCAACTCGCTCGAATTGATGATTGGCCAGTTGCCTCACGAAGGCGCGCGTCCACAAACCGTACGCAACACCAAAGAGTTGCGCGGACGAATGATTCACCTGTTGCCGGTGATCGATGCCCTCGACGACGCGCTCTATGCACTGGAGCGACGCACGCCAGAGCTGGTGGACAAGTTCACGCCATTGCTCGCGGCCGCAGCCGAATGGCTCGAACACAAAGACGCCGATCTCGACCGCTGGCACGCGCTCAAAGACCAGCTCGAAGCCCTGCAGCCCGACGCCCAAGCGCTGGAGGATCGCAAGCAACTGTTGTTCTCCAATGCCATTTATCGCCTCGGCGAATGGATTGATTTGTGGCAGGACTGCCGCAGCCTGCAGCACGCCATCCAGTGCGAAAGCCAGGACAGCTGGCGTGCGGTTTATCGGCACTGGCGCCTGGGGCGGCTGACCGCGTTTCTGGACCGTGGCTTGATGCTCTATTCCGCCGCATCAACCGTTGTGGCGATCATTGTCGCCTCGGTGCTGTGGATTCTGCTCGGCTGGACCGACGGCGGTGCCGCGGTGATTCTGGCGGCAGTCGCGTGCAGTTTCTTTGCTTCGATGGACGATCCGGCGCCGCAGATTTACCGGTTCTTTTTCTGGACGGCGATGTCGGTGTTGTTCGCCAGCCTCTACCTGTTTCTGGTGCTGCCCAACCTGCATGATTTCCCGATGCTGGTGCTGGCGTTTGCGGTGCCGTTCATTGTTATTGGCACCCTGACGGTCAAGCCGCAATTTTATCTGGGCATGCTGCTGACGCTGGTCAACACTTCGTCCTTCATCAGCATTCAAGGCGCCTACGACGCGGACTTCCTCAGCTTCGTCAATTCCAACCTGGCCGGCCCCGTCGGGCTGTTGTTTGCATTTGTGTGGACCCTGATCGCCCGCCCATTCGGCGCCGAGCTGGCAGCCAAGCGCCTGACGCGTTTCGCCTGGCGCGACATCGTCAGCCTCACTGAACCCGCCACCCTCGCCGATCACCGCAAATTAGGCGTGCAGGTACTGGATCGGCTGATGCAGCACTTGCCGCGTCTGGCGATGACCGGCCAGGACACCGGCATCGCGCTGCGCGAGGTCCGCGTGGCGTTGAATATGCTGGACCTGCTCGCCTACACGCCGCGCATTCACGGCGCACCGCAGGCGTTGTTGCATCAGGTGGTGGCCGAGGTTGGCGAGTATTTCAAGGCTTGCCTGAAGGCTGGTGAACGCCTGCCGGCACCGAGTCCGTTGCTGATGACGCTCGACCGTACCCGCCGCGCCCTGGCTGGCGCGGGGGACGATGAAACCCGTCGGCATCTGCTGCACGCCCTGAGCGGCTTGCGCCTGGCGTTATTGCCCGGCGTCGAGTTCGTCGGTTCTGCCGACGCTGAAGAACCGCTTCCCCATGGCATCGATGGAGCGCCTTTATGATCGGTGATCTGGATATCAGCGGGGTGTTCCTGCCTACGCTGCTGGTGCTCATGGGCATTACGTATGTGTTGTACCTGTTGGTGCACGGGGTGCTGACGCGCCTGCACTTTTACCGTCTGGTCTGGCACCGGGCATTGTTCAACGTGGCCCTCTACGCCTTGCTGCTTGGCGCTGTGGATTCACTCAGTCGATACCTGATGACATGAAAAAACCGTTTCTGACCCTCGGTCGCGTGGTGCTGACCCTGTTGATCGTGAGCTTCGCCGTTGTCGTGGTCTGGCGCATGGTGATGTATTACATGTTTGCGCCCTGGACCCGCGACGGCCACATCCGCGCCGACATCGTGCAGATCGCGCCGGACGTGTCCGGGCTGATCCAGCAGGTGGAAGTGCGCGACAACCAGCTGGTCAAGCGCGGCCAGGTGTTGTTCAGTATCGATCAGGACCGTTTCAAACTGGCTCTGCGTCAGGCGAAAGCGGCGGTCGCCGACCGTGAAGAAACCCTGGCCCAGGCCCAGCGCGAAGCCAAGCGCAACAAAGGCCTTGGCAATCTGGTGCCGGGTGAGCAACTGGAAGAAAGCCAGTCGCGAGTGGCGCGCGCACAGGTGGCGTTGATGGAAGCGCAGGTGGCGGTGGACAGCGCGCAGCTCAATCTCGATCGTTCGGTGATCCGCAGTCCGGTGGACGGCTACGTCAACGACCGCGCGCCACGGGCTCAGGAATTCGTCAGTGCCGGGCGCCCGGTGTTGTCGGTGGTCGACAGCAATTCCTTCCACATTGATGGCTATTTCGAAGAAACCAAACTCAACGGCATCCATATCGGCCAGAGCGTCGACATTCGGGTGATCGGCGACAACGCGCGCCTTCGCGGGCACGTCGAGAGCATCGTGGCCGGTATCGAAGACCGCGACCGCACCAGCGGCAACAACCTGCTGCCCAACGTCAACCCGGCGTTCAGTTGGGTGCGGCTGGCGCAGCGGATTCCGGTGCGGATTGCCTTTGACGACGTGCCGGCGGATTTCCGCATGATCGCCGGGCGTACCGCCACGGTATCGATCATTGATGACAACATCCGGGAGCCCGCGCAATGAGCAAGGCCTCGGGTTTGGCGGTGGCCGGATTAGGCTTGTTGCTGTCGGCATGTCAGGTGGTCGGCCCGGATTATCACGTGCCGGCCGAGGCCGCGATTCAGCGCGATGACTTACAGGGCGAATTGGCCGTGGACGGCAAACCGGTGGTGTCGGCGCCGGTGCCGGCCGACTGGTGGCGTCTGTACCAGGACCCGCGACTCGACCAGTTGGTCCAGCAAGCCATGGCTTCCAACACCGATTTGCGCGTGGCGGCAGCCAACCTGTCCAGAGCGCGCGCGCAGGTCGACGAGGCTGAGGCCGCGGGTGGCTGGAGTGGCGGGGTGAAGATGGGCGCCCAGCGCTTGCAGGAGTCCGGCGAAGCTTTCCTGCTGCCGGAAAAAGTGCCGGTGGCCAACATCGGCGATATCGGCATCAGCGCCTCGTACCAGTTCGACCTGTTCGGCACACTGCAACGCGGCATCGAAGCGGCCAAGGCCAACGCCGATGCCACCCAGGCAGCGGCGGATACCGCACGCATTACCTTGGTGGCCGACGTGGTCCGCGCCTACACCCAAGTGTGCGCGGCCAACGAAGAGCGGGAAATTGCCCAACACTCCCTCGACCTGCAAGCCCAGAGCACCACACTGATCCAGCGTTTGCGCGATGCCGGGCGTGGCGATGAAACCCAGGTCACGCGCTCGCAAACCCAATTCAAATCCTTACGCGCCGACATGCCGCGTTATGAAGCGGCGCGTCAGGCAGGGCTGTTCCGCTTGTCGATGCTTTTGGCCAAACCGTTGGACCAACTGCCGCCGGGCACGGCGACTTGTGCCGAACTGCCGAAAATCGCCCAGCTTGTGCCGGTGGGCGACGGCGCATCGTTGCTCAAGCGTCGGCCTGACATACGGCAGGCGGAACGGCGATTGGCGGCGGCGACCGCCACCATCGGCGTCGCCACGGGGCAGTTGTATCCGGACATCAGCATCGGAGCGACCATCGGCACTGTCGGTATTCTCGACAACCTTGGCGAGCCGTCGACCAATCGCTGGGGCTTCGGGCCATCGTTGAACTGGAGTGTGCCGACCAACGGCGCTCGCGCACGCATTCGTGAAGCCGAAGCCGCCACCCAGGGCGCGCTCGCGCATTTCGACGGCGTTGTCCTCAACGCTATCCGCGAAGCCCAGACCGGCCTGGCCCAGTACTCGGCAGCGCTGCAACGCCGCGAGGCCCTGGCGGACGCCGAGCAATCGGCGAAACTGGCGGCCGATCAGACTCACCGGTTCTTCCAGGCCGGCCGCGCCTCCTTCCTGGCCGACCTGCAAGCGACGCGCACCTACATCGACGTCACGGCGCAACTGGCGGCGGCGAACACTCAGGTTGCCGCGAGCCAGATCAATTTGTTCCTGGCGTTGGGCGGTGGTTGGGAAAGCGGACGAACGCAAGCGTCGAACTCCGGCAAACCCTGAGGCCGTTGCTATGCTTTGAAGTGTTGGAAGGGCGCCCCGTGCAAAGCGCCCTTTCTTCGCACAAGGCTCGCGCAGGTCAGGGGGAAACCAATAATGAAAAACCCTTATGCTCTCGGCTTCTGGTGCGCCGTCGTGGCGTTATTGCTGCTCTCGGCCACCTATTTCTACGGCATCATGCTGGCCCACCAGATTGACAAGGCGCTGGTGTTCCTCGACAGCGCGGTCGCGCTGATCGCCGTGATGTCCGTTGCGGTGGTGGCCTGGGCGTCGATCCAGACGCAACGCATCAAAAAAAGACAACTGCAGCAAGGCAAGACACTGTTACTGATCTGGGACACCAAGGTCGCGTTGCGCCGAGTCGAAACGGTGTTCGATCGCTATTTTTGGGGCAGCTACTGGCAGCCGGGGCGTACGTTCCAGGAAGTCATGGGCGAATTGACTGGCACACCGCTGGAAAAAAGCCTCGAAACCCTGAAGAAGCAATGCCTGGAGCTGGACAAACAAGTCGCTGACGACGGTCGACACTGGCTCAACAACGCCCGGGAACTGGCCGACGTCGCCACCGCCATGGCCCGCGAGCGCTATCAACTGGACTTCTGTGACCCCCGTGGGGAAGTGACGGGCGGGGCGGTGATCAATCGGGACTTTGAAGTGCTGGTCTATACGTGGACCGCGCGGCTGAAAACCTTTGATCATCAGCTCGATGAGATTGAGGTTCAGTATTCCTGATGGCTAAAAGATCGCAGCCTTCGGCAGCTCCGACAGGTTTACGCACATACCTGTAGGAGCTGCCGAAGGCTGCGATTTTATACAAACGACACAACGCCAAAGACACTCTTTCACCTTTAATCATTGGGCCGCCTCGCGCGCCTGATGCTAATCTGCACCTCACTTTCAGCGCAGTCGTGACCATAACCCGCAAGGGCTCAGGGAAGACGACCACACCTTCAACAACGGACATTGAACGGGTCATACATGAATAAATCAGCAGGCGTGCTTCTGGGAATCGTTGTCGCCATCGGTGCAATCAGCGCGGGCGGTGCCTGGTACACCGGCACCAAAATCGAAGGAGTGTTGAACACCTCCCTGGCGGATGCCAACAAGCAATTGCAGGCCGCACTGGTCGGTTACAAGGGCACGGCGTCGCTGGAACTGGTTTCGCTGGACCGTCATGTATTCAGCAGCACCGCGCATTATCGCCTCAAGGGTGAAGGCGAAATGTTCGGTGAGGCACCGGTAGAACTGCTGTTCGTCGACCGTATCGAACACGGCCCGTTGCCGTTCTCGCGCCTGGTGTCGCTGAAGTGGCTGCCGGTCATGGCCACCAGTCACTACGAACTGGAAAAGACCCCGCTCACTGAAAAATGGTTCGCCGCCGCCAAGGACGCTTCGCCGCTCAAGGGCGTAATCAATATCGGTTACGACAATTCCACCAATGGCACCCTGGAATTTCTGCCATTGGAAACAGCCCTGGATGACAAATCCAGCCTGAAGTTTTCCGGCATGAAGGTCGACGTCGCAGCCAGCGCCCAGGCGCAGAAGGTCAAGGCTGATGGCTACATGGACAGCCTGAAACTGACCACCGTTTCCGAAGATCAGGCGCCGGTGCAGGTCGAACTCAATGGCCTGACCCTGGCCAGCAACCTGACCAAAAGCACCTACGGCTACTACACCGGCGACAACACCGTTGAGCTTAGCAACAGCAAAACCACCTACGGCGCCAAACAGTCGGTGCTCGGCTTCAAGAATTTTGAAATGAAGAACCACACCGAAGAGTCGGGCACCAGTGCTTCCGGGCGAGCCGATTACAAGGTCGGCGAAGTGTCGCTGAACGGCAAAGCGGTGGGTTCTGCGCAGATGGCCATGAGCCTGAAGAACCTCGACATTCCGTCCACCCTGGCGCTGATGCAGATCTACCAGACCAAACTGCAACCCTACGAACAGGCCGCCGCCGAGGCTGCCGAAGCAGGACAACCGGTCCCGGAACTGAACCTGACCGAAGCCGAGGAAGCGCAACTCAAGACCAACCTGGAGCAGTTGCTCGCCGCCGGTCCGCAAGTGGCATTGGAGAACCTGTCGTTCAACACCACCAACGGCGAGAGCCGGGCGAACCTGGTGCTTGACCTGACCAAACCGCAATCGATCGATTTGCCGGCCGATCAGTTGGTCAAACAGCTAGTCGCATTGCTGGACTTCAATCTGAAGGTGTCCAAGCCGATGCTCGTTGACGTACTCACCGTGCAGTCGCAACTCGACGGTCAAACCGACGCCAAACTCATCGCCGATCAGGCCACCGCCACGGCTGACATGTTCAGCAGCATGGCCGTCGGCTCGCAGTTGGCTAAGCTGGACGGCAACAACATCGTCACCAAACTGCATTACGCGAACAATCAGGTGGACTTCAATGGCCAGAAAATGACCCTCGAAGAGTTCGTCGGTTTTGTGATGAGCAAGTTCGGCGGCCCTGTCGAAGTCCAGTAAAACCATCACACCCTCTGCAGGAGCTGCCGCAGGCTGCGATCTTTTGCTTTTCAAAAAATCAAAAGATCGCAGCCTGCGGCAGCTCCTGCGTATTTGTGTCACCGCAATGTTCATCCAAATCCCACTGCCACCGCGCGAACGGTCCGGCTATAGTTTGCACGCCGACGACGGCCCCACGCGCACAAGGTGCTCCGGAATGACCCGATTGACCTCTCTGAACCCTTGGCTGGCGGCCGTCGTAGTCGCCCTTTGCGTGCAACTTCCGGCGCACGCCGCCCAGGAGCGTTTCACCCTGAACATCCCGGGTGTTTCCGATGACCGCTTGTTCACCTCGGCCGCTGCCAGCGATGCACCGGGCTGTGGCGGGCACAACGTTTCCCCGGCACTGGCCTGGAACGCTGGCCCGGCGGGCACCCTCAGCTATGCCATCGTCATGCACGACCCGGACGGCCAGAAAGGCCAGGGCGTCGATCATTGGGTGCATTACGGCATCAAGGCCGGCACCCATCAGATTGCTTCCGGTGTTGGCGCCAAATCCGCGCTTGAAGGCGTGGGCGGCACCAACAGCAAAGGCACCACCGGTTACGTCGGCCCTTGCCCTCCAGTGGGCGACAGCGCGCACCATTACATCATCCAGATCTACGCCCTGGACCTGGCGCCGGATGCGCTGCCTGCCGGTTTGACCCGTGCGCAGTTTCTGGAAAAAATCAAAGGCCATGTGCTGAAAAACAGCAGCGTGGTGCGGCGTTATCACCGCTGAAAAATATTTAGCTCGACCTAACCCGAATCGAAAGGGCTGCCCGTCTCAGAGGATGAATGGATCAATTTCCTCCTGAGGTCAGCCCCCATGTCCGTCCCTCTGCATTTCCTCCGCCCGGCCGCCCAGGGTTTCGCCGCTGGGTTGCTGCTGGCCGTTGCCGGTTGCGGTGTTTCATCCAAACCCGAATCCGCGGCGGTGCCGCCACCGTCCCAACCCGAACTGAAAACCGAAGTACTGGTGCAGCACGAAATGGCCGCGGCCGATGCCTCGATGGCCAAGCGCAGCGTGCGAGCGGCACCGTTGGCGAGTTTTGCGCCGATGCCTGCCGGTGAAGCTTATCCACAGGGCTATCGCGACGAGCAGCGGGAACAATATCAAGCGCTGGCGGACAACCCCATCCACAGCGTCGCCGAAACGCCGGTTTCGACCTTCAGCGCCGATGTCGATACCGGCGCTTACGCCAATGTGCGGCGCTTGCTCAACCAGGGACGTCTGCCGCCGGAAGGGGCGGTGCGGCTTGAGGAAATGGTCAATTACTTTCCCTACGACTATGCGTTGCCAGCCGACGGATCGCCTTTTGGCGTCACCACCGAACTGGCCGCGTCGCCGTGGAATCCGCACACCCGCTTGCTGCGCATTGGTATCAAAGCCACGGATCGCGCAGTGGCGGAGCTGGCGCCGGCAAACCTGGTGTTCCTGGTAGACGTGTCCGGCTCGATGGACCGTCGCGAGGGGTTGCCGTTGGTGAAAAGCACGCTGAAATTGCTGGTCGATCAATTGCGTGAGCAGGACCGGGTGTCGTTGGTGGTCTACGCCGGCGAATCGCGTGTGGTGCTGGAGCCCACGTCCGGACGGGAAAAAGCGAAGATTCGTACAGCCATCGACCAATTGACCGCTGGCGGCTCAACCGCTGGGGCTTCAGGCATCGAACTGGCTTATCAACAGGCGCAACAGGCGTTTATTCCCAACGGCATCAACCGCGTGCTGCTCGCAACCGATGGGGACTTCAACGTCGGCATCAGCGACTTCGACAGCCTCAAGCAAATGGCTGTGGATAAACGCAAGACCGGCGTTTCCCTGACCACCCTGGGTTTTGGTGTGGATAACTACAATGAACACTTGATGGAACAACTGGCCGATGCCGGCGATGGCAACTACGCCTACATCGACAACCTGCGCGAGGCGCGCAAAGTGCTGGTTGATCAGCTTGCCTCGACCCTCGCCGTGGTGGCAAAGAATGTGAAGCTGCAAGTGGAGTTCAACCCGGCGCAGGTCAGTGAGTATCGCCTGTTGGGCTACGAAAACCGCGCGTTGAAGCGTGAGGATTTCAGCAACGACAAGGTCGATGCCGGTGAAATGGGCGCAGGACATACAGTGACCGCGTTGTACGAAATTGTTCCCAAGGGTGAGAAGGGCTGGTTGGAGCCGCTGCACTATGGGAAGCCGGACGCTGCCGTTTCTGAGAAAAACGGCGAACTGGCAATGCTGCGCGTGCGTTATCAGTTACCGGATGGTGGGAAAAGTCGCTTGATCGAACGCCCGATTGCCAACGCTCCGATCGGCAACCCCAGTGAGGATCTGCGCTTTGCGGCGGCAGTGGCGGCGTTTTCCCAGCAGCTCAAGGATGGGCGTTACACCGGTGAATTCAGTCTTAAAGACACTGAAGCATTGGCGCGTGGTGCGCGGGGCGAAGATCGATTCGGTTTGCGTGGGGAATTCGTGCAATTGGTAGAGCTGGCGCAAAGTCTGCGCACCACCACGGCATCCAACAGTCAGCCGCTCAAGGGAGGCTACAACTGATATGTCAGCCGCTGAATCAAGCGACGAATCACTGCTGGCGCGCTATCGCTCGGGTGACGGGCCGGCGTTCGAGATCTTGTACGCCCGTCACCGCCAGGGGCTTTACCGCTTCCTGCTCGGCCTCAGCGGCAAGGCTGAGCTGGCGGAAGAGGTTTATCAGGACACCTGGCTGAGCCTGATCCGCAGCACCAGCCAGCCACAGGGCCGGGCGAATTTTCGTACCTGGCTGTACCAGATTGCCCGCAACCGCTTGATCGATCATTGGCGTAAACACGGAATCCACAATCCCTTGCACGACAGCTATGACGAACAGGCTCACGCGGTGATCGACAATGCTGCCGATCCCGAGCAATTGCTGAGCCTGAGTCGCGACGGCCAACGCCTCGAAACCGCCCTGCAAAACCTGCCCGCCGACCAGCGTGAAGTGTTTCTATTGCGGGCCCATGGCGAACTCGACCTGCCACAAATCGCCACCCTCACCGAAACCCCGCTGGAAACCGTCAAGAGTCGCTTGCGCTACGCCCAGCAAAAACTGCGTCGGCTGCTGGCCGAAGAGGTACTGACATGACTGACGCCCGTCCTACGCCCGAAGACGAAATGGCGAAGCATTTTCGTGAGCACGCGGCAGTTGAACCGCCAGCTCATTTGGATTCATTCATCCTGGCCGCCGCACAGCGCGAAGTCCCGGTACGCCGACCGAACCTGTGGCAACGCTGGATGCAGGCTTGCCAGAAACCCCGCTGGCAAGTGGCATTCGCCAGCCTCATCGGTGTGGCCCTGATGCTGGCGCTGGTGCGCCCTTCGCCGGAACAAACGCCGATCTACGACTTCACCCCTAAAGCCTCCGCGCCACAGGCCAAAAAGGAGTACGCAGAAGCCCCTGCGGCGGCTGCTCGTTCCTTGGCAGCTCCGGCACCGGCAGCCCCCATGGCCGACTTCGCTGCCCCCGAGCAGAGCGAAGCCTTCAATGCTGAGTTGGCTGAAGAGCCCAAGGTCAGCAAACGCGCCGCTGCGCCGGTGAAGTCTCTGGATGATCAGCTACGCGAAGTGCTTCGCCTGCAAAAAACCGGGCACAAGCAAGCGGCCGATAAGCTGCTGGCTGATTTGCATAAACGTTATCCCGACGAAAATCTAACCGTGCGCCTGAAGAATTTGCAGAAAAACTGATCGATACAACGCTCGACAATTTGGCATCAAGACCCGAAAGCGCGCACTATCGGGCCATAGTCGATGCGTTGGAGGATGCCGTGACAAAAAAAATCGACCGCATCGCCCAAATGCTCAACTGCCCGGAAAAGGGCGAGGAACTGCGGCGAGCGGTTACCGAGAGTCGTAAGGATTTTCTGCTGAATCAGCCGGAAGAAACCGTGGCTGAAGACGACGAGCTAGAAGAGGAGTTTGAAGAAGACGAGGACGATGATGAATACGACGAGTTCGACTGGACTACTAAATGAGGAAAAACCGCTTTGGCGGTTTTTCTGTGCTAGCGCTAGCCATATTTCTGAACTCGGTGGCTCCCGATCACATTGCTTATGTTCACATGGAGAGCCACGCACTCGATTAGACAATCAAAGCCTATCTCCATACGTACGTAGCACCCATTTTCAAGGCGTGTCACGGTAGTTCTGAGTGGTCCGTCATATCGGTGACCGCTTATTTCCATGTCACTAATGCCTGTGATGGAGACATCAAATTCGCAATAACTGAAGGCGTCGCTGGGTGGCCAGTGGGGTGGGCGAAATGTCAGGCTATCAAAATAACCTTCGGCACTTACTGTCAGCCCATCACCAAGGCAGATAGGCCCTTTGGTCATCAGACCAGTTGGAGTAGCGGCCATTTTGAAAACTGACTTCCATGCCTCAGCGTTGTCGACACTGAACAACCAATCTCTGGAGCCAAGATCTCGCTTGGGTATTTCCCTGCACATGCGCAGAGTAGGGAGACTAGACCGTTGTAAATCTTCATGCCAAAGTTCGGTGGCTACATCCCGAATAGCCTGGAATAACGCTCGAGGATCAGCGATCTCTGGCCAATTGCATGGCCAAGTCCAGAGTTCATTTTCATCCTCTTCATCTTCCCAGATCGAAGCGAAGTCAAAGTCCGGATCGGTTAATGCCTCCTCAAGCAAATCAAACTGCGCTTGCCGGTGACGAAAATTTTCCCAAGAATTTCGTTTCAAACAGTACCGTCTAATAAGTAAGTCGCGGTCAGTAGGGTTGTTGGGATCATACTTGCACAACTCCTCACCCAAGGTTTCCTCTCTGTCATACACCTCGAAGAAACCAACAAGGTATGAAAGTCTTGGTACATATGGTTTTTTTAGGTACGGATCTAGCAGCATTCAAGGTGTCCCGTTCATTTTTTGAAGGGCATATAGGAACGGTCTTTAGCGCGTAAGGAAAGATCAGAGATGTATCAGAATTTTTGAGCTCTAATATTTAGCTTCAAGCCAACCAGCCAGTCGACCCAAAAAATGTGACTTACAGGCTGAGGAAAATAAGCGAACTGTTTTCGACTATTAGGTTTCTTCCCTTTTCGGTAGATCGCTCAGAACGAGAGAAGCCATTCCATCCAGCCGCGCTTTGACCTTTTCCCAATGCGGCATCACCTGCGCCAGCAGCCGATAAAAACGCTCACTGTGATTGTGCTCAGCGATGTGACAGAGCTCGTGAAGGATGACGTAGTCAATGCATTCGCGTGGCGTTTTAACCAGGTGAGGATTCAGCGTGATCCGACCATTCGGTGAGCAACTGCCCCACTGGGTTTGCATCGCCTGAATACGCAGCGGGGGTTCATCTGCCACCCAAAGTGTTTGCTCAAGCAGGGCTTGCAGTCGACGATCGAACACATCTCTTGCGCGAGCCCTGTACCAGGCCCTTAGTAGCTCGCGAACATTTTCTGCAGTCTTATGCCTGACAGAAACCTCCAGCTTTCCTCGCAACATCCGTACTTGAGGAGCGTCTCCAGGAGCTTCTATCACCTTGAGCACATGTTGCTTGCCCAAGTAATAGTGGCTTTCCCCACTGACGTACTGACGAGGCGTGACATGCACGGGAAAAGGGGACAGATTTATTTTCTCGGAGTGTCCCGTCCTGAATAAGGTTTACCTATTAGTAATAGGCCGTTTGATTCGACGATAAAATGAAGAAACCGCTTCGGCGGTTTTTTTGTGCACCAATATGGCATTCGGCCAAATGCTCGTTGACCGTAGCTCCGACAATCAAGCACTATAAAGTACTATATTTAGTACCTTTGGAGCCGTCATGGAGCAATTACTCGCTAGCCGGTCGGTTAGCATCACCGAACTCAAGCGCAGTCCCAGCACTGTGATCGAGCAGGCAGGCTCAGAGGCTATTGCTATTCTTAACCATAATCGTCCCGCCGCTTATCTCTTGCCGCACGCGGCTTATCAGGAATTGCTGGATCGATTGCAGGCAGCGGAAATTCGTGAGGCCATTGCTGCCAGCCGCAATGATCCACGTCCAGCCATCGCCGCCGATACTGTGTTTGCTGAGCTCGACGCGCTCATTGATGAGGTCGCAGCTGAGCAGGGGCATCCATGAGGCAACTGCTTTTCTCCGCTCAAGCACGAGATGATTTGCAGCAGATCGCGAGATACATCGCCCGTGACAATCCTGGCCGCGCCAAGTCGTTTATTGGTGAGCTGCGAGTGCAGTGTTCACGGCTGATTGTGCAGCCGCTTCTTGGGATTTCTCGGGAGGACTACGCCAAAGGCGTGCGAATGATTACTCATGGTCGATATCTGATTTTTTACTGCGTGGTCGCCAACGATGTTCACATCGAGCGGGTACTGCATAGCGCGCGCGATATTGGCCGGCTGTTTGAATCAAGCAGCGTGGATCACTAGATCAAAACCCATCACCCACAAAAAAGCCCCAGTCCCTAAGGCCTGAGGCTTTCTCGTTTCTACTATATGGTGCACCAGGCGGGATTCGAACCCACGACCCCTGCCTTCGGAGGGCAGTACTCTATCCAGCTGAGCTACTGGTGCGATGCGGGCGCCATGATACTCATATGCACTGCGGGCGTCCATGCTGCTGAATCGCCTGCGTTTTTCCAAAGCGTAACCTGTGTTTGCTACGTTGATCAGAAAAATGCAGCAAAAAAGACGATTTCGTTCTTTTTTTCGAACGCCCTATTGTCCTTTACCCCCTTTGATCCTAGGATTCGTTTGAGATTTCAAACGCTCTTGTCTGGGTGCTGAACCGCACGAGTTCAATCAGTGCGCTATTTATGTGCTTCAGCCCGGTGAATGATTTCCCTGACGGCAGCCTACTGAGGCGCCTTTCTACAATCATAATTTGCTCCGCATACATTGCGGTGCTGTTAAGGAAAGCCGACATGCAGCTTAAAGACACCCAGTTGTTCCGCCAACAAGCCTTCATCGATGGCGCTTGGGTTGATGCGGACAATGGTCAGACGATCAAGGTCAACAACCCGGCAACGGGCGAAATTCTGGGCACCGTGCCGAAAATGGGCGCTGCCGAAACCCGCCGTGCAA
>Ga0247818_10000142_pt1 | contig 42550 bp, 42 predicted proteins | sample 13C_Glucose_Day1_FD_192424 | JGI IMG/M metagenome (GOLD analysis project Ga0247818, IMG submission 192424) | Soil microbial communities from agricultural site in Penn Yan, New York, United States - 13C_Glucose_Day1 | ecosystem: Environmental > Terrestrial > Soil > Agricultural land | place...
GCCTGTTCATAGGTTGCAACGCGCTTGTCCAGTCCGGCCATGCTGATCCGCCTTTTGTAGTTGTTGAACCGACGAGGCTGTCGGTGAGCGTGTGGGGACATCTTCACCGCAAGCGACTGATTTGTTAATTTTGTTTTCATCATCGATTGATAACTTTTGCAAAATAACCAGAAGGCCTGTCATGAACGTCAAGCAACTGCGCGCCTTTGTCGCTGTGGCCAAGTACCAGAGCTTCGCCCAGGCCGGTGAACACCTGCATGTCTCGCAACCGGCCCTGAGCCTGACCATCAAGGCCCTGGAAGAAAACCTTGGCGGCGCCCTGCTGAGCCGCACCACGCGCAGCGTCAGCCTGACTGCCGAGGGCGAGGTGCTGTTGCCGCTGGCGCGGCGTCTGCTGGCTGACTGGGACGACACCGAAGAAATGCTGCGCCAGCGTTTCACCCTGCAACTGGGCCGGGTTTCGGTGGCTGCCATGCCGGCCTTTGCCGGCAACCTGCTGCCCCATTCGCTGAAGGTCTTTCGCCAGCGTTACCCGAAGGTCAACGTCACGGTGCACGATGTGATCAACGAACAGGTACAGGAACTGGTGCGCCATCGCCGCGTCGAACTGGGCATCGGCTTCGAACCGGACAACATCGATGGCCTGGATTTCCACCCGTTGTACATGGACCGCTTCGTCGCCGTGGTGCCCGCCGATTCGTCCTTGGCGCGGCTGCCCCAGGTCAGCTGGGCCCAGTTGCTGGCCGAAGACTTCGTGGCCCTGCAGCGGCCTTCGGCGGTGCGCCTGCTGATGGAGCAGAACGTGGCCGCCCGCCACGGCAAACTGGCGGTGGCTTTCGAAAGCCACCAGCTGACGACCATCGGCCGCATGGTTGCCAGTGGCTTGGGGGTCAGTGCCGTGCCTGCGCTGTGCATCAACCAGATGCAAGAGCTGGGCGCTCGCTGCGTAACCCTGGTCGAGCCCACGGTCGAGCGGCGCATCGGCGTGATCGCCCTCAGCGAACACAAGCTTTCCACGGCGGCGCAAGCGCTGCTCGAGGTACTGCTTTCCAATACCCGCATCCCGGAGGTGACATGCGTTACGTGAAACTGGCAGGTTCGAGCGTTCCGGCCATTGGCCAGGGCACCTGGTACATGGGGGAGGATCCGGCCCGCAAGGCGGCCGAGGTGGCGGCCCTGCAACAAGGCATCGAACTTGGCCTGAACTTGATCGATACCGCCGAGATGTATGGCGAAGGTGGTGCCGAACAAGTGGTCGGCCAGGCCATTGCGGGGCGCCGCGACCAGGTGTTCCTGGTCAGCAAGGTGTACCCGCACAATGCCAGCCGGCGCGGTATGGCGACGGCCTGCGAGCGCAGCCTCGCTCGCCTGGGCACCGACTGTATCGACCTGTACCTGCTGCACTGGCGTGGCCAGCACCCACTGGAGGAAACCGTCGAGGCCTTCGAGCGCTTGCGCGAGCAAGGCAAGATCAAGCGCTGGGGTGTTTCCAATTTCGACGTCGACGACCTGCGCGAACTGCACAACCCCGATTGCGCCACCAACCAGGTGCTGTACAACCCGGCCCAGCGTGGCATCGAGTTCGACCTGTTGCCGTGGTGCGAAAAGCGCGCGCTGCCGACCATGGCCTACTGCCCGCTGGCCCAGGCCGGGCGCCTGCTGCAGCACCCGGTGCTGGCGGAAATCGCCGAGCGCCATGGCGCCACGGCGGCTCAGGTCTGCCTGGCCTGGGTGACCCGTGATGACGGGGTGATAGCCATCCCCAAGGCCGTGACGCCCGAGCATGTGCGGTTGAATGCGGCTGCAGGTACGCTGACCTTGACCAGCGAAGACCTGCGGGCAATCGACCGGGCGTTCCCGGCGCCGACACGCAAGCAGCGGTTGGCGATGGTGTAGCGACTGGCACGAAATCGCTTTTTTGTGGGAGCGGGCGTGCCCGCGAACACCGGCAAAGCCGGTGCCATGCACCGCGTGGGCTGCTTCGCGGGCTTGCCCGCTCCCACAAGGGCCCGCGCAAAAACCAGGATTTTGCGTGAGGTGCCAGTGATCAATGGAAATCCCGGCTGCGTACGTCCAGCCCTTGCAACAACGGGCTCACATCCTCCAGCCGCCGTGCTATCAGATGACGCACGCCCTTCTCCTGCTCCAGCCGCCCGCTGACCTTTAGCAACTGCGATCCCACCAGCGCCCGCCGCTGCCGTTCGGCAAGCTCCCGCCACACCACTACATTGACCATGCCGTGCTCGTCCTCCAGGGTGACGAAGGTCACCCCACTGGCGGTCTGAGGCCGCTGGCGGCCCACCACCAGCCCGGCCACGGCAATGTTGTCACCATGCCCGACATCCTGCAGCTCGCGCGAACTGCGACAGCCCAGCGCCCGCAGGCGTGGGCGCAACAAGGTCAAGGGATGCGGCCCAAGCGTGGTACCCAAGGTCTGGTAATCGGCCATCAGGTCCTCGGCCACGCTGGGGACAGGCAGTGCAACGGTGCTTTCCGGCAAAGCATCCACATCGGCGAACAAAGGCAGTTGCGGCTGCACCGCCGCCACCTGCCAGCGCGCCTGGTGCCGGTCGCTGGCCAAGGCGCGCAGCGCGCCGGCATCGGCCAGGTGGGCGCGGGCACGTGGATCGAGCCCGGCACGCAGGCACAGGTCTTCGACATCGCGCCATGGCCGCTGCGCCCTCGCCTGCTCCAGGCGCCTGACGTCGGCCTCAGCAAGGCCGCGCACCAGGCGCAAGCCCATGCGAATGGCCAGGGCCTCTCCAGGCTCAGGCTCGAGCGTGCAGTCCCAGTCACTGTGGCATACATCGACCGGCCTGACCTCGATGCCCTGGCGTCGGGCCTCTTGCAGCAACTGGTCAGGGCTATAGAAGCCCATGGGCCAGCTGTTGACCAGCGCGCAGGTGAAAATCGCCGGTTCATGGCACTTGAGCCAGCTGCTGGCATAACACAACAAGGCAAAGCTGGCCGCGTGCGATTCCGGAAAGCCATAGCTGCCAAAGCCCTTGATCTGCTCGAAGATACGCTCGGCAAACGCCAGGTCGTAACCATTGCGCAACATGCCCTGCACCAGCCGCTCGCGGTGCGGCTCCAGGCCGCCGTGGCGCTTCCAGGCGGCCATGCTGCGACGCAACTGGTCGGCCTCGCCCGGGGTGTAGTCGGCCGCGACCATTGCCAGTTCCATCACTTGCTCCTGGAACAGCGGCACGCCCAAAGTGCGCTCGAACACTGCCTTCAGTTGCGGCGAGGGGTACGTCACCGGCTCCTGCTTCAGCCGCCGGCGCAGGTAAGGGTGGACCATGTCGCCCTGGATCGGCCCGGGGCGGACGATGGCCACCTCGATGACCAGGTCGTAGAATTTTGTGGGCTGCAGCCGCGGCAACATGGCCATTTGCGCGCGGGACTCGATCTGGAACACGCCCATGGTCTCGGCACGGCTGATCATTTCGTAGGTGGCCCGGTCTTCGCCGGGAATGGTTGCCAGGGTCAGGTGACGACCACGGTGGCGTTGCAGCAGGTCGAAGCAACGGCGCAAGGCGCTGAGCATGCCCAGCGCCAGTACATCGACCTTGAGCAGGCCGAGCATGTCCAGGTCGTCCTTGTCCCACTGGATCACCGTGCGCTCCGGCATCGCGGCATTCTCCACCGGTACCAGTTCGTCCAGGGGTTGCTGCGAGATGACGAAACCGCCCGGGTGCTGTGACAGGTGCCGAGGGAAGCCGATCAGTTCACCGGCCAGCACCAGCACCCGGCGCAGCGAAGGGCTGCCCGCCTCGAAACCGGCCTCGGCCAGGCGCTGGTCATCGGGTATGCGATCGCTCCAGCGGCCACAGCATTTGGCCAGGGCGTCCACCTGGTCGGCGGGCAGCCCCAGCACCCGTGCCACATCCCGCACCGCACCGGCGGCATGGTAGGTATTGACCACCGCCGTGAGCGCCGCCCGGTGCCGGCCATAGCGACGGAATACATACTGGATCACCTCCTCGCGCCGGTCGTGCTCGAAGTCCACATCGATGTCCGGCGGCTCGTTGCGCTCGCGCGACAGGAAGCGCTCGAACAACAGGTGGTGTTCCATGGGGTCGAGCTCGGTGATGCCCAGCACGAAGCACACCACCGAGTTGGCAGCCGACCCCCGCCCCTGGCACAGAATGCGCTGGCTGCGGGCGAAGGCGACGATGTCATGCACCGTCAGGAAGTAGCTTTCGTAGCCCAGCTCCTCGATCAGCGCCAGCTCCCTGGCCAGCACATCCCGCACCTTGCTGCTCGGCCCGCCTGGCCAGCGCAACGGCAAACCCTGCTGGCACAATTCGCGCAACCAGCTTGCCGGGGTATGCCCCTGGGGCACCAGTTCGCATGGATACTGATATTTCAATTCGCTCAGTTCGAACTGGCAGCGTGCAGCGATGGCCAGGGTCTCGGCCAGCAGGTCGGCGGGATAGAGTTCGCCCAGTTGCGCCTGGCTGCGCAGGTGCCGCTCGCCATTGGCAAACAGGAAACGCCCGGCCTCGGCCACCCGGCAGTGCTGGCGAATGGCGGTCATGCAATCCTGCAAGGCGCGGCGACCGCGCACGTGCATGTGCACGTCGCCACAGGCCACGGCGCGGATGCCGACCCTGGCCGCCAGGCCGCGCAAGCGTTCAAGGCGCAAGGTATCGTCACTGCCGCGGTGCAGGTGCACGGCCAGCCACAGGCGCTCGCCGAACAGGCCATGCAGCCATTGCCCGGGGGTGGCATCACCGCTGTCATCGGCCACCCACAATGCCAGCAGGCCCTGATGGTGCTGCTGCAGGTCATCGCGAAACAGTTGGTAGTCGCCCTTCTGCGCCCGCCGCCGGGCCCGGGTGATCAGCGCGCACAGGTTCTGGTAGCCGGCCAGGTCCTGCACCAGCAGCACCAGCCTGGGGCCGTCCTGCAACTGCACTTCACTGCCCACGATCAGCCGCAGCTGGTGTTCCTTTGCCGCCTGCCAGGCACGGACGATGCCGGCCAGGGTGCATTCGTCGGTGATCGCCAGAGCCTGGTAGCCCTGTTCCCGCGCGCGCCGGAACAGCTCGTCGGCGCTCGACGCGCCGCGCTGGAAGCTGAAGTTGGACAGGCAATGCAGCTCGGCATAACCCGGGGTATTCATGCGAACCAGCCCTGCAGCCACAACGGGCCGGCCTTGCCCAGGTCGCGGTAGGCCCAGCCGCGCAGGCCGTCACGGGTTTCGATGCGGTAATAGTCGCGGCGCACATCGCCGCCATCCCACCAGCCCGATTCGATGCGCTCGGCATGGCCTTGCACGCGATAGCCGGTCTCGTCCAGTGCCACAGGGGCCGACAGCAGCCAGCCAGGGCGGCTGCCTGGGGCGACCGGCATGTTGCCCTGGGCGCCCTGCTCTCCCGCTTGCCAGGCATGTTCGGGACGATGATCGGCTGCCGCGCTCAGGCCCTTGACCGCCTCATCGCCCAAGCGGGCGCGCAGCCGTTCGCGCAATTGTTCCCAAGGTTGCGCCTGTTGCGCACGCGGGTCGAACAATGCCTGGTGTTGCGGCACGAAGGGTGGCAGGTCCTCGGCAACCAGCCGCAGGTTGCGCACCGGTGCGGCAATGCGCAGCGGCTCCAGGCGCCCGCGCGCCAGTTCGAACAGCATCGCGGCATCGCGTTCGGCGGCCAGCAGGCCTACCTTCAGCACGGTATCCGGCCCTTCGGCGTGCTCCAGGTGCAGGCAGAAACGCTGCACGCCACAGTCACGCCCGGCGAGGAACGCGGCAAGGTCGTTGAGCATGCGCCGCAGCGGGAACAGCAGGGCCTGGTGTGATTCGACATCGAAATTCAGCTCCAGCCGGGTCTCGAACCGGTCCGGTGGCTGGTAGAAGCCCAGCCCCAGGTTGCGCAGGCCGAGCAACTGGTCAAGGTGCAGCTGCACCTGGGCCGCAAAGCGCCTGGCCAGGCTGTCGCGGGGCAAGGCCAGCACCTGGCCCAACTGGCGCAGGCCCATGCGGGCAAAGGCCTCGGCAGCCTGCGCAGGCAGGCCGATACGCTCGATGGGCATGCCCAGCAGCGCCGCACGGGTGGCATCGGCGTCACTCACGGCCAGGCCATCGTGAGCGTTGGCAAGCATGCGCGCCGCCACCGGGTTGCTGGCCAGGACGATGCGTTGGCGCAAGCCCAGTTCCGCCAGTTCCTGGCGCAGGCGTGCCTCGAACAGCGGCCAGGGGCCGAACAGTTGCAGGCTGGAGCCCACCTCCAGCAACAGCGCCCGTGGATAGTGCAGGCTGACCTGGGCACTGAAGCGGTAGGCCCAGGCTGCCAGCAACTGTTGCACCTGGTCGATGCGCCTGGGGTCGGCTTCGACGCAGCTGAAGCCATCGGCCAGCGCACGCGCCGCTGTCAGGGTTTGCCCGGCCCGCAGGCCGAGCGCGGCCGCCGCCGGGTTGACCGCCTGCAGTACGCGTCGCTGGGTCGGCCCGGCAAGCAGCACCAGAGGGCTATCGGGGTCGTCACGCTCACGCAGGACCGTGTCCAGCGCCAGCTGAGGGAACAGGATGCAGGCCCAGAGCATGTTGCATCAACCCCGCCCCGGGCAGGCGATGGGCAGCGCCGGTGGCATGCCGCCACGGCTTTTCAGCACGCGCCATTGTGCCGGACGGGTGTCGACGGCAATGCGCAAGGCTGCGGGTGAAGGGTTGTGCGCCGCCTGTTGCGGACGGCAGGCGAAGGCCAGCGCCTGGCCTGTTTCGGCAGCCACCTGCAGGCGCCGCAGGGCGCGGTCATCGGCACGTTCCGGCCAGCACAGCACCGCCGCACAACTGCCGGAGCGCAGGCACTGCTCGGCGGCCCACAGGGCATCGGCAGGTTCGGCGTCCACCTGTACCAGCCAGCGCAGGTCCACCCCCGCGGCCTGCCAGGCCGGGGCGTAAGGAATGAATGGCGGTGCCACCAGCACGATTCGACTGGTTTCAGCGCTCAAGCGGGCCAGGGTTGGCCACAGCAATTGCAATTCGCCACAGCCGGGGCTGGCCAGCAACAGTTCGCTGAGGGCCGCCGCCGGCCAGCCGCCTTCCGGCAGGCATTGATCAAGGGCTGCATGGCCGGTGGGCTGCAGGCCGAGCGGCCGCGCCTGGGCCTGCCGACCGCGCCATACCCGGCGCTGGTCGAGCAACCTGTCGAGGTCGACCACCGCGCCCATCAGTCACGCCTCAGCAAGCCGCAGAACACGCCTTCGATGAAGAACTCCTGTTCAGGCCGCACATCGATGGGCGCATAGGCCGGGTTGCGTGGCAACAGCCGGTAATTGCCACCTTGGCGCTGCAGGCGCTTGATGGTCACCTCGCCGTCCAGGCGCGCGACCACGATCTGGCCATCGCGAGCGTCGGCCTGCTGGAGGATGCCGACCAGGTCGCCGTCGAAAATGCCATCGTCGATCATCGAGTCGCCACGCACCTTCAGCAGGTAGTCGGGGGTACGACGGAACAGGCTGGGGTCGAGCAGCAACTGCTCGTGAATGTCGAGGTCCGGGCCGATGGGGGCGCCTGCCGCCACCTGGCCCAGCACCGGCACTTCGAGGATTTCCGGGCGGCGCAGCGGCTCGGCCAGGCGAATGCCGCGCGCCTGGTTCGGCGTGACATCGATGTAGCCGGCCTGGCACAGGGCGGTGATGTGCTTGCGCGCCACGCTGCGCGAGGCAAACCCGAAGCGCGTGGCGATATCGGCCAGGCTCGGCGGCTGGCCTTGGTCGGCGATGCGCTCACGGATGAACTCGAAGATGGCGCGACGTTTTGGGGTGAGATTGTCCATGGGGTACATTTGTACTCTTTTCGGAGCACGCTGAACAGCCCCCTTCGTCGTCGGCTATAAGGCGAAGTGACAGGCAGCGATTAAAGGTCCAGGGCACCACCGAGCAAGGCGCCGAGCATGGCTGCAGCATCAGCGCGTTGCTCGTCCAGCAGACACAGCGGGAGGCCTTGCCAGGCCAGCTGCGATGCGGTCAGCCCCTCGCCCATCAAGGCCAGCGGACACGTGATGCCCATCTGCAACAAACGCAGGCGCTTGGCCAAGGCGGGGCTCACCTGCGCCTGAACCTTGATCACCAGTGCCGCAGGCTGCATCGCCGCACACAGTATGGGCAGCTCTTCCAGCGGCTGCCCGCAACCAAGCACTTCGATGCGTTGCTGCTCGCCGCTCAACAGCAGCCCGGCGCACAACAGCTGCAGTTCGGCTTGCCCCTCGCTGCCTGCCAGCAGCACGCGCGGAGCATCGGCCTGGTTCATCTGCAGGCGCAGCAGCAGGCGGGCGCGCAGGAACATGTCCAGAAACAACCATTGGCTCCGCTGGCCTGGCGCAGTGCCTGCAGCCAGGTCATGCCAGACCGGCATCAACACTTCACGCAGCGCGGTGCCCTTGGGCAAGATCGTGAACAACTGCCCATGGATGCTTTCCAGCGCTTGCGTATCAAATGCCTTGGTTGCGCGCACCACGGCGGCGCGCCAATCGTCAAAGGCCGAGTGCTGCTGCCCGGATGCCTCTGGCTGGCCTGCGAGAATATCGCCCACCTTGCTGATGGGCACGCCGCTGGCGGTCCAGCGCAGGATGTCGCGTATGCGCTGGACATCCCAGGCCGTATACAGGCGATGGCCACCCTCGGTGCGCTGCGGGCTGATCAACCCATGGCGCCGCTCCCAGGCACGCAAGGTCACCGGATTGATGCCGGTCAGGCTGACCACATCGCGCATGGGGAGCAAATCGGCTGGGGTGGCGTCAGTCATAACAAGGGTTTATCCAGGTGGTTGCACATTCTAAACCCATCGGCACCTTCTGCGGCGAGCCTGCTTGGTTCATCATGCAACAAACGGCGCCGAAACCTTCTGCCCGGAGGCCAAGCTGCGCACATCGCATACGAAATGCCTGTAGGTGGCCCTATGATCAACGCAAAACTCCTGCAACTGATGGTCGAGCATTCCAACGAGGGCATCGTCGTCGCCGAGCAGGAAGGCAATGACAGCATCCTTATCTACGTCAACCCTGCCTTCGAGCGACTGACTGGCTACAGCGCCGAGGACATCCTCTATCAGGACTGCCGTTTTCTCCAGGGCGAGGATCATGACCAAGCAGCCCTCGCAACCATCCGCGAGGCGATCCGTGAAGGCCGCCCTTGCTGCCAGGTGCTGCGCAACTACCGCAAGGACGGCAGCCTGTTCTGGAACGAGTTATCCATTACGCCGGTGCGTAACGAGGCCGACCAGCTGACCTACTACATCGGTATCCAGCGCGACGTCACAGCGCAGGTCTTTGCCGAAGAAAAGGTCCGCGAGCTGGAGGCCGAAGTGGCGGAACTGCGCCGGCAACTGGGCCAGGCCGGGCGCTGAAAAAACCTGTACAAGAATGTTGACTTGTATAGATTTACGCTTAGGCTTCAGTTATACCTGTACAGCAAGTCATTTTTGTACAGGATTTTCTGGAGCTCAGCATGTCCGCGTACTTACAGCAATTCGCCGAATGCTTCGCCAGCCTCGACGGGAGTAACCTCGACACCCTTGAAAAGCTGTACAGCGAGGACATCACGTTCCGCGATCCGCTGCACCAGATACAGGGGCTGCCAGCCCTGCGGGCGTACTTCGCGCAGTTGTACGCCAACTCACACGATATCCGCTATGCCTTCTCCAGCATCGACGAAGTGATGCCTGGCCAGGGTTACCTGCGTTGGACCCTGCAGTTCCGGCACCCACGCCTGTCCCGCGGCCAGCAGCTCACCCTGCAAGGGTGCAGTTACTTGCAATGGCATGACCGGGTCCATTTTCACCAGGACTATTTCGACGCTGCAGCCCTGCTTTACGAACATGTCCCGCTCATGGGCGGTGCCATCCGCTGGCTCAAAGGCAGGCTCGCATGAGCCGCTGCTGGCTGACTGGCGCAAGCAGCGGTATCGGCGCCGCACTTGCGCAACACCTGCTGGAACAAGGCCATCAGGTTGCTCTGGGCGCAAGGCATGCCGATCGTCTTGCGCCGCTGGCTGAGCGCTTTCCCGGGCAGGTAATGCTGGCCGTTGGCGATCTTGACGACCCTGTGCAGGTAGCCGCCATCGCAACCCGTATCGAGCAGGCCTGGGGAGCACTGGACAGGGTGATTCTAAATGCGGGCACCTGCGAGTACCTGGAGCCTGGCCATTTCGACCCGGCCTTGGTCGAGCGCGTGATCCGTACCAACGTCTTGAGTGTCAGCCACTGCATGGCCGCCGCCCTGCCCTTGCTTCGCGCCGGCCATCGCCCGCATCTTGTGGTGATGGGCAGTTCGGTGACCTGGCTGGCCTTGCCCCGCGCCGGCGCCTATGGCGCATCCAAGGCAGCCCTGCGTTACCTGGTGGAGTCACAGCGCATCGACCTGGCCCGCGAGGGCATCGCTGTCACCCTCGTCAACCCAGGCTTTGTCGACACACCACTGACCCGCCGCAACGATTTCCCCATGCCACAGCTCTGGTCGGCGCAGCGCGCCGCCAGGCACATTGCCAAGCGCCTGCCCGAACGCCCGCTGGAAATCAGTTTCCCTTGGCTTTTCACCCTGGTACTGCGCCTGCTCGGCGCACTGCCGGCGCGATTTCGCCTGGCGCTGGGGCAACGCCTTGCCCGTCATGAACAGGAATGATGACCCATGCGCATAGCCATTATCGGCAGCGGCATCGCAGGTCTGTCCTGCGCTCACCTGCTGTCACGCAAGCACGAAATCACAGTGTTCGAGGCCGAGCAATGGATTGGCGGCCATACGCATACCGTCGATGTGGCCTGGCAGGGCGAACACCATGCGATAGACACCGGCTTCATCGTTTTCAACGACTGGACCTACCCACACTTCATCCGCTTGCTCGACCAACTGCAGGTCGCCTCGCGGCCGACCGAGATGAGTTTCTCCGTGCATGACCCGGTCACTGGCCTGGAATACAACGGTCACGACCTGAACACGCTGTTCGCGCAACGTCGCAACCTGGTGTCCCCAGGCTTCTGGGGCATGCTTCGGGACATTCTGCGTTTCAATCGCCAGGCGCTCGCCGACCTGGATAACCAGCGTATCGATGCCAACGCTACCTTGGGTGCCTACCTTCAGGCGCAGCGCTATGGGCAGCGCTTCATCGACCATTACATCGTGCCGATGGGGTCAGCGATCTGGTCGATGTCGCGCGCCGACATGCTCGGTTTCCCCCTCGCGTTCTTTGTGCGGTTCTGTCGTAACCACGGTTTGTTGTCGGTCAACCAGCGCCCACAGTGGCGCGTGCTTGAAGGCGGTTCGCGCAGCTATGTCGGGCCGCTGTGCCGACCATTCGTTGAACGCATCCGCCTCAACTGCAAGGTTTACCAGGTCCGCCGCGACGAAGGTGGCGTCACCCTGGTGAGTGCTGCCGGCACCGAACGTTTCGACAATGTAGTGTTCGCCTGCCACAGCGACCAGGCCCTGGCACTGCTGGAAAGCCCGAGCATGCAGGAGCGGGCCGTGCTTGGCGCCATCGGCTATGCCAGCAACGACGTGGTGCTGCATACCGATACCCGTCTGCTACCCCGCCGCAGGAACGCCTGGGCCAGCTGGAACTACCGCCTCGGCGGCCCGGAGCAGGCCCCTGCCGCGCTGACCTACAACATGAACATCCTGCAAGGTATCCAGTCGTCGACAACCTTCTGCGTGAGCCTCAACCAGACCGCGCTGGTGGATCCGGCGCAGGTCATCGCCCGCTTCCGCTACGACCACCCGCAGTACAGCCTTGCCGCGTCCGCTGCGCAGGCGCGCCAGGCGCAACTGCAAGGCCGTCAACACAGTTACTTCTGTGGCGCCTATTGGGGCAATGGCTTCCACGAGGACGGGGTGGTCAGTGCGCTGAAGGTGGCCGCGCATTTCGGAGAACGACTGTGAACAGCAGCCTGTGCCTGGGCTGGGTCAGCCACCGGCGCGTGGCGCCGCGGCCCCACGCGTTCCGCTACCGCATCGGTATGTTCTACCTGGACCTGGACGAGCAAACGTGGCTGATGGGCCTGTCACGCTGGCTGGGGCGCTGGCGCCTGGCGCCGCTGAGCTGGCGCCAGACCGACTACCTGCCAGCGCAGACCCGCCGGGGCGAGACGCTGGCCCAGGCTGCACGCTTGCTGGTGCGCAAGGCCACGGGTCAGTTGCCTGAAGGCCCGGTGCACCTGCTCACGCAACTGCGCTGCTGGGGGCTGTCGTTCAACCCGGTGAGCTTCTATTTCTGCCATGACCGCGACGGCCACCTGACGGCGATTCTCCTGGAGGTGCGAAACACCCCGTGGCGTGAGCGCTACCACTACGTGCTGCCGGTACAGGGAAACCTGGCCAGGCCCTTCAGCGTCGCCAAGGCCTTCCATGTATCGCCGTTCATGCCACTGGACATGGACTACCGCTTGAACTTCTGCCTGGACGCGGACCATGTACGCATCCACATGGAGAACTGGCAAGGCGGTCGCAAGCTGTTCGAGGCCAACCTGGCCTTGCACCGCCAGCCGCTGAACAGGGCGGCCCTGAACCGATACATCCTGGCCTTCCCCTGGATGAGCCTGCGCACCCTCTCGGCCATTTACTGGCAAGCGCTACGCCTGTTGTGCAAACGCACCCCCATTCATGACCACACCGCCAGCCAGGGGAACCTGGCGCTCGGCCAAACCTGCGAGGATCTTGATGATGCCGAATCCCACCTTGAGCGTTAGCAAGTTCGCAGGCCTTGCGCCATTGCTTGGCGGGCTGGCGCGAAGCGCTGTGCTTGCCCAGCTGGGCAAGCTGCGCCAGGGCCATCTGCGCCTGCTCAGCCACGGGCAGCAATGGAGTTTCGGCGATGCCGACAGCCCCTTGCAGGCCGAGATGGAGATCCTCGATGACGCCGCCTGGGGCCTGATCGCCGGCAACGGCTCGATCGGTGCTGGCGAAGCTTACATCCACGGCTATTGGCGAAGCCCCGAGCTGGCGTTGGTGACTCGCCTGTTCGCTGCCAACCTTGAAGCACTCGATGCGCTTGAAGGTGGCCTGGCCCGCTTCGGCCGGCCTGCCCTGCGCCTGCTGCACCGGCTCAACAGGAACAGCCGGCGCGGCGCCCGGCGCAATATCCTGGCGCATTACGACTTGGGCAATGCCCTGTTCGAACGGCTGCTGGACCCGACCATGATGTATTCGGCAGCGCAATTCGAGCACCCCGGGCAGAGCCTGGAGCAGGCCCAGTTGCACAAGCTGGAGCGCATCTGCCAGAAGCTCGAACTGCGCCCTGACGACCACTTGCTGGAGGTTGGCTGCGGATGGGGCAGCCTGGCAATCCACGCCGCTACCCAGTATGGCTGCAGGGTCACCACTACGACGCTCTCGGCGGCGCAGTACTGCCATACCCTGGAACGCGTTCAGGCCCTGGGGCTGGAGCACCGTGTGAAAGTGCTTCGCGAAGACTACCGCGACCTTCGCGGCAGCTTCGACAAACTGGTTTCGATCGAGATGATCGAAGCTGTCGGCCATCGTTACCTGCCGGTGTACTTCCGCCGGTGTGCCTCGCTACTCAAGCCCGAAGGCCTGATGCTGTTGCAAGCGATCACCATCCGTGACCAGCGCTATGCCCAGGCACGGCGGTCAGTCGACTTCATTCAGCGCTACATTTTCCCGGGTGGCGCCCTGCCTTCGCTGAGCGTATTGCTCGACACCGCCAGCCGGCACACCGCACTCAATCTCATGCACATGGAAGATTTTGGCCTGGACTATGCCCACACCCTGCGGCACTGGCGGAAAAACCTGCGCCAGGCACGCTCAGAGCTGGCCGACCTTGGCTATGACGACAGGTTCCAGCGCTTGTGGGAATTCTACCTGTGTTACTGCCAAGGTGGTTTCGAGGAGCGCACCATCGGCGTTGCCCACCTGCTCTGGGCAGCGCCCCAGGCACGGCGCTCGCCCTTGCCTGACAGTGCCTGATGCCCGGCCGCTGGCTGGTCGCCAATGCCCTCTGGTTACAGGCCGGCTGGTGGGCCTGCGTGCTGGGCGCCGAACGCCCCTGGCTGTTGCTGCTGGTGATTCCGGGCCTGGTCATGCACCTGCGCCTGTGCCCGGACGCCAATACCGAGGCCAAGGCGCTGTTGCGGGTAACGTTGGCTGGATGCGTGCTCGATAGCGTGCTGGGCACGCTGGGCGTGTTCGGCTTCGACACCTGGCCACTGCCGCCTTGGCTCGCACTGCTGTGGCTGGTGCTGGCCAGCGGCATGCGCCACAGCCTGGCATGGGCCGGCAGGCATTGGCGCCGTGGTGCACTGCTGGGCGCCCTGGGCGGACCACTGGCCTATATAGGCGGCGCCAGGCTGACGGATGTCGCCTTGCCTTTGGGCCCGATGGAAACCGGCCTGCTACTGGTGCCGATTTGGGCCTGCGCCCTGCCGCTGCTTGTGCGCCTGGCGGCAAAAGGCTGATGCCTGCCAGATAGTGAACGGGGGCGGCTGCGCAGCCCATCGCCGGCAAGCCTGGCTCCCACCTCGACCGCGCCGGCCTCAAGCCATGTGCAAATATCTGTAGGAGCGGCCTTGTGTCGCGATGGGGCGCGAAGTGGCCCCAGGTTTTCAGCTTTGCACCAAAGATTGTCGGGGCCGCTGCGCGGCCCATCGCGACACAAGGCCGCTCCTACAAGGGCCAGTACTGGCTGAAGAGATATTCAAGACAGCTGCTCTCCCACTTCCACCGCGCCGGCCGCAAACCATGCCAGCGATGAGGCCCTGGCTGGCAGCACACGGCTGCCACAGGGACAGCGAAGACGTGAGGACGATGCGGTCGAGGTGGGAGCCTGGCTTGCCGGCGATGGCCGCGAAGCTGCCCCAGCACTGGCAAACGGTTTTTTATACCTCCTGCGCCGCATCGAGCAGTGCCAGAAGTGACTGGCCACGCTGCCATACCGCATCGCGACGGCTGGCCGACATGCTGTCGAGACTACGATAGACCAGCGCCAGACGCGGGTTGGCCGAAAGCAGGGTGCGATGGCGAATGAGAAAATGCCAGTACAAGGCATTGAACGGGCAGGCATTCTCCTCGACCAGCTGATCGACCCTGTAACTGCAAGCCTTGCAGTGATCGGACATGCGCTGGATGTAACGACCACTGGCGCAATAGGGTTTGGAGCCCAGATAGCCGCCATCGGCGTGCATCACCATGCCAAGCGTGTTGGGCAACTCGACCCAGTCGAAGGCATCCATGTACACCGCCAGGTACCACTCGCAAATCGCCGAAGGCACGACGCCGGCGAGCAAGGCGAAGTTGCCGGTAACCATCAGTCGCTGGATATGGTGCGCATAGCCCAGTCGCAGGGTCTGTCCGATGGCTTGTTCCATGCAGCGCATGCGGGTGCGCCCGGTCCAGTAGAACGCCGGCAACGCCCGCTCGTTGCCCAGATGATTGAGCCCGGCGTACGCCGGCATGCGCAACCAATAGATGCCTCGCACATACTCGCGCCAGCCGATCAACTGGCGGATGAAGCCCTCCGCAGCATTGAGCGGCACCCGCCCCTCGCGCCAGGCCTGGTCGACCTCATTGCACAGACAACGCACGTCCAGAAGGCCGATATTGAGTGCCGCACTGATACGCGCATGGAACAGATACGGCTCGCCCTCCGCCATCGCGTCCTGGTAGTCACCAAAAGCCGCCAGGCCGAAATCCAGAAAATGCTGCCAGAGTTGTTGCGCCTCGGCATGCGTCACGGGGTAGTCGAAGCCGTCGATGGCCCCGTAGTGGTCGCGAAAGCGCTGGCGCACCAGGGCTACCACCGCTGCGGTGATCCCGTCCTGCGCGAAATGCGCAGCAAACGGCCCACGCAGCTTGCGGGGTAACGCCTTGCGATTGTCGCCATCAAAATTCCAGGCGCCACCCGCCGGCCGGCCGTCAGTTTCCATAAGCAGGCCGGTTCGCTTGCGCATGCCACGGTAGAAGTGCTCCATACGCAGCTGGCGACGCTCCCGAGCCCAGCGCGCGAAGGCTTCGCGAGAGCACAGAAAACGTGTGTCCCGATGCCATACAAGCGGTAATGCAGCATCGCGCAACGCCTGCTCCAGGCGCCACTCACCGCACTCGGTGAGGTGGATGTGCGTGGCCCCCAAGGCGTGATGCCAGCGCTGCAATTCGCCAACGATGCTACCGCTGTTGCCGTCAGCGTCGAGCTCCACATAATGCACTCGCCAACCGCGCTCACGCAGTGCCTGGGCGAAGTGACGCATGGCGCTGAATATCAGTACGATCTTCAGCGGATGATGCGGCACATACCGGGCTTCCTCCTGAACTTCCGCCATCAGCACCGCATCGCGGGCAGGGTCGAGAGCGGCCAGGCTTGCCAGGTCGAACGACAGCTGGTCACCCAGCACCAGGCCCAGGCGCATCGCTCGTGCTACCACTCGCGAGTCAGCGTCACACGCAGCGGCGCATCAGGGCCGTCACGGTGCACGCATATTTCATCCTGCACCACCTGCGGTACCAGCCGTTCAGGTTCCTTTGCTTCGCCGGTCGAGACCAGTTGGACACGCGCGATCAGATTCATGGTTTACCCTCTAGCAGACGCTGGCGCAGTTGTGGATCCCTGGCTCGCGGATCAAGCCAGATGGCAAAGAATGCCCGGGCAAACACCGGGTCGGCGATTGCGCGGCTGAGTTTGCCATCGACATAGAAGCGGCAGCCCTGCCCCGGCAGGTACAAGCCGGTGATGTGCATGCCAGGACGCACATCCACAAATGCCTGCTCCATTGCCGCGCTCCACGCCGCGCGCCGCTGCGGCGTCACGCTATCGGCATCCAGGCGGCGCATTTCCTCGAGGCTGGTCTGTACCAGCATGTCCTTGGACAATGCCCGGTGATAGACGAGCTCCAAGGCAAAAGGTCGGTTCCAGTCCTGAACCGGGCCCGCTGCCCATAACTGGGCGGTGTAAAGCCGCAGGCCAAACCAGGTGAACTCACCGACACCCAGCCGTTGTGCCCCCGGCAGCTCGGTTCGCCAGCCCGCCGTGGTCGACAGGGCAGTCAGTAGCAGGCATAGGCCGGTCCAACGAGCAAGACGCGCCATACAGACCCTCAAGCGCCGCTAAATACTGTACGATATTATCATTATGTACAGATATTTGATGGCATTGCATAGATTTTGAGGTGTGCATCTGGATGACTGAATGGTGACCACGCCTGCAAGTGTGAATCTTGTGGTTCAGCATCTCGCCAACAGTGCGGCGTAAATGCGCCCTCACAGCAGGCGCCTGCCGCCAATCAAGCGCGATCTCGTATCTAATGATCTTGCACAACCTGATCAGGCTGCATGCCCATACTCGCGAGAAAAACATCGGTATCCTGATTGGTCCGCAGGCAGACCACGCGACAGCCCGATGGGGCCGTCGCCACGAGTCGCTTCATCGCCTCGCGAGACGAGGTTTTCGTCCGCCACATGAACCTGAAAAACTCCGGCAAGTTGGCCAGTAATTCCGGGCAGTTGTCCGGCAAGTCAGGCCGGGATCGACCGCGGTTCAACATCGTTCTGAGGAGAACGCGCCAGAAGCGAAGCGGCGCCGAGCGATCAATCCATATCAACATGTCAGCGCGGGCGAGCCGGTTGTTCCAGGTGGTCGAATGCCCGCCTTCGAAGATCCAGCGCTCACGGGCCTCAATCTCATGACAAAGACGCGTTTTCTCGTCCCGGCTCCGCTCCACCCACCCTGGCTGCCAATGAATCGTGTCGATATGCACAACTGGCAGGCCTGTGCGCTCGCCAAGCTTGCGCGCCAGGGTACTTTTCCCAGACCCTGGCTGACCAATGATCATCACCCGTTGCATTGAAGCTCCCTCTAGCCATGCCTGCTGAATTTCGGGCGCGCGATTCTACGGCAATGGGCAACGCGGTCAACTGCAAGTGTGCTATGGCCGGGCATCAGACTACATGGCGCTAACGTCCGCCATGGGGCGTTAGCAGCCATTCGCGACTGACCGCTAACGACCCTATGCGGTCAGACAAATCAAGCTTTTCGCATGCGCGTACAATGCCACTATGTCCTGAAAAACAACCATAAACGACGTACCGCCTCGGACAACGAACCTTCAGGATTGGATGACACCAAACCAAGGAGCAGGCCCCGATGACCACCTCGATCAAAAGCGCTCAAGCAGAAACTCGTTTCGTTGATGTCAGCAACCGCCGGATTGCTTACCGTACCATCGGCGACGGAAAGCCTCTGGTTTTGCTCGTTCGCTACAGAGGTACCATGGATGATTGGGACCCTCTGTTCCTCGATAATCTGGTCACGCAAGGCTTCCAGGTAACAGTCTTCGACTACAGCGGTCTGGGCCAGTCAACAGGTGACCCGAGCTATAACCCAGGCTCTCTGGCAAAGGATGCCATCGAGCTGATTCACGCCCTTGGCCTGGGCCGCGTCGTAATTGGAGGGTGGTCCCTTGGCGGTATTGCTGCACAAATTGTTCTGGCGCAAGCCCCGCAGCTGGTGAGCCACGCGGTACTGCTGGGCACAACGCCTCCTGGCCAGTTGGTGAAAACGGGCGAGCCTCTGTTTTATGAGCTTGCACGACGTGAAAATGACTTCGAAGATTTTGTGAAACTGTTCTTCGAGCCAACCTCAGATCAGAGTCGAACAGCGGCTGAGCTCGCCTGGTCGCGACTGGCGTCTAGAACCCAAAATCGTAGTCCGCAGGTGCCAGTTGCCTGGGCTGCACAGCAACTCGGCGACGCTCCCAAGAACCCGGTATTCCCCGTAGAAGCGGTACTGCAGGTCCTCAAGACCACCAACATCCCAGTTCTTCACATAGGCGGCGATCACGACATCGTGTTCCCTGTAGAGAACTGGCAGGCGCTGACCAAGCAACTTCCATCGCTGACCCAACTCAGCTTGCCGAATGCCGGGCATGGCCCTCACATGCAATACCCCATCGCCACTGCCCGGCACATCGGGGCATTCGTCGCGGAGTAGCTGACCAGAAGCCGCACACAGAAAAGGCCACTTTATGTGGCCTTTTCTACTCTTCTACTAGCGTCATACCTTACTGCCGCCGCTCATCATCCTGTAAACCGCTACGAATGAGAGACTCATTACCAGAACGGCAAAAACTATCGCGGTATCGAAGATGCCGTATCCGCTAGCTACCGCGTACCCAGCGATCATCGCCGGAACACCCATACCGAGGTAGCAACAGAGGAAGGCAACGGACAACACACCCGCGACCTCTTCGGCGCGTGACTTGGATAAAACCAGTCGGATGCCACCTTGAAAACCAGCACCAAAGCCAGCTCCTGAAATCACAACGCCAAAGAAAAAGGGTGTGAGCGAACCGGTGATCAATGAGGCTAAGACCATAGCCATACCGGTCAACAGCCCCAGCGCACCAATCCAGGAGAGGGTATGCATTGACCGATTAACGAATGTCCCGATCGCAGCTACCCCACTTCCAGCGAAAGCCGCCAACACCAATCCTCCTGCCCATGACGCGGGTAGCGCAAAGAGCTGCTCAATTAACCGTGGTCCCATCGAAGCAAAAAAACCGGCGACAGCCCAGCCAGCAACGAATAGCGACGATGCAATGATCATTGGTCCGCGCACATGCACGGGTATGCGGAATTGAGGCATCAGTGACCGAGCAGCCCCAGGTATTCTTGCGCGGACATCCCTCATGATGAGTAGACCAACGCCCTGAATGACCAAAATAAAAGCTAGCGCCGCGAACACGGTATGAGTGGGGTACGGTAATGCCTGTGCGAATACGCTACCCATCAGAGCGCCAACAGCGCTGCCGATGGCGGGAGTGAGGGCATTCACGACCGCTCCGCGCTTGTGGTTGAGATCAATCAGGGCTGCGCCTACCGCTGGAACTGCAGCCCCTGTCGACACGCCTTGAATCAGCCTACCAAGCACTAGATCCGTGAAGCCATCAGCTACACCCAACATGTACATGGCCACCAATTGCAAAACAGTCGTCCACAACAGTACTGATCGACGACCGACGTAGTCGGACAGCCGTCCGAACACTAGCAGTCCGGCGAGTACTGATATGGCATAAATACTGAAGATAAAGCTGATGCCCATCGCAGTGAAATGCCACTGGTCCTGATAGATCGGATACAACGGTGTAGGTACGCTGGATCCAGCCAGGAAAGTCACTGTGATGGAGGCAAGCAGCCCAAAACGAGTCCGCGGGCCAAGACGCTGCTTGTCGTCATTGGCAACGCTTACTCCAGGGTTTATCACAATCTGGTTCATGACTTGTGCTCACAGTAAGCGGTTGATCAACAGGCATACGCCCATCGCAAATACCAGTGTTCCAGTCCCGAAGCGCACGGCTCGCCAAGGGCGAGCGCGTGCAAAGGTTATGAAAGCCATGCGTCACACTGAGGCCACAAGCGAATAGTTAATCGCTTTTGTAGCGTCAGCTTGTGGATTAGAAATGGCATCGAGCATACGCCCTACGACTTTTCCGCCCTTGATCAAGGCAGGCGCGTCGTGACTTGGAAGCAGAAATTTGCTATCTGCAAGCGCCCTTTTGAGAGCTTTCTTTTCATCCAGTGTGGACATGGCCCGGTTCGCTGTGATCGTCGGTTCATGGGACGCTTGATCGAGAATGGGCTCAATCAATTGGTCGTGGATGTCATAGGCGATGTCGCCGCAGATATTCGCCATTCCTTCGTCAGTTTCGACCAAGACCGATATCGAGCCTGGCGTGTGTCCCCCTGACAGTCGAACTGCTACGCCAGGGATAACCTCTTCTTCGAACGTACCGTCGACATCGAAGAGGCGAATTGCGCCTCGAGTGTGGAGACGATCAATCAAATGCTTGGTATCAGCCGCGGTGTACATGAGCGGTCCCATGATGCCGGAAGCAGCGAACTCCAGCTCACGACGGGAGATGCCGACTGTAGTCGCCATCGGGAAGAGATCAGTCATGCCGACGTGATCGATATGAGCATGCGTGTGGACGATGTGCCGGATGTCTTTCATCCGCAACCCATGCTGGGCCAGATGGTATTCAAGCGTCATTTGCGGCGTCACTTCGTACGTCAGTCCATATTCTTCATACTGCTGGGCATTGCGTGACCCCGTATCGACCAGGATCGGTTCCTCCCCTCCAGTAATAAGAAAACCCAGAACCGGGATGGTGACTTGCTCGCCGGGGTTCCGGAACATGACCAGACCACTCGAATCCATCTGCATGTTTCCGAGGTTAATAGGATGGATCTTCAGTGCCATGGTGATTCTCCTTGCGGGGCGACGCTTGGGTTAAGACAGAGCGTCAGAACGGGTAAGTGCCGTCTCGCTCTGCTCCGTTAAGAACCGATCGGTTCAATATAGGGCGACCCAGACGCAGGCGCAAGAGAAAAAAACCATTCAGTTCAAAAAGGTGATGGAATTCGTTTAGAGAGCCCGCAACGCGGCCATGAAATGGTCGACCCGATCGCCAGTCCCATCAGCAGGCAAGCAGCTTTCAACGCACACACCAGAGAAAAACACCATGATGATGTCCGCAACAACCTCTGGAGCCAGTCGTGTCTTCTCAGCCCTTACGTTGTCAGCGATTTCCGGGAGCAAGCGACGATGACAATTCACGAGCAGTTGACGGACCTGGTCGGAAAGCACGGGAAACTCCCGTAAAGCATTGACCGAAAAACAGCCCATACACCCGTTATCTTGAGGGTCGCCAAGCCGAAGAAAACGCTGGATATTTGCCCATCCTTGCGGCTGAGCAGTCAGGATTTCTGGTGCTCCGCGGTTTGCGTAGTAATACGCCAAAGCGCTCAGAAACAGATCATCCTTATCCTTGAATTCTGAATACAGGCCTGACTTATTCACACCCGTAGCCTGCTCAAGATGATGAAGAGAGGTGCCGGAGTAGCCGTACTGCCAAAACACGGGCAGTGCCTTCTCCAGAACCGTCTCACGATTGAATTTTCGAGGGCGTCCCATTTTCGGTACCTAAACGATCGACATGACCCCAGTATCGAACCGTTCGGTTTAATAGGAAAGCGTTTTCTATCCGACTCGCCTCGCATCGCGGCGAACTGCTTGCGGGGGAACCCCAAAACCTCGGATGAATACCTCGCGCATGTGTCGACGATCCCTGAACCCGGTTTCCCTTGCTACCGTGTCCAGGCTATGGCGACTCTGCTCGATCATTAGCCGAGCTGCCTCTAGTCGTAAGCTCTCCACCGCTTTAGCAGGTGATTGACCGGTTTCAGCAGTGAAGACGCGCGTGAATTGCCTTGGGCTCAGATGAACAACCTCCGCGAGCTCTTCAACACTCAATGCCCTGTTCAAATGCTTACGTGCATAATCCAAAGCGCTCTGAATGCGATCAGACTTGGGCGCCAGAGCAAGCAACTCAGAGTGCTGAGACTGCCCTCCCGATCGGCGTTGATGCATTACGAGCTTATGAGCAACCGATTTGGCAAGCTCCGTTCCCAAATCCTTCTCCACCATCCCCAATGCCATGTCGAGGCCTGCGGTCATTCCCGCAGAGGTCCAAACAGGGCCGTCCACAATGAAGATTCGATCCTCTTCCACCTCAATGCTCGGGTGCATGCTTTGAAGAGTCTTGGCATATGCCCAGTGAGTAGTCGCACGCCGGTTATCGAGGACACCCGCTTGAGCTAAGACGAACGCTCCTGTGCAGATGCCAGCGATGCGCCTAGAGCTCTGGGCAAATCCCCGCACGCTGGACAGAACCTCAGCAGCGGGAGGCGTAAGCGGAGTGAGTGTCCCTGTGATCATCCAGCTATCTGCAAGTCCTGGATCATCCAAAGCCAGCGTATCGATGTGCATTCCCAAGGATGATCGAATGGTCCCTCCTAACACCGAGTAGTTCTGAATCCGGTACACAGGCTCGCCCGCGACCATGTTCGCGAATTCAAAAACCGCCTGGGTGGCCAGAGACATCACCTGAAATCCATCCGTGACCAAGTAGCCGATTCGATGCATAACCGTGCTCCGATTGTGATGTCCTAAAACATGACTATATGCGTCGTTTAAGACAAATCTGTTTTTTTGCATCATGGCTCCACACCCAAACAACGGAGCTGGACCATGACTCATGAATACAAAGGCACCGCCCTGATCACAGGCGCATCCACAGGCATCGGCGCAATTTTCGCAAACCGCCTGGCTCAACGTGGTTATGACCTGATTCTGGTCGCCCGCAATCGTGATCGCCTGAACGCTCTTGCTAGCCGCATCACCAACGAGACTCAGCAGAGCGTTGAAGTCTTCCCCGGAGACCTGGCCAACGCAGCGGACCTGGCGCGAGTGGAACGCAAATTGCGCGAAGACGCCAGCATCAATCTGTTGGTTAACAACGCAGGCATCGGTACTCACACCAGTTTGCTGGACAGCGACGTGGAGCGAATGGCCGAGATGATTAGCCTCAACGTCACGGCACTCACTCGACTGACCTACGCCGCAGTTCCAGGCTTCATCGCTCGCCAACAGGGCGCAATCATCAATATCTCATCAATCGTCAGCCTGGCACCGGAAATTCTGAATGGCGTGTATGGCGGAAGCAAAGCCTACGTCACAGCCTTCACTCAGTCGCTGCACAAAGAGCTGGCAGAACAGGGCATCAAGATTCAGGCGGTACTGCCAGGAGCTACGGCTACCGATTTCTGGGAGATCGGTGGGCTGCCCGTCGAGAACCTTGATCCCAACATCGTGATGTCAGCAAGCGACCTAGTGGATGGCGCCCTTCAAGACTTCGACAACGGTGTCCTGATCTCCATCCCTTCCATGCAGGACATACAGCATTTCGAGCTGTACGAAAGCAGCCGCAAGGCGCTGTTCGGACATCTTTCCAGCAACAAACTCGCTCCGCGTTACGACGTTTAATCAATCAATTGAAAGGATACAAATCATGAAAACTAGCGCAAACACCATCTTCATTACTGGCGGCACCTCGGGCATCGGCCGCGCTCTGGCCGAAGCGTTCCACCAGCGTGGAAACAAAGTCATCATCGCGGGCCGACGCCAATCGCTGCTGGATGAAATCGCCAGCTCCAATCCAGGCATCGACACCGTTCAACTTGATATCAATGATCACCAGCAGATCAAGGATGTCGCACAAGAGGTTATCCGTCGCCATCCCTCGCTGAACGTCATCATCAACAATGCCGGCATCATGCCTTTCGACAACCCAGGCTCTGGCGATTATGACGATGAGCAGGCTGTAGGGCTGCTGCAAACCAACCTGCTGGGCCCGGTGCGTGTTAGCGCAGCGTTTGTAGAGCATCTCAAGCGCCAACCCGATGCCTACATCATCAACAACAGCTCGGTACTGGCCTATCTGCCACTGGCCGCGACAGCCCTCTATTCGGCGACCAAAGCTGCGATTCACTCCTACTCGCTGTCGCAACGTTTTGCCCTGCGCGATACCAGCGTCAAGGTTCTGGAAATCGCACCGCCATGGGTAGACACCGATCTGATCCACAAAAGTGGTGATGAACGCGCCATGCCGCTGGACGAATTCATCCAAGAGACCCTGGAAAAACTGGAAACAGCGACAACCGAAGTCCTGGTTGACCGCGTCGTACCAGTACGAGCCAACCAAGGGCCAAACGAGCATGAACTGATCAACCAGTTCAACGAGGCACTGGCCGAAAACCCTATCCCTGTCGCCTGAACAGAAACGCATTGGACAATCTAGAAGGAAGCAAAATCATGACCCGAATTGCTGCTTTGACCCTTGACCAAGCTCCAGCCGCTGCGCGCACTGCCCTTCAGGGCATTGAAAAAGGCTTGGGTTTTATCCCTAACGCCTTCGCTACCCTGGCTCACTCTCCAGCAGCCTTGGGAGGATATCTCGCTCTGGCACAGGCGCTTAGCAAGAACAGCCTGACACCTGCCGAACGTGAAGTAGCGGCACTAGCGGCCTCGGAAGTTAACGGATGCGATTATTGCGTCGCGGCTCACAGCTTCTTCGGTGGGAAGACCGGACTGAACGCTGATGATTTGCTGGCAGCGCGCGCTGGCACGCTGAATGGAGTCGCTGCACTGGCTCGGGCTGTCACGCTCAGCCGCGGCCAAGTGAGTGACGAGCATCTCTCAATCGCACGGGAAGCAGGGTTGGACGATGCAAAAATCGTCGACGTCATCGCGCAGGTCTCCCTGCTGACCTTGACGAACTACCTGAACAACGTGGCGAAAACAGACATCGACTTCCCACCGAAAGCGATCTGATCCGACGCCTAACTTTGAGCGACGTGTGCGCTCCTTCTAAGACGATCAGCCATTCCTTGAATGGCTGATCGCCTCAACCTTCAGCGAAACGGCGAAAGTCTTCCTCGGGTTAGCTAGTTTTTGAGGCTCACGAAGGGAGTTAGCCTGACATCACTCTCTGACCTGTAAAGGACAACCTCATATGAAAGCCGTAGTTTTCCAAGAAGCTGGTTTGCCAATCCAAAACGCTCGTTCCCTGTTCGAAACGGACCTGCCGAAGCCCACCCCAGGTGCTCGAGATCTGCTTGTCGAAGTGAAGGCGATTGCGGTAAACCCGGTAGATACGAAGGTGCGAGCCCGCAGTACCAGCCAAGAGGTCCAAGTGCTGGGTTGGGATACCGTTGGTATCGTCCGTGAAGTGGGCAGCGACGTTTCATTGTTCAAAGTTGGCGACGAAGTATTTTACGCCGGCGCGATCGATCGCCCTGGTAGCTACAGCGAATTTCACTTGGTGGATGAGCGCATCGTCGGCCAAAAACCACGTAGCCTGGACAATGCCAGTGCCGCAGCCTTGCCGCTGACCTCCATTACTGCCTGGGAGCTGTTGTTCGATCGACTGGGCGTTCAGGAGAACGGTGGTAAAGGACAAAGCCTGCTGGTCATCGGCGCCGGTGGTGGGGTTGGCTCCATCCTGGTCCAGCTGGCCCGCAAACTTACCCAACTCACCGTCATCGGTACAGCGTCGCGGCCAGAGACTCAGTCTTGGGTACAAGAACTGGGCGCCCACCATGTGATTGATCACTCCGCCTCGATCCCGCTGCAGCTTGAAAACCTGAAACTCAACCCGGTCGACTACGTTATCAGCCTGACCCATACCGAAACCTACCTGCCCCAGATCGTTGAAGTGCTTCGCCCACAAGGCAAACTGGCGCTGATTGATGACCCAGCACAACTGGACGTCATGCCACTCAAACGCAAATCGCTTTCGCTGCATTGGGAACTCATGTTCACGCGTTCTCTGTATCAAACCGCAGACATGATCAAACAGCATGAGTTGCTGAACAGAATTTCCGAGCTGGTCGATAACGGCGTCATCCAGACCACCATTGGGGAACACTTCGGCAAAATCGGCTCAGATAACCTGAAGCGCGCCCATGCTCTGATCGAGAGCGGCAAAGCCAAAGGCAAGATCGTTCTCGAAGGCTTCTAACCCGCTGATACGCTCAAGGACAAGCATATGAAAGCTTTCTTCCAAGCCACTGGCCTGGCTGTCGCGGTCTCGCTCAGTGCAATGGCCATGGCCGATACCGCCTCGGGCACAGGCACCAACCCCGAACGTGTTTTCGCTTTCAATGGCGCCATGCCTACAGGCGTGACCGTCACCGAAACGGGTCGGATCTTCATCAACTTCCCTCGTTGGGGAGATGACGTACCCTACACCGTGGCGGAGATCAAACAGGGCCATTTGGTTCCTTACCCGGACCTGAAAACGAATGTGGAAAACGCCAAGGATCCGGCCGCCGGGTTCATCAGCGTGCAGAGCGTCGTAGCTGACGGTCAAGGACGTGTCTGGGTATTGGATACAGCCGCTCCCGCCTTCTCCGAGCCTAAGGCAGGTGGAGCCAAGCTGATCGCAATCGACTTGAACACCAACAAGATCGTGAAAACTGTTGTGTTCCCGCGTGAAGTGATTCTGCCAACTACCTATGTGAATGACGTACGTTTTGATTTTCGCGTAGGAAAAGAAGGTACCGCTTACGTCACCGATTCGTCGGTAAAAGGGCCAGGCGGAATCATCGTCCTGGACCTGGCCAGCGGTACGGCAACCCGTCGCCTTAGCGGGGCCAAATCAACTTCCGTAGACCCTGAGTTCCGACCTGTCATCGAAGGGAAACCAGCACTCATCACCCGCGACGCGCAGGGTAAATCAGGACTGCTGACCGTAGCCTCGGACGGCATCGCCCTGTCGAGCGATGGTAAGACGCTGTACTTCTGTCCGCTTTCGAGTCGACACCTGTATTCGGTTCCAACGGCTTTGTTGCGAGACCCCAATGTAAGCGAAGCCGAACTTGAACAAGCAGTTGTAGACCTTGGTGAAAAAGGCGCCTCCGACGGTCTTGAGGCTGATGCTAACGGTGCAGTCTATGCGGGGGATTATGAGCACAACTCCATCCGCAAACGCCTTGCCGATGGCACTTGGCAAACCGTGGTTGAGGATTCGCGAGTCCTTTGGCCTGATACCTTGTCGATCGGCCCAGACGGATATCTGTATTTCACTGCCAACCAGCTGCACCGCTCACCTGGCTTCAACGATGGCCAAGACAAACGGGTGAAGCCTTACAGCCTGATGCGCGTCAAGATCGACGCCAAGCCTGCGCAAACGCATTGATAAGGAAATGACATGCAAAAGCACATTCGCTTGGGCTACATCGACCTCAGCTTCCATGCCGCTAGCGCAGCGCTTGTGCAGCGCACGCTAGAGCGACATGGTTATCTGGTGGAAGTCAGCACAGCTCCTCATGAGGAAATGTTCCGGTTGTACAGCGAAGGAAAGGTAGAGATGCTCGTATCTGCCTGGCTGCCAGCCAGCCACGGTGCCTACCTGGCAGCTTGCAAGAAACCGAGCACTTCTCTTGGAGTTCTTTACAACCCATTCTGCATTTGGGGTGTGCCTGATTATGTACCGGAGGATCAGGTCGCTACGATTGCAGACCTGCTGAGGCCGGATGTTGCCCAGCGGATGAGCCGCCGCATCCAAGGCATAAACCCTGGTGCTGGTATCAGTCGCTTTTCCAAAGCCATGGTGACGCAATACGAGTTGGATGCTGAAGGCTACTTTTTTGCGCATGGCACCGAGGCTGATTGCTTCAATCGTTATGAGCAATCCTATGCCGAACGGGAATGGTTTGTCGTGCCGCTGTGGCATCCTCAATATTTGCACCATGCCTACAAAATCCGAGCCCTAGATGAACCGCTCGGGCTGTTGGGTGGTGAAGATCAAGCAACGCTCATTGCCGCCAGTGACGTTGTGCAAGAGATGCCGAAAGAACTGATTGAGGACCTAATCTCGCTACAACCTGGCAATGCCGCGGTCAGTGAGCTTGATTTTCTTATCCGTCACAAAAAGCTTTCAGCCTTGGAAGCTGCAGACATTTGGCTCTCACGTCAGTCGGCACCGGCGGAAGCTTGAATCAGTAGCGGGGCCCCGTGCCCCGCCACTGAGCCCCGACTAGCTTTCGAAACGTTTTGCTAGAAAGGCTCTAAGCGATTGGATGGCCGGCGTGAGCGATGTGCGATGGGCACATACCAGCTGAAGCGGTGCCGGCTGCCCATAGCTTTCCGGGAATAGCTCAACCAGGCGGCCGCTACGAAGATCCTCAGCAACATCGAGCCTGGACTTGTAAACGATCCCCAATCCGGCGACAGCCCAGCGTCGAACAATATCGGCATCATCGCTGATTCGATCACCTGTCACCTGAACCGTCCGCACTCCCTGTGGGAAATTGAAGCTCCAACGCTCGTAGGTTTGCTCGCCCATTACATATCTAAGGCAATTATGCCCACTCAACGCCTCAGGAGATTCCGGCATACCATGACGCGCGAGATACGCCGGCGAGGCGCAGACTGTTCTGCGGTTCATCGGTGCGAGTGCTAAGGACACCAGGCCCGAGTCACTCAACTGTCCATACCTGATACTAGCGTCCAGATGTTCTCCCACCAGATCGGCCACCTGATCACTAACCCGCAATTGCAGACGTACCATGGGGTGCGTTTGCTGAAACTCATCAAGCCATGGGAGCAACACATTCCTGCCGATATCAGATGGCATCGACAAGCGAATAGTGCCAGCGATTTCGTCACGGCCCTGGGTCAACGCTACCTCGCCATTATCAAGTGCTTCCAAGGCTTGCCGCGCGTGCGGCAAGTAGCGCTCGCCATCATCGGATAATCTCAATCGACGCGTCGAGCGAACAAACAATCTCGCGCCCAAGTTGCTTTCCAGACGCTGAATGGCACCGCTCGCCAAGGCGGGCGAGATGTCAAGCAACCGCGCCGCGGCGGAGAAACTACCCGCAGCAGCCGTCGATACGAAGACCTGCAGATCATCGATTCGTATGATTTTCTTCACTTTGACGAAATTCTTTACGTGGTGGCGAGGTTTTTCAGCGTAATGGGAAAAATGATCATTGCCCAGCCCTTCAAACAGGAACTTGCAATGACCTTCCCTAAACGATTTGTACTAACAGCTCTGATGGCAGGCTTTATCGGTGTAGCCCACGCCGAGCTGCCGCCAACCCTTCACGTGGTAGCCCAATCGGCAAATGCTGTATGGAATGCGGTGGCCGTGGACAGCGCCGGAAGCCTATACGTATCGGGCCCAAAATGGACTGGCTCAGCGGGGCCATCCGTATCGAAGCTAGACCAAGCTGGCCAGCCCCATCCCTTTCCAAATGAGCGATGGAATAGCAATGACGCGACCATTCCAGCCGAACAGCGCTTCGTCAATGTCAATGCCATGCGCGTTGATGACAATAGCCGGCTGTGGATTGTCGATGCAGGCGTAACTGACTTCGGCGGCAAAGTCATTCCAGGTGGTGCAAAGGTCGTGGTCGTTGACCTAAAAAGCGGCGAAGTGATCAAGGTCATCCCATTCGACAGCAGCATCGCTCAAGAACATAGCTACATCGACGATATCCGCCTCAATGGCAAGCATGCCTACCTGACGGACGCTGGCGTTCCTGGCATCGTTGTCTTGGACTTCGAAACCAACAAAGCCCGGCGCGTCTTAACGACCAGTCCTGCTGTACGCGCGCCCAAAAACCGCGACATTATCCTGAGCGGCAAAGTAGTCAGAGCGCCAGATGGGACAGCATTGAGGGTGCATTCCGATCCCCTTGAGGTATCCCCGGACGGGAAATGGCTCTACTTCGCACCGTTGGAAGGCCCTTGGCACAAGATTGAAACGCGCTGGCTGGATGATGCCAACTTGCCTGAAGTTGAGCTCATCAAACATGTCGAGCACTGGCGAGATCTGCCGCCGGTCGGTGGGACAGCCATGGACAGCAAGGGCAATTTCTACTTCAGTGACCTAGCTGAAGATAGCGTCAAGCGAATCGCCACTGACGGCACCATTCAGACCATTGCAAAGGACACTCGCCTGCACTGGGTCGATGCACCTGCGTTCGACAACCAGGGCAGATTGTACTTGCCGGCAGCGCAAGTCGATCGAGTAGGCTTGTTCAACGATGGCGCATCGAAGGTCGAGCGACCACTGAGCATCTATCGCATAGACCCTAAATAACCTCATTGCACCCGTTTCAGAGCTAATGCCTTACGCATTCCGAGCTCTGAAACGGGTTTATCGAAAAGCCTCCGCCAAACTTTATGGTTTAGGTCCGGCGGGAGCGCGAAGCTAATGCAGAGACCACGACCCCCAAAACCACCAGGCCGAGCCCGGCAAGGAACATGGTGGAAACGGTCGCACCAAAAGCCAAGCAAGAGAACACTGTTCCAATCAGGGGTACCCCAAGGGTGAAATTTGACATGCCAAACGTCGAAATTCGCCGTCCGTATTCCGCAGAAATCACGAAGCACGCCGATGTCGCAATTGGACCAATGAAAAACAATTCCTCAGCCAGTTTCCTATCCAAGACAAGGGATGTTGGTGAGCCTTCGCTGACATATGCTGCAATCGCCAACGGTATGGTAGCCAAGAGCATCTGCCACGGGGCAAGCGCCAGTGGCGGGGTCACCCACCGATGACGTTTCACATGAAGGATGACAATCGCCCAGCTGACCGCTGCAAGAAGCAGGAATATTGCCCCCAACACTGTTTCCTGATTTGTCCATTCGAGCTCTCCTGGGGAGCACACAGCCGCGACCCCTGACATTCCTATGACAAGCCCTGCAATCTGCAACCTAGAGGGCATTTCACGGAACATGACCCAGGCGACAACCACACACCACAGTGGCGTTGTGTATGCCAAGAGCACAGCGCGGCTAGTGTCGACATGAACCATCGCCACCATACCCAGACCTGTGAAAGCCATCATCTGCAACAAACCCACGCTTGCGATGATTGGCACATCCCCTCTAACGGGAAGCTTGAGCTGTCCTCTCGCGACCAGATAGGCAAAAAGACAAACCGCGGCACTGGCGAAACGAATGGTAGCCAGCCAGAGCGGAGGCACGTCATGCAATGCAAGCTTGGTAACCGGCCAGCTACTTCCCCACAGAAGCACCATGACACCAAGCCAGACGTAAGTCGAAGATATCCCGAAATTTTTGGAGCGAGTCTTAAACACTGGCTCAGTTGAAGCGCGCATGGTGCCACCTCGTTGCAATCTAGTTACGTAGCACCATGATATTTTTGGGCAAGCGAAAAAACGTACCTATCTCTTCCTCAGAAGTAGAAATACCGGTACATTTCATTGGAAAGCTCTCATGCAGAGGAAAAATTTACCATGAGCCGCTCGAAGCTCGATGACGCTAGCCTGCGCATCCTTGATGCACTCCAAGAAAATGCGGAGTTAAGCAATGCAGAACTCGCTGAAATTGTAGGGCTTTCAACTTCGCCGTGCTGGCGACGTGTCTCAGAGATGAAGGAAAGTGGGGTCTTACGAGGCGCCGTAACGCTAGTTGATCCTGCAGCGCTCGGTCTTGCAATAAATGTATTCGTACACGTGTCGCTCAAACTCCAGGACAAGCAGTCTCTAGAAGTATTTACGAACGCAATCAGGGAGCGCCCAGAGGTGATGGAGTGCTATTTGATGAGCGGCGAGGCGGACTTTATGCTGAGGGTGGTAAGCGAAGACCTGACAAAGTATCAGGCGCTACTCCTTGACTGTTTGACCACCATACCCGTTGTGGCAAGCATCAAGTCGAGTTTCGCACTTAGCCAAGTTAAATATACGACTGCACTGCCCACGAATCATTTGAGAGGGCGCGCTTCAGCGGGCAACAACTAACGTTCATCCTTTCTTTCACTCCTCAACCGAGGAGTGAAAGGTAGTTTCTGATTGGCTGAGCTTGCTCGTGCCGCCTGCTCACCAAGCCTAGCCAAGACACTTCCTCCAAACCATTAACGGGGCGGAAGGTAACTCCAGGTAGACTCACTGCGACGGCTGCCGATTTCGGCACGATAGAGACCCCTTGGCCCAGTGCCACCAGAGCCAATACCGCGACTAAGCTCCCGGGCTGGGGCCCAAGCTTTGGGACGAACGCGCCCAAACTGCCGGCTGTGATCGTCCCGGAGACCTGCTCTGGCAATATGAACAACTCATCACCCAGATCACCAGGATCGATGCAATGACGAGAGGTGAGCGGATGCGAGCAAGGTAACGCAAGCACATAACCTTCTTCATCTAGATGCCCGACCTTCAACTCAGCCGGAAGTACCATGGGCGCTCGCACGTAGGCGAGATCAATGCGCCCCTCCGCCACTAGCCGAGGAAGCTCTACCATAGGATATTCGCGCAAGGACAATTGCACGCCGGGGAAAGCCTTCTTAAACGTCGTCGTATGCCTCTGCAATGCTCCGTTGAAGACTGCCGAGGCAACATACCCTATTTCGATATGCCCATTTTCACCCCGCCCGGCGCGTTGCGCTTGCTCTTGAGCGATATCAAATCGATAGACAACATCACGGGCCTCTGTAAGCAATGCCTTACCCGCTTCGGTCAAAGTCGCTTGGCGCTGCGCGCGGACGAAAAGTTGAACCCCTAACGCTTCCTCCATTTCCTTGATCTGTCGACTCAGCGTTGGGACGGCGATATTCAGGCGAAAGGCGGCCCTAGTAAAATGACTGGCTTCAGCGACCGCCAAAAAATACTTAAAATGTCTGATTTCCACTACTTTATGTCTCACCTGAGAACCAAACAAGTCCGAAACCAAACTTAGCCGTTACGTTAGCTTAAAGCTCATGGCAAACCGTTTCCAAGCCAGAAGTTTGGGTTTACAACAGAATCCACCTGTACAGCAGAAGCAGCTGGAGCCAAGCGGTAAACCTGTACACTCGCTTTGCCGTCGATAGCCGCACTTAAATTTTTAAACGCCTCACCGAGTGTATGTTGAGTCAGCGCATCATCATTTTGCCAAAGCTCAAGCATGGTCCAGTGGCCTTGAGTGTCCATGTTTTCAAAAAGACGATAATGAAGACACCCGTGCTCTGACTGCGTCGCTTCGACAGCTATTAGCAGGGCGCTGTGAACCTCTGCTACTGATGATGGATCTGCGGTGATATGCGCTACAACGGTAATCGTACTAGTCATGGCGAGCACTCAGTTTGTTGGTGCCTTAGCTTGATCAATTCCACTAGCACGTGAAACCCAAAGGGTAGTGAAACAGTTTCAACAAATTGACGAAAGTCCCGGAAACCCTTCTATCGCGGGCCAGCCCACAGCCGTCATACCTACGTTAGTTTTTAGCTAACGAAATCGTTCAACGATGAGAGATCTTGATCGATTACTGCCAGATAAAATCGAGGACTGACCATCCAGGAGTGCGAAAATTGGCTAGCGAACCGACCTACAAACATCCAGGATTGATCCTCGCAACGGCATCCGCAGTATGTGCTCTTATCATCCTCGACACGAACATTGTCGCAGTGAGCTTACCGACCATTGCTCGCGAGCTGAATGCCACCCTTACCGATATTGAATGGGTTGTAAGCGCGTACCTACTGAGCTTCGCAGCTCTTTTGTTGCCTGCAGGAAGCCTGGCCGACAGGTTCGGTAGAAAACGAACGCTTCAGATTGGTCTGACAATTTTCGCCGCGGCATCGGCTGCGTGTGCAGCTGCTCCGACTTTGTTGCTCCTGGATGTAGCCCGCGCTTTCAAGGGTGTAGGAGCAGCCTTACTCCTAACGTCTGCACTGGCAAGCATCGGCCATTGCTTCCCCAACGAACCAGCTCGTGCCAAAGCATGGGCATTTTGGGGAACCACAATGGGGATCGTCATTACTAGCGCTCCGCTCCTTGGTGGGCTCATCACCACTACGATCGGATGGCGATGGATTTTCTGGCTGAACGTTCCGGTGAGCTTGTTGCTCATGTGGGCAGTGCATCGCCTGATTCCAGAGTCTGGCAACAAAAAGGCGTCACGACTTGATCCAGTTGGAGCGTTGCTGTTCAGCGCCTCCTTGGCTTGCATCATGTGGGGCCTCATTGAAGCCAACCGCGCGGGGTGGCAATCAACAGCAACTACCCTGCGCTTGACTGCAGGGCTACTGCTGATGGTGCTGTTCGTAATTTTCGAGAAGCGTCATCCACGCCCCATGGTCGACTTCGACCTGATGAAGCATGCCCGCTTTAACGCTGCGCTGCTGGGCATGTTTTCGTATGCCGCGTGTGCGCAGGTCATGATGACCCTCCTGCCATTCTACCTGCAGGCTGGCCTAGGCTTTTCGGCCATAAACTCGGGACTCGGGATGCTGCCATTTGCTCTGGCCATGTTCCTGATGCCGCGAGTCGGTGCCTATTTGCCGAAGAAAATTCACCCCGCCACGATCATGAGCATAGGCCTGCTGCTGGTGGGCCTGGGTAACGTTCTTTGCGCCATGGTAGCCACCTCCGGTAGCTATCTGCTCTTCGCGATGGCAAGCACGGTGCTTGGTGCCGGTGCTGGGTTGTTGAACGGCGACACTCAGAAAAACATCATGGCTTGTATCCCTCCAGATCGCCTAGGCATGGGTTCAGGCATGAGCACAACAATGCGATTCTCGGCCATCAGTCTTGCCATCGGGGTCTATGGAGCACTGCTCGTGGTGTTCACGAGGGATGCACTCAAGGACTCGCTCAGGACGATAGCCCCTCAACTGTCCTTTGAAGCAGAAAGGCTTGCGTTGAGCACCGCAGCAGGTGATTTGCACAGTGCCTTAGAAACCATTCCGGAAGCATCCAAGGCAGTTGTCCGCGTCGCTGCCGAACTCGCTTTCATGCAAGGCTTTTCCCAGATGCTATTCGTGGCCGGAATTCTGGGAATGCTTGCTGCGTTGATCGTTGGCATCTACCTACGCCGGCCGCTGCCAAACTCTGGCGTCATGCCAACTCTGAACATGAAACCAAACCAATGATTCCAATCATCTCCTCCGACAGCTGATTTCTCGACCGAGAGCAAAAGGACTATCAAAAATGATCCGGAGACTGACTGTGGTTGCTGCAGCTCTTGCAGCTTCCGGCGTGCTTGCAGAACCGACAACAGCCCCCACTACAAAGCCGACCTTTAGCTTAACGGAAGCCAAGCAGCTATCTGCCGCAGCCCAGGCCTATGCCGCCCAGCATGGATGGCCGTGTTCCATCGCGATTGTTGACGACGGTGGATGGCCGATCCTCACCGCAAGAATGGATGGTGCTCCAGTAGTAGCCGGGATAGAACTGGCCCAAGGAAAGGCAAAGACTGCGGCAATCTTCAAGCGCTCTTCAGGTGACTTGGAAACCAGCGTGAATAGCGGTCGGGCGGCAGCGATCACCTCAGGTTTCGTCATGATGAAGGGAGGTCTACCAGTTAAATCCAATGGAGTCGTCGTAGGTGCTATAGGCGTTAGCGGCGACACACCTGAGCATGACATCAGAATCGCCATGGCCGCTCTAGAGCAGTGAAAGCGAACACTCCCAGGAGCGAAAGCGGCTCAGTGCCGCTTTAATCACAGGCTCCTAAGCAAGGAGGTACCAAAGCCGGATCACATTTCAATCAAAGTGACTTGCATAATGAAAGTCATAGTGGAATAGTGATTTCATACATCCGGTCCACGCTCGGGGCGAACCATGAAAAAAGCCAGCTTCCAGTCGATGCCATGCCCAGTGGCACGCGCACTTGAACTCATCGGCGACGGTTGGAGCCTGTTGGTACTCAGAGACGCGTTTTATGGATTGCGTCGCTTCGATGAGTTCCAGCACAGCCTGGGGATTGCCAGCAACACGCTAACCCGACGACTAAGCGATCTGGTCGCCGCTGGCTTGATGGAGCGCCGGCCTTATCAAAACAATCCACCCCGCTTTGAGTACCTTCTAACAGAAGCGGGGCGCGATCTTCGCCCGGTACTCCTGACCTTGATGATGTGGGGTGCCAAACATGCCGAGGGTTCGAAAAAGGTCTATCTGGCCGATGTAGAAACTGGCGAGCCTGTCGCACTGACTTTGATGGACAGCAACACTGGTAAGTCGATTACCGTTGAAGACCACCGTCTGCATATCGCGCCCGATGCAGACCCCCTGACTCACTGGCGCGTGGAGGCCGGTGAAGGTTATCGACACGAGAAGCTTTGGGTCAGTCCTTTCCCGCAACCAAACTCGACCAGGAGCGAACAGCAATGAACGCTTCCGTCGAATCCCCAATCGAGAACGCGCAGGCCGCGCCCCCCACTCGCGTGAGACCAAAACTCAGCAAAAAGCTGCTCAAGCTGGCCGCTTTGCTGTTTGCCATTGCTGTAGCAACAGCGTTCTTGTTCCATTGGTGGACGATAAGCCGCTTCCTTCAAAGTACTGACGATGCCTACGTCGGCGCGGACGTGACAGTGATCAGTGCAAAGGTACCGGGCTACATCAAGGACGTAGCTGTAGCGGACAACCAGTTCGTGAAAGCCGGAGATCTGCTGGTTCGTATCGATGCCAGCGATTTCAGAGCTGCTCTGGCAAAGGCCGAGGGTGCAGTTGCAGCACAGCGTGCCAGCCTGGCCAATTTGAACGCTACGGAACAGCTCCAGCACTCATTGATTAGCCAAGCCAAGGCGCAGCTTCAGGCGCGCCAGGCGGAAACTGAACGAGCTCTGCAGGACAAATCCCGGGCTCAAGTCCTGCTGAACAGCCATGCGGTTTCACTGGAGAATGCTCAGCATGCCGATGCCATCTGGAAGACGGCCCAGGCCGAACAGAACCATGCCGTAGCCGGCGTAGTGGCTGCGCAGAAGCAACTCATTGTCATCGAGACCCAGCGCGAGCAGGCCAGAGCTGCTCTTGTACAGGCTGAGGCGGCCCGCGAGCAGGCCCAACTGGATGTTGGCTACACCGAACTACGCTCGCCTGTAGATGGTTACATCGGCAATCGCAGAGCCAAAGTGGGGGCCTATGCCGCAGCCGGCAGCCAGGTGGTGTCGGTGGTACCAGCCCGAGGTTTGTGGGTGGATGCAAATTTCAAGGAAGATCAGCTATCAAGCTTGCGCGTAGGACAGCCGGCACGCATTCAGGCCGATATTCTACCTGGGCGAGTGTTCCATGGGCGTGTTGAGAGCATTGCCCCCGCCACTGGGGCGCAGTTCAGCATCCTTCCACCAGAAAACGCGACTGGCAACTTCACCAAAATCGTTCAACGTGTGCCAGTAAGAATTCTTCTTCAGGATAGCGATGCAGAGTTCGGTGTACTCCGTCCCGGTTTGTCGGTGATCACCGAAGTCAACACCAACGCCAACAGCTTCGCACCTGCGGCGGCTGACTCCGGACGCGAATCAGTAGGCTCCCTGTGAGCAGCGGGCTGCCAGCGTTAAGCACGCCACAAAAGGTCGCTGCTTTTGCGTGCATGTGCGTAGGTATGTTCATTGCCTTGATTGACATCCAGATAGTCTCGGCCTCGCTCAAGGATATTGGCGGAGGCTTATCGGCAGGTGCGGATGACACCGCTTGGTTACAGACGGCTTACCTGATCGCTGAGATCATCGTCATCCCGCTATCAGGGTGGTTGTCTCAAGTAATGAGCACACGGTGGTTGTTCGCCGCTTCGGCCGCCGGTTTTACGATTACCAGCCTTTTGTGCGCTCTGGCTTGGGACATCCAGAGCATGATCGTCTTTAGAGCCCTGCAAGGCTTTTTGGGCGGTTCGATGATTCCGCTGGTGTTCACCACGGCATTCATTTACTTCACAGGTAAGCAGCGCGTGATCGCCGCCTCAGTGATTGGAGCGGTGGCATCATTGGCTCCCACTCTTGGGCCCGCAGTGGGAGGCTGGATTACCGACGCCCTATCGTGGCATTGGCTCTTCTACCTAAATTTGCTTCCGGGCATCTTTGTCACCATCGCCGTGCCGTTGCTGGTCAATGTGGACCGCCCCAATCCAGGTTTGTTGAAAGGTGCCGATTACGTGGGAATTGTGTTGATGGCACTGTTCCTCGGGTGCCTCGAGTACACGCTCGAAGAAGGAGCGCGATGGAATTGGTTTAGTGATCGCACCATTCTGTTGACGTCCTGGATTGCTTGCATCAGCGGTGCCTTGTTTGTGTGGCGTTGCCTGACAATCCAGGCTCCGATCGTTGACCTGCGAGCGCTACGGGATCGAAACTTCGCTTTGGGGTGCTTGTTCTCCTTCATCACAGGGATAGGGATTTTCGCTACGGTCTATCTGACCCCTTTGTTCCTTGGACGGGTCCGCGGTTATGGCGCGTTGGATATCGGACTGGCAATTTTTTCCACTGGCGTTGTTCAGCTACTGGCTATACCCGTTTACGCCTTCCTGGCTAACCGAATCGACCTGCGCTGGGTAATGATGCTGGGGCTCGCGCTGTTCGCCATCTCCATGTGGGACTTCTCGCCCATCACCCATGACTGGGGGGCCAAGGAACTGCTGCTACCACAAGCCATTCGCGGCTTCGCTCAGCAACTGACGGTGCCGCCCACGGTAACGTTGACGCTTGGAGCATTGCCGCCCGCACGGCTCAAGCTCGCGGCGGGGCTATTCAACCTGATGAGAAACCTGGGAGGCGCAATTGGCATTGCGGCCTGCGCCACCCTGCTCAACGACCGGACCAACCTTCACTTCCTGCGTCTTGCGGAGCACCTGAACGTACGCAATGAAAACCTGAACATCTGGTTGGGGCAACTTCAGGAAAATGCCCAGGCTTATGGCCAGAACAGCTCCGATTCCACCCCGTACGTACTGCACCAGCTCTGGGCACTGACCTGGCGTGAGGCCCAAACGCTGTCATACGCCGACGCGTTCTTGGCAATAATGCTTTGCTTCATTGTCGCGGTCACTCTCGTACCACTCATGCGCAAAATCGCCCCACCGGCGCAACCGTCAGCAGATCATTGAAGCGCAGGTCGGTTAAGGGCTGCGTAGCAGCCCTAGCGACTTAATGCTTGGTTGGCAGCCAGTTGAGGAGAAAGTCAGTGACTACTTGTGGACTCTCCAGGTTGGAGATGTGGCCGGCGCCAGGTATTTGTGCTGCTAAGCAACTGATGGTGCGCGCCATGAGATTTGCTTCTTCTGGCGGACGAGGTATGTCCTGATCACCACAAAGGACGATCGTTCGATCGCTCTCCAAGTCGGCAATTGCCGATAGAAGATCTGGTCGTCCGAAAATTATCCGTCCCATTGGATCAAGGCTATCGCGAATACGCTCGGCGCTGCTGGCCTTGAGGGATGCACGGAAATCCTCGCGAACATCCGGCACTGTCTCTCCGCCTGCGTGGAAGAAGATCGGTACAACCACATCTAGCAAGGCGTCGGGAAAGACCCCTGCCGCACTGGCAGCATCCAGCAAGCCGAAGTATTTCAATCGAGTCTCTTCGGGCTCTGCACCAAGAAAGGTATCCATCAGTACCAGGCGGTCGACGCGCTCGGGATGCTCAAGGGCCAACTGAGCGCCCCACATGCCTCCGACTGACAAGCCGACCAGGTGACATTGTTCAATGTCCAAGGCATCAAGCAGGGCGACGTGCTGACGAACCAAAGAGCTCATGTCTACTGTTTGAGTAGGAGGAGCGTCCGAGCAGCCGTGTCCCCAGAGCTCCGGGACGATCACCCGAAAATGTTGGGAAAGAGCCTCAATCTGGGGCTGCCACATGTCAGCAGACCAGAGAAAGCTATGGCCAAGTACAACCGGAAAACCTTGGCCTACGTCAACGTAGCTCATCTTGGCACCGTCTACTTCAATGAATCGTCTATGCATGGCTAGATAGTCTCAATTTTCGCTGCGTCAAAAATGAGCCGACATCGTGCCGCTCATCGATTGATCCAAAAATGACAAAAAAGGGCGTGTTTTCAGACACTCCGTAAGGTCGGACTTATCGACAAAGCGGTGTGCTGACCTACCTGAGATGATTGGACAAGAACCTGAGCCGAAAGCGAAAGAGCTCGTGCAGCTTCGCCAATAGCATGGTCATCAAGGGAGTCGAATAGATCCCGCCACCAAACGAGCGACACGCCGCTCAATGCAAATTGGAGATGATCATGAAAAAATTCATTGTTGCACTCGCCTTAGTGACCCCAGCCGCTTTCGCGGCGGCACAAGACAACAATCCGGACGCAGACGCTCACCAGTACCGCTACGGTGATGTGATTGACGTGGATAAAGTAATCTCGCAGGACGTTGTGGTTCAGTCCGAAACTTCACAGGCGCTGGAAACGGTGAAGCTGGTGTACCGTGATCACGCGGGAGTAGAGCACGACCTTTACTACAAGCGCGTCGCTGAAACTCATCAAGACAGCTGATATACGATTTGGTGACTGGCCCGTCGCAATGCGCCGGGCCCACCGCGAAGTCAATCCGCATCCTTAGCTAGCCTAGCCTCCACTTCACCCAGCTTTCGCTCTCGCCGATATTGTCCAGGGGTCTGCCCCAGAACATCCTTGAAGACTTTGCTGAATGACGCCTGCGTTTGGTACCCCACTTCCAAAGCGATATCACTCAAACCAGAGTCCGTCTTCGCCAACAGCAAGCATGCGATTTCCATCCTGATTCGAACCAGTAAGGTTCCCGGCGGACAACCTGCTATGCGCGTAAAGGCTCTCATAAAGCTGGCTCGCGACATGTTGGCCATTTCTGCCATGCGCTCAACGGTCCAGGCATCTGAGGGATCCTCTAACAACGCATGCCATACCTTGGAAAGACGGCGGTCGGCCAGAAGACCAATGCTACTTTCAACAGGTGGGCTGGTATCCAGCCATGACCGCAGAACCATAGTGAACAGAGCGGTAGTCAGGCCATCGACTATGGACCGAGCACCGTGATGGTTGGCTTCGGCTTCGCTACGAATCAGCCCAATCATTGCAGAGAGCGCAGAAGCGGACTGTGTCGAACTCAAGCTGACATGGATGTACTCAGGTAGCGCTTCGAAAAGTGATGAGCCTGGCTGGTAGATAAACCTGCCGCATAGCAAATCCAAGGGCTCGCCTTCGCCTTTTAACCGATGCAAAGGTAAAAGCCCCTCGCGAACGACCAAAGGACGATTTGGCTGATCGACACCCGAATCACTTTGAAGCAAGTGGTCGGTACCGTGTGGGAGCAACAGGATGTCGCCCGCGTTGAGTTCAATAAGGCTGTGGTCAGGCAAGCGTAATTGGCAGCGGCCTGAGAGGACGATGTGGTAACGCGCAGTACCGAGCTCATCCGGCTGATGGTCAATCGACCAACGCCCCGCAAAATGGCAACGCAGATCCATGCTGCCGCGCACATCAGCAAGCGTGATGAGTTTGTCTAACGTCGTCATGGTCATCTCTTCAGAAGGCTATCCGGGCGCAATTTAAACCAACCCAAGGGAAAGCGCAGTCGCCAGAGGCGATGATTTGAGACGATTGGCAAAAAGGCGGAGCGCATCCGGCAAAAGCGCGAAGCGGAATCTTCTTAGGATGGACTCATCTTGAAACCACAAGGAATCACACCATGAGTCCCTATCAACTGCTGGTTACTGCAAGCCGCCTGGATAAGCTTGGAATTCATCTCGTACGCTTTGGCGTGGCCATAGTTTTCCTGTGGATTGGTGCGTTGAAATTCGTGCCCTACGAGGCTGACAGCATCACTCCATTTGTGGCAAACAGCCCGTTTTTCTCGTTCCTCTACGCACATCCAGAGGCCTATCGTGAGCACTTCACCCATGAAGGCCAGCTCGACCTGGCGCAGCGTGCTTGGCAAGTTGCGAACCATACCTATGCCTTCTCCAATGGACTGGGCGTGGTCGAGATCAGCATAGGGGTGTTGGTATTGGCTTACCTTATCTCACCGAAGCTGGGACTCGCGGGAGCTGTGCTCGCTTTCCTCACACCCGTCGTGACGCTGTCGTTCCTGATCACAACGCCTGAAGCGTGGGTGGCGAATCTAGGAGATGCTCAATTCGGCTTCCCATACCTTTCTGGAGCTGGACGCCTGGTCTTGAAGGATGTGTTGATGCTGGCAGGAAGCGTGTTAATGATTGCTGACTCTGCTAAGCAGCTAATTAATGGCAGCAGCGTAGTTAATCCAGAGAATAAGAGAGTCAGCGGTTAGGTAGCTATCCCGCCCCCAGCTAACGTTACGCGCGGTCGAGGACAAATGGTGTTTATGAGCGATCGCGTTCAGTCGAGACCGGCTGTTTTCGACCCATTGCGGCCATTCGCGGAGGGCAATGAACGGCCTATAGCGCCCCTTCGACCATACCGCTCGATGGGTGTTCATGGCGTACTTCGATACAGACATGGCCTAGTTCGAAGCTACCATCTTGGC